>Ga0209474_10006092_pt1 | contig 10193 bp, 11 predicted proteins | sample GraSoiAngelo_145_FD_185902 | JGI IMG/M metagenome (GOLD analysis project Ga0209474, IMG submission 185902) | Grasslands soil microbial communities from the Angelo Coastal Reserve, California, USA - 14_1009_05_20cm (SPAdes) (version 2) | ecosystem: Environmental > Terrestrial > Soil > Grasslands... | reverse complement strand
TTGCTCCACCGCCGTGAGCATCAGCAGGTCCTCGATGCCGAGCGAGCGCGCGAGGAGCACCGAAGTCAGGTCCTTGTCCACGACCGCCTGCACACCCTGCCAGGCGCCGTTCTCATCGCGCACCACAGGGATGCCGCCGCCGCCGCCGGCGATGACCAATAGCCCCGCGTCGAGCAGCGTGCGGATCACCTGCAGGTTCAAAACTGCCCGCGGCTCGGGTGAGGCGACGCAATGTCGCCAGCCGCGGCCGGCGTCCTCCATCATGAGCCAGCCCTTGCGCTCGAAGCCGTGTGCCTCCGCCTCGGAGAAAAACGGGCCGATCGGCTTGCTCGGCTCGGCGAACGCCGGGTCGCGCGCATCGACCTCGACCTGCGTCACCACGCAGGTCATAGAGCGCTCTCTTCCTTCGCGGCGCATGACGTTCTCGAGCGCCTGCATCAGCAGATAGCCGATACCGCCCTGGCTGTGCGCGACGCACACGTCGAGCCGCATCGGCGGGATCGCGTCGCGCGTCAGCATCATGCGCAGCAGGATCTTTCCCACCACCGGCCCGTTGCCATGCGTGATCAGCACGCGATCGTCCGCGTCGAGGAGCGGCAGCAGCGCGCTCGCCGCGCGCTCGGCGACGACCTCCTGCTCTTCGGTCGTGCCGCGGATGTCCGCCGGATGGACCGCGTTGCCGCCCACCGCGACCAGCAGTGACATCAGGCCCCGTAGGCGGCGAGCGCCGCGTCCACCGCAGCGCCGCGCGCGAACTTGTGCTTTTGCGCCGCCAGCACCGCCTCGAGCGCCGCGAGCGTCGTCAGTACGGCGTCCTTGCGCGCGTTGTAACCCATGGTGCCGATGCGCCAGATCTTGCCGTGCAGCGGCCCGAACGACGTGCCGATCTCGATGTTGAAGTGCTCGAGCAGCGCACGGCGCACCTTCTCGCCGTCGACGCCCGCCGGAATGTGCACGCCCGTGACGTTAGGCATCTTGTGCTTCTGGTCGCCGAAGAGCTCGAGTTCCATCGCCACCAGTCCGGCGCACAACGCCCGCGACGCCGCCGCATGGCGGGCGAAGGCCTGCGGTAGCCCTTCGGCGAGCAGGATGCGCGCGCACTCGCGCGCCGCGTAGAGCATCGTCGTCGCCTCGGTGTGGTGGTTGAGCGCGCTTTCCGACCAGTAGTCGATCACCATCGCCAGGTCGAAGTAATTCGAGCGGATGATCGGCCCTTCACCGTCTTTCTCACCCGGCCGCTTCAACCCGGCTTCAATGTGCCGCCGCCGCATGATGCGGCTCTCGGCGCGCTCGTTCAGCGTCAGCGGCGCGCTGCCCGACGGACCGCCGAGGCACTTCTGCAGCCCCGCGCTCACCAGGTCTAGCTGCCAGGCATCGACCGGCAAGTCCATGCCGCCGAGCGTCGCCGTCGCGTCGACGTAAAGGAGCGCATCGTGCTCGCGGCAAAGGCGCCCGAGCTCGGCGAGCGGCTGCGCCATGGTGGTCGAGGTGTCGCCATGGCTCACCGCGACAACCCGGGGCCGGTGCTCGCGCATGGCGGCGGCGAGCGCTCCGGCGTCGAACACCGTGCCCCATTCCGCTTCGATGGCACGCACGTCGGCGCCGCAGCGCTTCGCGATTTCCACCTTCAGGTGCCCGAAGCGGCCGAAGACCGGCACCAGCACGCGATCACCGGGCTCGATCACCGAAGCGAGCGCTGCCTCGATGCCCGCGCGTGCGGTGCCGTCGATCACCAGCGTCCAGCGGTTCGCCGTCTGGAAGACGCCGCGATAGAGCTCCATCGTCTCGCGCATATAGGCGCGGAACTGCGGATCGAACTGCCCGAGCAGTTGCGCGCTCATCGCGCGCAGCACGCGCGGGTCGGCGTTGATCGGGCCAGGGCCCATGAGGAGGCGCGGCGCGGGATTGATGTCTTCAGCCATACGGATGCTGTTTCAGCCAGTGCCGCGCGATGTCGATGCGCCGCGCGATCCACACCTTTGGCTTCTTGCTCGCATAGGCCAAAAACCGCGCCAGGGACGCGAGCCGCCCCGGGCGGCCCACGAGCCGGCAGTGCAGGCCGACCGACATCATGCGCGGCGTGCGCCGGCCTTCCTCGTACAGCGTATCGAACGTGTCCTTGAGGTAGGCGTAGAACTGCTCGCCCGAATTGAAGCCCTGCGGCTGTACGAAGCGCATGTCGTTGGCATCCAGCGTATATGGAACCACGAGCTGCGGCTTGCCGTAACGGCTGTCGTACCACGGCAGGTCATCGTTGTAGTCGTCGGCGTCGTAGACGAAGCCGCCGTCTTCTACGACCAGCCGGCGCGTATTGGGGCTCGTGCGGCCGGTGTACCAGCCGAGCGGCCGCTCGCCGGTAAGGCGCTGCTGGATCTCGATCGCGCGCTGCATGTGCTCTCGCTCGACCTCGAGGGGCACGCATTGGTAGTTGATCCAGCGCCAGCCATGACTCGCAATCTCGTGCCGCGCCTTGAGGAACGCCTCGACCACGGCCGGGTTGCGCTCCATCGCCATCGCGACGGCGAAAACCGTGAGCGGCGCTTCGTAGCGCCTGAAGAGCTCGAGGATGCGCCAGACGCCGACGCGCGAGCCGTATTCGTAGAGCGACTCGATCGACATGTGCCGCACGCCTTCGAGCGGCTGGGCGGCGACGATCTCGGAGAGGAACGCTTCCGACGCCTTGTCTCCGTGCAGGATCGAGTTCTCGCCGCCTTCCTCGTAATTGAGCACGAACTGCAGCGCGACGCGCGCGCCGCCCGGCCATTTCGCCTGCGGCGGCCGCGGCCCATAGCCCGCGAGGTCACGCGGGTAGCTCAAAGTCCTCGATGAAGCGCAGCAGCGTTCGCGCGCCCACGGCGGCGTCGGCTTCGCTGATCGCTTCGGCCGGATTGTGGCTGATACCGCCCTTGCAGCGCACGAACAGCATGGCGATGTCGGTGAGCGTTTTCATCGCCATGCCGTCATGGCCCGCACCCGAGGGCAGGCGCCGCACGCGCACACCCTCGGCAGTGATGGCGCGCTCGAGCTGCTGCATGAGCCAAGGCGCGCATTTGGCGACGCTCAGCTCCTGCAGCATCTCGACCTTGCACGCTACGCCGCGCGTGCCGGCGATCGTCGCCACCGCTTCGGTGACGTCGTGCACGGCGCGAGCGCGCAACTCGTCGCGCGGTGCGCGGATGTCGATGGTGAATTGCACTTCGCCCGGGATGACGTTGATCGCGCCGGGCTTCGCGTCGATGCGGCCGACCGTGCCGACGAGCTCGGCATCGCTCTTCGCGATACGCTCGACCGCGAGCACGCATTCCGCGGCCGCCGCCAGCGCGTCGCGGCGCAGATTCATCGGCACCGTGCCGGCGTGCCCGGCGACGCCGCTGAGGGTGGCGCGCAGGCGCGAGAAGCCGTTGATCGCCGTCACCACCCCGACCGGCAGGCCTTCGGCTTCCAGCAGCGGTCCCTGCTCGATGTGCAGCTCGGCGTAGGCGACCACGTCGCCTTTGTGCCGCGCGACTTCCGGCACTCGCGACGGGTCGAGGCCGAAGTGGCGGAGCGCTTCTTTCACCGTTACGCCGTTCGCGTCGCGCGCCTCGAGCGATGCCGGATCCAGCACGCCGGCGATGGCGCGGCTGCCGAGCATCGTCGTACCGAAGCGCACGCCTTCCTCGTCGCCGAAGCCGACCACCTCCACCGCGAAGGGCAGCTGCCGGCACTTCGCATTCAGCGCCGCCACGCATTCGATGGCGCTGATCACGCCGAGCATGCCGTCATAGCGTCCAGCGTCGCGCACGGTATCGAGATGCGAGCCGAGCATGAGACAGGGTGCGCCGGCGCGGTCGCCCTCGACGCGGCCGACGACGTTGCCGATCGCGTCCAGCTGCGCGCGCATGCCCGCTTCGCGCATCCAGCCGAGCACGAGCTCGTTGGCGGCGCGGTTTTGCGCCGACAGGAAGACGCGTGTCAGGCCGTCCGGCTCCTCGCTATGGCGGGCGAGCGCGTCGCAGCGCTGCATGATGCGGCCGGCGGAGACCATGGCTCGATAGTATATTTTTGCCGTGACGCTCGCCGCGCTGAACCGACTGACGAGACCGCAGTTCGAGGCGGAGCTCGGCGGCGTCTTCGAGCACTCGCCCTGGGTTGCGAGCGAAGCGTATGCAGCGCGGCCCTTCACCGGCCTCGAGTCGCTGCACGCGGCAATGATGGAAGCGGTGCTCCATGCGTCGCAAGAGAAGCAACTGGCGCTCATTCGTGCGCATCCCGAGCTCGCCGGGTCCGAGGCGAAAGAAGGCAGCCTGACGCCGCACTCCTCGAGCGAGCAGGCGCGCCTTGGCCTCGATGCGCTTTCCGGCGAGGAGTTCGCGCGCATCGGCACGCTCAATCGCCGGTATCGCGAGAGGTTCGGCTTTCCGTGCATCATTGCGCTCCGGCTGCACGCGACGCGTAAAAGCGTGCTGGCGGAGATGGAGCGGCGCCTCGCGAACGATGACGAGACCGAAATGCGCAACGCGCTTGCGCAGATAGGCCATATTGCGCGCGGGCGCCTTGCGAAGCTGCTGGGGGAGGGGTGATGGGCAGACTGACCACGCATGTATTGGACACGGCGCACGGCAAGCCCGGTGCCGGGATCCGCATCGAGCTCTACGCGGCCGACGGCACCAAGCTCGCCGAGACGCGCACCAATGCCGACGGCCGCACCGACGCGCCGCTGCTCGAAGGCGATCGCCTGCGCGTGGGCGCCTACGAGCTCGTGTTCCACGTCGGCGCCTATTTCGGCGCGGACTCCTTCTTTGAGCGCGTGCCCGTCAGGATCAAGATCGCAGATGCAACCCAGCATTACCACGTGCCGCTGCTATGCTCGCCGTGGAGCTACACCACTTACCGGGGGAGCTAGAACAGTGACCATTCGACTGATGCTCGCGGCGACGCTGCTCGCGGCGACAAGTGCGTTCGCGCAGGCGTGGCCGACGAAGCCGGTACGCATCATCGTCACCTTCGCGCCCGGCGGCTCTTCCGACATCGTCGCGCGGCTGATCTCGGTGCCGCTGCAAACCGAGCTCGGCCAGACGATCATCGTCGACAACAAGCCCGGCGCTGGCGGCACCATCGGCGCGCTGGAGGCGGCGCGCGCCGCGCCCGATGGCTACACGCTGCTCCTTGCCAACAGCTCGCCGATCAGCATCTCGCCCGCGATGCAGGACGAGCCGCGCTACGACCCGGTGAAAAGCTTCACCCACGTCGCCTACATCGGATCGGTAGCGAACGTATTCGTCGTCCATCCCGGCGTGCCGGCCAAAACGCTGCCGGAGCTCATCGCCTGGATCAAGGCGCAGCCCAACCCGGTCAATTACGGCTCGGGCGGCATCGGCTCGATCGGCCACATCGTCGGCGAGACGATGAAGAACGAGCAGGGGTTGCGCATGGAGCACGTCGGCTACAAGGGCTCCTCGCCGATGCACAACGATCTCCTGCCGGGAACCATCAACCTCGCCATCGACACGCTGCCGCAGAACGTGCCGTTCATCAAGGACGGCCGCCTGCGCGCCATCGCCGTCACCTCCGCTACGCGCGCGCCGATGGCGCCCGACGTGCCGAGCGTGCTCGAGTCCGGCCACAAGAAGCTCGTCGCCGACAATTTCCTCGGCGTCTCCGGCCCCGCGGGCCTGCCGCGCGAGGTCGTATCGCGCCTGCATGACGCGGTCCGGAGGTCGCTTGCCGATCCGAAAGTCGCGCAGCGCCTCGCCGAGCTGGGCGTGCAGGGCCGCGACATGACGCCGGCCGAGTTCACCACCTTCGTCGCCACCCAGGTGCGGGACTGGTATCAGCCGGTCAAGGACTCGGGCGCCAAGCTCAACTGAATTCGGGGTCAGGGTCGTAATTATTTGATGCCGGGCGTCTCAATCCATGTGGTGGACGTCTCGCGCGGTGTCGTCGCCATCGGCATGCAGGTAGAGCTGCGGCACGCGGGCCACGTACTCGCCTCTGGCGCGACGAACGCCAAGGGCCTGTTCGATCATCCGGCGCTGGCCGCGACGTTCGCGCCCGGGAGCTACGAAGCGGTATTCCACATCGGCGCCTACTACAGCCGGCAGAAGAATGTGCCATTGCCCGAAGTGCCGTTCCTCGACATCGTCCATTACCGCTTCGGCATCTCCGATCCGCAGCAGCACTACCACCTGCCATTCAAGTGCACGCCGTGGGGCTATTCCTGCTTCCGCGGCGGCGCCTGATGCAGTCGTATCCGAGTGAATCAATCATAGTGTGCCGGCAACGATGCGGCCGTTCATGAGCACGCACCGTGCCAGCGATCCGCTCGCGACGAGATCGGCGCCGTCGATTGCGTCGGTGATCAGGAGATCGGCACGCGCGCCCTCGCGCACGCCGTAGTCTTCGAAGCCGAGCAGCTTCGCCGGCGCGCTCGTCACCATCTCGTAGGCGCGCGGCAGGTCGTTCGAGCCGAGATGCCCGGCGAGCAGCGCCCAGCGACCGATTTCGAGGAGGTCGGCGCTGCCGGTGGGCACGAACGGATCCTGGATATTGTCGGACGCCGCCGCCACGGTGACGCCGGCGGCCTGCAGCTCGGCGACGCGCGTGAGACCGCGCGGCGCGAGCTTGGTTGCGCCGCGTCCCTGCAGGAACAGGTTCGCCGCCGGCAGCGTGACCACGCCGATGCCGGCGCTCGCAAAGCCGTCGACCACGCGCGCCGCATCGCGCGGCTCCAGCGCCGAAAGTGCCGAGCAGTGGCTCGCTACGACCTTGCCTGCCATGCCATGCGCGCGCGTGCGTTCGATGAGGGCGTGGAAATGCACGCGCCCCGCATCGAGGTGCTCGTCGAGGTGCACGTCGATCGGCTTGCCGTGGCGCTCGGCGAGCTCGAACAGCATGTCGAGGAGCTCGGCGGGACGCTCCGCGTGCGTCGGATTCGCGCTCACCACGTCGCCGCCCATGCGCAGCGCTTCCTCCATCCACTCACGTGCCGGCGCCCCGACGCGCGTCGCGCCCCCGGTGAGGAAGGGCGCCACCTGCAGCCGCAGCCGCTCGCGCCAGCGCTCGCGCAGCGTGATAAGCGCTTCGACGCCGCGCAGCTTCGCCTCCGGGTCGACATTGGCGTGCGAGCGGATCGCGACCGTCCCGCGCTCGAGCGCCGCGGTCATGGTGCGCTCGGCGCGCGGCACGATGTCCGCGGCGCTCATCGTCGTGGCATAGCGCGCAAATTCGGCGATCGCGCCTTCGAGCGTGCCGAGCGGGTTCTTCACCGCGCGCAGCGTGCGCGTCTTGTCCAGGTGCTGATGCGCATCGACCAGCCCCGGAGCGACCAGCCGCCCGGCGAGCTCCGCGGTGCGCACGCCCGACGGCGCTTCGATCCTCGGTGCCAAGCGCTCGATGCGGCCGCCTTCGCCGATCAGGAGATCGAGCCGGGCCTCGTGCCCCGGGACGCGGGCGCCACGCAGCAGGAGCGCTGGCATGCGCGCAATGCTAACCGGCTTCGCGGCCGGTCGGCCTTGCCCGGCCGGCGACTCGCTAAAATCCCGCATGGCACGCATCCCGTACGAAGACGAGATCATCATCTCGTGGGTGGAGCTGCACCGCGACGCCCGTTATCTCTCGGAAGTGCTGCACGCCAAGGGCGACTGGAAGGGCATCATCGCCGTGACCCGCGGCGGGCTGATTCCGGCGGCGCTCGTGGCGCGCGAGCTCGATATCCGGCTCGTCGACACGATCTGCGTCACGAGCTATGACGCCGGCGCGGCCGGCGTTGCTGCCCAGGTGCGGGGCAGCGTGCGCGTCGTGAAAGGCGTCACCGGCGACGGCGAGGGCCACCTCCTGATCGACGATCTCGTCGATACCGGGCGCACGGCGCAGCTCGTGCGGCAGCTTCTGCCGAAGGCCTACTTCGCCACGCTCTACGCCAAGCCCGCCGGCCGCGCGATCGTCGACACGTGCGTGAAGGAATTCAAGCAGACGAAGTGGATCCACTTCCCCTGGGACATCGAGTATCGCTTCGCCACGCCGATCAAGGACGGCGGACGCGTCACCGCCGGGCCAGACTGAGCGCCGTGCGCATAGTCATTGCCTTGCTCGTCGCCTTTGCGCCCGCGGCGTTCGCGCAGGAGAGCTATCCCTCGAAGCCGATCCGCATGATCGTGCCCTTCGCCGCCGGCGGCCCGACCGACATCGTGGCGCGCGTGATGAGCGCAAAAATGGCCGAGCACCTCGGCCAGCCGCTCGTGGTGGAGAATCGCGCCGGCGCCGGCGGCAACATCGGCGCCGATGCCGTGGCGAGAGCCCCTGGCGATGGTTACACGCTGCTCATGGCCACGGTGTCGACCCATGCCATCAACCCGGGGCTCTACCGGAGCATGCCGTACGACCCGGTGCGCGATTTCGCGCCGGTCGGCCAGGTGGGCGTGACACCCATCGTGCTGGCCGTCAATCGCGCGATCCCGGTCCACGACGTCAAAAGCCTCATTGCCTTTGTGCGCGCGAATCCCGGCAGGTACAGCTACGGCTCCTCGGGCCTCGGCTCGATCCTGCATCTGTGCGGCGAGGCGTTCAAATCAACCGTCGGCGGCCTGGACGTCGTGCACGTGCCGTATCGCGGCTCGGCGCCGATGATGGCGGATCTCGTCGCCGGGCAGATTGCGGTGGCGTTCGATGCGCTGCCGACCGTGCTGCCGCAATTGCAGGCCGGCGCCATCCGCGCCGTCGGCGCCGGCATGGCGAGTCGCGCGCGGGCCCTTCCCGAGCTGCCGACCCTGCAGGAGCAGGGCATCGCCGGCTTCGAGTGCTATACCTGGAACGCGATCCTCGCGCCCGCGCGTACGCCGGCGCCGATCGTGAGGCAGCTGGCCGACGCCATGAGCAAAGCGATGGCCGACCCCGCCGTCGTGAAGCGCCTGCAGGACGCGGGCGTCGATCCCACGCCGGGGCAGACGCCTGAAAAGACCGCTGACTTCATCAAGACCGAGCTCGCCAAGTGGGCGCCGATCATCCGCGCCTCCGGCGCCCACGTGGACTGAACATGCAGCTCGTCATCGGCAACAAGAACTACTCCTCCTGGTCGCTGCGGCCGTGGCTCGCGATGAAGGTGCTCGGCATCGCCTTCGACGAGATCCGCATTCACCTCTACGGCTCCGGATCGAAAGAGCGCATCCTGCAGCACTCGCCTGCGGGCAAGGTGCCGATCCTGAAGGATGGCGCCACACTGGTGTGGGACTCGCTCGCCATCCTCGAGTACTTGGCGGAGCGCTATCCCCAACTCTGGCCGCGCGAGCGCGCCGAGCGGGCGAAAGCGCGCTCCGTATCGGCCGAGATGCATTCGGGCTTCGCGCAACTGCGCGAGCACATGAGCATGAACGTGCGCAAGCGCTATCTCGGCAAGGGCCGTACGCCCCAAGTCGAGAAGGACATCGTGCGCATCAGCGCGATCTGGGCCGAGGCGACCGGACCTTTCCTCTTTGGCGAGTTCACCGCGGCCGACGCGATGTATGCGCCGGTGGTGCTGCGCTTTCGCACCTACGGCGTCGAAGGGCCCAATCGCCGCTACATGGACGCGATGCTCTCGCTGCCGGCCATGCGCGAATGGATCGAGGCGGCCGAGCGCGAGCCAGAGTCGATTCCCGAGCTCGATCTTTACGGGTGAAGAGCTACGTCGTCGGCGGCGCCGTGCGCGACGAGCTGCTCGGGCTGCCCGTGCAGGATCGCGATCACGTGGTCGTCGGCGCGACGCCCGAGGAGATGGAGCGCGCCGGCTTCAAGCCGGTCGGCAAGGACTTCCCCGTTTTCCTGCACCCGCAGACGCACGAGGAATACGCGCTTGCCCGCACCGAGCGAAAGAGCGGGCGCGGCTACAAGGGATTCACGGTGCAGGCGGCGCCAGATGTGACGCTGGAAGAGGATCTGCGCCGTCGAGATCTCACCATCAACGCGATGGCGAGGGCCGAGGACGGCACGCTGATCGATCCCTACGGCGGCAAGCGCGACCTCGAGCAGGGCATCCTGCGCCATGTGAGCGAAGCTTTCGCCGAAGACCCGGTGCGCATCTTGCGCGTCGCGCGCTTCGCCGCTCGCTTCGGCTTTCGCGTCGCGCCGGAGACGCTGGGGCTGATGCGCCGCATGGTGGAAAGCGGCGAGGCGGACTACCTGGTGCCGGAGCGCGTCTGGCAGGAATTCGCCAAAGGCCTGATGGAGCGCGAGCCCGA
>Ga0209474_10006085_pt1 | contig 10202 bp, 6 predicted proteins | sample GraSoiAngelo_145_FD_185902 | JGI IMG/M metagenome (GOLD analysis project Ga0209474, IMG submission 185902) | Grasslands soil microbial communities from the Angelo Coastal Reserve, California, USA - 14_1009_05_20cm (SPAdes) (version 2) | ecosystem: Environmental > Terrestrial > Soil > Grasslands ... | reverse complement strand
CGTGCCGGCTGCACCCTTTATGAGTTTGCAGGCGACCCGCCTGCCTCTACAGAAGCGAAACACTTGAAGTTGGAATGCGTGTCCTCAACGCATTGTTAAGGCACGCGGCGAAGCGGCAGTTTTCTTGCCATCGTCTTCGGAGAAGCCGATCCATCTGCGCGTGGCCGCACGGAATCATTCTTGCTCGTTCCGCAAACGAGTCATAAGTTATATTCTCCCAAGGAGGAGATTGCCGATGAAAGCTCAAGGCGGTATCAGCTATAGCAACGCGGCGGTCGCCGCAACACCGAAACATCTGCTCCAATTCGCAGTCGATCAGCGTTACGACGATTACACGCCGGTCGATCACGCAGTCTGGCGGTTCATCATGCGCCAGAACATTTTTTTCCTGCGCGAGTATGCGCACAAAGTTTATTTCAAAGGCCTGCTCAATACAGGCATCTCCTTCGAGCGCATTCCGCGCATCGAAGAGATGAACGATATTCTGGCGAAGATCGACTGGGGCGCGGTTGCTGTGGACGGGTTCATTCCGCCGGCGGCGTTTATGGAATTTCAAGCTTACAAAGTGCTGGTGATCGCGTGCGACATGCGCCAGATCCATCACATCGAATACACGCCCGCGCCGGATATCGTGCACGAGGCTGCGGGTCACGCGCCGATCATTGTCGATCGCGAGTACTCGAAATATTTACAGCGGTTTGGGGAAGTCGGCGCAAAAGCGATGTCGTCCAAGAAAGATTTCGAATTGTACCAAGCGATCCGCCATTTGTCGATCTTGAAGGAGCGACCGAACGCCGACCCGAAAGAAGTCGAGGAAGCGCAAAAGCTGGTCGAACATCGACAGAAAACTTTGGGTGAACCTTCCGAGATGGCGCTGCTGTCGCGCTTGCATTGGTGGACGGTCGAATACGGACTCATCGGCACACTCGAGAATCCAAAGATCTATGGGGCTGGATTGCTATCATCGATCGGTGAATCGGTTTCATGTCTCGAGCCTGAGGTAAAGAAGATCCCCTACTCCATCGATGCAGAAAATTACGCGTTCGATATCACCACGAAACAGCCGCAGCTTTTCGTCTGCCGTGATTTTCAGCACTTAAAAGCCGTGCTTGAAGAATTTGCGAGCAAAATGGCCTATCAAGTTGGCGGACTCGAGGGCATCAACAAAGCCATCGAATGTAAAAACACTGCGACCTGCGAATATTCATCAGGCCTGCAAGTCAGCGGCATCTTTGAGGAAGTCATTACCGACGAAAATAATTCGCCGATCTATCTTCGGACGAACGGCAAGAGCGCGCTGGCGTTCCACAACAAAGAGATCGAAGGCCACGGCATCGATTATCACAAGGATGGGTTTGGCTCGCCGGTCGGGAAATGGAAACAAACGCCGGCAGCTCCAGAGCTGCTCACCAACGACCAGTTGCACGCGCTTGGAATTGTTGAGGGCAAGAAAGCAAAGCTGGAATTCGTCAGCGGCATTGTGGTTTCAGGCAAGGTCGAGAAAATCTTGCGGCGCGACGGGAAATTGTTGTTGATCACATTCTCAAACTGCACCGCAAAGTACGGCGACCGCGTTTTGTTTGATCCCGACTGGGGTGTTTACGACATGGCGGTCGGAGAACGAATCAGCTCGGTGTTTAACGGCGCGGCAGATAAGGACGCGTACAACCAGGTTGCGCTGGTTCCAAAGGAACGCACCATCAAGGTTCCCTCGGACGCGAAGCGTAAGCGGTTGGAGAATCTCTACGCGCAGGTGCGCAAGATTCGCGAGACCAAAACCGGTTACGAGCGGCTCGGTGAAATTTGGGAGACACAGCAAGCCGAGCATCCCGAAGACTGGTTGTTGTCGATGGAAATTTTCGAGATCCTGGACACGACCGATCAACAACCCGAGCTGAAAGCAAAGATCGAGAAGTTCCTGAACGAAAGGAAGTCGAAGACCAAAGATCTCTCGACCTTAATCAGTTGGGGATTTCGTTTGGTCGAATACCACAAAAAGCCGGAATACCAGGCGACACTGCACGCGTCGCCAGAGTAAATTGGAACGATAGCGCGTTTGCTCGTTGCACCCTCACCCGGCGCTTCGCGCCCGCCTCTCCCTCAGGGAGAGGATCGAGGTAAGGGCAATGGTCGCATTAAACCTTCGCCTTGAAGTCGCGTTTGCCCTGAGCGCCTTCGCGTATTCGTCCTTGCTTTTTGTCATGTCAAGCCGAGTCGAGACATCTCTCGATTATTGCTTTGTTTTCTAGTTAGAGGTTCCTCGACTGCGCCGTGCTCCGCTCGGAATGACAGATGCGGAAGGCCCGAGGTTGTTCTAAACCCTTTCGTCTTTGAAATGACGTTTGCCCTTTAGCGCCTTGGCGTATTCGTCCTTGCTTAGAATGTTCTCATCGAGCTGCATGTCGGTGCGAAGAAAGTTTTGGAACCAGGTTTCGATTCGTTGCCGATCTCGCAGCACTTCCTCCGTGATGTAATTGGCGTCAATGTTGACGCAGATCGCGCCTACGACTCCGAATTCCTTTCGTTTGATGGGGATCGTCGTGCATTTGAATTTTCGCGCGCCGATGTTCAACTCGTAATTTAATTTGTCTTCGTTGAGGAGCTGTCGCCGTTTGAGATCAATCAGCAGATTCGTTGTGCCGTCGCGCAAATGCCGTCCAGTAACATTGTTTTCCAGCGTGATGAGCGAATGCGCGGGATCAGCCAGGTTGTGCAGCAAGATCTCGATTCCGGTATTCGGAAATGATTTGCCGATCAGGCGCACAATGTGCTCATAGTTTTCGAGAAATTCGTGAGTGTCGTCGGCGATCGTCTTGCCGTGATATTTCTCGAACAGTTGCGCGTAAACTTTTTGCTCCGCGGGTTCGAGTTGTGCGCGCACATTATTTTGTTCGCCAATGAAAATGAGCTGTCGCGCAGCCGTGTGATCTTCGTTTTTCAGGAAATAATGCATGCCCAGCCGGAAATCTTTCAGGCTGAATTCGCCAAAGTTTTCCCGACTGACCGTGAACGGATAAAAATCGTACTCTTCCAGATTTCTCCCAAACTTTCGTCGCTGTTCCTTGTACTTCCCCCAGAGAAAACCTGCCGCCAGAAAGAGCAACGATACAATGATCGATGCAACAACGTTGATGGTAAGTTCACTCTGCAACGCGCTGATCATGAGCGTGTCATAATTTCGCAAATCAAAGATTTCCAGTCAGGTTCGACAGAGTGATATTTTCCAACGCCACGTCCGCTGGCCGCGATAGAGCGTAGGCGACCGCGCTGGCGACATCTTTTGGCGAAATCATTTTGCGGCGCGGCCATTTGCCCTCGATGTGATCCCAGATGTTGGTGTCCGTGGCCGCAGGGTAAAGGTTGATGACTCGAATTTTGCGGTCGCGCAATTCTTCGCGGACGGATTGGGAGAATCCTTCTAGCGCAAACTTGCTCATGCAGTAGGCGCTCCAGTTGGCGAAGCCGGTCCTAGCCGCGATGGAAAGGATATTCACGATGCTGGAGCCCGGCGGCATTTTGGGGACAAAGTGTTGCGTCAACATAAACGGCGCGGTGACGTTCACGCCGAAGGTTTGCTCCCATTCAATCTGCGTGATTTCGCCAAACGGTTTAACAACTGCAACGCCAGCGTTATTGACGAGCAACTCAATTGGCTGGGCGCCGACCTCGGCGATCAGATCGGAGACGCCTGAAGACTCAGCTAGATCATGGATCAAAAGGATCACCTGCGCGCAATGTGGTTCGACGGCTTTGCGGGTATCGGCCAAGGCGACCGTATCTCGCCCATGCAAAAGCAGGGTTACGTCTGCCGCGGCAAGTTTCTCGGCGATCGCGCGGCCTATCCCGCGGCTCGCACCGGTGATGAGATAACGTTTCATCTGTCGGGTTCGCAGACGCTTAAACATTTAATGCTTCACGTTCAACGTCCAATTCACAGAAACCTGTAGCGGCAGGCGTATCGCCTGCGAAGTCATCGGCTTGCAGTAGGCATGGCTGCCAGAACAAGTCGAAGTTAGGTCCGCCGCAACGTAAACCGATTATTCGCTGTCTCCCACAAACGCAATCGAACGAGTCGTTGGCCTATGCGATAGTCAACCTTAGGCCAGAGGGCGCGGACGATATTTTCGCCGGTCGAAGGTGCGTCTCGAAAATCCTCCGTTTCGAGGTCAAGATGTCGATCCTGCCAAGGCGCAAGGGAATCTTCGATTGCTTTCCGGAACGCAACAAAGTCGTAGAGCGTTCCGGTGCGCGCATTGTATTCGCCTCCGATAGTTGCTTCCGTCACATACCGATGACCGTGACCCAGAGGATTATTACACTTGCCGTAGAGTTTTGCGTTTTCAGAGTCGGAGAGCGTGGCTGCATGTAAGCGGTGCGCCGCATTAAATGACATTTGCAACGCAAGGAAAATGGTTTCGTCGCACCGTGCTTCCGCGAAGAAATCGTCGCACTCGTGCAAACGAACGCGGCACAGCGGCGTTGTGGCCTTTACGCGTTCGCAGATGTATCTCGCCAAGCTCTCAGTCGTAATGGGACGATCTTTTAGTCCCATGACATCCTGGTTGAGGTATCGGTGATGGAGCTCGTCATGCAAAGCATGGAGGCAAGTATTGATCGCGTCGTACCGGACCAGTGGCTCTTTCACATCGAGTTGTTCTGCTCGAAAAGTGAGACGGGCACGATAATTGTGCCCATGCATTGAAGTTGCCCTGCCAAACAGGCTCGCATTTTCGTCTGGAGTCAGACGGGGTGACATCGTTTTGCGCGCCGCGGAAAACTCGAACCAATAATTGGCTTCGCAAGCACCGTCCGCATAGTAAGTCGCGCTGCGCTCCGGCGACTCGCTCAGGTGACAAGCGCACAGTCTTGCGTCGACATTAGAGAACAGCGGCGCGATATCGATAAAAAGCTGCCACGCAACGTTCTCGGCAGTCGGCGGAACGTCACGAAAAGATGGATTGTCATCGTTCAAAAATTTGTGATCGAAGCGTTCGCGCAGAAGTTTGCCGGCCCGCTCCTTGATTTCGCTAATGTTAATCAGCATTCCGGTGGTCGGATCGACTGGACCGGTGAAGACGAAATAGGCGATGTAATTGCGGCCGCTGCCATAGCGCGATTGCGTCTCGGGACCGAACGCACTGAGGTTCTCGCTTTTAGTCCAATCTCGAACAAATAATTGGCGCGAGGCCGAGAATTCGAGACGTTTGCTGACCGTCAGGAGCATGGTTCAGCAAACACGCTGAGCGCGTTCTGGCAAGATGGATCGGCCCGCCGTGGCGGGATGATGGCCAACCAAACGCCGAAGGCGCAAGATTTTTCAGATGCTCGAACTTGGCGGCAAAGGCGCATCCATTGCCAACGCGTTGAGGACAACGCGTTCCACCTAGTCTTTCAACAGCGAGAGGAACTCTGAGCGTGTTCGAGCGTCCTCCTTAAAGGTGCCGAGCAAACACGATGTTTTCATAACCGAATTCTGTTTTTCAACGCCTCGCATCATCATGCAGAGATGTTTTGCTTCCACGACTACCGCTACTCCGGAGGGCTCGAGGCAGCTCATGAGCGACTGGGCGATCTGGGTAGTAAGGTTTTCCTGGATCTGGAGGCGGCGCGCGAAAACATCGACAATGCGCGCCACCTTGGAAAGGCCGATCACCTTGCCGTTCGGAAGGTAGGCGACGTGCGCTCGCCCAATGAAGGGAAGAAGATGATGCTCACACAGAGAATAGAGCTCGATATCTTTGACCAGAATGATCTCGCTCGCATCTGACTCGAAAACGGCATCGTTAATGATTTCGTCAAGATCCTGCCGGTAACCTTGCGTGAGAAATTCCAATGCGCGGGCCGCGCGGTCCGGCGTGCGCCGCAGACCTTCTCGATCGACCTCCTCGCCGATACTGTGAAGCAATTCGCGGTAGGCTTTTGCGATCCGGTCAAGCTCTTTTCCCCCTAACCGATTGCTCTCCCGCGTAAATCGTTCTTCAAGATCGCGGTCGTAATTGCGCCGTTGAATCATGATTCGTATTTATAATGTCCAGGAAGCCGCCAAATCGCCTTCTTCATCTCGCAAGTTGCAAATTACGCTGCTTTACTCAAGCCAGCTTTGCGGATACTTCGGATCGTCAAGCGCCAGCGATTGCTCGGTCAATTCCAGCGTGTGTTGCGTGTCGAACATGACCGCCAGCTCTTCGGTGCGCGTCGCGTTCTTGCTGGCCATGATCGTGCCCGGATGCGGGCCGTGCGGAATACCACGCGGATGCAACGTGATCGAGCCGCTCTCAATCCCGCGGCGTGAACCAAAATTCCCGCGTACATAAAAGAGCACCTCGTCCGCTTCTACGTTATCATGCACCCACGGAATTTTGACCGCTTCGGGGTGCGTATCGAGCAAGCGAGGCGCAAACGTGCAGACGACATAGCCGCGAATCTCAAAAGTTTGATGGATCGGGGGCGGTTGATGCACGGTTCCGGTGATCGGCTCGAAGTCCTGCGCGTTGAACGTAAGCGGGTAAAGATAACCGTCCCATCCCACCGCATCGAACGGATGATGCGCCATTGTCACGTGCGTCCAGCGCGGCCCGTCTTTAACGAGCACATCCACGTCTTCTTCTTTGTCGATGGTGACCAGCTCGCTCGGCCCGTGCAAATCCCGTTCTGAATACGGCGCGCCCATTTTGATCTGCCCCTCGTGATTCAAGTAACGTTGCGGGATCCGCACCGGCCCAACGGATTCGAGAATGAGATAATCTTCCTCCTCGACGTTGTCCGGAACGATCCGATAAGTGATTCCACGCGGGATGACGATGTAGTCCTCGGCGCGATACGGCAGTTTGCCGAAAACAGACTCAACGACGCCGCCGCCGTGAAAAACGAAAATGATCTCATCGGCTCCGCCATTTTTGTAATATTCGAATTTATCGTAGGCCTTCGCCGGCTTTGCGCGATAGGCGGTCATATCTTGATTGAAAAGCATCGGGATGCGCCCGGTATAAAGATCGCCGCGACGCGGAATGTTCGCCGTTTTTAAATGATGATGACGCAGCGGCGCGTCGGTGACCTTCTTCAGCTCCTCGCATTTGAGCAACTTTACGTTGCGCACCCGTGTAGGCGGACGCAGATGATACATGATCGAATAGGCTTCGTCGAAACCCTGTGTGGTGAAAACGTGCTCGTACGCAATCCCTTCGTTCTTGTAAGTCGGCCCCTGCCCGTTGCGATGAAACCAGATGTGATGTTTTCTCGGGATTTCTCCCAGTTTTTGATAATACGGCATTGTCGATCCTCCTCCTTCTTATAAATTGCCTCTCGCGCCTTGTTCGCGCTCGATGGCTTCGAACAGCGCTTTGAAATTGCCTTTGCCGAAGCTCTTTGCTCCCTTGCGCTGAATGATCTCAAAAAATAGCGTCGGCCGATCTTCCACTGGCTTGCTGAAAATTTGCAGCAGATAACCTTCATTATCGCGATCGACGAGAATGCCGAGCCGCTTCAACGCGTTCAGTTCTTCGTCGATGTGGCCCACGCGATCGAGCAGCGTGTCGTAGTAAGTCGAAGGTATATGCAGGAATTCCACGCCGCGCTTCTGCAACTCGGTCACGGTCTCGATGATGTTGTTCGTGGCCATCGCGATGTGTTGCACACCTTCGCCGTTGTAAAACTCCAGGTATTCTTCCACCTGCGATTTCTTTTTTCCTTCGGCTGGCTCATTAATCGGGAACTTCACGAACCCATTTCCATTGCTCATCACTTTGCTCATCAGCGCTGAATATTCGGTGGAGATGTCCTTATCGTCGAAGGTCAGAATGTTCCGGAATCCCATCACGTCCTCGTAAAACTTCACCCACGGATTCATCTGTCCCCAGCCGACATTCCCCACACAATGATCGACGTGTTGGAGACCGGTCTCGGGCGGATTGTAGTCCGACTCCCATTTGCGAAACCCCGGCATAAATGGGCCGCGGTAATTGTGCCTTTCAATAAAGAGATGAACAACCTCGCCATAAGTGTGGATTCCGCTCATCACGACTTCGCCATCCTCATCCGATAACCGTTTCGGTTCCATGTAACTCTTGCCGCCGCGCTTTGTCGTCTCTTCCCAGGCTGAAGTGGCGTCATCAACTGTGAGCGCCAGGACCTTCACGCCGTCGCCGTGTTTGTGATGGTGATCTGCGACCGAATGATTCGGCCGCATCGGTGTCGTCAGCAAAAACGTGACATTGTTCTGCCGAATCACGTAGCTCGCTCGATCTTTCGTCCCTGTTTCCGGCCCGGAATAAGCAAGACTTTGAAAGCCAAACGCCGTCTTGTAAAAATGCGCAGCCTGTTTGGCGTTTCCGACGTAGAACTCGATGTAATCAGTGCCCTGAAGCGGCAAAAAATCTCTTTCAGCTGCCGGCGCTGTTTTCGTTTTTGGAGCAGCAATTGTCGTTGGCATAATGACCTCCTAACTCTTTGGCGCTGAGCGCGCCCTCTAAATATAAGATCGAGAGTCACCCGTCGCAAGGTTGCTGCTGTAGCCGCCGCCCTGCGGGCGGCGTGCGCCTCGCACAGCGAAGCGGCTACAAATTATTTCGGCACGCTTGACGCGAGTTTTTGGAACCGCGGATCATTCCGGAGCGGATCGAACATCGGATCGAGCCGGAGCAGCGCGGGAGTGAGCGGAATATTTTCGGCCAGCGCGCCGCAGTCGGGTATTGAGAGTAGCTTCTGTAAAGCGGCAATGGCGCGGTCGGACTCTCCTATCTGCGCCGCCACCCGAGCGAGGATCTCGATCGGGATGGTACCAAACACAGCATCTTTCTCGATCGGACTCGCCGCCATCGCCCGTTCGGCCAGAGTCAATGCGGCAGCCTTGTCGCCGAGACCCATATTGGTCAGCGCAAGATCTCCAATCAGGATGAAATTTTCCGGTTGTTCTTTGAGGAAAGGTTCCAGTTCGCTGCGTGCTTGTCGCCAAGTTTCCTGGGCGGCGGCATGCTCGCCAACCACTTCTTGCGCCCAGCCTAACCAAAAGCGCAGTTCGCCATTGAAGTAACCCAACGATGGATCAGGCTTGGCAAGTATTTCCTTCAGCCGAGGGATGATTTGTGCAGGGCGGCGCTCCAAGATCGCTTGGTAAACTTGTGTTTCCAACGCCTGGGTGAGGTCGGCAGCCGAGCGGAGCGGACGTAGGAGCGCAGCAGCACGCAGCAGATCGCCTTGGGCTTGTGCGATGGCCGCCTTTAGCGCGATGGTATCGACGTCGTCCGGTGTGATATCGAGAACCTGATCAAGCTTCCGCAACGCTTCTGGGAAACGACGAAGACAGATATATGAAATAGCATGCTGGGTGAGCAGGTTAACGTTGCGCGGGTCAAGCCGCTCGGCTTCGTTGAAGTATGACTCGCTCCTGTCCCATTGGCCTCGTCTCCGTGCGACGTAGGCCAGCGCTTCAGGAATTCGGCTGCTATTGGGCAGGAACTGACGTGCTTGCTCAAAGTAACGCACTGCAGTGTCGTAGTCCTTGAGACAGGCGTAGTAGTAGTATCCGTTGGCGAGCAGCGCCTCGCCGAGATTGGGCTGAAGAGTGAGCGCGGTTTCGGCTGCCTGACGCGTTTCTTCACGGAGGGCAACCGTTGGTTGAAGGGTCGCGCTGATGTAGCCGAGTGCATCATTATATGACAGGAGCGCCCAGGCAAGAGCGAACTTCGGATCCAACCTTACCGCTTCTCTGAGATATTTCTGCGCGCCAAGGGAGTTGGCAGCGGTGGTTGCAGCCTTGAATGTGTAAGCCAGACCACGCAGGTAGGCATCATAGGCCTCAGGATTGTCGGTCGGCTTGGCGGCGATGACTTGCTCCTCCTGGCCGGTGAGTTTTGCTCGCAATTGATCGGCAATTGCTTTGGCCACCTCACTTTCGACCGAAAAGATGTCGGTCAGTTTGCGATCAAAGGTATCAGCCCAAAGCTGGGAATCATTGGCTGCCTTGGTCAACCGGACATTGACGCGCACAGCATCGCCGCTCTTCTGCACACTGCCTTCCAAGATGTGGGCGACGCCAAGCTGCCTGGCGATCTCGGGCAGATTTTCAGGGGCGCTCTTGTAGTGCTGCGTGGATGTCCGGGAAATTACCTTCAGGTCGGCGATCTTGGATAAGCGGGTCAGAATCTCGTCCTGAATGCCGTCAGCAAAGTAGGCGTTCGCTTTGTCTTCGCTCCGGTTTTCAAACG
>Ga0209474_10006084_pt1 | contig 10205 bp, 7 predicted proteins | sample GraSoiAngelo_145_FD_185902 | JGI IMG/M metagenome (GOLD analysis project Ga0209474, IMG submission 185902) | Grasslands soil microbial communities from the Angelo Coastal Reserve, California, USA - 14_1009_05_20cm (SPAdes) (version 2) | ecosystem: Environmental > Terrestrial > Soil > Grasslands ... | reverse complement strand
GGGCGCGACTACAGGTTGACGTCGTTCTGGTCGTTGGCCGGCTCGCCCGACGGGTTGTTGCTGTCCGCCGTGCAGTTGCCGCTCGAGGTGAACACCCGCGAGTCGCTCGAGATGCTCCACTGGTCGACCGTCGCGTCGGCGTCGATGTTGCCGAGCGCGATGGCGTCGAACCGCGTGGCCGGCGTGCCGGTGAGACCGGCGGCCGAGCTGCAAGCCGTGGCGCCGTAAGTCTGGTTGAGGGCGCTGCCGTACTTGAACGTGTCGACCGCCACGCCCGTGAACGTGGTGGCCACCGCGAGCGACGTGCCGGTGCGGGGCTCGATGGTGCCAGTGCCGGCGAGGAAGTACGCGTACCGGTTGTTGCGCTCAGGCTCGAAGCCGACTTCGCCGGTCAGCGTCGAGAAGCGGTCCTTCTCCTGGAAGAACGCCTTCTGCGCCGTGAAGATGGCCTTGAGGTTTGCCTTCGCCTCGCTCTGCTTCGACCGCGCCTGGAACTTGATGAAGTTCGGGATCGCGATCGCCGCAAGGATGCCGATGATCGCCACGACGATCATCAGCTCGATGAGCGTAAAGCCTTTCTGGACGAGCTTCTTCATTGGATTCTCCGGGGTTGACAGCACTATGTTTCCGTTTGTTGCAATCGTCGCGCCCCAGAGAAAGGCACGTGATTCCAGCGAGCTGGAAATCGATCCACGACGTTGGTCGGAGACGACTCGTGTCAGTTCACTGACACAATTTGGCATACGCAGAGTTACGGATGAGCGGCGGAGCCGCGGGCTTCGTCGACCATCGCGCCGACTTGCGAAAGCACGAACCCCTTGGCGCGCAGGCCCGCGATGATGTCGGGCAACGCTTCGGCGGTGTGCCACCCCCGCCGGTTCATGTGCATGACGACGATCGATCCGGCGCGCGCCTTCGCGAGGACCCAGGAGACGAGGCGCTCGCGGGTGATGTGCCGATCCGGATCTCCGGAGGGAAAGTCGTACTCCACGGTGCGCAATCCGTCCTGCGCGACCTCTCCCACCAGCCCGGCGTTCAATTCACCGTAGGGGGCGCGGAAGAAGCGCGGCAACCGGCCGGTGAACGAGAGCAGGATCTGCTGCGTCCAGAGCAGCTCCTCTCGCTGCCGCTCCGTTCCCACCTCGGTCATGTGCGGATGAGTGTAGGAGTGGTTCGCGATCTCGAACAGCGGGTTCTCGGCGAGGACCCGCATCTGCCGCAGGTGGGTCTCCGCCCACCGGCCGCTGATGAAGAGAGTCGCCGGAGTGCGCGTCTGCACCAGGACGCGGGTCACGCGATCGTCGTAGAAGCTGCGGTCGAGGGTCGAACAGGCGTCGAACGTCAACGCCACACGCTGGCCGGGACCGTCGGGGCGCGAGATCACTTCCGCCGCGACCGGCTGGATGGGTGGAAGGGGCTTCAAGATGGGCGGGCTGCCGGAGTGCGGCGCCGTCGGTTGAAGCGGCGGCTCCGCGGCGGGCGGCAACTCGACGAGGAGATCCTCCGCACCGGGGGGCGGCTCGACCAGCTCGACCCAGGTCAGGCGCGGCTGCGCCGCGATCGTCCGCGCCTGGGCCAGTCCGAAGGAGAAATCCGCCAGCGCGCGGTCGAGGGCATCCTGCGTCGCTGCCGGGACTTGCGTCGGCGGGAGCAAGGGTCTCAGTCCGCCTTGCCTGGCTGCGATCCCCACCCATAAGGGCAGACCGCGAATGCGCTCCGGCCGGCGCCAGAGGAGAAGCCGGAGGCGCTGATGGATGTCGGCGCCTGCGTGTTCCAGGTCCAGATCGGGCGCGCGGCCGCCGAGGAGGATCGGCACCTCGGGATACGCCGCCGTCGTATTGGCGTCGCGCGGCGTCCAGGCGCGGTGGAGGAGCGTCGCAAGGATCGTTCGTTCCTCGGACGACACGAGCAGATCGATCGGCAAGGCGACCGCAGCCGCGTCGGCGCTTGCCGGGAGCGACAGCAGCTTCCCGTCGATCACCACGCTTCGTTGGCCCGCCGAAGTCGCCGCGGCGACAAGCGCCGTCCAGAGCGCGAACATTGGATGTGTACTCTATCGTCCCGCGAGACGAGGCGCGCCAGCTCCGGCCCCGCCGCGGGCAGCAAGATTGCCGAAGAGACCGGCACTCCGCAGCTCGCCTCGGACCAAGAGCGGATCTGCGGCGAGGGCCCGCGTCCGAATCCGGGACGGCCGAATCCCTGAAGCGGGACTGCAGCGCGCGCAAGTCCGCAGTTCCCGTCTCGGATCCGATGGCACCGGTGTTGCCTGCTCGAGGTCCGTGAGCAATGTGCGTCTCGCGCTGCGAACGCTCCTGCGCGCTCCCGGTTTCACCGCGGCCGCCGTCCTCACGCTTGCGATGGGAGTCGGCGGAAGCACCGCCGTCTTCAGCGTGCTGCGCGGCGTCGTCCTGCGACCCCTGGGAATGCCCGAACCTGGCCAATTGGTCCGTCTCTACGAGCGTCCGGCGGGGCTCGATGTGCACTGGTCGTATTCGGCGCCCGATTATCTCGACGTGGCGAAGGAAACCGGTGCCTTCCAGTCGGTGGCCGGCATCCGGCCCGTTCGACAGACGCTCACCGGACGCGGCACGCCCGTGCCACTGCGCGTCGCGCGCGTCACGTCGAGCTTCTTCGGCACGCTGCGCTCGTGGCCGATCCTGGGACGCGCGTTCGATCCGGAGGAGGATTTCGCCGGCGGTCCGCGCACCGCCGTGGTCACCTACGAGTTCTGGCGTCGCGAGCTGGGAGCGGATCGCGCCGCGCTCGGCCGGACGCTGGTACTGGACGGCATCCCCTACACCATCGGCGGCGTGATGCCCGCCGACTTCCGCTTTCCGCTGCTCCGTCAAGCGGAGGTGCTGATCCCCCTCGCGCTCCAGGGCTGGGAAAAGGAGTTCCGGGGGACGAACTGGTTGACCGCCGTCGGCAGGCTCAAGCCCGGCCTGGAGTTGCGACACGCGCAGGCCGACCTCGACGTGCTGTCTCCGCGGATCCACGCGCGCATCGCCGAGCACGCGGGCTGGCGGATGGAAGCGCAGCCTTTGCTCGAGGATCTGGTTGGCCCGGTGAAGCCGGCGCTGACTGCGCTCTTCGGCGCGGTGCTGCTCGCGCTGCTCATCGCCTGTGCCAACGTGGCGAGCCTGTTGCTTGCCCGCGGGATGGCGCGGCAGCGCGAGCTGGCCATCCGCGCGGCACTGGGAGCGCGCCGCCGCGACCTGGTCCGCTCCGTGCTGATGGAGGCGATCGTCCTTTCCGCGCTCGGTGGAGCGCTCGCCATTCTCGTCATTCCCTGGGCGCTTGGCGCGCTCCTCTCCCTCGCCCCGCAGGACATGCCCCGCCTCGAGGAGGTCCACGTCGATGGCGTGGTGCTGGCGTACGCGCTCGGCGCGGCGATCGCCTCGGGATTGCTGGCGGGAATCCTGCCGGCGCTGCAAGTCTCCCACCCACAGGTGATGGATGCGCTGAAGAACGGCGCCGGCGGAACACCGGCCCGTGCACGAGCTCGTTCGGCGCTGGTCGTGGCGGAAGTCGCCCTCGCTTTCGTGCTGGCCGCCGGCGCGGGCCTGATGATCCGCACGCTGTCGGGCCTGCTCGAGGTGCAGCCGGGTCTCGCGGCACGGGACCGCGTGGTGGTCGCCGACCTCGACCTTCCGCGCAGCCGTTATCCGGACGCGCGGATCATCGCGCTCGCGCAGCAGTTCGTGCAGCGCGTCTCCGCCGTTCGCGGGATCCGCAGCACCGCCCTGATGACGAGCGTTCCGCTCGATCCCCGCTCGCGCGCCGAGTATGGCTTCAGCCTGGAAGGTGGCGACGCCGTCGACCCAGGCCAGTTCCCAAAGGCCGAAATGGTGTGGGCCACGCCGGGATACCTGGAGACGATGGGCATCCCCTTGGTGCGTGGGCGCGATCTCCGCTGGACGGACGTGCAGAGCGCGCCTCACGTCGTGCTGGTCAACGAGGCCTTCGTCCGCCGTTTGATCCCCAGCGGCGATCCGTTGGGAAGGCGCATCACGAATCTCCTCGGCCCCGGCAACGATCCCTGGGAGATCGCCGGCGTGATCGGCGACGTGCACACCAGGGGGCTCGACCGCGCACCGGCTCCGCTGGTGCTGGTGCCGCTGCTGCAGTTTCCGCTCCCGGGGCTGCGGGCAGCGGCCCGGGCGGCGAGCGGCGATCCCCTGCGGCTGATACCGCAGCTTCGGGCGGAATTGCGGGCGCTCGACCCGGACGTGCCGCTGTCGGGCGCTCAAAGCCTGGCGAACGTGGTGAATGCGTCGCTCGGTGACCGCCGGTTCCAGATGACGCTGTTCAGCGTCTTCGCCGCCCTGGCGCTGGCGATGGCCGCGCTGGGGATCTATGGCCTGCTGGCGTATTCCGTCGCGCAGCGATCGCGGGAGATCGGGATCCGCATGGCGCTGGGCGCCGATTCCTGGGTGGTCCTGCGCCTGGTGGTGCGAAGCGGCCTGCGGCTCGCGCTCGCCGGTCTGGCGCTCGGCGTCGCCGGCGCCCTGATCGGCACGCGCGTGCTGGCATCCCTCGTGTACCAGGTCGGCACGACGGATCCGGCGACGCTGGCGGCGACGGCGGCGATCCTGACGGCCTCCGCGCTGCTCGCCAGCTGGATTCCGGCCCGCCGCGCGGCCCGGGTCGACCCGGCGATCTCGCTGCGAGCCGAATAGCGGTTACTCCGCGCGGAGCGCCACCGCCGGGTCGACGAGCGCGGCCCGGCGCGCCGGCGCGAGCGTCGCCACCAGGGCGACGGCGCCGAGCACGAGGACGGCCGCGAGAAGCGCCACAGGATCGAGCGGCCCCACCCCGAAGAGAAGGCCGGCGAAGAACCGCGCCGTCCCGAGAGCGCCGGCGAGACCGAGCAGGAGCCCGACGCCGACCACCGCTGCGCTCTCCTTCGCGACGAGGGTCAGCGCCTGCGCCGGCCTTGCGCCCAGGGCCATGCGCACGCCGATCTCGCGCGTGCGCTGCGTGACGGTATAGGCGAGCACGCCGTACAGCCCAAGGCCGGCGAGGAGCAACGCCAGGCCGGCGAAGCCGTGGAGGAGTTTCAGGGCGAAGCTGCGCTGCGCCAGCGACGCCGAGAGCATGTCGCTGAGCGGCCGCGCCTGCCAGGCAGTGGTGCGCGGATCGATGGCCAGCAGTTCCTGCTGCGCCTTCCGCAGCACCTCGCCAGCCGGCGCCGGCGAGCGGACGACGAACGTCAGGGTATTGCTGAAAAGCTGGTCGAGCGGGAAGTACATCGTCGGGCGCACGTCCGCATCGAGGCCGAACTCGCGGACGTCGCCGACCACGCCGGCAACGGTCCACCACCGCGGATCGCCTGCCAGGCGCAGTCGCTGGCCGAGCGGATCGTCCGCGGACCAGTACTTGCGAGCGAAAGATCTGCTGATCACCACGACGGGCGCCTTGTCGGCCACGTCGGTCTCCTGCGGAGCGCGGCCGCGGAGCAGAGGGATGCCCATGGCCTCGAACCATCCGGGCGTGACGATGCGAATCTCCTCGTCCGGAGGCTGGGTCCCGTCGCGCACGGGACGTCCGTCGATCTCGAACGCTTGATCGTTCGCGACGCCGCTGAGGGGCTGGTAGTCGACACCGCCGACCGCGGTGACGGCGGAGACCTCCCGCAGGCGCTGTCGCGCTTTGGCGAAGACTGTGCGGACGTGCGTCTCGTTTCCCGGCACGAGCACGGTGAGCGTGACCGCGCCGGCCGGCTGGAACCCGGGATCGACGTGCACGACGCGGCTGAAGCTGCGCAGGAGCAGCGCCGCTCCGGAGAGCAGCACCAGCGCCAGCGCGACGTCGGCAGCAACCAGGGCGCGCCGCAGGCGCCGGGGATGCCGGGCGGCGGACGAGCTGCCTCCGCGCAGCACGTCCTGCGGGGTCGTCTGTGTCGCGGTGAGGGCGGGCAAGAGTCCGAAGAGAATGCCGCTCAGCACGGAGGCAGCGAGCGCGAACGCCAGCACCGCTCCATCGACGCGCACCTGGTGCGCGCGCGGCAGGTCGGCGGGACCGGCAGCGAGGAGCGCGTCCACGCCCCAGATGGCGATCAGCGCGCCCAGCACGCCGCCGAGAAGGGCGAGGACCAGGCTCTCCACCAGCATCTGCCGCACCAGGCGCGCCCGGCCTGCTCCGAGCGCGGCCCGCACCGCCAGCTCGCGCTCCCGTGCGCTGCCGCGCGCGAGCAGGAGATTGCCGACGTTGGCGCAGGCGATCAGCAGGACGAGCACGACGGCGCCGAAGAGCATCCAGAGGGTGAGCCGGACACCGCCGACCATCTGATCGAGAAGAGGAACGAGCGCCATCTCGAACCCGCTGTCCGCCGGATAGATTGCGGGAAATTCCGACCGCAATCGGGCCGAGGTCAGCGCAAGCTCGGCCCGCGCGTCCGCGAGCGTGGAGCCGTGGGCGAGCCGCCCGATCACGCGCAGGAAACGTGCGGAGCGGCTCGTCGACGTGAGCTGGTCCGGGGGAAACTGGAGCGGCCTCCATGCGTCGAAGCTCTCGGGGAGCTCGAGGTCTTCGCCCAACACGCCGACGACGGTGAACGGCACTCCGAAAATCTGGACGGTTTGACCCACGACCGACGGATCCGCGCCAAAGCGGCGCCGCCACAGCGATCGACCCAGCACGACCACGTTTCCGTGGCCGGGTTCCTCCTCCTCCTTGCTGAACCAGCGTCCGTGCGCGGGCTTCACTCCCAGCACCGGCAAGAGCGAGCTGGTGGCGCGACCGAGCCCGATGTGCTCGGGCGCCTCCGCGCCGGCGAGGCTTCCGGTGCCAAAGCCCCACGCGGCCACCCCACTCATGCTGGAAAGGCGCTCGTAGTCCTGTCGATATTCGGCCAGCGACACGGTGCCGTTCGGGAACTGCCGCCAGGATCCGTAGAAGCGCACCAGCTGTTCCGGCTCGCGGTACGGCAACGGCTTGAGCAGGAGTCCGCGGACGACGGTGAACACGCTGGACGTCGCGCCGATGGCGATCCCCAGCGTCAGAATGACGACCGCGGCAAAGCCTGGGCTCTGCAGCGGCAACCGCAACGCGCCCCGGAGATCCTGACGCAGGCCGGCCATGGCTCAGGTCGGCAGCGAGATCCGTGCCACCCCCTCGCGAGGCGCCGCCGGCGGCGGACGTCCGCAAATGGGATCGCCCGTCCCGCCTCCGGACGCCTCAGTCCAGATGCATCTGCTGGAGCAGCCGGGGAAAGCGCGGGTCCTTGCGCAACGAGTCCCACATCGGGCTCACCTTCACGTCGCGCAGCATCCAGTCGCGCTCCGCATAAGCCTGTTCGAGCAACGCGAACGCGCGATCGCTCTCCCCGAGCATCCCATAGAGGGCGCCCATCACCGCCCGGTGGCCTCCCTGCGGGAGGTCCGATCGCCGCTCCAGCTCCCGCATCAACCGCCGGGAGCCCGTGGCATCTCCGGCCACGCCGAGGATCCAGGCGCGCATGGCGACGTGCTCGACCGCCGACGCCTTGATCTGATCGAGCTCCGCGAGCGCCTCGGCCTTTCGTCCGGCGGACGCGTAGGCGCAGGCGAGGACCTCGCGCGACGGCGTGAAGGCCGGGTTCAGCTCCAGCGTCTTGCGGAAGGCCGCGATCGCCTTCTCGTAGTCGCGGCTCTCGTAGAAGACGATTCCGAGCATGTTGTTGACGATGGGGGAAGCGGGGTCGAGCTCGAGGGCGCGCTCCGCCTCGGCGCGTGCCTCGTCGAATCGACCCAGGGTCACGAGCAGGATGGCGTACCAATGGTGCGCCGTCGCGTACCCCGAGCGCAGGTCGATGGCCCGCTTGAACTCCCGCTCCGCGCTGGCCCAGTCATAGTCGTAGAGGCTGATGAGGCCGAGGGAGGCGTGCGCCTCGGCGAGATCGCGGTCCAACTCCAGGGCGCGGTAGGCGTGAGGCCTGGCCTTGGGAAGGATGTCCGCCGGACGCGCGGAGGTGTATTCGCCGAGCAGCAGGTAGCAATCGGACAGCCCGGCGTGGGCGAGCGCGTACGTGGGATCGAGCGAGATGGCTTTCTCGAACAGGCCCATCGCTTCCTTGAGGTCCTCCGCAGTCCGCTTGCTCCAGAAGTGGCGGCCTTTCAGGTACAGGTCGTGCGCCTCGGCGCTGCCGGTCGTCGGCGGAACCAGCGGCGAAGGCTTCAGCAGCCTGGGTCGCAGCGCGTCGGCGATGGCGGTCGCCAGCTCGTTCTCCACCGCGAAGACGTTCTTCAGCTCCCGGTCGTAGGTCTTCGACCAGAGGTGATATCCGTCCGCGGCGTTGATCAGCTGGGCGGTGAGGCGCAGGGCGTTGCCTTCGCGGCGCACGCTGCCCTCGAGAACGGTGGCGACGGCGAGCTCCTCGCCGATCTGCCGCACGCTGAGGTTCTTGTTCTTGTACGCGAACGCGGAGGTGCGCGAGACGACGCGCAGCCCTTCCACGTTGGCGAGCGCGTTGATCACCTCTTCGGTGATTCCATCCGAGAAGTATTCCTCGTCCTTGGCCGGGCTGAAATTCGCGAAGGGCAGGACGGCGACCGACGGCGCTGCCGGGACCGCGGGAGCCGCCGGCTTGCGGCCGGTCCGTGTGAAATGCCAGGCCACGGCGGGCACCACCGCGATCGTCGCGACCGCGCCCAACGCCAGCGCCACCCGGAGACCGCCGGGACCCCCCGGCCGGACCGGGACCGTCCGCTCGATCCTTCCCGCCGTGACGTCGAAGACCCAGGCGAGCACCACCACCACGGGGAATCCGGCGGCGAGAGCGACCACCACGAACGAGAGCGTCCAGTCGGGGAGGTGGAGCCCGTGCATCCCGGGCTCAATCACCTGGAGGATGGCAAACGAGACGATGGCGTAGCCGGCCAGCGCGCGGAAGACCCGCCTCCGCTTCAGCTCCGCGATCACCGGGACGAACATCCCGCCTCCGTCTTCCTCCGGCGAACCCTAGCACCGGCCGGCGGCCGGCTCTCACCTCGCGGCGGCAAATTACAGTATTGCAGCACAGTTCCAAGCGCGGTATGCGAGTGGGCCGAAGTTGAATCGGTCTTGCTGCTCCCGCATCTGATCGCGGGCCCGGGGGGGAAGCAGAGTGGCGACGATACGCAGTTGTGGGTCAGAGGATTTTCCTGCCGTCCTCGATCTCTTGCGCCAGCACTGGCCGAACGAGGTCTTCAACGAGACGACCCTCCGGGCCGTCTTCGGGCGCGGGCTCTTGTCGCCGCGGCAGAGGTACGTCTGCGCCGAGGTTCGATCGCGTGTGGTCGGCTTTGCCTCGCTGACGCTCAAGACGAGCCTGCGGCAGGAAGGCACCATCGGCCACCTCGACGAGCTGGTCGTCGACCGGGACCATCGCTGCCACGGGATCGCGACCCTGCTGGTGCAGCGGATCGAGGACCTGGCGCTCGCCGTCGGCTGCCGCCATCTCGAGCTCGACTCCGCGTTCCACCGCAAGGAAGTGCACGCCTTCTACGAGCAGCGCCAGTTCGAGCGGCGCGCCCTGCTCTTCTCCAAGGCGCTCCGTAGCACCTAGGTTGCCCGCGGCCGTGGAGAAGGAGTTCCAGGCCTGATTCAGCGCACCTTTTTCAGGGCGGCGGAGTTGATGCAATAGCGCTCTCCGGTCGGGGCCGGGCCGTCCTGGAAGACGTGGCCGAGATGTCCGCCGCAGCGGCGGCAGTGCACCTCGATGCGCTCCATGCCGTGGCTCGAGTCCCGCTCCGAGGCAACCGCGCCCCCGTCCGCCGGGCGGGTAAAGCTGGGCCATCCGCTCCCGCTCTCGAACTTGTCCTCGGCGCGGAAGAGCTGCGCTCCGCAGCCGGCGCAGAGGAAGCGGCCCGGCTGATGATCGTCCCAGAGCGCGCCGCTGAAGGCGCGCTCAGTCCCCTTCTGGCGGAGGACGCGGTACTGCTCGGGCGTCAGCTCGCGCCGCCACTCTTCGTCGCTCTTCTCCATCTTGTCGTCCATGGCGGGCCGGATTCTAACGCCGCTCCGCACCTACGCGCCCAGGCTGCTGCGCACCAGCTGAGGGCGGCGGAGCAGCAGCCCCGCCCAGAGGATCGCGCCCAGGTACACGGGAAAGAGGATGTGGCTGAACAGCGGGTTCCCGACCCGGAGGTTCGTTGCCACCGCGCCGCCGAGAAAGCCCGTCAACAGGACGGCGCCGAGGGCAGCGGTGGGCGGCGCGAGGTAAAACGCGGTGCAGATGACGATGA
>Ga0209474_10006081_pt1 | contig 10210 bp, 11 predicted proteins | sample GraSoiAngelo_145_FD_185902 | JGI IMG/M metagenome (GOLD analysis project Ga0209474, IMG submission 185902) | Grasslands soil microbial communities from the Angelo Coastal Reserve, California, USA - 14_1009_05_20cm (SPAdes) (version 2) | ecosystem: Environmental > Terrestrial > Soil > Grasslands... | reverse complement strand
TCTTGATCCGCAGGTCATCTTTATTATCGATGTCCCATGCGCTGGCATGGCACACCACGTCGCGGTCGCGAGGCTTCACGAATAACGATCGTTCCCAGAACGTCTGCGGCAGGGGAGCGAATCCCAGCGAGATGAAGAAATTCTCGCCGTACTTCACCATGCCCTTGGGATCAAGATTCTTCGTTTTTAGCAGCGCGGTTACGTCTACGCTGCTTTTTTCAGGAAGCCCGAGCAAGGGATAAATATTTTCCCACTCCTGCGCCCAAGGGTTCCCGAGCAAATGAGCGGGGATGGGCCCATCGGTCGGAACTAGCTGCGGTCCATACTTCTTCGCCAGCTTGCTGCGAACGTAGGCATGCAGCGACAGATAGAGCGGACGCACCTGCTGCCAGAGCCGCTCCAGATCAGCGCTGAAAGCGTCAGGAGGCATGTCGTAATTCGAACGCCACATCGCGCCAGTGTCTTTGAATCCGATCTCTCTCGCGCCCTGGTTTGAAAGCTCGACAAATCGCGCATACCGCTGCCGCATTGGGGCACCAACTTTGTGCCAGCCAATCCAGAGGTCTTTCAGTTCATTGGGATCGCGGCTCGCGCCCATCATGCGCTCGATCGCAGTGATATCGAGGCAGTCGTCTGGCTTGCGGCAATACTTGCCTTTGCCGTAATCCGATTCGAGAGAAGCTGCAATTTGGGTAAGCTCTCGACGAAGCTTGGGATCTTTGGGGGCGGGCGCGGTCAACGACAGCTTCAGCAACTTAAATTTGCGCTCCAGTTCGGGAGGCATTTTCAGACTCTCGAAGCGCTTCGCCCCTTCAACAAGCTCCGTCGTGGCTGCCGTGTTTTCGTCATTCGCATCGGCCGCAAGCGCTTCGGTATCCTCGGTGATGAAGTTGTCGTGTACCCAGGTGGCCTGATTCACTTTCACGTTGAGATCGGCAAGCCGGGCCTCGGCTTTGTTCATAAATTCTTCGGCTTCCGCGACAGTCGGAGCGGGGGATGTTTGCGCTTCAATCGCGAGACCAAAGAAAAATAGCGTGAGGAAAACGAGCAGGTTCATGCGAGCCTCCGAAGGAATTATGAACGAGACGAAGAGTTTGTGTCTCGGTCTTAACGGGGAATGACGGTTCAATACGCGAGTTCAGGGAAAGTCTTGGTAGTGGGCTACTTTGAAATTGTTTTAGGTTTTAGCACCGTAAGCGCATCATCTGACTCTGGTTCGGGGATGGCTATCGCGCCAGAACGGATATGCGGCTTCGGTTTTAGTGGAGCATAGACAGCGGCATCTGGTTCGCCAAGAATAGGTGGATCGCTGCGTGAGAGCGTCGCTAAAGCTTCCGCATACGCGTGAGCGACTTCATCTCTCGTCCGCTGGTTTTGCTTCTTGGCTTTACGCCTTCTTTTGTCGCGCCCTTTTCCCATTACGCCGATGTTGTCTCTACGTGCGCTGGCGAGATCGGCCTCCGTAGTACAAACCCTCAAGCGCGTTCCTTACCCGTGCTGACAACGACTCCATGTCTCGCAGCGATAGCCCTGTGGCTGAAATCGGCTCGCCAACGCGCATTTCCAGCGGACGGGACTTGATGTGGTAAGTGTCCATCGGGAGCAGTTCATGGGTTCCCACCAGGGCGACGGGAACGATTTCCACCTGCGCTTTGATAGCAAGGAAGAATGCCCCCGCAAGAAAAGGCATGATCTCGCCATCGGGTGAGCGGCCGCCTTCAGGAAAAATCACCAATGGTGTACCGGCCTTCAGGCTCCTGAGCGCTGTGCGGATACTCCCAATGGATGCTGCCGGATTTTTCTGATTAATGCAGATCTGCCCCGAACGCTTCAAATGCCATCCAATCACCGGATATGAAAGTAATTCTTTCTTGAAGACGATGCGGAATTGAAATGGCAGATAAGCATAGAGCACGGGAATATCCAGCGCAGAGGCGTGATTCACCGCATAAACGTGCGGCTTCGACCGATCGATTTTTTCGAGTCCGGTCACTCTCACCGGCGAGCAAATCGTCTTCATGATCAATTGCGACCAAAAACGAGCAAATCTGTGCAAGATTCGCTCTTTGCCGGGAAAGAGTCCGAAGGGAATGGAGACTACTCCGAGGACGACCGTGTACATCCAGATCAGCGGATCAAAGATCAGATATGAGCGCAGTCGGCTAAGCATGCCGTAATGCGTAGGGGCAGGCACCCTCGCCTGGCCAGCTGAGCGAAGCTCGGCCTCTACAGGAGCAGGGTTTTCAATCTCGGGGGTTGAATTTAACGACGGCACAATGCTTAGATGCTAGCACCCAGCAGGCGCATGGCTTCCCCTACGACGTATATCGAACCAGTGATCACAACAACTCCATTTGAACCTGCGGCAGCGCGAGCTTGCGCAAGCGCCGCTGCTACATCGGGCGCGGTTTCGATTTCAGCCGACGTTCGTGATGCTGCTCCACGAATTTCTTCCGGTGTTGCCGAGCGCGGATTCTCCGCACGTGTCGCAATAACGCGCTCGGCGATGGGAAATAAAATTTCTGCCATTTCCCTGATTGCCTTGTCCCGCATTGCCCCGAATACGAAAATCAACCGGCGATCTTCGTAGCAGCCCGACAAAGTTGAGCGCAGCGCCCAGGCTCCTGCTGGATTATGCGCCACATCGAAAACGTATTCGGGAGCGCCGTTCGACGCTGGAATCATCTGAAAGCGGCCAGGCCAACGCGTGTCACGAATGCCGCGCTCGATGCTATCAGCCGTGATGGGAAATCCCTGCTTGCTCAACTCCTCTGCACTCGCAATCGCGAGAGCCACATTCCTCAACTGATGCCGCCCGATCAGAGGCGTTTCCACGCAGATCCTTTTTCCCATCACCTGCACCTGCAACGGATATCGCCAAACTGGACGGCTGTGATCGGCTCTTTCCGTGTCCTCTGTGCACTCTGTGGTTAAAGGTTTTCCCCGCTCGCGATGACCATAATCACTGCCCGGTGCCACCGGCGGAACATACGGCACTGCGCTTACCGCTGTTGCGCCACGATCCAAAATTGCCTCCCCGATCACATCATTGGCCTGTGGCTGCTGAGGAAGCGTGACGACAATTCCATCCGGATGAACGATCCCAGCCTTCTCTCGCGCGATCTCAGCGACTGTATTTCCCAGGAATTTCTGGTGGTCCAGAGAAATATCCGTAATCACGCTCACCCGCGGCTCGATCACGTTGGTAGCATCTAACCGGCCACCCATACCGACTTCGAGCACAGCCAACTCGACTTTCCGTCGCGAAAAATATTCGAACGCGATGGCCGTCAGCATCTCAAAAAAACTCGGATGCCACGGCAACTCCCCTTCCCCAACCAGCCGCTCCGCTGTGCGATCCACCACATCATGCAGCAAGGTGAAATCGTCATCGCTGATTTCTTCACCATTGATGCGAATGCGCTCATTGATGCGCACCAAGTGCGGCGACGTATATAAAGCCGTCCGGACTCCCGAAGCCTGCAAAATAGAAGCCAGCAGCGCTGCGGTCGATCCTTTGCCATTCGTTCCCGCAATCAGCACGCCGGGAAACCGCCGCTCCGGATTCTCCAGCGCTGCGAGCAGCACCCGCATGTGCTCCAAGTCGAACTTGTGCGAAGTCGTCTGAGCCAGCTCATGACCCAGCGCGTACATACGCTCGATGGCAGCCTGGTAGGACATAATTCAGCAGTCTTCCCCTGCTTTTAAGGTAACAGTTCCAACTCTGAATTTTCGATAGTGGGATGGTAAACAGAAACAGAGTCGAACGGGGGTTGAACCATCGAACTCGCTGGTGGCAAGCGCTTGAATGGCTCTCGCAGTGCCCGTCGGGTGACCAAAGCCTAAGCTGGCAAAGGGGGCACGGTTCGCGATTCTCAGGCTGTTTCACTTGTAACTGAAGCTGATCTTATCCAGGTAGACCGTATAAGGCTCCTGCGCGCTGTTGCCATCCATCTGGTAATTGATTGTCATGCCATACCAGGTAGTCGCGCTGGGATGATCGAACCGACCCACGGTATGGGTAACTCCGTTCAGCGTGATGCTTTCGAAGTGCAAGCGATCGTCCGAGGTCCGGGCGACGTGAATGACGAGATGGTTCCAATCGTTGCTGACGGGATTGCAAGCGATCCCGCTCTTCACCCAATGTTGGTTGACATTATCCCAGGTATCCCACTCATGTCCGCCCGCGATGCGGCATTCGTGTCCCCAGATAAACGACTTCCCATCGAAAAACTGATTAATGTCAAACTCCAAGGCCTGCGACTTTTCCAGATCCTCGCCGTAAAAGTACACCTCGTACACAAACTCGTGATAATTCGGGACCGACTTCTCATCTGCCAGGCGCTTGGTGAACTTATTATTCCAAAGAATGTCGGCGTATTTGACGCTATGGGTGCCCAGACTGAATTGCATGGAACTCCCGCTTAGCGACGGCGAAATAATTCCCTGCTGGGTGAACCAGGATGCTTCCGTTCCGTTAGGCTGGCAGGTTTCGCAAATGTTGTACGCAGGAGGAAGCAGGGCATAACTATTCCAGTGACTATCCAATTGCAAGTCTGCAAACGTGGTTCCTCGATCGGATGAGTTGGATGGGGTGCTCGGATAAGGATTGCCTCCCAGCTCAGAAGTGGCGCCCGGTGCTGTGGCCGCCACTCCGCAATTGAGCGCGACTGCTGCAAGCGCTGTAACCACCAAAATTTCGGCAATCTGAGCTTTGGACATAGCAAAGCCCCTGCCATGCGCTGAGTAACATTGCCTCCTGGCTTGCTGATCTTTCCAGACGTCACGCGCGGCAGAGATTGCCGTCATTCTTCCATTGAGTACCGAAGTTAGGCAGGTTACGAAAGAACGGCGACCAAAGAAGCTTCGGTAAGACCAGCAACTTCCCAGGGCTGGCACGTTAGAGAAGGCAAACTGTCCGCCGGCTTAAAAGAACTAACCAGAATCTTTACGCGATGTTCATCCCCGGGAACGGTTGGTTCGCCTATACCCCACTGCCTCATGCAACCTGAGGAACGTTTGTCATCCCTGCTGTGCCGAACACCCGCCGGTAGCGTTCAACCTCCGATGCGGGGCCGAGTGCTTTCGCATAGTTGTCGGAGAGCTTCACCGCCGGCCGCCCTTCGACGTCGGACACTTTGCAGATCAGGCTGATAGGATCAAATTCGCCGCCGCCTCTGGGATCGCAGCCGCGGAAATCGTTGGTCAATAAAGTTCCCCAACCGGCGCTGAATCGAATGCGCCGGCCCGGGATCCACTTTTGCCGATCCTGGAAGTCTGCGGCGCTGCGGAAGTCCTGGGCAGTCGCACCGCCCTGCATAGTCCCCCCAAAATAAGCGTGGAGACCGATGACTTCATCGATGTCGAGAGCGTCCGAGGCGATGACGAGCTTGTCATGCGGGTCCCGGCCGCGTCCCTTCAGCCATTCGATGTATTCGTCGCCTGCCACGTAGGGATTTTTGCTGTCCATGCGCTGGCCGGTCCAATCTGCCGTCCAGTCAGGCGCGTTCTTCAAGAATTGAGTTGTTCCAAACGTGTCGGGGAGCATGATCCGCAGCGCTCCCTCGTACGTGCTCTGCCACAGGTCGAGTACATGGTATTGAGAGGCTTTCAGGGCCTGGTCATCGTTCGCCAGCGCGGCCAGCACCATGGGGATTTCATGCGCATTCGTCCCAATCGCTTCAAGGTCGTGCTTATGGGCGAGAAAAGCGTTCGACGTTCCAATAAAGCCGCTACCGAGGTTGGAAGCCATCGCCTTGACCACGTACTCCTGCCACAGAAAGCTGTGCCGGCGTCGGGTTCCGAAATCCGCCACGGTTAGACTGGGTACGCCGCGCAGGCGCTCAATTTTGCTCCAGAGTTTCGTCTTCGCCCGGGCATACAAAATGTCGAGATAGAACTCCCCCAGCTTTTTCATGTTCGCTCTCGTCCTCAGCTCGTCCAGGACAGAGAGCGCATAGAGTTCCCACATGGTGGTTTCAGGCCAATAGCCTTCGAAGGACAAATGGAACTGGCCGTGGTTGACGGATAACTCATAGTCCGACAGTTTGAAATCCTGCTCCAGCCATTCCAGAAATGCCGGCTCAAAAATTCCACGCCGCCCATAAAACGTGTTACCGGCCAGCCAAACCAGTTCCGATTTTCGAAACCGCAGTTTCCGGACGTGCTCCAACTGCTCGGCAATCTCCGTGGTGGCGAACATGTCGGCCAGACGCACCGAAGAGGTCCGATTGAACAGCGCGAACGATACCCGCGTTTTCGGGTAATGCTTCCAGATGAACTGCAACATCAGGAGTTTGTAGAAATCCGTATCCAGCAAGGATCGGATGACTGGGTCGAGTTCCCAGTTGTGGTTGTGCGCCCGCTCGGCGAAGTTCACGATCATCGTTAAGGAGGTCTAACTGCGCCGATTTATTCTACCTGTTTGCGTTGCGACTCCCTCTTTACTTGTGCCGGCCGTGGCGTACCCTAGAGCCTGATCGATCATGGACAGCCAACAATTTCATCGGATCAGCAAGGCGCTGGCGGACCCGCGCCGCTATGAAATCTTGTCCCGAATCGCCAAGTGCCGGGAACTTGCCTGCAGCGATGTTCGGGGTGAGATACCAATCACTGCGGCGACGCTGTCGCATCATATCAAGGAACTGGTCAACGCCGGTCTGGTTGAAATGCGACGGGAGGGCCAGTTCGCACACATGAAGTTGCGGCGGAAGGTCTGGCGGGAATACCTGTCCCAGCTGGGCAAATTGTAAGACGGCAAATTCTGAATCCTTTTCCTCGTCTGCGGAGTCTAGTTAGATGATTATCGAATTATCGAATTTACGTGGATGGACTTCCAGGAAAAGGACGAAATATATGGCAAAACTCAAGGGCAAAGTGGCGGTGGTCACCGGCGCATCGAAAGGGATCGGGGCAGCGATCGCCGAAAAGCTGGGTTCGGAAGGCGCAAAAGTAGTTGTGAATTACGCCCGCGATAAAGCCGGCGCGGACAGGGTGGCCAACAAAATCAAGCAATCGGGCAGCGAGGCTGTTTCCGTCCAAGCCGACGTTTCCAAGGCCGAAGACATCAAGAAGCTGTTCGCCGAGACAGCAGCTGCATTCGGCGGAGTAGACATCCTCGTAAACAACGCCGGGGTGTATGAATTCCGGCCGTTGGAAGCGCTCGACGAAGCGCATTACCACAAGATCTTTGACTTAAACGTGCTGGGTCTGCTGCTGACGACTAAGGAAGCCGTGGCGCACATGAACGGCCAGGGCGGAAGCATCATTAATGTGAGCTCCATCGCAGCCAAAACGCCGGCCGTCAACAGTTCGGTCTATAGCGCCACCAAAGGAGCGGTGGATGTGATTTCGCGCGCGTTGGCCTTGGAGCTGGCGCCGCGGAAGATCCGTGTCAATTCGCTCTCACCTGGTGCAACCGATACCGAGGGTGTGCATGCGCTGCCAGAATACAAGAACGGCTTTGAGCAAATGGCTGTTACGCGCACCCCGCTTGGGCGCATGGGGACGGCGGAGGACATCGCCAAGGCTGCTCTCTTCCTGGCGTCCGAAGACTCCGGCTGGATTACCGGCGAGGAATTATTAGTCGGAGGAGGAATTCGGCTGTAAGAATCGAGCAGGTGTTGGGCGGCACTGAATTTTAAAGTGTCGTCCACCCCTCGGGCCGTGCACACCAGGAGGGACATCAATGGGTTCGTCGAAGTGATGTTCAGCGAATCTCGTAGAGATAAGCGTCGTTGATATACATTCCACCGATTTGCGTATTGCCCAGTCGCGCTCCTTCTACTGCTGCGGTCTTCCCAAACACAGAACGCAGAGCCTGATAGAAAGGCTGCCTTGGGCTGATAAGCTCGATTTTCAAGAGCTGCGTCGAATCTGCCGGAATGCCCCGTGTGATATCTGACAGTTCCTCGTATGCTTTCCTCGGTCCTATTTCATCTACGCGCGGGGTCGCAATCAGCAAATGCCACTCGTCTGATTCGGGTTGGAACAACCAAAGCGCTCCACTGGCTGGAAACTTCTTGTTTCCACGTAGGGCGTGCCAGAGCACTTTTCCGAAATCTATGTCGGTACCTGTTAGAGCCTCAACGTATGCCATTACCATCTTCCCCGAATCCATTCCATCACACCAGAACCAGCATCCGTACTCGCCTCATACAACGCTCTGGCTTCTAACTCGTCAACGATGTCGTAACGCTTGCCATCATCCCAGTCTTTGACTGTACTCCAATTGATGCTGAGCTTCGTGTCGATTTTCATTTCGGCCTGCAACCCAATCCAGAGCGCCCCGTTCAACCTGAAGAGTTTCTCCAAATTGTGAACGTACATCGCGTTCACGAACTCTTTGTCGGGAAAATCGTGTTCCTTGACCGAGCTAGCCAAGCAAGACTTCAATGCGCACTCGACTCCGAGACCAGCCATGTAGTACGCCCCAGTCCATAGTTTATGGTCCAGGAGCACCCGGGCTTCTTCAAGTCTGCTGGCTGCTAACGTTCGCAGCGTGTCTCGGTTCAGCCGCGCAATGGGCACGCATCATTCTACAGCGCTGGTGTTGGTCGTTACGTGGGGTTCAAGCTGTTTCAGCTAGAGGCTAAAGCCCGGCGACTACCGGCCGATGAGTGATCCATAAAATCGAGCGCGCGTGCCAAATATGGTTTGAGCTGCTTTCGTGACACGACTGCATCCAACATGCCGTGTTCCAGAAGGAATTCGCTGCGCTGAAAACCTGAGGGCAGTTTCTGCCGGATGGTTTGCTCGATCACTCGTGGCCCCGCGAACCCAATCAGCGCGCCCGGCTCGGCGATGTTCAGATCACCAAGCATGGCAAACGATGCGGTCACGCCTCCTGTGGTCGGATCGGTCAAAACCGAAATAAAAGGCACTTTGGCTTCATCCAATCGCGCCAGCGCCGCCGAAATTTTTGCTAATTGCATGAGGCTGATGACGCCTTCCATCATGCGTGCCCCGCGGGATCGCCTCACCAACCACCGCGCCCATGCTGCCGCCGATGAAGGAGTACTCCATGGCGCTGACGATTACCGGCCGGCCATCCAGTTTTCCCTGCGCGTTAATCACCGCGTCATTCAGCCCTGTATCGGCTTGAGCCTGCTTCAGCCGCGATGAATACGCCTTCAGGTCAACGAACTTCAGCGGATCAGTCGAGACCAGGTCGGCATCGAACACCTCATACTCGTTATTGTCCAGCAGCTGCGCCAGGCGCGTGCGCGCATCAATGCGGAAGTGCTTATCGCACTTGGGACAAACATTCAGGTTCTCTTCCAGATCTTTCTTCCAGATGATCTGGCGGCAGTTCTCGCACTTCACCCACAACCCCTCGGTGCGAACCGTCTTCTCGCCCGGAGTCTCCAGCTCACCGGATTGGCGCTTGAACCAAGCCATAAAAGATTGAGTAATTTTGTAATTTGGCGATTGAAATACTTGAAGGCCCGTTCAAATTACTCAATTACCCAAATTACACAAATGTCCCGATCAATACTCAATTCCCCTCTGCGCCATCACGCCTTTCTCGTAGGCGTGCTTCACCTGGCGCATTTCGGTAACGGTGTCAGCAAGTTCCACAATTGTCGGATGCGCGTTGCGGCCCGTCAAGATCACATGCACCATATCCGGCTTCTTTTTCAAACTTTCGACCACTTTGGCCGGATCGAGCATTCCATAGCTGATCGCGTAGTTTATTTCATCAAGGATAACAAGGTCCCACTTGCCGGACTGAATTGCCTGCTCGCCGTCCGTCCAGGCCTGCTCAACCATGCGCACGTCTTCTGGATCGGGTTTCTCGGTCCCCACCTTAACGAAGCCGCGCCCCATCTGCTTCATTACAAATTTATCGCCGAAAGCTTGCACGGCGTCGAGTTCGCCATAGTGCCACGACCCTTTCAAAAATTGCAGCATGAGGACCCGCATCCCTTGGCCAACTGCACGCAACGCCGTGCCCATAGCAGCCGTAGTTTTCCCTTTGCCGGGGCCGGTATTCACGATTATGAGTCCACGGCGAACGTCATGCATAGAAAGCGGATTCTTGATTGTAACCGCTGGCCCCGGTTTGGCGCGAAAACAGGAACCGCCCGGCGAGCAATAACTCAGCAGTTGCACGCCTCCAAGCAGACATTTATATTCTGCCTGCATCGCGGAGAAAGCTATGAGACATCTTCTGAATTGGGTCTTGAGCGCCCTAGCCGTCTGGGTGGTT
>Ga0209474_10006075_pt1 | contig 10216 bp, 9 predicted proteins | sample GraSoiAngelo_145_FD_185902 | JGI IMG/M metagenome (GOLD analysis project Ga0209474, IMG submission 185902) | Grasslands soil microbial communities from the Angelo Coastal Reserve, California, USA - 14_1009_05_20cm (SPAdes) (version 2) | ecosystem: Environmental > Terrestrial > Soil > Grasslands ... | reverse complement strand
CGCCACGCCCCCACCCGCATGCCGTATTCGTGCCAGCTCCAGTGCGGCACATCGGGAAGCAGCGGCGCCCCGGTCGGCGCGGGAAGAACCTGACGCGGCATCGGCCGGCCGATGTCCCACACTTCGTAATTGACGATGGTCCAGAACACGAGCCGCGCATCGCCCGGCAACTTGAGCGGCGGCCGGTCCACGATTGCGGAAAAATCGCAGCGCTCGCGCGGCAGCATAGGGGTCGTCGTCATCGGATGGGCGCTCCTGGAGTGTTCTGGCGGCATGATAGGGCTGCGCGCCGCGATGATCCACCGCGCACTCCCGTCGCATTGCGGTGCGACATCGTTCCGACGCGCGGCCGCGCGCAGCGGGCTATGCTGCGCGGGGGCGTAGAAAGGCGGACCCGGGAATGGACCTGAACAAGGGGCCGATGGTATCCGCGGCCGGCGATCACAGCTCGCGCTGGCTTGAACCGGCGCAGCCAACGCGCGCCCGCGCGGTGGCGTGGGTTGCGGGTCCATGGCGAGCGGGGATCTCTGCCGGGCGCCTTGCGCTGGTGCTCACGCTGTTGATGTTCATGGTCGCATTCCTGCTTCCGGCCTGGCCCTGGCTTTCCGGCCGCCTGACGATCCCGTGGGATGCAAAATCGCAGTTCTTCCCGCAGGTGCAGTTTCTCGCGAGCTCGTTTGCGCGGGGCGAATGGCCGTGGTGGTCTCCCAACGTCTTTGCCGGCTGGCCGCAGATTTCCGATCCGCAGTCGCTCTTGTTCTCGCCGCTCCATGTGTTGCTGGCGATCGCCAATCCCGCGGTCAGCCTGCGCGCCTTCGATGCCGTGACCTTCGCCTATTTGCTCCTCGGCGGCTTCGGCGTCATCCTGTTCTTCCACGATCGCGGCTGGCATTCGGCCGGTGCGCTGGTCGCCGCGATGGCGTTCGCGCTCGGCGGCGCGGCCAGCGCGCGCATTCAACATACCGGCCAGATCATCAGCCTGGCCTATCTGCCGCTTGCCCTGTGGCTCTTATCGCGCGCGCTCGATCGCTCTTCGTGGCGGGCAGGGCTCGCGGCCGGCGCGGTCGCCGGGTTGATGGCGCTCGGTCGGGATCAAGTCGCGCTGCTGTCGCTTTACGTGCTCGCCGGATTTGTGCTGGCGCATTGGGTTGCCGGCCGGCAAGCGCTCGCCCGGATGCGCGCGAGCATCGGGCCGCTCGCCGCCGCCGCGGCGAGCGCCACGCTCATCGCCGCCGTGCCGATCGTCATGACCATGCTGTTGGCCGCGCGCTCGAACCGCCCCGAAATCAGCTTCGCGTCGGCGGCGGCCGGCTCGATCCACCCCGTGCACCTCTTGCAGTTCGCGTTTGCCGATCTTTTCGGCGCCATGAACCCGGACATCGATTATTGGGCGCCGGAAAGCCTGATCTGGGACGCCGCCTGGGGGTCGCCGGGCCTCTCTCTCTCCCAGAACATGGGGCTCGTTTACGCCGGCGGGCTGACCTTGGTCGCCGTCCTGTCCTTCGGCCTTATCCGCGGCCTTGCGTGGGCGCGCGAGATCAGGGTCTTCACCATCGCTGCGGCCTTGGTGCTGCTTTACGCGCTCGGTGCTTACACGCCGGCGTTCCAGCTGATGTACGACCTGCTGCCCGCGGTGGCCCTCTACCGCCGTCCGGCCGACGCCACCTTCGTGCTGGTCGCGTTGATCGCGTTGATTGCCGGTTATCTCGTCCATCGCTGGCTCACCGGCACGGTGACGCCCGCGAGCCGTCTGCAGCGCGTCTGTGAGATCACCTGCGGGATCGTGCTGGTCGCCGGCGCGCTGGCGCTGGCCCACTCCGTCGTCGGCTTGGCTCCAGCCGTGGTGCCTGTCGCGAGCGCCGTCGCCTTCACGGCGGCGGCGATCGCCGTTCTTCTTTTCGCGCGGCGGCTGAATGCGCGCTCGCCACTTGCTGCCGCGGGTCTCGTCGCCGCGTTCATGGCCGTCGACCTCGGTTGGAACAACGCGCCGCATATTTCGACGGCGCTGCCAACCGATCAGTTCGAAGCGCTGCGCCCGAACACGGACGACGAGACGGTGCGGCTGCTCAAAGCCCGGCTTGCCGCCGCCGCGGCGCCTGACCGGCGCGACCGCGTGGAGCTCATCGGCATCGCCTATCACTGGCCGAACCTGTCGCTCGCCCAAGGCTTCAATCACGTGTTCGGCCACAATCCGCTGCGGCTCTCCTGGTTTCGCCAGGCAACTCACGTGGGCGACACCGTCGCCATCCCCAGCCAGCGGATGTTCTCGCCGCTTTACCCGTCCTACCGTTCGGCCTTCGCCGACCTGTTCGGCGTTCGCTTCATCGCCACCGGCGTGCCGGTGGAAGAGATCGACTCTTCGCTGCAACCGGGCGATCTCAATTTCATTGCCCATACCAACGATGCTTACGTCTACGAGAATCCCCGCGCGCTGCCGCGGGTCATGCTGCTGACGGACTGGCGTGTTGCCGATTTCGACGAGCTGTTGCGCAACGGCTGGCCCCCAGTCGACCCGCGGCGTACCGTGCTGCTGATGAAGGCGCCGCGCGGCGTCTCGCCCGGCGCGGCCGACGGCGCCGAGAATGCCGGCAGCGCGCGCCTTCTTCGCTACGGCAACACCGAAATCGTCGTGCGGGTCGAGGCACCGGTCGGCGGCATCCTCCTGCTCAACGATGTCTGGCAACCGTGGTGGCGCGCCAGCGTCGACGGGATCGATACTGAAATCCTCAAAGCCAACGTGATCTTTCGCGCCGTGGTCTGCCCGCGCGGCGGGCACGTGATCCGCTTCAGCTTCCATCCTTTCGCCGGCGCTTTCGCGGAAATGATGGAGAAATTGACGCACGCGAGGTGATCGACCCGTAACGGTCGGCACTGCTCCGATTCCTTTCTGGACCCATGCCGCGCAGATCGCATAAAGTCGCGGCCCGCGCGGGCGGGGCATGCGGTTCCCGCGCGTGTTCCGAATGAAGCGATGCCTATGAGCACCTCGCAGCGCGTTTCATCTCTCATCGCGGCCGCGGCGTTATCGCTCCTCTTGGCTGCGGCGTCGGTGGCGCAGGATTATCCGTCGCGCCCGATCAAGATGATCGTGCCGTTCGGCGCCGGTGGTCCGACCGACATTTTCACGCGCTTGCTGGCCGAGGAGTTGCGCAAGGCGCTCGGCGAGCCGTTAGTGATGGAGAACCGGCCGGGTGCCGGAACCATCATCGGCACCGATGCCGCTGCAAAGTCGCCGCCGGACGGCTACACGCTGCTGATGATGTCCGCGACGCAGACGACGACCGAAACGCTGGTCCCCAACAAGTCGTACAAGTTGTTGCGCGACTTCGTGCCAGTGGCGTCGCTGCTCAATTCCGAATTGGTCATGGTCGTGCACCCCTCGGTGCCGGCGAACACGGTCGAGGAATTCATCGCGCTCGCAAAGGCGAAGCCCGGCGCGCTCAACTATGCCTCCTCCGGAGTCGGCTCGAACTATCACATGGCCGGCGAGCTTTTTAAGACTCTCACCGCCACGGATATCCTGCACGTGCCTTACAAGGGCAGCACCGGCGCCCGCAACGACATCATCAGCGGGCAAATCGAAATGATGTTCGACTCGGTGCCGAGCATGGCCCCGATGATCCAGGCCGGCCGGGTCAAAGCGCTCGGCACGACCGGCAAGGTGCGCTCGGCCATCCTCCCCGGAGTGCCGACATTGTCGGAAGCCGGGGTGCCCGGCTACGAAGCGACGATTTGGATCGGCTTGATGGCTCCGGCGGGCACGCCGCAGCCGATCGTCACGCGGCTCAACGCGGAGATCAACAAAATCCTCACGCGCGCAGACGTACGGCAGCAATGGGAGAAGCAGGGCGCAACGGCGATGGCGATGTCCCCCGATGAGTTCGGCGCTTACGTACAGTCAGAAATCGACAAATGGGCCAAAGTCATCAAAGCCAACGGCATAAAGCCCGAATGAGCGCGGGTGGACGGCGTTCGTCGCAACGAGGGGAGGAGCTAGCATGAACAAGCCGCTTTCGTCTGTCGCCGCCATCCGCGGCGAGGAGCACTGGACCGACAAAGGCAGCGATGTGCGCCTGTTTCTGTGGAACAAGCACGGCGGGGATCCTTCCGGACCGGCGGGACGAATCTTGTTCGTGCACGGCTCATCCATGGCCTCGCAGCCGACCTTCGATCTGCAGGTGCCGGGACGCGCAGACTCCTCGGTGATGGATTTCTTTGCCGCGCGCGGTTACGACACCTGGTGCGTCGATATGGAGGGCTATGGCCGCTCCACCAAGACCCGCGACAACAATGCGCCGATCGCCTATGGCGCCGACGACTGCTTCGCCGCCGCGGCCTACATCCAAAAACTGCGTGGCAAACGTCCGCTGCTCGTGTACGGAATTTCGTCCGGCGCATTGCGCGCGGCGCTGTTCGCCCAGCGTCACCCGGGCATGGTGGCGCGGCTCGCGCTCGACGCCATGGTATGGACCGGCGAAGGTTCGCCGACCCTTGCCGAGCGCAGCAAACGATTGCCCGAGTTCCGCGCCAAGAACCGGCGCCCGATCGACCGCAAATTCGTGCGCTCGATCTTCGAGCGCGACCATCCCGGCACCGCCGATGACACCGTCATTGAGGCATTCGCCGACGCCATTCTCGCGCTCGACGACTCGGTGCCGACCGGCACCTATGTCGACATGTGCGCCAATCTGCCGGTCTGCGACCCTGAGAAAATCCCCGTCCCCACCCTCATCATGCGCGGCGAATACGACGGCATCGCAAGCATTGCCGACCTTCTGAAGTTTTTCGAATTGCTGCCCAATCCGGACAAGCAGTTCGCCGTGATGCCGGGCATCGCCCACGCCTCCTTTCACCAGAAGAACTACGCCATCTGCTATCACATCCTGGAAAGCTTCTTCGCGCAGCCGGCGCTGGTCTATCGCGGCGGGAATTGACCGCCCCCGCACGATCTCCACGGTTCTGCCATGCTGTGAGCGCAGGATCGGCGGCGGAGGGGGGAGAGCGATGACCTTTCGACGCCGCGCTGTGCGCCTTGGCGCGGGCTTGTCCATGCTTGCAGCGGCGGCGCTCCTTTGCGCCTGCGCCGAGCGCGATCTGCCGAGCGGCGAGCCGAGCTTTTATCGCAGCCTCGCCGCCAAGGACGCGCAGGTCGACGCGACCATGGCGGCCTCGATGATCTCCGGCTACCGCACCAACAACGGACTGACCCCGGTCACCGTCGATCCCGAGCTGATGAAACTCGCCGAGGCGCAGGCGCAGGCCATGGCGAGCCGCGACACGCTCAGTCACGACGTGGCGCGCAGCTTCCACGACCGCCTAAAAGGGGGCGGCTACCGCGCACATACCGCGGCGGAGAATGTCGGCGCCGGGTATCACACCCTGGCGCAAGCCTTTTCCGGCTGGCGCGATTCGCCGCCGCACCGCGACAATATGTTGCTCAAGGGTGCGACCCGCATGGGCATCGCCGCGGCTTATGCGCCGAAGTCCAAGTACAAGGTGTTCTGGGCGCTGATCTTGGCGGAGCCCGAAGAGGGGCGTGGATAAACCCGCTTTCGCGTCCTCGCGGCGGCGTTCACGCTACGTGCCCGGCCGTCAAGTCGAGTAGCGCCGGCCCGAAGATTTGTCGCGCCTCCCTGAGCAGCGGCGCCACCGCGGCGGCGAATGCATCGTGGTCGGCGGCGGTGAGCTCGACGATCTCGCAGCCCTGCGCCGCGATCGCTTGGCGTGCTTGCTCTTCCTCCTCGACATGCAGCTCGCGTTGAAACGCAACCGCGTCCGCTATCGCGCTGCGCATGGCGCGCTGAAGATCGGCCGGCCAGGATTCGAAGGCGGTGCGATGCAGGAAGATCGGCCGCGAAATGTAGAAGTGATTGCTCAGGGTGTGGAAGCGGTGGAACTTGTGCACGCCGTAGGTCACGGTATTCGAGAGCGGATTCTCCTGCGCGTCGATGTCTCCGGCGGTGATCAGCGCGATCGCCTGCGTGAGGTCCATCGGCATCGGCACCGCGCCGAGCAATTCGAACGTCCGCGCTTGCACCTTGCTCGGCAGGACACGCATGCGCAGCCCGGCGAGGATGGACGGCGCGCGCACTGGCCGTATGCGGTTGGAGATGTGCCGAAAACCGTTCTCGAACCAGCCCAGGACGCGGAAATTCGTGCGCTCCTCGATCCCGCGGGCGAGCACGTCACCGAGCGCGCCGTCCATCGCCGCACGCGCGGATTGCCCGCTGGCGAACAGGAACGGCAGGTCGACGACGCCGAGGTCCGGCACCCGATCGGTCAGGTAGCTCGAGGACTGATAGCCGAGCGTCAGAAGGCCGTTCTCGACCAGCCATAGAATGTCCTCGGCACGATAGCCGAACTCCATGATGTTCCACACATATTTGACTTCGACGCGCTCGCCGAATTCGTCGGCGAGCCGGTCGCCGATGCGCTTGAGTGCGCGGCTGAAGCCGCTCGTTGGCGGAGCGTAGCCCCCCATGCGGATGCGGATCGGGTCGGGCATGCGCGTTCTCCCATGTAAGCGAATTTGCGTCAGGACGGCGCCCTCGGTTGGCGCACCGCGACGGCGACGCCTGATGCCGCCAGGCCGACGCCGATCGCCAGCAGGATCCCCGCCACGCCCGTCGTGGCGGCAAGCAGCCCGGCGAGCGTCGGAAACACGATCTGCCCGATGCGGTTGCCGGTCATGCGCAAGGTCAACGCCGTGCCGCACACTTCAGGCGGCGCGAGGTACATGACGCCGGAAAGGGTCAGTGTCGAGGCGATACCCATGGCAACTCCCAAGCCGATGAGAACCGCGTACATGATGGAAAGCGAGAGCGGCAGTGCGAGGAGCAAAAATCCGGCGGCGCTGCCGAGCATGCTGGTCAAGGTGAGCGGGGTGCGGCCGATGGCGAAGATCAGCCGCGCGTAAAACACGCGCGACACCAACGATGCGACCGAGCGGACTGTCAACATCAGGCCGATGTGAGTGACATCGATCTGGCGCTCCGCGCCCAGTGCCGGAAGATAGATCACCAGGAGGTCCAGCGCGGTGACGGTCACCACGCTCGAGACCATGACGGCCGCGAAGCCGCGCAGCGCGAGCAGTCGCCGGATCGGGATGAAATCGCCGCCGTGACGATGCTCGGCCTTGCCCGCGGCGGGCCTGATCAACAGCGCGATGACGATACTGACGGCGGCGACGAGGAGGCCAATCTCGAACAGCAGCCCGGTCGGGGGCAGCGCCGCCGCGCCCCCGAGCCAGCCGACCACGAACGGCCCCAGCCCCTGTCCGATCGCCGTCGCGACCACGTAGTAGCCGAGCGCCGACTCCCGGCTGCGCTTTCCGCCCGCGCGCACCGCCAGCATCTGATGGCCCGCCATGCAGAACATTTGGCCAAAGCCCAACAGCACGGAGAAGCCGAGGAGATGCATGGCGGATCGCGGCCAGGCCCAGAATCCGATGCAGGCGGCGAACACGAGCGCCGAGCCGACCCACGCGGCGCGCGCGTCGTTGCCGCGGTCGATCCACCGCCCGACCTGCAGCGCGGTGAACACCGGGATGATGGCGAAGCCGGTCGCGATGATGCCGAGCCAGAGGACGGGAAGGCCGAGTTCGATCGCGCGGTAGGAGGTCGTGATCCGGATGATGAGCGTGAGCGTCTGGATCAGCGTGACATGGGCGAGGAACGGGATGAGCAGGCGGTAATCGATGTCCCCCTTCGGGGGCAGGCGCGCGCTCAGCTCCTCGGTCATCAATAAAACGTAGCTCGTGGTCGGCCCGGCTCGCGGCGGCGCTCCCTCTTTAGCGGGCCGTGTGCGCGAGGCAAAGCCTGCCTGCGGCGCTTTCTCATCCAGCCTGGAACGCAAGCGAATGGAAGCGCGCCAGACGTGGTGTACGCAGCGTTAACCACGTGCCGGGCGCAACCGCCGCCGCCAATTGGTCCCCCCGAGGTCAATTTTTCTCCTTATTTATCAATTCAACTTCGCCTGTTTGGGGATTACTTCTGGGGTGGGGAGCACTCGCTTTTAGTCTGGCTGGAAAGTGCGGGCGTTGACGCTGTTGTCGCCCTGGGGAGGGCTGTGCGCGCGCCATTCTAGCGGGACATCTTCGCCCAGAGTGATCGGCAGGGGGGAGCTTCACTTTGGCGGGACAGCTCGTCGCTGTAGTGCGGCATTCGCGCGCCGTTTCGCTGGCGCGACGAACTCCCATACGACCGCCGCAGGCGCCGCGCCGATCAGCGGTGGCGCCGACGTCACGTCACCCGACGATCACGCTGACGCTGCGCCCGCGCGGCATCGCGCGTGCGCTGCGCGGACCGGTCGTCGTATTGAGCGCGATTTTCACTCACGCCCTTGTTGGGCTTAAGCTCGCCGCCTGTGCGTTGCTCGCAGGCATGGTGGCGTTGGCGATCATGAATTACCGGGACGGCGAGCCGGTGGTGACCGGGTCTGAGCCCGTCGGCAACGAGACCATCGTCTATCGCCGGGCGGCGCCGCCTCCCGCGCATCCGCAAGCCACCGATGCCACCGAGCAAAGGGAGGACGCCGGCGCGCATTATCCGCGCACGGTACAAACGGTCCGCTTCGTCAATCCCGAGCCGCCGGTGTCCGTCGCCGCCGCGGCACGCGAACTGATCAAGCGCGCACTGACCAAGGTAGGCGCTTTTGTCGCGTTTCCGTCGCGCGAGCAAGCGCAGCCGGAAAGCTTGGACATGCGCCGAAAGCGCGGGATGGTGGTTCTCGACGAAATCGATGATTACCTGTGGGAGGTCTACCAGCGCGCGCCGATCAAGAAGGATTCGAGCGGCGACTTCACCTGGAAGGACCCTGCCGCCGCCAACCGCATGGGCTTGGCGCTCCAGGACTACGTGATCGGCGGCATGGATCCGGGTTTTCGGGAGCAGCTCTACAACGCGGGACGCGCCATGGATGCTGACGGCCTTCACTGGTCGATGCTCAGCGCATTTCGCGACGATCGCCAACGCCTCGCCGCCGGCTTCAAGGCGCGCGGCGGCAACTCGTTGCATGGCGGCAGCCGCCGCACCGGCGGCTATGGCCACGGTCGCGCGGTCGACCTGACCGCGGTAGAAGGAACCAATCCGGAAGAAGTCTGGAAATGGATCGACGCCCACGGTGCGAAATACGGGCTCACCCGGCCGATGCCCGGCAACGACCCTGCGCATGTGCAGCAGCGCGGTGAATGGAGCAATGTCGCGTCGACGTTCCGACAGAGCCGCGTTCGCGTGGCCGACGGCGGAAAACGGCGGCACAAATCCAGGCTGCGACTCGCGCACGCCCGCTGATGGCCGGCGGCCGCCGGCGCGCGTTTAAAAACTCACCGAGCGGTCGACCTCAGGTCTGCTTGACCGGAATCTTCTTCTCGTTCTTGCGTGCCTCCAGCGACTTCGGCAACGTGACCGTCAGCACGCCATTCTTGAAATTCGCCTCGATTCGGTCGGCGTCGACCCCCTCAGGGACGCTGAACGAACGCTGGAACGAGCCGTACCGACGCTCCGCCAGATGAAAATTCTTTTTCTTCTCCTCCCGTTCGTCTCGTTTCTCGCCCTTGATGGTCAAGGTGCCGTCGGAGAATTTGACGTCGATACTGTTCTCGTCCATGCCGGGCAACTCGGCCGATAGCTCGTAGGCGTTCTCCTTGTCGACGATATCGACGGCCGGGGTTCTGCTCCAAAGGTCGCCGCGCCAGAACGGTTGAATGTCGAACGCGCCGCGCCCGAACGGCGAGCGCCAGGCGCCCAACTGGAAATCCTCGAACAGGCGATCGACTTCCCGTCGCAGGCCGTCGAACGGCCGCCACTCGGCGGCACGATCGGCCTTCTGTTCCGGGATGATGGCGGCTGGCTTGGTTGCAATTTGATCCATGTGAATTCCCTCCTACGCCTTGGAGTGACAGTCCTATGCACGAACAAAACGCGCTGGAAGCTCGCTGGGTTGCATCAAATCGGCCGCCGGTTCCGGCGGGCGAATGCGGCCAAATCATGTTCGAACCGGTCGCTATGGACCTGCTGAACTTGCATCACTAGCCTGCGCCGCCATGTACGCAGCCCCTGTCCTTCCGGCCGCGCGCGACTACGGCACGCTCTATCGCTCGTTCCGCTGGCAAATCCCGGCGCGCTATAACATCGGGGTCGACGTCTGCGACCGCTGGGCGGAGAGCGATCCGGCGCGGACCGCTATTCTCAATGTGCGCGGCGACGGAAAGGTCGAG
>Ga0209474_10006074_pt1 | contig 10217 bp, 10 predicted proteins | sample GraSoiAngelo_145_FD_185902 | JGI IMG/M metagenome (GOLD analysis project Ga0209474, IMG submission 185902) | Grasslands soil microbial communities from the Angelo Coastal Reserve, California, USA - 14_1009_05_20cm (SPAdes) (version 2) | ecosystem: Environmental > Terrestrial > Soil > Grasslands... | reverse complement strand
CCGGCTGGGAAGGACTGAAACTTTATTATCGCGTTCTCGCTGGCGTCGGTGCGCGCGAAATGAAGACGACGATGCTCGGCCAATCGATCTCAATGCCGATCGCCGTTGCGCCGACGGCGTTTCACAAACTGGCCTGCGCGGAAGGCGAAATTGCGACGGCCCGCGCTGCCAAAGCCGCCCGCACATTGTTCATCTTGAGTTCGCTTTCGAACACGGCGATGGAACCCGCCCTCGCCGAGGCGGCTAGCCCGCGCTGGTTTCAGCTCTATATGTATAAGGACCGCGGCATCACTGCCGATCTGGTGAAGCGCGCCGAAGCTGCTGCCGCCGAGGCGATCGTGCTCACCGTCGACGCGCCCGGACTCGGCACGCGTGAGCGCGACATGCGGAACCGGTTCACATTGCCGGAGGGTCTTTGCGTCGAAAATCTGTCGCCGCTGGGGAAGGGTAGAATGCCGGAAGTACGCGGATCAGGCCTGGCCGCTTACGTGCGCGACAATTTCAAATCCGATCTCAGCTTCGAAGATCTTGATTGGCTCTGTGGTTGCTCTCGCCTCCCGATTGTCGTCAAAGGCGTTTGTCGCAGCGACGATGCGCGCCGTGTTGTGGAGCACGGCGCGAAAGCGATCGTCGTTTCAAATCACGGCGGACGGCAGCTCGACACTGCGCCCGCCACTTGTGAAGTGTTGCCGCGCATCGTCGAAGCAGTCGACGTTCGTTGTGAAATTTATGTCGATGGTGGTATTCGTCGCGGCAGCGATGTTTTGAAAGCGATCGCGCTCGGTGCGCGCGCCGTTTTGGTTGGGCGCCCTATTCTCTGGGGATTAACGGTCGCCGGACAAGAAGGTGTGCTAAGTGTGCTGGAGATTTTGCGGCGCGAGCTCGACGAAGCAATGCTGCTTTGCGGCTGCACCAATCTGACGGAAATTAACCGATCGCTCCTGAGTCCATGAAGTCGATTGAAGAGAAACGCGCCGAGTTTCGCAGACTGCACGAGAGCGGTTGCTTCGGACTTCCAAATCCGTGGGACATCGGCACCGCCAAGTATCTGCAACATTTGGGTTTCAAAGCGATCGCGACCACGTCGGCCGGGTTCGCATTCTCGCGCGGATTATCCGATGGCGCGGTCACGCGCGACGACATGCTCGCGCACATAAAGGAATTGGTCGAAGCCACCGACATTCCGGTAAACGCAGATTTCGAAAACGGGTACGCCGACGATCCTAACTGGGTCGCGGAAAACGCGCGCCTTTGTGCCGAAACTGGAGTCGCCGGCCTCTCGATCGAAGATGCGGCCGATCGAAAGGAAAGTCCGCTTTACGATGTCGATCTTGCGGTCGAGCGAATCCACGCTGTGCGCGAAGCACTTCATGACACCGGAGTCTTGCTGGTCGGGCGCGCCGAAGGATTTCTCGTCGGCCGCGAAAAGATCGATCAGGTGATTAAACGACTGGTCGCGTATTCGGAAGCCGGCGCAGATTGTTTATACGCGCCCGGTTTCAAGGAGCGCGATCAGATCAAAGCGATCGTCGAATGTGTCGCGCCGAAACCATCGAACATCCTGATCGGTGGCGCGAGCCACCTGACGATGAGAGACGCGGAGTCGTTAGGCGCGCGTCGAGTGAGTGTTGGCGGCGCGTTCGCACGGGCGGCGTGGGGCGGCTTTATTCGCTCGGCCAAAGAGCTAATCGAACGCGGAACGTTCGACGAACTCGCGAACGCCGCACCCTATTCTGAGCTGCAGGAACTTTTTAACCACCAATAGGCACTAATTTCACAAGGTTCGGGGGACTTCGTGTCCATTCGTGCCTGCCACGCCGTAGCCTTCGCGCGAAGGCGGGCGAATTCGTGGTTAGCTCTGATGAACTCGTCACTCGAATTTCACGTCTGAAGACCTCTCGGCATGCGAAACGCTGCCGAAACCACTATGAAGAAAACAATCGCTAGTCCAACGCCAGTTCGGATCGCATCTCGGACAATTTTCGCAACTGTGATCGCCGTCGCTCTGATGCTGTCAACAATCACTTACGCACAACCAACCAGCAACAGTCCCGATCCCAAGGCCGGAGCCGAAACCACCGGTACTATTAAAGAGTACACGCCCGGCACCATTCTGATCCTGAACACGCTGGCGCCGAATGAACCGACCCAGTTCAAATTGAGCAAGAGCGTCGTTTACGTCGATGCCGATGGAAAGACGCTCGAAGCGCCCGGATTAACCACCAATCAGAAAGTCCGGGTCCATTACATGAAAACCGCCGGCGAAAACGTGGCGGACAGAATCACGATCATCAAAGACTGAGTCCGCGTCGCGATCCAGGCTTCCTGAATGCGGCCGACTCTCTTAATATAGAGAGCTGCGCTCCCCGCCGCCGCATGAAGGACGAACAAATCGAAAAGATCCAGTCAGCCGTTGAATCGGCTGGGCATATTCCGGACGACAAGAAGTCTGAGCTGTTGGGGTTGTTGTCGAAGTTGAAGCTCGCGATCGCGAAAGCTTCGCAAACGCATGGGGAGCACGCTGAAAATATTGCTCGCCTGATCGAAGCTTCGGCGCACGAAGCCGCTCGCGTCGAGCCGAAGCCGGACTCGATCCGAAAACTTTTGGGCGAGCTCAGAAAGTCGGTGGAAAAATTCGAAGCATCGCATCCGCAGCTGGTCGCTGCGGTAACGGAATACAGTGCGTTCCTATCAGCCCTGGGTATATGATCGCTCGCATCGCGGATTCAGTCCGCGCAAGTGAGCCGGCCGGCGTTGGCGAAGGTTCCCATTCGCCGCGGGCCGATCCGGCTCTGATGCACACAGCGTGGCGAATTACCTGACGTCTTCCACGTTGATCTGGTCCACCACGGTGCGATTCCCTTCCTGCACCACATGCACCCGGACCTTGGCATTCTTCTTAACATCAGTGGCCGCGATCACTTTACCGTCCGGCCCGACCACTTGCACCTTGTTCCCAATAGCAAAGCGCACCGGCTTCCCGGTCCCGGGATCCAGCGTGATCGCCGCGCCGGGCGAATAATCCGTCACCGTCCCCGAATTGTTAGTGGTTGAGGACGTCGTGGCGGTGTTGCTCGTGTCGGTCGTCATCGAGCTGGTCGATGGGTTTGAAGTTGTCGACGACGAGCTGGTATTGCTTTGCGTTTGAGCGTAGGCGACCGACAGAGTCGCGACGCAGATTAGAACGAATAATGTTTTCATCATATTGCCTTTCCTGTTTGGGTTTTGCCTGCGTCTCGAGTGACCGCCCGGTAGCTGGCGTTTCCGACTTGGAAAATGGGCAATCGAAGGGAGCGCGAGGTACTCGATTATCGGGGCTCAAGCCGGAATCGGCCCGGTAACTAAAGTTCCCAAAACGAACCTCTTTTTTTCGCTTGCCCGCTCCAAGCAATCGGACGAACTACGTTCCGGCGCCGGATTGGTTTCGAAGTCACGAGGCTCTTACCGCGTCTCGCGCTTCATCAATCCCAGCATGAAAGAACTCGAACCACTGCCGCGAATAGACATTCGGTTCTGGTTCCATTTTGGGTCTAGAAGCGGGCGTGCTTGCCGGCTCGTAGCATTACTTAATTCATTTCGTATCCTATCACTTCCCAGCAACAGCCCATTTTCGTCAGCACGATTTCTTCCGCCGCCGGCGCCTTGTGCTCAAAAGAAGTTTTGAATCGCACAATCGCATGCCGTCGGAATTCGGGATCGCCCGGAACAGTCGATGCGTACTTCACCTCTGCGATCTTGCGATTGTTCACGCGCCCCAAAGGCGCACGATGCGCGGCGAAATACTTCGTCCAATCCCGCGACCCGCGCACTTGCTCCGAGATTAGGAGCACGGCGTCTTTGTAATTGCCGGAATCAACAACTCCCAGCCACTGGAGCGCGACGTCTCGCGCCGCTTCATCCTCCGGCGATAGCGACAGCGCGAGCGCAGAACATGCGCCTGCACACGCCAAAGCGAACACTGCCGCAAATCTCATCGATCAACCACAAATGCACACCGATTCTCACTAATTGAAAGCTGTCTTACAAAAGGGAACGAAGAAAACGAAGGGACAGTTCGGGGCAGGGGGACCTTCGCTGCCTTCGTTATCTTTGTGTTTCGCTGCAGAGGCTGCCGTGCCTGCCAAGTCGTAGTCCCGCGACTGCGGGACGGAGACTGGTCGGCCGCAAGCGTACTTCCTACTTTCTAATTTCTCCTTCTGGTCCCTTGGTCTCGCCGCGCCGAAGCCTTGGCAATGGGGCGAACGGGGGGTGAGCGACATGGCCGGTAAAGCCGCGAGGTAGCGGTCGAGCGTAGTGGGAGCTGCCGAGATACAAAGGCGGGTCACATGTGACTAGCCACTTTTGAAACATGCGCGCGTTGCGCATGACGGGCACGGCGACTTGTTGTTTGACGAGCTCCTGAATCGGCGCCGTAGGAAAAATAACGATAAACAATCTGTTCGTTTTCGGTGACGCCGTTCGCGTTGAGCAACGCCAACGCTTTTTGGTCGGCTTCGGCCTGACTGTTGCCGCGACCGACCGCGGTAACATCTTTGTTCTTCGCAATTGCTTTGCCTCGCGCAACCGCGACGTATCCGGTCCGGTCGGACTTCCCAATAATCTCCGCTCGAACCAAGTAATCGTTTGCTCGGACGTGAAGATCGCGCACGGCAAAGGTGCAAGCTTGGACCGCGTCATGATAATGCGGGCCACCCTTCGGAGTGGACGAACGGTTGTAGGTCACCGCCGTCCAGACGCCGTCATATTTGTATCCGATCGCAACCGCGTCTCCCCCCAGAACCTGGTGAACGAAAAAGGCAAAAAGCGATCCGAAAATAAATACCTTCATCGGTGAACGAAACGCGCAGCCTAGGCAGACAATGGCCCGTAAGACAAGGGAAATCGCGTCGTAAGCGCCTTACGCCACGTTGGTTATCTGTAGCGCCATGCCACATGCAGCCGAAAAGGGGCTCGGGCACGAATGTAATATAGGGGGTATGAGAATTATGATAATGGAGCCAACATTAACGCAGAACAGCGCACTTTATTACGTGCAGCATAAAGTTTCGAGACCACGGGCATCACTTTTTCAGCGATTTGTTCCTGCCGCCAGAAAGCAGAGCGCGAGTGTTCCACAAGCCGAACTGCGCCGCAATCTGTTCCGCTGGCCACGAACTCATTGGGGCAACAGGAGCTAACCAGACAGGATTGGCAGAATAGAGAATTGAAGGTCTGAGTACAGATCTTTAGACAGAATTCACAGAATCACCGATCTGAATTGGGAAAATTCTGTTGATTCCTGTCCGCCCATTCCTGCTTTCGGCATTCGCTTGCCGCGCCGAAGCCAGGCGAAGGCGGGTTTAGTGGTTACCCGATTCGTACGCTTTCTTCAGCGCCGCGATGTCGATCTTCTCCATTTCCATCATCGCTTTCATAACCCGTCCCGCGGCCGCGGGATCTTTATCGGCCAGAATGTCGCCGAGAACAACCGGGCTAATCTGCCACGAGAGACCAAATTTATCTTTCAGCCAGCCGCACGGTCCGGTCGATCCACCGTCGGCGGAAAGCTTCTCCCAGAAATAATCGATCTCATCCTGGGTCTCGCAGTTGACCGAGAACGAGATCGCTTCGGTGAACTGGAACTGCGGCCCGCCGTTGAGCGCCACGAACTCGACGCCCTCGAGCTGAAACTCCACCGTCATGACAGAGCCTGCTGGCCGACCAATCTTTTCGGCCACTCCGTCATCGTAATGTGTGATTCTTCCCAATTTCGAGTTCTTGAAAATGCCGACGTAAAACTTCGCCGCCTCTTCCGCTTGGCTGTCGAACCACAGAAACGCACTGATCTTTTGCATGCGAATCACCTTAACCACGAATGGGCACGAAGGAACATGAATGTCGGAAAACTGAATCAGGAAAGCGGGAAATACGGATTGTGTAGAGGCGGCCATACCGGCCGCAAATTTCTGTCACCGCGCCCGACACGGGCGCCACTACAATTTCAACTTCTCAACGGCTCAACCACTCAACTGCGGGTTACACGCCTGCCACGCCATAGCCAGGTGGCGACGGCGGGTCACTTGCTCGCCACGCCAAAGCTTTTAGCGAAGGTGGGTCACTGCATTGGTCACGTTTTCCCACTCCGCCGTTAGACGCGCGAGATCGTGCGCAACAGCGGAGAGATCGCGATTGATCGCAGTGGCCCGGCCACCCGGTGTGTAAACAGCCGGATCTTCCAGCGCCGCAGCCAATTCCTTTTGGTGCGCTTCCAAGGTCGCAATTTTCGTCTCCAGTTCGTGCACACGCTTTTCCTTTTCACGCTTCGTCTTCAAGATCGCGTTGCGTGCCTCGGCCTCGGCGCGTTTCTGGGCTTTCTGTTGCCGCAGGCCAACAGCGCGCCGCGCCGGGTTATCGGTTATCGGTTCTCCGTTATTTGAACCTGAGCCGGAGGTTAGTGCGGTCCGCGCAGATGTGGCTTTTGATTTATCTAAATAGTAATCGTAATCGCCGGGATAAGAGGTGAGGCGACCCGCATTGATATGCAGAACGCTTGTCGCGATGGCGCGGATGAAATGAACGTCGTGACTAATAAAGATGAGCGTCCCGTGATATTGCTGAAGCGCGCCGATGAGGGCGTCGATCGAGCCGACATCGAGATGGGTCGTCGGCTCGTCCATCAGCAGAAGGTTGGGCGGATCGAGCAGTAACCTAACCAAGGCCAGTCGCGATTTTTCGCCACCACTCAAAACGGCCACGGTTTTGAAAACATCGTCACCGCGAAACAAAAAAGAACCGAGGACAGTGCGCGCGGTTTGTTCGGATACGGGATTGGGCATGTCGCGTGCGCTCTCGAGAACGGTATGGCTCGGGTTGAGCACGTCGATTCGGTTCTGCGAGAAATAACCGGTGCGCGCATTATGTCCGAGCTCGCGGGTGCCGTGTTGCACCGGCAGCACGCCGGCGAGCAATTTTAGAAGCGTCGATTTGCCCGCTCCATTCGGGCCGACCAGCACCGTCCGTTGACCGCGCTCGGCATGATATTGCAGGCCGCGATAAACGACCAGGTCGCCATAGGCATGATCGACATCTTTCAACGCGATCACGCGTAGACCGCTGCGCACCGGTTGCGGGAAATGGAACTTAATCGTCTTTCCGCGCGCGACCGGGGCCGCGATTTTTTTCATGCGATCGATCTGTTTCAGCTTGCTCTGCGCTTGCGACGCTTTGCTCGCCTTGGCGCGAAATCGATCGGCAAACAACTGGAGCGACGCGATTTCTTTCTGCTGATTCTTGTAAGCGGCGAGTCGCTGTTCTCCGCGCGCAGCTTTCTGCTCGACATAACTGTCCCAGTCGCCCCGATAACGGACGAGTTTTGCGTGTGCGATCTCGACGATGCTCCCGACCAGCTGATTCAAAAATTCGCGATCGTGCGAGATCATGACAATCGCGCCCGGATAACTTCGAAGATATTCCTGAAACCACTGGAGCGATTCGAGATCGAGATGATTCGTCGGTTCGTCGAGCAGCAGGAGATCGGGCTCCATCACCAGCAACCGCGCGAGATGAGCGCGCATGATCCATCCGCCGCTTAAAGCGCGCGCCGGGCGATCGAAATCAGTTTCGCGAAAAGCGAGGCCCGCCAGGACCCGTTTCGCTTTCGCCTCCAGCTCCCAGCCGCCGTGCTCATCAAAAACATGGAGCGCATTATAATAGGCAGTGTCATCGGCCTCGCTTGCCGCGCCGTAGCTCAGCGAAGGCGGGTGTTCCTTGATCACTTTCTGCGCGTGCACCAGCGCCGGCGAAACCGCGAGAGCAAGTTCGAGCACGGTCTCGTCGCGGGCGGCGGCGGTTTCCTGCGGAAGAAATCCGATGGTTGCGTTCTTCTCGATCGCGATCGTTCCGTTATCGGGAGAAACCTCGCCGAGGATCAACGAGAACAACGTTGATTTGCCAGCGCCATTCGGACCGACCAATCCGATCCGGTCGCCGCGATTGACCTGGAGCGAGACGTCATCAAAGAGCGTCCGGCCGGCGAAAGATTTTGAAAGTTGGGAAACGGTCAGCATAACGGAAAGCGCGCAGTGTCCCCTTGTTCGATGCCCGGCGCAACTCCCCGCTTGCCGCGACGAAATGAAATGAAGGCGGGTCGCGCGGCTGATGCCTTGGTAACTAGTCCTATTTCAGTTTCCCAGCTTTCAGTGTTTTAGCTCTTTCTCCGATGAGCGCAGTCGAAAACAATGTTAAATGCTTAGATTCGACCCCATCTTCTTTCATCTGACCACGCGGTGTACTCACGACGGTACGAAGTCTTGCAGATTTTCAGACTTCTATCGTCAGGCATGGGTTAAAGTTTTCGGTACATATCTTCAAGCGTCGAAGCGCGATAAATGCCGCTATAACCAAACAGCTTCAGCAAAATCATGTTGAAACCGCTAAACATTCAACATTTGGGCCGACGTCGGTTCGGCGCGCTTGCTCGCAAAAGAGAGTGACGAGTGGTCGCTCATCCGGTGAAAGTTGAGGATCAAACAACCGCGACTTAGGTTGATCTTCATGACTCGGCGAGAATTTCTTGGAACAACAATCGCGGGTGGCGCCAGCGTGATGGCCGGAACTGCGTTTGTTCAAAAACTTGCTTCAGCAGTGACGACTTCAACTATGAAATCTACTTTTCTACTCGGCGGCGATCTTTCCGTGAATCGGCTCGGCTTCGGCGCGATGCGCATAACGGGCGAGGGGATCTGGGGTTGGCCGCCCGATCGCGAGAACGCAAAGAAAGTTTTGCGGCGCGCGCTCGATCTTGGCGTGAACTTGATCGACACGGCCGATGCGTATGGTCCAGAAACGAGCGAGCTTCTCATCGCGGAAGCGCTCCATCCGTATCCGAAAGGATTGGTGATTGCGACCAAAGGCGGTCTCACTCGCCCAGGCCCGGACAGTTGGATCCCGAATTGTCGTCCGGAATATTTGTCGCAGTGCGTCGATAAAAGCTTGAAGCGATTGAAACTCGAGCGGATCGATCTGTATCAACTGCACACCGTCGATCGCAAGGTGCCGATCGAAGATTCACTCGGCGCACTGAAGAAGGCGCAGGATGGCGGCAAAATTCGCCACGTCGGATTATCAAACGTCACGACCCAGGAAATCGAACGGGCGACAAAGGTTTTGCCGATTGTCAGTATCCAGAACCGATACAACATCGAGGACCGCGATTCGGAGGACGTGCTGAGCTACTGCGAGAAGGAAAAGATGGGATTTTTGCCGTGGGCGCCGGTTGGCGGAAGCGGGAGAGGTTCGTTGACCAAGTCGGGCAATCCGGTCGAAGCCGAAGCGAAACGGCACAACGTCACCGCCGTGCAGCTCGCGCTCGCGTGGTTACTGCAAAAATCGCCGGTGATGCTGCCGATTCCGGGAACCGCGAACATCGCGCATCTCGAGGCGAATATGGCCGCGGCGAGACTTCAGCTTACCCCGGAGGAGTGGAAGGAGATTGAGGGAAAGGTGTGAAGCCATGAGCGCTCTCACCAATTTCGTTAGTCTCCACCCCTATTTTAGGGTTCATCCGGGTAAGATCGACAGCATCAAGGCGATGCTGCCGCGGTTCGTCGAGAAAACTGCGACTGAAAAAGGAAATCTTTTCTACGAATTTACCATGAACGGCGACGAGCTTTTCTGCCGCGAAGCGTATGAAAATGCTGAGGGACTGCTCGCGCATCTCGACAATGTCGGCGCGCTTCTGGCGGAGGCGATGAAAATTGCCGATCTCACCCGCATCGAAGTCCACGGCCCGGCGACGGAGCTGGAGAAATTGAAAAAGCCTCTCGCGCATCTCAATCCGATTTGGTTCACGATCGAGTCCCAAAGACAGTAGAAGTCATCAACAGAACCGCGGATTACACGGATCTAACGGATATATAGGAAGAGAAAGAGGGGCAGGTCTCGCGGAGCACCGATATCAGCGTTATCCGCGTAATCAGTGGTTAACATTTTCCTGTACAAGCGGTGGTTGCTACTCGGCGCCGTCGGATTTTTCGTCGGGGTGGAGGCCGGGAGTTTTTGATCCGCGCTCATGCTCCTGTCCGCTCACGGTTTCACCGTCCGCCGATTTTCGTCCTCGCGGCTTCGATTCGGAGGTTTCGTCGACTTCGACATTGCGCACGCGCGGCAGGCTTTCGGGATAATCACGCCGCAGAAATTCAATCAAACCTTCGCGCACTTCGCAGCGGAGATCGAACGTC
>Ga0209474_10006073_pt1 | contig 10217 bp, 11 predicted proteins | sample GraSoiAngelo_145_FD_185902 | JGI IMG/M metagenome (GOLD analysis project Ga0209474, IMG submission 185902) | Grasslands soil microbial communities from the Angelo Coastal Reserve, California, USA - 14_1009_05_20cm (SPAdes) (version 2) | ecosystem: Environmental > Terrestrial > Soil > Grasslands... | reverse complement strand
TCGCTGCGCATGTCTCCTTCCTCGCCGAGTAGCTAGTGGTCGCGATCGGCCGGAACGTCGAACAGCATGGTAGCGTTGGCAGGCAGGAAAAGAGGAGACGCTCAAGCATGATCATCCAGACCGCCCCGGGAGGCGCCCCGCACCTGGCCATCACAATGGATGAACATACCGCGCTAGCGGGTGCGTTTGCGCGCGCATTCGGCAATGCGAACTTCGAGCCGGTCGAGCCGCGCGAGGTGATGCTCTACGTGATATCGCAGCACGACAAGGGCTGGGCGGCTTTCGACGCGGCGCCGAAGGTCGATCCGCGGACCGGCCTGCCGTACAACCTGGTCGATACGCCGGCCGAGGACATCACGCGCACCAGCGCTGCGTCGCCCGATTTCCACGAAAAGCACCACCCGTACGCCGCGCTTATCTCCAGCATGCACAGCTGGGGCCTGTACAACGGCCGCTACGGCACCTCCGACAAGGTGCTGATCAACACCATCGCGGCCAGCGAGCGGCATCTCGCCGAGCGCATGCTCGAGGGCGAGCTCGAGCGCCAGGCCCGCCTGAAGGCCGAGCTCGCGAAGGACCCGCAGGCGGCGGCCTGGATCGACGAGAAGCACCTCTTCCAGAATTACCGTCAACTTCAGTTCTTCGATACCTTCGCGCTGTATTTCAACCGCGACCACGAGGGCGCCCGCAAGGAGGCGACGTTTCCACACGTGCCGATGAGCGCGCAACGGGATACGACGATCACCGTGCGGCCGCTCGAGCCGGGCGTGTACGCGGTCTTGCCATACCCCTTCGAGCAGGAAAAGGCCGAGTTCGCGTTCTCCGGGCGCTATGTGAAGCCGCTGCCGAAGGGCAGCGACGGTGACTTTTCCGCGGTGCTGCGCGCAACGCAGACGAGCTGGCAGCGCTTCACACTGGTCAGTCACCATTGATCCGATGAAAGGCCAGGTGCGCGCCGCATGACGCGCCGCGGCCTCCTCCTCACCATGACGGAGCCGCCGGCCGCCATGGAGGAGGAGTTCAACGCCTGGTACGACACCGAGCACCTGGCCGAGCGGCTCGCGATCACCGGCTTTCGCTCGGCGCGCCGCTGGGTCGCGAGCTGCGCACCCGGAGAGGGCAAGTATCTGGCGACATACGAACTCGATTCGCCAGCGGTGCTGAGGTCGCCCGAGTACCTGACGCGCTTCCAGGACGCCACGCCCTGGACGCGTCGTTGCCTTGCCAAGGCCGTCGTCTTTCGACGCTGGGCCTGCGAGCAGACCGAGCCAGGCAATGCCGAGCCGCAGCCGCTTGCCAAGGCGCTGCTTCTAATTGGAAGCGAGCAGCCGTTTCCGACACCCAGCATCGCCGGCGGCCTGCAAGCCCGCCGTTTCGTAGCGCAAGCCGGCACGCCGGCGCACATCGCGCTGATCGAGCTCGCATGGCCGCAGCCGGCGGCGTTGCCGGCGCCGCCACCCGGCTCGCTCATGCGTCTGTACCGTGCCTATGGCCCTTGAGCGCTACGCCTGGCTATCGGTCGGCGCGGCGCTCGCGACTATTTCGCTGAAAACCATCGCCTGGTGGCTCACCGGCTCGGTCGGCCTGCTATCCGACGCGCTCGAGTCGCTCGTCAATCTGGCGGCGGCGGTGCTCGCGCTGTCCATGCTGCGCCTCGCGGCCGCCCCGCCCGACGACAATTACCCGTACGGCTTCTCCAAGGCCGAATACTTTTCCGCCGGCATCGAAGGCGCGCTGATCGTCGTGGCAGCAGCCGGCATCGTCTGGGCCGCGGTGCCGCGGCTCATTGCGCCGCGACCGCTCGATATGGCATTCGCGGGGCTCGCGCTGACGGTCGTTGCCTCGGCGATTAACTTCGCAGTAGCGGTCGTTCTGCTGCGCGCAGGCCGCGCCCACGACAGCATCACGCTCGAAGCCGATGGCCGCCACTTGATGACCGACGTGTGGACCTCGGCCGCCGTGCTCGTCGGCGTCACGCTCGTGGTGATCACCGGATGGCTGCGCCTCGATCCCCTGATCGCGCTCGCCGTGTCGGTGCACATCCTCTGGACGGGCTTTGGCCTGATGCGCCGCTCGGTGCGCGGGCTGCTCGACCCGGCGATCTCGGCCGAGGATCAATCGGAGGTGAGCAAGCTGTTCGAGGAATATTCGCGCCGCTATGGCGTCTCGTTCCACGCGGTGCGTACGCGCCAGGCGGGCGCGCGGCGCTTCGTCTCGTTCCATCTGCTCGTGCCGGACGCCTGGACGGTGGCGCAGGCGCACCAGCTCTCCGAGGAGCTCGAGGCGCGCATGCGCGCCATGGTGCCGAATGCCGCGGTGTTCACGCATATCGAGCCGATCTCGGACCCGGCTTCGTACGAGGACCAGGAGCTCGATCGTTGATCGACCTCGGTGTCATCCGGCCGGGCGATGGGCTCCTCTGGGGACAGGCGTGTGCCGAGCCGCAAACTCTCGTCGAGGCGCTCATCGCCGAGCGTGCTTCGCTTTCCGGTTGCCGCGTGTTCCTCGGCTCGAGCTACTCGGGGCTCGTGCGGCCCGAGCATGCCGATCACCTGCGGCTTAGCTCGTACTGCGGCACCGGCAGCAACCGCGCGCTCGCCGATGCCGGCGTGCTCGGCATCCTGCCCGCACCCTATTCACAGCTCGGCGCCCTGCTGCGCAGCCGCCGCATCCCTTGCGACGTGGTGCTGGTGCAGGTGAGCCCGCCGAACGCGCGCGGCGAATACAGCCTCGGCCTGGGCGTCGAATACCTGGCGCCGGCGCTCGAAGTCGCGCGGGCGGTGATCGCCGAGGTCAACGAGCGCGTGCCGTGGACGCATACGCAGCCGCTCCTGCGCCGCGATGACTTCGACGCCGTGGTGGAAACCTCGCGGCCGCCGATCTATCTTGCCTACGAGCCGCCGAGCGATCGCGACAGGCGCATCGCCGAACACGCCGCCGCCTGCGTGCCCGAAGGCGCGACGCTCGAGTGCGGCATCGGCGCGCTGCCCAATGCGATCCTCCCCGCGCTCGCGGGCCGCGCAGCGGCGTATCACTCCGGCCTGATCTGCGAGAACGTGCGCACGCTTGGCGCCGAGCGCTGCGTGGGCGGCGCGCTCATGGGCACGCAGGCACTCTTCGATTGGGCGCGCGAGAACCCGGCGGTGCAGCTGACGTCGTCGGACATCACGCACGGCGCCGGTTGCCTCGCGGGCATCGAGCGGTTTGTAGCGATCAATTCGGCCGTGGACGCGGACTTTAGCGGCCAGGTGAACGGTGAAGTGGCCCGCGGCAGCTATGTCGGCGCGGTGGGCGGCGCGCTCGACTTCATTCGCGCGGCCAACCAGTCACCCGGCGGCGTGTCGATCGTCGCGCTGCCGGCGGCACGGGTGGTCGAGCGGCTGACGGGCCCCGTATCGGTGCCGCGCAGTGAGGCAGGCATATTCGCAACCGAGCTCGGCGTCGCCGATCTGCGCGGCTGCACCCTCGCCGAGCGCGAGCGGCGCATGCGGCGAATCAGCGGAAATTCCTGAGCGCGGGCACCGTCCAGAACGGCGTCGAGGCCATCAGCACGCAGGCAAGGGAAACGGCGAGCGCCGTGCGGTAGCCGCCGGTGAGGTCGTGCAGCAGGCCGCCCATGAGCGAGCCGAACGCGGCACCGACGGCATTGCTCGCGTAGATGGTGCCGTAGATCGTGGCGACGTTCGGCCCGGCGAAGTAGCGCGTCGAGATCGAAGAGACGATCGGGCCGCGCACGCCCATGCACAGCCCGAACACCGGCACGAAGAGGGCAAGCAGCAATGGCGAAGGCACGAACGTCAGCAGAAGCAACATCGCCATGCCGGTCGCCGTGCCGATGAAGGTGGCGGTGATGGTCTGGCGGTAGCCGAAGCGATCGGAGGTGAAGCCGCTGCCCATGACGCTCATCGCCGACATGAAGCCGAGGGCGCCGAAGGCGCTCGCCGCAGTGAGCGGCGAGAAGCCGACGTCGACGAAGAAGGCGACGAGTTGCACGATCACGGTGAACATCGCGGTCGCGGTGAAGAAGAACACCTGGCACAGGCCCCAGTAAAGCGGCGTGCGCATCGCCTTGCGCAGCGTCCAGCCATCGGCGCCGGCGGCCACCTTCGCCGCCTGCACGCGCTCCGGATGACCGGCATAGAAGCGCTGCCAAGGGATGAGAAACGCGACGACGGGCACGAGCCCGAGCAGCGCCCAGCCGAGAACGCGGTAGGCGAGGCGCCAGTCGTAGTGGCCGACCAGATATTGCGTGAACGGTACGAACAGGATGGTGCCGACACCGGCCGCAGAAAAAGCGATGCCGATCGCGCTCGAGAGGCGCTCGCGGTACCAGCGCGCGATCAGCGCCGAGCCCGGCACCATGCCGGTGAGGCTCACGCCGACGCCCACCATGCCGCCGACGAAGAGGTAGAACTGCCAGAGATTGGAGAGCCCCGCGGCGAGGAAGAAGGCGCCGCACATGCACGCGAGTCCCGCCGCGTATACCCAGCGCGGACCGAGACGATCGAAGATCAGGCCGACGAAAGGCGAGGTGCAGCCGTGCATCAGGAGGTAGATCGAGTAAACGCTGGTGAGCTGCGAGCGAGTCCAGCCGTAGTCGCGCTCGAGCGGCAGGACGAACACGACGTACGTATCGCCGAGGCCACGCCCGAACATGTTGAGCGCGAAGCAGGCGGCGAGCACGGCGAGCGCCGTGCCGGAGAAGGCGCTCAGATTTTCTCGGCCGGCTCGAGTCCGAACACCTGGCGCAGATAGCGCAGGTAGCCCGCGTCCTTGCTGACGGTCTTGCCGGGCGCGTCCGAGACCTTGGCGACCGGCTGGCCGTTGCACTCGGTCATCTTGATGACGATGTTGATCGACTCGTAGCCGAGATCGTTGGTCAGGTTGGTGCCGATGCCGAAAGCCGTGATCGCCCGGCCCTCGAAGCGCCGCGCGATGGCAATCGCGAGCGGGAAGGAAAGCTGGTCGGAAAAGATGAGCTGCTTGGTGCGCGGATCGACGCGGTTCTTGCGGTAATGCGCGATCAGCTTCTCGCCCCAGGCGAACGGATCGCCGGAGTCATGGCGCGCGCCGTCGAACAGCTTGCAGAAGTACATATCGAAGTCGCGCAGGAAAGCGTCCGTGCCGTACGTATCGGCGACCGCAATGCCGAGGTCGCCGCGGTACTCCTGCGCCCACTTGTCGAAGGCGAAGGTCTGCGAATCGCGCAGCCGCGGCCCGAGCGCCTGGCACGCTTGCATGTACTCATGCGCCATGGTGCCAAGCGGCGTCAGGTTGTTCCTCATCGCGAACCAGACGTTCGAGGTGCCGGCGAAGTACTCCGGTACCTCGCGCTTGAGGGTCTGCAGCACCTCCTCGTGCCAGGCGCGCGAGAAGCGCCGCCGCGTGCCGAAGTCGGAGATACGGAAGTCGAGCTCGCGTTCCACCGTGCGCACGAGGTCGATCTTCGCGTTGAGGCGCCGTCGCCCTTCGGCAAGGTCCGGGCGCGGCTGCGTGCGGCGGAAGTAGATCTCCGAGACGATCGCGAGCACCGGGATCTCGTACATGATGGTGTGCAGCCACGGCCCGCGGATGGTGACGTCCATCTCGCCGGGATGCTCGCCCTGCCCGATACGCACGTATTTGTCGTTGAAGTGGAAGAGCGCGAGGAAGTCGACGAAGTCCGACTTCATGAAGCGCAGCGAGCGCAGGTAGGTGAGCTCGTCGTCACGGAAGCGAAGTGCCGTGAGTGCCTTGACCTCCTCGCGAATCTCGTCGAGGTAGGGACGGAAATCGACGCCTTCGGTGCGGCACTTGAACTTGTACTCGACCTGGGCGCCGGGGAAATGATGCAGCACGACCTGCATCATGGTGAACTTGTAGAGGTCGGTGTCGAGCAGCGACTGGATGATCATCGCCGGCGCATTGTACGCTCTGGCTCATGTGCGGCCGGTACTCGCTCCATGCCAATCCCGAGGTGGTGGCGCTGCAGTTCGCGCTCGCGCAGGCGCCCGAGTTCAAAGCCAGCTACAACGTCTGCCCGGGCAGCGAGATCCTGGTCGTGCGCACCGGCCGCGACGGCGAGCGTGTCGCGCGCCAGCATCGCTGGGGGTTGATCCCGCACTGGGCGAAGGATCCGGCGATCGGCAACAAGCTCGCCAATGCGCGCGGCGAGTCGCTCGCCGAGCGGCCGGCGTTTCGCGATGCCTTTCGCCACTGGCGCTGCCTGGTGCCGTCGAGCGGCTTCTACGAATGGCAGACGATCGGCAGCCGCAAGCTTCCCTGGTATGTGCGACCGCGCGATGCCGAGCTCTTCGCGCTCGCCGGCATCACGGCGCTGTGGCACGGCTTGCGCACGGTATCGCTCATTACCACGGAGCCGAACGCGCTGATGCAGCCGATTCACGAGCGCATGCCGGTCATCATCGCGCCTGAAGACTATTCGGCTTGGCTCGATGCCGCGAACTGCGACAGCGACGAACTGATGCGCTTCGTACGACCGTACCCGGCCTCGCGCATGGCGGCGCATCGCGTCAGCGCCCGGGTGAGCAGGCCGGAGAACGACGATGCCTCGCTCATCGAGGAGGCGCCCGAGCCGCCGCTGCAGCGCGAGCTCCTCTGATACTGTATATAATCCCAGTTCATGGAAGCTCTGACCGAGCGGCAAGCCGAGATCCTGCGCCTCGTGCGCGAGCTCACCGAAGTGGCCGGCTATCCGCCGACGCGTGCCGAGATCGCGCAGAAGATGGGGTTTCGCTCGGTGAATGCCGCCGAGCAGCACCTGCGCGCGCTCGAGAAGAAAGGCGCGATCGAGATTGCCTCGGGCGCCTCGCGTGGCATCCGCGTGCGCGATGGCCGCATTGGCAGCCGCAGCGCGCGCCTGCTCGAGCTGCCGGTCATCGGCCGGGTCGCCGCCGGGGCGCCGATCCTCGCTGAAGAGAACCTGCAGGGCCATTACCAGGTCGATCCGAATCTCTTCACGCCGCGCGCCGACTATCTGCTGCGCGTGCGCGGCCTGTCGATGCGCGACGCCGGCATCCTCGAGGGAGATCTGCTGGCGGTGCATCGCACCGCCGAAGCGAGAAGCGGGCAGATCGTCGTTGCTCGCCTGGGCGACGAAGTGACGGTAAAGCGGCTGCGCCGGCGCGGCCATGCCGTGAGCCTCGAGGCGGAGAACCCCGAGTTCGAGCCGATCGAACTGGATCTGCGCCGCGACGCGCTCGCGATCGAGGGCATCGCCGTCGGCGTGATCCGCAACGGCAGGAGCTTCTGATAAGCCTTTAGAATTGCGCGCGAGGGGGCATCGGTCTTGCGCGCATGAGCAATCTGGCGAACGGCATCGAGAGCGTGCACGGCGCGGCGGCTGCGATGAGCGCCGACGTGCGTGAGCGCGCCGATCCGGCGCTCGTGCGCGCCGATCGCGTCGAGCAGCTCTACAGCCAGCTGCCGCTCGGCCTCGCGGTGACCGTGGTGATCGGCGTCATCGCGGCGATCGAGCTGCACGAGGGGCGGCTGATCGAGCCGGTGCTCTTCTGGGCGGGCCTGCTCGCCGTCGTGGTCGTGCTGCACGGGCTGCTTTATCTCGGCTATCGCAACGACGCGCACCGCTCTGCGCACACGGCGCAGTGGCTGCGCTGGCTCGGCATCGGTGCCTTCGCTGCCGGCGCGGTCTGGGGCGTCGCCGCGGCGGTGTTCTTTCCCTCGCAGGCGGACGAGCGCCAGGTATTCCTCGCTTTTCTCCTCGCCGGAGTCATTTCGGGCGGCATCCCGATGTACGCCGCCTCCTGGCCGCTGTTCGCCGCCTACGCCGCGGCGATCGCGCTGCCCTTCACCTACGTGCTGGCGACGTTCGGCAACCACCTGTTTGCCGAGATTGCGCTTCTCATCCCGCTCTTCTACGGCGTCAGCGTCGCCATCGCCTATCGCCTGAACGGCGTCTTTCTGTCGGGCTACCGGCTGCGCCATGCCTATCAGCGCCAGCGGGTTGAGCTCGAAGAGGCGCGGCGCCAGATCGAGGCGAGCGGCCGCAAGCTCGCGCTCTTCGCCGAGCGCTCGCCGATCGCCGTGCTCGAGCTCGACGGCGAAGCGGTGGTGCACGATGTCAACGAGGCGGCGGAGCTCCTTTTCGGCTACGGCGCCGACGAGCTGAGTGGTGCTTCGGTAAAGCGCCTGGTGCTCCCGACCTACCACGCGGAGTTCGACCGCGAGTGGCAGCGGCTAGTCGCGTCGCGCCAGCCGCTGAGCGCCACCAAGATACGAAATCTGCGCCGCGACGGCCTCACCGTGGTGTGCGAATGGACCGTCACGCCACTCGTCAACCGCGAGGGCGAGCTCGTCTCGGTCATCGCGCAGGGCCGCGACGTCACCGCGCAGCTCGAGGCAGAGCGGATGAAAAAGGAGTTCACCTCGACGCTGTCGCACGAGCTGCGCACGCCGCTGACCTCGATCATCGGCTCGCTGCAGCTGATCAACGCCGGCGTGCTCGGCGAGGCGCCGAAGGACGTGATGGACCTCACCGAGGTGGCAGAGCGAAACAGCCAGCGCCTGCTCGACATCATCAATGACATCCTTGACATCGAGAAAATCGACTCGGGCAAGCTGACGCTCAACCCGCAGGTGCTGCGCCTCGACGACCTGGTGCGCGAGGCGATGGTGCTGAACAAGGGCTTCGGCGAGCGCTTCAAGGTGCGCTTCGAGGCGAAAGGCGAGCTCACGAAACACGAGGTCAAGGCGGACCACAAGCGGCTCCTGCAGGTGATGACCAACCTCCTCTCCAACGCCGCCAAGTTCTCGCCGGAAGGAGAAGTGGTGGAGATCACGGCCGAAGAGCAAGGGCCGTGGCTGCGGGTGGCGGTGCACGACCGCGGACCGGGCATCCCGGAAGCGTTCCGGGCGCGCATCTTCGGTCGCTTCAACCAGGCCGACTCGACCACTTCGCGCCAGAAGGGCGGCGCCGGCCTCGGACTTGCGATCTGCAAGCGGCTGATCGAGATGATGCGGGGCCGCATCGGCTTCCAGGACCGCGACGGCGGCGGCACCACTTTCTGGTTCGAGCTGCCCACCCATGCCTGAGCGGGCGCTCGAGCGCATCTGCTACGTGGAGGACGACGAGGACATCCAGAGGATCGTGCGCATGTCGCTCGAGCGCGTCGGCAAGATGAAAGTCGAGGTGGTGAGCGATCCGAACCTGGCGATCGGCGTCATTGCCCGCTTCAAGCCGGACCTGGTGATGCTCGACTGGATGATGCCCGGCATGGACGGGCCGACGCTTTTCCGCAAGATGAAGCAGCAAGCGGAAACGGCCACCCTGCCGGTCGTGTTCATCACCGCCAAGGCCACCCAGCGCGACATGGAGGAACTGGTCGCCTTGGGCGCCGCCGGCACGATCTCCAAGCCCTTCTCGCCCAAGGACCTGCCGGACCAGCTGCGCGCAATCTGGGCGAAGCTTCCTTAGTGCAGCTTCAGGGTGCGGTCCGGCCCGGGCCGCTGCTCGAGCTTGCGCGTGAGGAAGCCGAGCACCTCGTCGGCGTTGCGAAAGCGTCCCTCACGATCCTTCTCGAGCAGCTTGTCGAGGAGCCGCTGGTATTGCTGCAGATCCTCGGGTAGGCCCGGCGGCGGCGTGTTGAGATGGTGCAGCGCCACCTCCACCGCCGTGTCGCCTTCGAAGAGATGGCGCCCGGTGAGCATCTGATAGAGAAGCACTCCCGCGCTATAGATGTCGGTGCGCAAATCGAGCGCCCTGCCCTGCACCTGCTCGGGGCTCATGTAGCGCGGCGTGCCGAGCACCTCGCCCTGACGCGTGCGGTCCACGGCATCGATGTGCTTGGCGATGCCGAAGTCGAGGATGGCGAGCGTGCCGTCCTGGCGAAACATCAGGTTCTGCGGCTTGAGATCGCGGTGCAGGATGCCTTTCTCGTGGATGTCGCCGAGCGCGAACATGAGCTCGCGGAAAATGCGCAGCGCCTCGCTCGGGTCGAGCGCCGCGCCGCCCAGGCGCTTGTTCAGGTCGCCGCCCTCGAAGAACTCCATCACCAGGTAGGCGTTTTCGCCCGAGTTGCCGTGGTCGTAGATGCGGGCGACGTGCCGGCTCTCGAGCCGCTTGACGAGCGCGTATTCCTCCATGAAGCGCTGCAGCGCCGTCGTGTTGGAGAGCACCTCGCGCCGCAGGATCTTGACCACCAGCGGCTCGTCGTCGCCCTCGCGCGAGGCGAGATAGACGCGCGCCATGCCGCCCTCGC
>Ga0209474_10006072_pt1 | contig 10217 bp, 9 predicted proteins | sample GraSoiAngelo_145_FD_185902 | JGI IMG/M metagenome (GOLD analysis project Ga0209474, IMG submission 185902) | Grasslands soil microbial communities from the Angelo Coastal Reserve, California, USA - 14_1009_05_20cm (SPAdes) (version 2) | ecosystem: Environmental > Terrestrial > Soil > Grasslands ... | reverse complement strand
CTTCCAGCGGTCATGGACGGCCTGGCGTCCGTGACGCGGGCTTTCGCCACCAGGCATCACCTAGAGTGAGGAGAGGCATATGAAGCGAACCTTCGGCATTACGTCCACGGTCTTTCTCGCGATCACCATCGCGTACGCCGGGCTTGCGCGGGCCGACAAGAAGATCGTCCTTGGCTTCTCGCAGATCGGCGCCGAGAGCGAGTGGCGGACTGCGAACACCAAGTCCATCAAGGAGTCCGCCGCCAAGGAGGACATCAACCTCAAGTTCTCCGACGCGCAGCAGAAGCAGGAGAACCAGATCAAGGCCATCCGTTCCTTCATCGCCCAGAAGGTGGACGTCATCGCTTTCTCGCCCGTGGTCGAGACGGGCTGGGAGCCGGTCCTCCGCGAGGCGAAGGCGGCGAAGATCCCGGTCATCCTCTCCGACCGCAACGTCGACGTGAAGGACGACTCGCTCTGGGTCGCCTTCATGGGCTCCGACTTCGTCGAGGAGGGGCGCCGCGCGGCGAAGTGGCTGGTCGCGTATTCGCCGGTCAAGGAGCTCGCCGCGAAAGGGGACGTGAACATCGTCGAGCTCCAGGGCACCGTCGGATCCGCCCCGGCGATCGATCGCAAGGCCGGGTTCGAGGAAGTCTTGAAGAGCTACCCGAATTTCAAGATCACCCGCTCCCAGACCGGCGACTTCACGCGCGCCAAAGGCAAGGAGGTCATGGAGGCGTTCCTCAAGGCCGACAACAAGATCAACGTGCTCTATGCGCACAACGACGACATGGCGATCGGCGCCATCCAGGCGATCGAGGAGGCCGGCCTCAAGCCGGGCAAGGACATCGTGATCGTGTCCATCGATGCGGTGAAGGGCGCCTTCGAAGCGATGATGGCCGGGAAGCTGAACGCCACGATCGAGTGCAGCCCACTGCTCGGGCCGCAACTGATGAAGGCTGTCAAGGACCTCAAGGCCGGAAAATCCCTTCCGAAGCGCATCGTCACCGAGGAGGGCGTCTTCCCGCAGGAGGTCGCTGCGAGGGAGTTCCCGAAGCGGCAGTACTGACGCCACGTGGTGAGCTGCATGAAGGAGGAGCGGGCTTTCGTGGCCGCTCCTTCTCCGACGGAGAAGGCGATGAGCGAAGCGGTCCCCGTGCTCGAGATGAAGGGCATCTCGAAGCGCTTCCCTGGCGTCCAGGCTTTGTCCGCTGTCGACTTCCGCCTCTTCGCCGGCGAAGTCCACTCCGTCATGGGGCAGAACGGCGCCGGCAAGTCGACGCTGATCAAGGTCTTGACCGGAGTCCACCCCGCCGACTCCGGCCGCATCCTCCTCGAGGGCAACGAGATCAGGCCCTCGAGCCCGCTCGACGCGCAGAAGCTGGGCATCAGCACCGTCTACCAGGAGGTGAACCTCTGTCCGAACCTCTCGGTCGCCGAGAATATCTGCCTCGGGCGCGACGGATCGGAGGCGTACGGAATCCGCTGGGGCCGGATGCGCCGCAAAGCGGAGGCGCTGCTCGCGGACCTGAACGTGCGCGTGGACGTCACCGCGCCGCTCTCTTCGTACTCCATCGCCCTGCAGCAGATGTGCGCCATCGCCCGGTCCCTCTCGGCGCGCTCGAGGATCCTGATCCTGGACGAGCCCACCTCCAGCCTCGCCGAGGACGAGGTGAAGATGCTCTTCTCCGTCGTCCGGCGCCTCAAGGCGCAAGGACTGGCGATCCTCTTCATCACTCACTTCATCGACCAGACGTTCGAGATCTCCGACCGCATCACCGTGCTGCGGAACGGGTTGCTGGTGGGCGAGTACCCGGTGTCGGCGCTCTCCCGGATGGAGCTCATCACGCGCATGGTGGGGCGCGAGATCGAGGAGGGGGGGCCGGCCCGGGCCCGGGCCAGGGACGCCGGGTTGCCCGCACAGGCCGCAGGCGGCGTACCGAGCGCAGGGAACGGGGCGCGAACGGCGACGCCGTTCCTCAGCGCCAGCGGGCTCGGCCGCAGGGGCTCGGTGCGGGGTGTCGACCTCCAGGTAACCTGTGGCGAGTCCCTGGGCATCGGCGGCCTGCTCGGATCGGGCCGGACGGAGATCGCCCGCCTCCTCTTCGGAATCGACCGGGCCGAGGAGGGAACCATCCTCGTCGAGGGCCGGCCCGCGGAGATCGCCTCGCCCGTGGAGGCGATCCTTCGCGGCATCGGCTTCTGTCCCGAGGACCGCAAGCTGGAAGGGGTCATCGGCGACCTCTCGCTGCGCGAGAACATCATTCTCGCCCTGCAGACGAAGCGCGGCGTCTTCCGCAACTTGTCGCGGACCCGTCAGGAGGAGATCGCCTCGTCCTACATCAAGGCCTTGGGCATCAAGGCTGGCGACGCGGAAATGCCCATCGCCCAGCTCTCCGGCGGCAATCAGCAGAAGGCGCTCCTCGCCCGCTGGATGGCCACCGACCCGCGCATGCTGATCCTCGACGAGCCCACCCGCGGGATCGACGTGGCAGCCAAGGTCGAGATCATGCGCCAGGTGATGGAGCTGTGCGACAAGGGCATGGCGGTGATCTTCATCTCGGCGGAGATGGACGAAGTGGTCCGCTATTCGAATCGCGTCGCAGTGATGCGAGACCGGCGCAAGGTCGGAGAGATCGAGTCCCGCGAGGCCGACGAGCACGCCGTCTTCCAGATCATCGCCGGAGGTCAGACGTGAGGGCGCCTTCCCTCGGGGTCGAGGCAGTGCCCCAACCGCTGCGGCGCGTGATGCGCAAGAGGATCTTCTGGCCGCTCGCGACACTCGCACTGCTCCTCCTCTTCAGCCTCGCCACCAATCCGCACTTCTTCGCGGTCACCATCCGCGACGGCCACCTCTACGGCAGCCTCGTCGACATCCTGAATCGCGCATCCCCCCTGATGATCATCGCCATGGGGCTCACCCTGGTGATCGCCACCCACGGCATCGACATCTCGGTGGGGGCCGTGGTGGCCATCTCGGCAGCGGTGGCCGCGACCCTCATCGGCGGCGAGCTGGTGCTCTCGGGTGCGCACGTGCCCAGGTTCCCGCTGCCGGTGGTCGTGCTCGGGGCGCTGGCGGTCGCCACCCTCTTCGGGATGTGGAACGGCGTGCTCGTCTCGCTGGTCGGCATGCAGCCCATCGTCGCCACGCTGATCCTGCTCGTCGCCGGGCGGGGCGTGGCCCAGCTCATCACCAGCGGCCAGATCATCACCATCTATTACAGCCCGTACTTCTTGATCGGGAACGGGTTCGTCCTCGGGATCCCCTTCTCGCTCTTCATCGTCGCCGCGGTCCTCGCCGTGCTCGCTTTCCTCGCGCGTCGGACTGCCCTAGGCCTCTTCATCGAGGCGATCGGGCTCAACCCGATAGCCGCGCGCTTCACGGGGATCCGCGCCCGCTCCATCACCTTCTGGGTCTACGCGGTCTGCGGTCTCTGCGCCGGGATCGCCGGCCTGATCGTGAGCTCCAACGTGAAGAGCGCCGACGGGAACAACGCCGGCCTGCTCCTCGAGCTGGACGCCATCCTCGCCGTGGTCCTCGGCGGGACTTCGCTCTCCGGCGGCCGCTTCACGCTCCTCGGCAGCGTGGTGGGGGCCCTCATCATCCAGACGCTCACCACCACCATCTATTCCGTCGGCGTCGCGCCTGAAGTGACGCTGGTGGTGAAGGCGCTGGTGGTCTTCGTCGTCAGCATCCTCCAATCGGATCGGGTCCGGAACCGGATCGCCGCGCTCGGGCAGATCGGGGAGGCGGCGCCGTGAGCAACCTCAACGCCGCCGTCTCCGCGCGCTCCGCGCCGGCCGAGGCGCCCCCCATCGCTCCGGCGCTGTCTGGTCGCGCCGCCCGCTTCCGGGTGGACGCGCGTCTGCTGCCCCTGGCGGTCACCCTCGCGCTGTTCGTCCTGATGTTCGGGGCGGGGTCGCTTCTCTTCGACGGCTTCTTCTCGCTTCAGGTGTTCCTCAACCTCTTCGTAGACAATGCGTTCCTGGTCGTCACCGCCATCGGAATGACGTTCGTCATCCTCTCCGGAGGCATCGACCTGTCGGTGGGATCGGTGATCGCGCTCACTACCATGCTCTCGGCGACGCTTCTCGAGCGCCACGGTGTGAACCCTGCCGCCGTCATCGCCCTCGCGCTGCTGCTCGGCGCCTCGCTCGGCTTCGTGCAAGGCCTGGTGATCCAGACCTTCCAGATCCAGCCCTTCATCGTCACGCTCGCGGGCATGTTCCTCGCCCGCGGCCTCTGCTACCTCATCAGCATCGACTCCATCGCCATCACCAATCCCTTCTACACGAGGGTCTCGGCGCTGAGGTTCTCGCTGCCCTTCGATACGTCGATCTCGATGAACGTGGTCATTGCCCTGGTGGTGCTCGCGGTTGCCGTCTACCTCGCCCACTACACGCGCTTCGGCCGCACCGTGTACGCGATCGGCGGGAGCGAGCAATCGGCCCTGCTGATGGGCCTTCCCGTCGCGAGGACGAAGGTGCTCATCTACACCTTGAGCGGCTTCTGCTCGGCGCTCGCCGGGATCGCTTTCACCTTCTACATGCTCTCCGGGTACGGGCTGCACGCGATGGGCATGGAGATGGACGCGATTGCGGCCGCGGTGGTGTGCGGCACCCTCCTCACCGGAGGCTCTGGCTACGTCATCGGAACCTTGTTCGGGGTCCTCATCTTCGGGACCATCCAGACCCTGATCATGTTCCAGGGCAGCCTCAGCTCCTGGTGGACGAAGATCGTCATCGGACTGCTGACGCTGGTGTTCTGCCTCTTCCAGAAGGCCTTCGAGCGGGGCTCGGCGCGGAGGAGCGCCTCGCGCTGATCGGCCTCACGGCTCCGCCAGCGAGAAGCGGTAGGTCGTCGACGAGCGGTAGCGCTCGCCGGGCCGGAGGACCGTCGACGGGAACGCCGGATGGTTCGGCGAGTCGGGAAAGTGCTGCGTCTCCAGGCAGAGCCCGCTGCGGAAGCCATAGACCTTGCCGCGCTTGCCCAGGATCGGCTCGTCCGGGAAGTTCCCGGAGAAGAATTGGAGTCCGGGCTCCGTCGTCAGCACTTCGAGGACGCGCCCCGAGAGCGGCCCGAGCAGCGTCGCCGCCAGGACCATGCCCTCGCCCTCGCGATCCAGGACCCAGTTGTGATCGTAGCCGCCCGCCAAGGCAAGCTGGTCATCGAGTGCGTCGATGCGAGCACCGATCTGCATCGCCGTCTTGAAGTCCATCGGCGTGCCGGCCACGCCGCGCAACTCGCCTGTCGGGATGAAGCCGGCGCGGACAGGGGTGAAACGGGACGCGTGCAGGGTGAGATGGTGGCCGAGGATGTCGTTACCGCCGTCGAGGTTGAAGTACCCGTGGTGGGTGAGGTTGCAGATCGTCTCCCGGTCGGCCGATGCCTGGTAATCGATCTCCAGCGCGTCATCGTCTGTCACCCGGTAGGTGACGACGGCTTCCAGGTTGCCTGGGTAGCCCTCCTCGCCGTCCCGGCTCAGGTATCGGAGCTCCAGCGCGGCGCTGCCTGGACCGGCAAGGGGGCGGGCCGCCCAGACCACCTTGTCGAAGCCGCGCAACCCGCCGTGCAGGTGGTTCTCGCCGTTGTTTCGCGCCAGCGGGTACGTCCGTCCGCCGAGCGTGAAGCGGCCCCCGGCGATCCGATTCGCGTACCGCCCGACGATTGCCCCGAAATAGAAGCGCGACCCGAGGTAGCCGTCCAGGTCGTCGTACCCGAGTACCACGTCGTCCAGGCGCCCGCCGCGATCGGGCACGCGGAGCGAAACGACGGTCGCGCCGTAGGTCGCGATCCCGGCCGAGGTCGTCCCCGCGGCATTCCGGAGCGTATAGAGCTCGACGGGAGCGCCGTCCTTGGTCGTTCCGAACGGCGCCCTCTCGATCCGGGTCGTGGACCCTGCGCCCGTGGTCGCTCCCCCGCCGCGGCTCAGCGGATGCCCTTGTCGATGAGCGGCACCAGCGCGCCGATGGTCTTGGGCGTGACCACGCCGGCGCCGGTGTTGGTGCTCAGACCGGCGAAGCCGTACTTCTTCGACAGCACGCACTGCGCCACCGGCAGGAAGCCCTGCAGATAGAGCTGCTGATCGAGGACAACGCTCACGTATCCCTTCTTGAGCCCCTCGATGGTCGCGGGCGCTAGATCGATACCGCCGGCGATGACCGCGCCCGGCTTCTTTCCCGCCTGTTCCAGCGCCTTCCCGATGAAGGCCGTGACGTTGCCGTGCTGCGTGCCGATCGCCTTCAAGTCCGGGTGCTTCTGGAGATAGGCGGTGATGATGGGCACCGCCAGCGAGCTGTCGTGATCCACCTCGGGGCTGATCTCGATGTAGTCCACTTCCAGCCCGGCAGCCTTGAGCGTGTCATACAGTCCCTGGTCGCTCTTGCCGCGCTCGGCCTGGGCGCGAAGGCCGTACTCGAGTGCCTTGTCCCCCTTCTTCAGCGCGCCGTACTCGATCATCCTCTGCGCGGTGAGCTTGCCGCCCTCGTATAGATCGACCCCGGCGTATCCGAATCCGTTCGCGCCGTACATGTTCTGAAGCTTGGTCAAGGGCGAGTTGCCCGAGGTCACGACGATGCCGCGCTTCACCGCGTCCGCCACCAGAGGGGCGAAGGCCTCGTTGCCAGGGTGGCCCATGATCTCTATGCAGGCGGGCGAAGCGGCGAGCGCCTCGCGGAAGTGCTTCAGCATCACCTCAGGCTGCCACCCCGAGTACTGCTCGATCAGCTTCGCGCCGTAGGCAGCGGCGGCGGCGCGGGCGCCGTTGGTGCGCGGAAGGGTGGAGCCGTCACCGGGATTCCCTCCCATCTGGAAGTAAATGGTGATGCCCCCACCGAGCGTCTCCTGGGCGTGGAGGGTGGGGGACAGGCCGAGCGTCGCCAGACCAATCGCTGCGATCACCGCTGCCGGACGTCTCATCGTGCACCTCGCCTTTCTCTCGAGCCTCCTCCGGGAGAGCTCTTGCGTACGAAATCGTATCTGGCCCGCAGCGCGCGGACGAAGGCGCTCCGCCGCTCCGGCTCCTCGATGACAATGTGGCCGATCACCGCCGCCAGGAACACGACGCCGACCACGGCGCGGACCCAGAATCCCTGCAGCCCCGTCGCCACCAACCCGGCCTCCACCATGCCGATGATGAACGAGCCGGCGGCGGTGCCGACCAGGGACGCGCGGCCGCCGAATACCGAGGTCCCCCCGATGAACACCGCCGCCATCACCTCGAGGAGATACCCACCGCCCTGGGTGTTGAAGAAGCTGCGGTTCTCGAAGGTGAGCAGGACCGAAGCAAATGCGGCCAGCACTCCCATGAGCATGAAGGCCCTGATCTTCTCGCGCTCCACGTTCACGCCGACCACTTCGGCGACCCGGACATTGTCGCCGATGAAGAGCAGGTGCTCGCCGAACCGGTGTCGGTTGAGCACCAGCCAGAGCACCCCCGCGACCGCGAGCGACCAGAGCGCCTGCGCCGGGAACGGTCCGATGCGGCCGACGAGGAGCTGCCAGAGCAAGTACTGGTCGACCTCGCCGAGCGAATAGGAGAGCCCCTGCGAGAAGACGGTGGTGAGCCCGCCCCAGAGGAACTGGGTCGCCAGCGTGGCGATGATGGAGGGGACGCCGATGCGCGCGACCAAGATGCCGTTCATCCAACCGACGAGTGCCCCCGCGACGAGCGCGAGAAGGAGGCCGACCCACGGGGAGCCGAGGACGTGGGTGAAGTAGGCGAGGACCCAGCCCGACAGCGCGATCACCGAGGGGAAGGAGAGGTCGATCTCCCCGGCGGCGATCAGGAGAGTCAGCGCAGCCGCGAGCACCAGCAGCGGCGGCACCGTCGCCAGGAACGACATGTAGATGCGGTACCCGAGAAAGACGTCCGGTGCGGCGATCATGAACACGATCACGAGCGCCAGGAGCACGGCGATGATCGGCAGCCCCTCGGTCTCGAGGAAGCGCTTCCGCGCGCTTTCAGGCGCCGGCATGCGTGCGCCCCTCGTGCAGCGCGATCATCCGCGCGGTCAGGTCGGCGAGGCTGATCTCGCCCTTCGCGAACTGGCCCACCACCGTTCCGCGATCCAGGATCACCAGGCGGTCGGCTACCTCGTGCACGTGGGCGAGGTTGTGCTCGATGTAGATGCAGGCGCGGCCCCCCGCCTTGACCCCCTCGACGAACGCCAGCACCTTGCGCACCTCGCTCACCGCGAGAGCGGTCGTAGGCTCATCGAGCACGATGAGGTCGGCCTCGAAGTACATGGCGCGCGCGATGGCGATGCCCTGGCGCTCGCCGCCCGAGAGATCGAGCACGGTCGAATCGGCGGTGATGCCGTGACCGCGGAAGCCGATGGCACGCCGCAGGAGCTGGTCGGCGATCTCCTTCTCCTTCTTCACGTCGATGAAGCCGAACCGGCCAGTGATCTGTCTCCCCACGAAGAGGTTTCGCCAGAGCGGCTGCTTCTCGCCGAGCGTCTGCCCCTGATGCACGGTCTCGATGCGCAGGTCGTGGGCCTTGCGCACCGAGTACTGGTCGGGGTCCTGGGGGCGGTCGCGCACCCAGACGTTCCCCGCCGTCGGCCGGAGGACGCCGCTGACGATCTTGATGAGGGTGGACTTGCCGGCGCCATTGTCGCCCAGCAGGCCGACGATCTCGTTGCGGCCCACGGCGAAGTCGACGTTCGAGAGCGCCTGCACCTTGCCGAACGTCATCTCCACCTTCTCGAGGCGGACGACGTGCCGGAAGCTCTGGGCTGCGGATTCCATGGGCGCGGCCTCGCTCATGCGCGGCATTCCAGTTCGGAGCGGATACGGTGCTTCTATCAGGATCATCATGGACCGCGCGTCTGACCTGAACGGAATGTCAGCGAGGCTCTCGGACCGCTCCCCCGAACATCCGCCGGTACTGCGTCGGCGTGGTGCGCGCGTGCGCGCGGAAGTGGTGGCGCAGGTTGGCGGCGCTACCCATCCCGATGCCGTCGGCGATCGACTCCACCGGCAGCGCCGTGGTCTCGAGCAGCCGCTGGGCCGCGATCACGCGCTGTCCGATGAGCCAGCGGGCGGGCGAATTGCCGATCTGCGCGAGAAATCGCCGGCAGAAGGTCCGTTCGGGCATTCCCGCGCGTCGCGCCAGCCGTCGAACCGAGATCGGCTCGCGAAGGTTCCGCAGCGCCCAGTCGAGCACCGGCGCCAGCGGCGAGCCGGTATCCGACGGCGCGATCGGCTCGGGCACGAACTGCGCCTGGCCGCCCTCGCGGTGCGGCGCGATCACCAGCCGTCGCGCCACCTCGTTGGCGATGGCCGCGCCGTAGTCCTTACGCACGATGTGCATGCACAGATCGAGACCGGCGGCGCTGCCGGCCGAAGTCAGGAGTTGGCCTTCGTCGACGTAGAGCACATCGGGCAGCAACTTCACGCGCGGGAAGCGCTCGGCGAAGAGCCGCGCGAAACGCCAGTGGGTGGTCGCGCGCAGGCCGTCGAGGAGCCCGGCCGCGGCGAGCACGAACGCGCCCGAGCAGATCGATACCAGCCGCGCCCCTTGCGCGTGCGCGCGCCGGAGCGCGGTCAGGACCGCGCGCGGGATCGGCTCTCCGAAGTCGTGCCGCCAGCCGGGGACCACCACGGTGCCCGCGCCTTCGAGCGCGCGCAGGCCATGCCGTGCCCGGACTGTTACGCCCCCCTCGGCGCGCAAAGGGCCCGGCTCCGCGGCGCAGACCCGGAAGTCGTACCAGGGCACGCCCAACTCCGGCCGCCGCAGACCGAACACCTCGACGGCAAGGGCGAACTCGAAGGTGCAAAGGCCGTCATAAGCGAGGACGGCGACCGATCGGTTCCGGAGCGTGCCCATTGGCAGAGTATTTACGAACGATGGCAGAACTGCCAGCGGCGGGCGCCCCGGTGGGCTGGCAGACTCGATTTCGAGGAGGTTCCGATGCCCAGCTTGCTTTCGCGCTCTCCGGTTACCGAGGTCGCCGCGCTCCCTTCCGCCGACGCCTTGCGGCACTTCAGCCGCCTGCTCGAGCTCGAGACTGACTGCTGGGACGTCCATGCCTCGCTCGCGGCGGGCGGGTTCATCCTGCTCGACGTCCGCAGCCCGGAGCTCTTCCGACGCGGCCACGTACAGGGTTCCGTCAACCTGCCGCACGCGCGGATCACGGCGCGGGCGCTCGAGGAATACCCGCCGGAGACGCTGTTCGTCGTCTACTGCGCCGGACCGCACTGCAATGGCGCCGATCGCGCGGCGATCCGGCTC
>Ga0209474_10006071_pt1 | contig 10221 bp, 9 predicted proteins | sample GraSoiAngelo_145_FD_185902 | JGI IMG/M metagenome (GOLD analysis project Ga0209474, IMG submission 185902) | Grasslands soil microbial communities from the Angelo Coastal Reserve, California, USA - 14_1009_05_20cm (SPAdes) (version 2) | ecosystem: Environmental > Terrestrial > Soil > Grasslands ... | reverse complement strand
CGTCGTCTCGGCGGCCCCCTCGCGCTTGCGGAGCTGGGTGTGGATGTAGATGAACCGCCGGATCGCGGTGACGTTCGCCATCACCGCGACCAGCAGCAGCGTGGCGAGCATCAGGTAGAACGCGGGGTGCGGCACTGCGGGCTCGGAGAAACGCGCCAGGTACGGCGAGAGCACACCAGCGGCGCCGATATACACGGCGCGCTCTCCGCGATTCATCGAGCCCATCCGCGCGTCGATGCCGGAGATCTCGCCCTTCGCCCGCGCATAGGAGACGAGGAGGGCGCCGGCGAGCGAGGTGAGCGCGAGCCAGAACCCGAGCGGATAGCTGCGGTAGTAAGCGGCGATGCCCGCGAAGGTAGCGATCTCCGCGTATCGGTCCACGGCGGCATCGAGGAGCTCGCCCGCGTCGGAGGCGGTGCCGCGGGTACGCGCCACCATTCCGTCCAAGGCGTCGAGGATGGCGCAGGCGATCACCAGCCAGCCACCGAGGGTGAAGCGGCCCGTTGCAAACGACGCCGCGGCGCCCACGCTGCAAGCTAGCGAACCCGCGGTGAGCTGGTTGGGCGTGACGCGGAGGCGGAGGCAGAGCTTCTCCAGCGGTTCGAAGCACCAGTAACCGAACTCGATGAGAAACCGGCTGAGGAAAACGCTGCCGGGTTCCTTCTTCACGCGCTCGGGGACGTACCGCCCCTTGACCAGCACGCGCGCAGAATAGGCGCCGAGGAGGAGGACCACGATCCCGATCGTCACCAGCAGAGACAGGCTTCACCTCTCGTTCACAACCCGACTCGGCCGCGCCTCGGGCGGACACACGCCCACCCGGTCGTTTTGCCTGCCCAAGTACCTTGTCTCAGGCAAGATTGCAACGAATGCGACGTTTCGTTACCTGCCGGTGACAATCAATACGATCGGCAGCCCCACGCCCAGGCCGCCGATGGAATCCTCGGCAGGTTCGTCCTTGATCGCGAGCGTCGCTTCCGGACCCCCGTCGAGGTTCAGCGCGTCGACGGCACCGAGCTGCTCCGCGAGCCATTTGCCCACGTTTCGCCGCACCGCGGGCCACTGCGAGGCGAAGAGCAGGATCCGCCCGTCCTTGAGCTGGGCGATCGCAGCCGTGCGCGAGGACTCCGCGCAGTAGTTCGGTCCGGCGCACGCCGGCGCCCCATTGCGCACGAGGGCCGGGAAGCTCTTGATCGCCTCGGCCCACTGCTCTGCATGGAAGTCGCCGGGGGCGAGGAAGCGCGGTCCGCCGGGGACTGCCTCGCGGCTGACGATCCCGGTGGACGTCATGTCGTCGCGAGGCCGCGCGACGGATCCGAAGAACAGCGCGTCCTGCCGTTGGCACCCTGCGCCGCGGACCCGCTGTCCCTCCGAGACCAGCTCGCAGGTCGGCCGTACTTCTGCCCCGTCGCGGGAGTAGAACGAGCCGTTCACGATCGCGATGGCTGTCGGATAGCGCCTTCGCCATTCTGCCAGCGTCGGCCGCGATGCGTCGTAGCGGACGAGCAGTCGCGCCTTGGCGGGATCCGCCACGACCACGCGCGCCGCCCAGGCCGGGTCGCCGCCGAGCTCCGCGGCTGGAGCGGTTTCGACTCCTGGCGCGACGCGCTTCCACGGCCCGGAGAGCGACAAAGCCGTGGTCAGAATCAGCGAGTGGACGATGGGAAGCCTCATCCCCTGCTGAAACTCTACACGCGCACAGGGATCTTGACAATCCGACGCGTTGCGTTACAACCTTGCCGCAACGCATTGCCAAGGGGACGTTGACATGAGCGAGTTCCAGACGAGGATCCAGGAGGCATTCCAGCAGGCCCAGGCCAGGGCGGCGACCCGGGCGCGCGAGTTCGAGCAGGAGGCGCGCAAGGTGCTCGAGACGTTGGGAGATCGCGCCCAGGCCGAGCTGAGGGTGCTGCTCCACAACGCGGCGAAGGGCTCGTGCGAGCAGCTCACTGCCGTGGGCGTCGAACTCGAGAAGCTGGGAAAGAAGCTGCAGGAAGTCGCAGCCAAGGCGGCGAAGTCGAACGGCGCTGCGAAGCCAGACGCGACGGCGAAGGGCGACGGAGCCGGCGCTCCGGGGCACCCGAACTAGCCCGGCGTCCGAAGGCGGGTCGGTCGCGCCGCGGAGCGCCGCTCGCGAGTACCGTGTCACAGTACTTTTGTGCACATTTCACCCGAGCCGCGCCTTGTCCAGCGAAGCGGCCGGTTGTTAGCCTTCCAGGTCTTGCCGGTATTGCGGGGCTCTCCCGGCAGGAGGGGCATGACCGGACCGGGCGCCAGGGTGGCCGCAGTGGTGGGGTTGTGTGCCGGGGTCCTCCTGCTCGGGGGCGCGGCAGTACTCTTCCTCGCGCCGCGCGCCGCACCGATCCTCTCCAGAACGTTCAGCGTTTCCTCATCGTCGCGCGTCGGGCAGCCCGAGCTCGAAGCCCTGCTGCAGCGCGTCGCCAAGCGGCTCGATCCGGCGTTGCAGGTGAAGCTCGCAGAGGCGGTGATCACGGAATCGGAGCGCGTCGGATACGATCCGCTCTTCATCCTGGCGCTCGTCTCGGTCGAGAGCGGCTTTCGTCCGCACGTGTCGAGCGAGCGCGGCGCCTACGGGCTCATGCAGCTCAAGCCTTCGACTTTCGCCTGGATTGCGGGCCGCAATCCCGATCTCGGCGACGGGGGTGCCGTCAGCGAGGACCCGGTCGTCGACGTGCGACTCGCCATCCGCTACTTCCATTGGCTCGAGCGGCGATTCCCGCGCCGGGACGAGGCGCTGATGGCCTACAACGCCGGACCCGGGCGCATGCGCCGCTACAAGCGCACCGGCGTCCCCCGGGCAGTACGCGCGTATCCTCGCAAGGTGATGCGCGAATACCAGCGGTTCGCGAAAATGATGGGCGTGCAGGATCCTCGCGATGTGATGCTCGCTCGGGCAAACTGAGCGGGTGACGTTCCTTTTCTGCGCCCTGTTGGCTGCGGCGCTGCTGCCGCCCATCGTGGAGGGCACGGTGAGCGAACCCGGCGGAGCCGGAGCGGCCTTCGCCCAGGTGACGCTCGCGCAGGGCGATCACGTCCAGGTGGTGCGGACCGGACGAGACGGATCGTTCCGGTTTCGCGCGTTCGAAGGTACCGGCTTGCTCACGGTCAAGCTCCCACAGGGCTGGAGCGCGGCCGCAGTGACGCGCGAAGTCGGGCCGGCGCTGCGCGGGGACCTCATTCGCGCCGATTTCGTTGCGACGGCGCGGCGCGTCCTGCGCGGGCGCCTGCTCGTCGCTGGGGCACCGCTTCCGGAAGTCCGACTCAGCGCCGGATCCGCATCCGGATCGACCGACGCGCAGGGGCTGTTCGTGCTCGAAGGTTTGCCGGCAGGCGTGGTGGATGTGCGGGTGGAAGCGCCGCCGCTCGCAGGCCGCGTCGAGATGCCGGCGGGACCGGCGGATGTGGCGCGGGACGTGAGCCTGTCGGTCCTGGACTTCGGGTCGCTTCGGGTCTCGCGCGTGCCACAGGACGGCTTCGAGCGGCCGATCAGCGACTGGCTGGCCTCGAAACGCCTCGGCCGCCCGGAGATCGGACGGATGGAGCGCCTCGCGGCGCTCGTCGGCCTCGATCCGGCATTCCGCCTCGCGATGGTCGCGCCATCGCGGGAAGCGGCGAGAGGCGCGCAAGCGGCGGCCGTCCTGGAGCGGTACCTGACGGGACCGGCGCTGGTGCCGCCGGAGAGGGTGCTGTTCGCGGTCGCGGAATTCACCAGGCCCGGGCATCTGGAGCTCCTCTTGACGCGACTCGAGGGGCCGCGTTGACGGCATCCGTCGCCTCGTTCCTCGCGCAGGCGCAGAAGAAGGGCGCCGAGCTTCCGGCGTCGCTCTCGAGCGCGCTGCTGCTCGCTGCCATCCGCTTGTCGGAGAAGAAGGCGCAGGCGATCCGCCCCTACCAACTGCTCGTCGATGACGATGGCGCCCTCGATCTTCTCACCGGCGAGCCTCCGGCGGGCGACGTCTATGCGGCGCCCGAGCTGCGCAACGGTGCCGTGTTGCCCGACGATCCGCGGGTCCTGGTGTACGCCGCCGGAGCGCTCGGTTACGAGCTGATCACGCTCCGTCCGCCGCCGGCGAGAGCAGATCAGGGAGCGCCCTTGAAAGGGCCCCTGGCGCCGGTGATCCGGAAGGCGATGGCCGACCGCCAACAGCGATACAAGACGGTCGCGGACATGGCGCGCGCCATCGAGCGCATCCAGCACAGGCCGAACCGCGAAGAGGAGCGGCTGATCCTGGCCGCCGTCGCCGCCAGCACGCCGCTTCCCCCTGCGCAGAAGCTGGCGAAGATCGAGCTGGAGCGAGCGACCGCGCCGGACGGAGCCGCAGGGGTGGCAACGGAAGCCGCGGAGCCCCAGCCGGTATTCACGCAGGTGTGGGATCCGCTCGAGCCCCAGCCGCAGGGCACGGCTGCCGGCCGCGAAGAGGATCCGGAGCGCCGCCAGCCCGGCGCCGACGATGCGCTGCGCGCGGAGCTGCAGGCGGAGAGGAAAGCGCGACAGGAGCTGGCCGTGGCCCTCGATTCGCGGCTCTTGCAGGGTCTGGCGCAGCTCGGTACGCGGGTTGCCCTGGTCGAGGAGCAGGTGCGCTTGTCGCCGCAGCCGTCACTCTCGCCGTCCGCGGCGATCGAGCGAGAAGTGAAGCAGCTGCTGGACCAACGTCGCTTCGCCGAAGCCGAGCGGGTGCTCCAGGATCCTCTGGTCCAGAACGACGCCGTGCTTCAGTTCCGGCTCGGCCAGGCCTTGTCGTCGGCGCCGGATCCAGACGGGTCGCGCTCCTCGCGCGCCGAAGCCGCTTTCCGCCGCGCTGCGGAGCTGGACGCGGCATGGTCCGAGCCGAGGGCCCGGCTCGGCGCGCTTCTCTGGCGCCGCGGCAAGCAGGCAGAAGCGCGCGCGCAGCTCCAGACAGCGCTGAAATTGGACCCTGCCTGCCCGGAAGCCCTGGCGGTTCTTTCCATCGAGCGCCGCCCGTCCGTGCCTGCCTTGGTCGTGTCGAGCGGTGCCAGCGCCCTGGCGGCGGCCGTGCTGGTGCTCGCCTTGCGCCCGGCGAAGCCAGAGCCCGCGATTCCGCAGCCCCCAAGCAGGATCGCCTCGCTGTTGCCTTTACCGGAGAAGGCCGAGCCGCCCGTCCCAGCGCACGAAGCTCCACCTCCGCAAGCCAGATCCACCGAGACCGCAGCGCCACAAGCCGTACCCGCCCTCCCAACCTTCCAGACCCCCCCGCTGCCGCAGACCGCGGCCCGAATCCCGGCCCCGGATCCCGGCCTCGCACCCGCGCGCAAGGCCCGACGGGCGCTCGAGGCGAAGGCGGATCCCGAGCCGGTGGCACGCCCGGGCCCCGAACCGCGCTCAAAGAAGGTCGCGTCGACCTCGAGGGTGGCGGCCGAGGCCGAATCCGCGAAGGGCGACAAGGCGCTTCGGGCGTTCGATACCAAGGCCGCTGAAGCCGCGTTCGCTTCTGCGCTCAAGCTGGATCCCGCGCTCCCGGCCGCGCACCGTGGCATGGGCATGGTCTTCGTCCTGATGGGCAGGAACGCCGAAGCGAAGGCAGCATACTCGCGCTACCTCGAGCTTGCCCCGGACGCCCCCGATAAAGAGCAGATCGCGCGCCTCATCTCCCGGTAATAGACTGCGCGCTCCATGAACGCGTACATCTTCCGGATTGAGCAGCCTGAAGCGCGTCGTGCGGAGGTGGAGCTCCAAGTCGAATCGCGCGGAGCGGAGGCGCTCGACGTCCGCCTCCCGTTCTGGACTCCGGGAAGCTATCTCGTTCGCGAGCACCAGCGTCACGTCGACGGGCTGCGCGCGGAGGGCGATGGCCGCGAGCTGCAGGTCGAGAAGGTCGACAAGCAGACCTGGCGCGTCCGTACCTCCGGGGCACGCGCGATCCGCATCGGGTACCGGCTCCACTGCTTCGAGCTCACCGTCCGCACCAATCACGTCGACGGCACGCACGCCTTCCTGAATCCGAGCGCGACGGCCGCATTCGTGGTCGGCCGCGAGAGCGAGACCTGCTCCGTGCGCCTGCAACTGGCCCGGGGCTGGCGGGCCTGGGTCGCGCTCCCGTTCGAGGACGGCGTGTACGTCGCCCAGGACTACGACGAGCTGGCCGACAGTCCCTTCGAGTGCGGCCCCGAAGCGTCGCACGCGGTGCACACGTTCACGGCGCGGGGGGTGCGGCACGAGCTGGTGGTGTGGGGGCGCGGCGATTTCGACGGGCATCGCGTGATTCCGGATCTGGTGAAGATCATCGACGCCGAGTCGGGCATCTTCGGGGGACTTCCGTATCCGGATGGCTATCTCTTCATCCTCCACCTCAACGACAAGAGCCGCGGCGGTCTCGAGCACCGGCGCTGCTGCGCCCTGATCGTGCCGCGCTTCTCGTTCGTGCAGAAGACCCCCTACGAAGACTTCCTGCTGTTGGTGGCGCACGAGTTCTTCCATCTCTGGAACGTGAAGCGCGTCCGGCCGTCCGCGTTCACGCCGTACGACTGGACGCGGGAGAACCACACCCGCCTGCTGTGGGCGATGGAAGGGCTGACCTCTACCTACGAAGTCGTGGCGTTGCTCCGCGCGGGGATCGTGACGCCGCAGCGCTTCCTGGAGATCTGGGCGGAGCGGATCACCCAGCTCCTGCGGACACCGGGACGCCTCCGCACCTCGCTGTCGCAGGCGTCGTTCGACGCCTGGATCAAGCACTACCGGCCTGACGAGAGCACCCCGAACACCACGGTCTCGTACTACCTGAAGGGCAGCATCGTCGGGTTCCTGCTGGACCTCGAGCTGCGGCGCCGCAGCGGAGGGGCGAAGTCGCTCGACGACCTGGTGCGCTCGCTGTTCGAGAAGCACGGCCGCCCGCCCGGACTTCCCGAGGACGGGGTTGAGAAGGTCGCGATCGAGCTGGTCGCGGATCCCTCGATGCACGAGTGGTTCCAGCGCGCGATCCACTCGACGCAGGAGCTGCAGCTCGAGGAGGCGCTCGCGGGCGTCGGGCTCAAGGCGGTCCTCGCGCCCGCCGCCGTCGCCGACGACAAGGGAGGCGCCGAGGAGGATCCGGACGATGCGCCAGAGCCTGACGCCCGCAACCGATCGTGGCTCGGCGCGACCCTGCGCGAGAAGGGCGGCGTCCTGGAGACGGTCTCCGTCGCGGACGGGTCGCCGGCGCAGTCCGCGGGACTCGCCGCTGGTGACGAGATCGTCGCCGTCGACGGCTTCCGGGCCGACCTGAAGCAGAGACTCGCCCGGGCGCAGCCCGGGCAGACCGTGCGCCTCGCGCTCTTTCGCATGGACGAGCTCGTCGAGGCACCCGTGCAGCTCGCCGCCGCCCCGCGCGACACGGTCACCTTCATTCCGGACCCCAGGGCCACGCCGGAGCAGCTGGCGGCGCGGCAGAAGTGGCTTGGCGCGCGATGGCCGTGATTGCGCGCCGCGCTCCCCGCGGGTAAACACCCGCCGTGCGGGTAACGGAGATCTTCCACAGCATCCAGGGCGAGTCGACCCTCGCCGGCGTGCCCACGGTATTCGTGCGGTTCACCGGCTGCGACCTGCGCTGCCGGTACTGCGATACCGAGTACGCGTTCTACGGCGGCCGGCAGATGTCCCGGGAGGAGATCCTCGCGGAGGTGGCGAAGTACCCGGCGAGGTTCGTCTGTCTCACCGGGGGAGAGCCCACGCTGCAGAAGGAGCTGCCGCAGCTCGCGCAGGAGCTGCTCGACCGTGGGTACCAGGTCTCGCTCGAGACGCATGGGCAGCGGCCCCTGGGGGCGGTGCCGCCGGGCGTGCGAAAGATCGTGGACCTGAAGACTCCGGGATCGGACGAGCCGCATACCGAGTTCAGCGCCTTCGGCGAGCTTGCGCCCGGCGACGAGGTGAAGGTGGTGGTCTGCTCGCGCGACGACTTCCAGTGGGCGCTGCAGAAGCTCGACGAGCTCCAGGTCTGGGGCAGGGTTCCCGTTCTCTTCTCCCCATCCTACGGCCAGGTCTCGCCACAGGACCTCGCTGCCTGGGTGCTCGAGAGCGGCAGGCCGGCACGGCTGCAGCTGCAACTGCACAAGGTGATCTGGGGCGAGAAGAGGGGCGTGTAGATGCGCCGCCCCTGCTACATCGTCGATTCGTTCGCGGCGCATGCGCTGGTGGGAAACCCGGCCGGAGTGGTGCTGGACGGCGCCGACCTCGACGCGCAGACGATGCAGCGGATTTCCAACGAGCTGAAGCATAGTGAGACCGCCTTTCCGCTGCCCGCCCGCGAGCCCACCGCCGCGCTGCACCTGCGCTGGTTCACGCCGGAGGCGGAAGTGGCTTTCTGCGGGCACGCCACCCTCGCGACCTTCCATGTGCTCGTCGAGGAAGCGCGCCGCATCCGGGTCCCGGAGGGCCGCCTCACGCGGATGGCGTTCACCTGCAAGAGCGGCAGGTTGAATGTCGAGCTCTCGCGAGCGGACGGGAGGCTGAGCGTCGTCATCGAGACTCCCGCGAGCCGGTTCGAGGCGGCGCAGATCCCCGCCGAGCTCGCGCCGGCGCTGCGGATCGTGCCCGAGGCCCTCAACCCGGAGCTGCGCCCATGGAAGAGCGCCATCCTGGAGGGGAACCTCTACGTCTGCGTCCGCGATCGGGAAACGCTCGCGCGTTGCAGGCCCGACGGCCCCTTGCTGGACCGTCTCGGACGGCAGCTCGGCGTCGCCGGATTCGCGGTGTTCACGCTGCGGCCGGCAGCCGGCGTGGACGCGGCGATGCGCTGCTTCTTCCCCGGATACGGGATCCTCGAAGACCCGGTGACGGGGAGCGCGGCCGGGCAGCTCGCGGCGCTGATCCAGACCGTGTTGCCCGAGGCGTTGCCGCGCCGGCTGGTCTTCACGCAGGGCGACGAGATGGGCCGGCCGGGCCGCGTCGAGGTGGAGGTCCGGCAATCGATGGGGGGACACCATGAAATGGTGTCCTCCCCGACTCCACCCGTGGTTCCGAGCGCGTTTCGCGCCTTCATCGGCGGAAACGCCGTCACCATCCTGCGCGGGGAGCTCGAGCTGTGAAATCGCGCCGCGCGCCGAAGAGCGAATCAGCGCTGCGGCGGACCGTGTCCGCGCTGCGCGACGTCCACAGCGAAGGCGATTCGCGCCGGCTCGCGCTCGACCGCGCCGGCGTCAAGGGGCTGCGGTATCCGATCTGCGTGCTCGACCGCGCCCGCGGGCTCCAGCACACGGTAGCGGAGATCGACATGAGCGTGTCCGTGCCGCACAAGCGCAAGGGCGCGCACATGAGCCGCTTCGTCGAGCTGCTGAACCGCCACCGGGGGGAGATCGACATCCGCAAGTTCCGCACGCTCTGCGCGGAGCTACGCCGCGACCACGACGCGGACGCCGCGCGCGTCGAGGTCACGTTCCCCTACTTCATCGAGAAGAAAGCGCCGATCACGGGGGCGGTCGGGCTCCTGCACTACTCCTGCACGTTCGGCGCCAGCGTCACGCGCGACGACTACGACCTCTGGGTGGCGCTGCAAGTGCCGGTCACCACGCTCTGCCCGTGCAGCAAGGCGATCAGCGAGCACGGAGCGCACAACCAGCGCAGCCTGGTGACCGTGCGAGTCTGGTTCGACCGGTTCTTCTGGATCGAGGATCTGATCGCCCTCGTCGAGGACTCGGCGAGCTGCGACCTGTACGCCTTGCTCAAGCGCCCGGACGAAAAATACGTGACCGAGCGGGCCTGGCAGCGGCCGCGTTTCGTGGAGGACCTGGTGCGGGAGGTGGGGACGCGCCTGCGCCGCGATTCGAACTTCACCCGCTGGGAAGTGGAGGCGGAGAGCTTCGAGTCCATCCACGCCCACAGCGCCTATGCGACGCTGAAACATCCTTGACCGCAAGCGCGGTTACGGGAGACGCTTCCCGCATGCTGACGCTGCTTCTCGCCTCGATCTTCCTGAACGGGGTAAACATCGACGGCCTGCGCGGGCAGAAGTTCGACAAATGCAGGACGGTGCGGATCGACGAGCGCGGCGACGTGCATCTCGATTGCCCCGGGTATCAGGTCGAGCATCCGCCGGCAGCCGTCCCGGCTTCGACCTCGTCCCCCGCCCTCGCGCCGCTGCTTCCCTCCGCTGTCGCGGCGGCGATGAGCAAACGGTACTGGCTGGTCACCGAGGAGAAGGACAGCGCCGGCGCGCAGTACGACGTCGACGTATTCATCAACGCCAAGTTCGTCCGCAAGATCCGGGCAGG
>Ga0209474_10006065_pt1 | contig 10225 bp, 8 predicted proteins | sample GraSoiAngelo_145_FD_185902 | JGI IMG/M metagenome (GOLD analysis project Ga0209474, IMG submission 185902) | Grasslands soil microbial communities from the Angelo Coastal Reserve, California, USA - 14_1009_05_20cm (SPAdes) (version 2) | ecosystem: Environmental > Terrestrial > Soil > Grasslands ... | reverse complement strand
TCTAATCGTCGGCGCTAGTTGCAGGCGGCCGGGGTTTGGCGAGGAACTTGTCGACTTCGGTGTTGTAGGTTTCGAACGGGTCGCCCATGACAAGGAAGTCGCGGCTGTCGTGCGCGATCGAGTCCCAGTTAATAACGTAGGGTTGATGTCGATCTTGAAAGAAGGCGACGGCGCGAGCGCGCCCTGAAGCGCGGGTGTTCGCGGGTGGAATGCGCGTTGCGGTCGCGGGTTGAAAACTATTGTTCCATTCGGCCACGCGTTTGCCGGGCGTGACGCTGAAAAACAAACCGCGAGTCGGATCGATGTTGTGATATTCGAGGTCCAAACTTTGCAGCCAGGGATCGTCCCAGCCGACTTCTTCCGACGCCATAAAAGTCTCGAGCAACCATTTCTTGGTGATCCAATCGACGCCGCCAATCAGCGCCTGCGGATTTTGCTCGATTGATTCGAGAACAAAACTCCAGGTCTCAAGCAACCAATCGGTCTCCGGATCTCTTTCTCGGAGATGGCGCTGGGCGAGATCGTGGAATTGCCACTGGACATCGAGCGCGCCAATAGTTTTACCGTTCTCAAGATCGACAATCCACTTTCGGGTCGGATCGCGCGAGATGTCGCGAGTGCTCCGGACGGCGTCGTTGAGAACAAGATTGCGCGGCAACTGGCGTTGTTCGAGGAGCGAGAGCACCGCCGCAGTGGTGCCGATCTTCAGCGCGTTGGCAAACGGGCTCATGTTGGAATCACCAATGAGCAAATGGAGCCGCCGATATTTGCGGTAATCAGCCAGCGGCTCATCGCGCGCGTTGATGATGGCGCGATTGAACTGCACCCACTGATAGATGTCGTTGACGATGTGGTCGGCGCGCTGACTGAGCTGAAACGCGACCGGCGTTTCCGCTTGCGGCGGCTCAAAATCGAACGCGAGCGGATTGGCCTGCCCGACTCTGCCGGCGCCGGTAAAAATTTGTCGCGTCGCAAGAAACGTGAGCAAGGTCCCAAGAACCGAAGGCGTGAATTGCGCCTCGCGTTTCATCAAATAATTTTCGTGGCAACCAAACGTTGCGCCGGTGTGATGGTCGACGTTGTTCTTTATGAATGAAACGCGATCGCTGGCTTCGAGCGCGACGAGCGAGCTGCGCAACAGTTCGTCGCCGGCCATCTCGTAGGTGACGAGATCGTGGAGGTGCAAACATTCGGGCGATGCGTACTCGATGTGGCCCATGTCGAGATAAAGCCGGCCGCCGTTTAAAAGAAAACCGCCGTTGCCGGGCGGTTCCTCGTAATCGCGATAATGGAGGTCGATCGTGCCGGCGCGTGCTTTATTGAAGAGGTAATTCTTCACCTTGGCCGGCCAAACCTCGGAGTTGCAGCGCAACTCTTCGCTGCTCATCAGGCAGCCGTATTCGGTTTCGATTCCGACGATCCGGTCCATCGGTTAACGATTAAACCATCGAATCGGCAAATCTCTAAATCTTTTCGCACGCGGCGTGCTCTTTACGAGCCTGGATGGAACTCTCGAGGGAAATAGCTACACCCACGTTCTTCTCGCAACGGGTCTGGCTGATTGCCATTCTGATCGCCCTCTTGCACGCCGCGATGGCGGTGACCGCCGTAAATACAAAATCGCCGACGTTCGATGAGCCCCAACACTTGACCGCGGGTTACAGCTACTGGGTGACAAACGATTTCCGGCTCGATCCCGAAAACGGAAACCTACCGGCGCGCTGGGCGGCGCTTCCGCTGCTATTGAGTCATCCGAATTTCGTGCCGCTGAATGACCGCGGTTGGCAACGCGCCGAGGAAGGACGCACCGGTCACCAATTCTTCTACGAGGTCGGCAACGATCCTGATCGGACGCTCGGCCAAGCGCGAATGATGATGTCGATCTTTGGCGCGGCCCTCTGTCTTTTAATTTATCGCTGCGGGCGAGAATTCTTTGGAGTTGGCGGCGGTTTGCTTGCCGAAACCGTGGCCGCGTTCGATCCAAACTTTCTCGCGCACAGCGCGCTGGTGACAGCAGACGTGCCGGCGGCGTTCTTCTTCACGGCCGCAGTTTGGACGAGCTGGCGTTTGTTCCAAAAAATTTCTCCGGCGACCTTGGCAATCGCTGCGCTCAGTTTGGCTGGATTGTTTCTGACGAAATTTTCAGCGCCGATTGTTCTGCCAGTCATCGGTGCAATGTCGATCCTGCGTATTTTTGATCGACGCGAGATCAACCTCAAACTCGGTCGCTTTCGAATTGGTTGGATAGAAGCATGGAAGAAAGCCTGCGCTATCGCAGGGTCTTGGCTGCTTCTCGCCGCCACCGTGTTCTTCGCAATTTGGCTATCCTTCTCGTTTCGTTACTCAGCCTGGACGAACAACGAGTTATCGCGTGAGAAGACAACCTGGCATTGGAATTATCTGCTCGAAGACAGCGGAACGTTCGAGAGCGCCGTCAGGTTCGCGCGCGCCCATCGTCTCTTACCGGAAGCGTACTTGTATGGTTTCGCTTACGTTCACAAACACGAGATCGATCGCCCTGCGTTTCTCGACAATCAATGGAGCGTCGTCGGGTTTCGATCATTCTTTCCGCGAGCGTTCATTTACAAAACACCGCTGCCATTCTTGTTATTGGTGGCGCTCGCGTTCTACGCCGCGCTCGCGCGGCGCCATTCCTCGCGCATTTCAAATCTCAATCCATTGGCGATGTTTGCTCTTATTTACGGCGCAATTGCAATTACGAGTCACCTAAACATCGGGCATCGCCATCTTCTTCCGGTTTATCCGGCGCTCTTCATTGGCTGTGGTGCAATAGTTCATCTCGCTCGCGAGAATCGCACGGCAATCCTCACCACCACGGTCGGGATCATTTTGTTTTGGCAGATCGGGGAATCTTTTGCGATCCGGCCAAATTATCTCGCCTACTTCAACGAAGTCGCCGGCGGACCGAGTAACGGTTACAAGCATTTGGCCGACAGCTCGGTTGATTGGGGCCAGGATCTGCCGGCGTTGAAAACATGGCTCGATAATCATCCGGCGATTGTCAATCGAAAGCCCCTCTATCTCGCTTACTTCGGCACCGCCGATCCGCGCTCGTATGAAATTAACGCCAGACTGCTCCCCGAAAATCACTCATCGGGCGATCGCGCTTTTGCGCCGCTCACCGGCGGCATTTACTGCATCAGCGCGACGACACTGCAAAGCGTCTACGCGCGCGAAATCGGTCAATGGTGCGTGCCTTACGAACAGTATTACCAAGCCGCAGCGGCAGAGATACGGCGCTATTACGATACAGCTTCAGACCCGACGAGGCGCGTGGCAATGATCGCAAGCGATGGTGCACTTAACTGGGCAAAAAAGATCAAGGACTTCGAGCGGCTCCGGTTCGAGCGATTGTGCGCCTATTTGCGTCATCAGGCTCCCGCCGCCCAAATCGGCTATTCGGTCTTCGTGTTCGAGTTGACTGACGACGAGGTAAATCGCGCACTCTACGGGCCGCCCGCAGAGTTGACGCGGGACGTTTGCGTGAGCGGTTTTTAGGCGGGCTAGTGCAGGCTTGAAACCTACGTAAGAACAGGACAGACTCGCCACCGCATGAGGGAGTTGGGCCTGCGTAGTCCGGCGTCGAAAGTCGCCGGAATTGTTTACTTTGGGCGGATGCTCGACAAAATTCGGCAACACCAAAAAGGACAGTTGCCTTCCGATTATCAGGCAAATCTTGGCCGCGGCTTTGATTCCGCGTGCACGAAATTTTTGCGGATCGATTACAACCGGCTGGTGAACCGAGTGGACCAAGGCGGCACGGACGACGAAATCCTGCAATGGTGTTTCGGCATGGGGCACTGTCCGACAGAAGATGAGATTTACGTGTGGAATGAATTTATGCGGAAACGGGGCTGGAACGACGAGCTTTCCGAAATCCTCAAACGCCGGAAGAAAGAAGCCGGTATGGCCGGCCGCTCCGAGATCCAGACGATGTTCACCTTCATCGACGCCGACGAAGGCCGCTTATTGGTCGGGAACCAAAAGCTCCAGCCGGCGCCAGACTAAATTGTAGGCCGTCTCTGCGAGACGGCACATAAATCGATTGGCGTCTGACACAGACGCCTTACAATCACTGCACGCAACCCCAGAACATGAGCCGCCCGCCGCGGATTCCCAATTGGCTGCCGGACGATCAGAGCACGATTTACTTCATTACCTTTTGTGTGGAAGAACGAAAACCCGTCCTCGCAAACAGCCGAACTTGGAGCACCTGCTGCGATGTTTTCGAGAAGCTTGATCAATGGACAATCCTCAGTGCTCTTTAGCAATGCCAGACCACATTCACATGTTAGCTGCACCCGCCGATCGAGACGGTTCGGTGAGCGGTTTTGCAAAGTGGTTCAAACGTAGGTTCAAACCAAGCATTTGTAGCTTCATCCTCTAGTCAGCCCGTCCGAAAGCTCGAACCAACCTGGAAATGGCTAGAAGGCTGTTTTGATCGACTACTTCGATCCGACGAATCTCTCAGCGAAAAATGGGAATATATCCGCCAAAATCCGGTTCGTGCAGGCCTCGTCAGCGTTGCGGATGATTGGCCATATCAATTTCAATTCAACGAGTAAGCGGTGTCTGACACAGACACCCTACAAACAAAATCAGGGCGTCGGTGCTGGCACTGGAATCACAATCTTATTCGGCGGCCGGGGCGGTCGCATCCGGTAATCGATAAGTTTCCAGACCGCGATCACGACCAGAACTACCGCGATCGTCGCGATCCACCACCGCAAAGTGCCGCCGTTTGGCCGGTCACTGGTCACTATTCCGAAAGTGTATCGATCCGTTCGGCCAACGCGAAATCGAGCTCGGTCAGTCCGCCCTTGCTATGGGTCGAAAGCACGAGTCGCACTTTGTTATAGCGAATGTCGATGTCGGGATGGTGTTCTTCTTCCTCAGCCACTTCCGCGATCGCGTTCACGAAATCGATGGCATCGGCAAAATCGTCGAACTCGAAAGTGCGTTCGATGTGCTTCTTCTCTAATTCCCATTCCGGGATCTTTTTCAGGCGCTCTTTCAACTCGGGCGCTTTCATCAAGTCGGCCATAACGGTGACAACGAGTAACACCCGAAAAACGTTTTGCAATGCCAAAACGAGCGGGGTTAAGCAGCCAGGATTTTGCGCAGATTTTTCGCCGAATCGAAAACCTCGAGGGCGGATGCACGCGCCTCGCGGGAGCGGCGCGGCCAGTTCGCCAGCAGATCTTCGATTGCCGCCGCCGCAGTCTCCAAGTCACCGACAAAATGAAAGCCGCTCGCGCCGGGGAGATATTTCCCCGCACCACTGTTTTCGGTAATAACCGGTCGCCCCATCGCTAGAAACGCCGCCGCCCGATCGCTCAACCACCCGGTTTTCCAGCTCACATCGACCCCTTTGATAGCGGTGAATTCGCCGAGAGCGCTCGCTAGATAGTTGCGATATTTCGCCGGTGTTCGCGCCACGCGATGTGGATCGACAACGTGCCAGCGGCGTTTTCGCAATCGTTCGCGCTCGGGATCGTCCGGACTCATGTGCATCGCGAGTTCGAATTTCGCTTTCGGCACGCGTCTTGGCAGATCGAGATATTGTTCGAAGGCGTACTTCTTCGAGAGGTCAGGAAACGTTCCGTCCACTTCCACCGCCCCACCCCAATACCACTGACCGATCGTGGTGAACTTCGGCGAGCGAGGACGCGGCTGCGGCCGGTAGAGTTTGGTATCCACCAGTGGATAAAATGTTTTCCAATGCAGAGGCGGCCGTGTCGGCCGCGATGATGAAGGTGCGTCCGACACGGGGGCCGCTACAACTTTCAAGAGTTTGCAATCCGGATCGTTGACGTTCAATCCGATCGTCCAGAACTCGTGATGCGACGATTGGCCCATCTCCATCCGCGTCATCCAATAAATGATCTCGCTCGGATCGAGGTCGCAAAAGATCCGGCGCTCGAATTTTAAAAGCAGCGGCGGATGAATGGAATAACTAAGGTTGAGAAGTGCGTTCGGGCCGGCCAGTCGATCGAGCAGCTCACGTTTTGAAATGCCAATGCACTGGAGCGAATCGAGATCATGCACGCTGTCCGCCGTTTTTTGGTAAAGCAGACAATATCGCCCGCCGAGTCCATGCGCGCGCAGTTGTCGCTGGAAGTTGTCGATCTTGCGCTGGTCCTCGCGAAGATTTCCTTCGCTCGGCAAATGTTCCAGCCAGATCGCGTCCAGCTTCAGTCGGCGCAGGCCGAGCATCCATTGCAATGGAACCGAAAAATTGCCGCCACCTTGGAGATATTTCGCCGCAAACCCGCCGCCGAGGAAAACCGTCACGCGAGCAGAGTCGTCATTCTGCTCGCGTGCTCAAGCGCGAAGATGGCAATAATGCCAGTCCGGCTCGATCTTAAAAGAACCGTCCGTGTGGCAGGTGCGCCTTGCCTTGCGGCTGATGACCGCTGCAGAATCCTCCGTTCGGGATCGGCGTGATGGCGCCGAGGAACATCGGCTGCCGTCGCGGCTGTAGCTCCTGCTCGAGGTCGTACGCCATCGCGATCAACTGCGCTTCGTGGAAGGCCGTGCTGTACATCAACATGCCAGCTGGTCTGCCGGAGGAACGAATTCCTACCGGCATCGAAAAGTTGGGATAACCGGCGACCGCAGGGCCGGTTGAGTTTGTCAGATGTGGCGCAACGATCGCATCCAGATGATCGCGCGCGATTGCGCCATCAATTCCGGCGCGGGCGGTGTTGGTCGCGTGGGAACGCGCGGCGATGTAGTTCGGGTCGTTCGGGTAACCGACGAACTGTTCCGCCAACAGGAATACGTCCTGATCGTAGTAAACAAGCTCTTGTGGACAATGCGCGTTGTTGAACGCAATAAGATCGGCAAGCGTGCGCATGTTTGTGTGCGTAAGCGTTTGCAGATAGTCCGCGATCTGCGCCCGGAATTCGTAGAGCAGCGCGGTGAATTCGTCGCCGGTGTAGGCAAACACGTCACCGGTGTCGGTATCGACAATCGTCGCGCCAAGACCCGCCATCACATCGAGCGCGTGATTGGCAAAGTTCACCGTCTCTTCGTCGCCCGGGATGCCGCTTCCGAAATAAGTGTAATCGAAAAAGCGCATGTCGCGGCCGATGCGTTTACCTTGCAACGCACCACGCTGGAGCAATGGCGTGTAATCCGTTTGCGGCGATTGCATGATGCCGAGAAGGATGGCGACATCGGTCACGGACCGCGCCATCGGACCGGCGCTGTCTTGCTGATGACTGATCGGAACAATTCCGTCTTGCGAAATCAAACCGAGCGTCGGTTTCAAACCGAAAATGTTCTCGACCGCCGACGGGCCCGTGATTGATCCGTCGGTTTCAGTTCCAACGGCCGCCGCGCACAAATTCGCAGCCGCGCCTGCGCCGGAGCCGGAGCTCGAGCCCCACGACGTGTAACTCAAATCGTAGGCGTTGTTCGTACTTCCGCCGCGCGCGCTCCAACCGACTGCGAGAGGATAGGTCTCAACCTCATCGTCCCGGAAGTTTGCCCATTCGCCGAGATTCGCTTTACCGAGAATGATTGCGCCAGCGGCGCGCAATTTCTGAATCAGCGGCGCGTCGGCTGGAACCCGGCTACCATAAATTGCGAGTGAGCCGGCAGTCGTTTGCATGTTGTCCGCGGTGGCAATGTTGTCTTTGACCAACAACGGAATGCCATGGAGTGGGCCGCGGACATGACCGGCTCGGCGCTCATTGTCGAGACCAGCCGCGATCGAAACCGCGTTCGGGTTAGTTTCAATCACCGCGTGCAATGTCGGGTTAAGTGATTGCATACGCTTGAGATAGCCGAGCACGAGATCCCGACTCGTGAGCTGGCCGTTCGTCATGGCCGCTTGCAATTGTGGAATCGTCGCTTCGACAAATGGAAAACTGCTTCCGCCAAGCGCGCGCTCTTTGAATAGCGCGGCAAGCCCGCCGGTCAGCAGCGCAGCGCTGCCCGCTGCGGTCGTCCCGAGAAAGCCTCTCCGCGTGATGTGATGATTGTCGATCTTTGGCGATTTATCCGATTTGTGCGACGTCATAAGTGATCCTCCCTCTTTGCAAACGCATTAGCGCGGAATTTTAGTGTGCGAAACTTCGCACACAGAAGAATTTTCTGACAACGGGCTCTCGATGGTCAATGTGAACTTAAAGCGAGTGTCAGACTTCGCCGCACAACCAACGCGACATCCCGCACAAGAATCTAGCAGTTTGTTGACGGCACGCGCTTCCTTCGCAAATTACACGCTCTCTTTGGCGCCCGTAGCTCAACTGGATAGAGCATCTGACTACGGATCAGAAGGTTAGTGGTTCGAATCCTCTCGGGCGCGATTTGCCTAACTAAAAGACGGCCGGATTTTCTCAGGATTCGCCCTCGACCGGCGCTTCTTCTTCAGCCGTGATCGTCGGTTCGCGTTCCGACAAGTGTGCCACCGATCCACGCAGCGCATTAATCGCGTCAGCCACGGTGCGGGTGCTGGTTGCGGTATCAAGTTGAGTCCGAACGAGGTCGGCAAAGACGACTATCAGAAGACTGACAAGACCTGTAGCAAGCAATCCAATTACGATCCGCGAAGCTGCTGACAGCCAAACACTTTTTTGTGCCAAAATCGCTGCGCGATACTTGTCGCGCTCGGCCGAATCAAGGTTGGCTACCTGCTCGAAGGTATCATCAAGAGTCCATGATGTAAGCAACATCTGGCGGACTCCGCCGCGAAGCTGCTCTAGCTGCCGAGCAACGCGCTCGGAGAGCAAGACTTTGCCGTGGTGCTCTGCTCGTGGATCCTTCGAGGAGGCTGTCGCCGTATCCGGTTGTACCGCGGTTGATACCTCGAATTTTTCCGGCAGCAGCTTGGCCAATCGTTCAAGTTGATCTGCAGCCTCGCCAAGTATCACCCGATTATCGGCGTTCTCGGCCCTAGTCGCGAGCACTTTAAGAAATTCCTTTCGCTCCTTCAGATTTGCGCTCCGCTCATTCGCGTCGGAACTGCCGAGCTGGGATGAAAACAAAGATTCTTCCCGAGACATCGGCGACGGCGTCGGCGTCGCGTTGGAGATGAAATTTTGAGTGGTTGCGGGTGTTGGCGACGGCGACGACTGCAACACGGCTGCGTAGGCATGAAGTTTCTCCTCGATGCTCTTAACCAAAGTCTCAAACCGACTCACAATTGACTCTTTCAACTGTTGGCGCTCATGGTCGAGCCTGGAGAGCTCGGCGCTAATTCGGGCAAAATCGTCGTCTGAGTCAATCACCAGTGGAAAACGTGGCGCCCGAACATTCGGTGTCTTTGATTGATTGCCGGCATTAAACGAGTCGATAATCTGTTCGGTAGCCAAAAAGGCTGCTTTCAATCTATCGAGTGCCTGTTGGAGATGGGGCGAACGCTGATAGGCGACCGCGTCGGCCCCAATGCTGGCTTGGTAATATCGCAGTACGCAAAATCCGACCCCGATCAGTATCACAAGCAGAGCAAGTCCTCTTGCTGCTCTCACAAAAAGGTAGGCGAAGAAATATTGTTTCTTCACAACCCGAGACCGTTCCTCCGGAGTTGACGGATCTTTTCGGCTGTAGCCGGATTCGGGAATGTCCGATAAGCTTCCTGATATTCGCGGATGGCGTCCCCCGTTCTGCCTGCCGAAGCAAATGCTCTTGCTCGCTCCAAGTGGATCTCAGCCTCCTTTTCTAATCGGCTGCACAACAACCGCATTGAAGTCAGATAACGCCACAGCGGTCTCTGAGTATCGACCGTTGGTTCGGGATTATCTTTCAGAAAATCGGTTAGTCCCGAGTTCGCCGCAGAAGCGTCGTTGCCGGCAATGTTACGTGTGCCCTGATCAACCGCTGACAGCGCGTCAACTGTTTCAGTCTCGCTTCGGCATTCGCTCAGAGCAGTTTCGTATCCGACCTTCGCCCGAAAGTCACGCGCCCGATCGACAAGCGACGCCACACTTTCCGATACCGGCGGTGGCAACTGCCGCACCGAATCGAGTCGGTCGATCTCGCGAAAATTCCCCGTCGCATCGCCTACTCGAGACAAAACAGCTTGGGTTTGTTCCTTAAAGTCCGTTATCATGCGGCTCTTTACCTCAGGTTCGACGGCTGGCGGAGTTGAAGGCGCAGGAGTTGAAGGCGCAGGAGTTGAAGGCGCAGGAGTTGAAGTCGCAGATGCTGAAGTCGCAGATGTGAGCGGTCGAATTGATGCCGCCATTGCAAAACG
>Ga0209474_10006064_pt1 | contig 10225 bp, 10 predicted proteins | sample GraSoiAngelo_145_FD_185902 | JGI IMG/M metagenome (GOLD analysis project Ga0209474, IMG submission 185902) | Grasslands soil microbial communities from the Angelo Coastal Reserve, California, USA - 14_1009_05_20cm (SPAdes) (version 2) | ecosystem: Environmental > Terrestrial > Soil > Grasslands... | reverse complement strand
GAGGAATAACGCGAGCAAGCCGAAAAGCACGGTTACGCCCATGGTATGGCCACTCGGAAATCCGTAGCTCGTCAATGTGACAAGCGGATTTTCCAGCACGGGGCGGTGACGATGGAAAAGATGCTTCAGCAGAACATTGAGCAAGCTCTCGCCGGTCATCGTGACCGCGAACAGAAACAAATTGAACCAGGCTCGACAGACGATGAAAACGAGTGCGATAGCCACTGAGAGGATTGTTAATCCCAACGCTGAGCCGAAAAACGTGATCGCCTTCGCGACATTGGTAAGCGTCGTCGTCGCGTGCTGGTGAAACCAAACCGCCACGCGCTGATCGAACAGCACCAGCGGATGGTCGGGCGACAAATCCTCCGCAATAGCTCCAAACCACCAGCCGGCCAGTAGAACGACCAAAACTCCGATGGTCAGGTGCAGCCCTGCGTAACCCTCCGGCGAAAGACGGTTCTGCAGAAACTGTCTCTGTTTCTCGAACCGTTGGTTGCTCATTCGCCGATCCAACCATTCTCCGTAGCGCGGCGGCTTTGTCTTTATCATTGGCACTAAAATACTGGAAACGTGACGCGTGAAAGTCAAACGGTGGCCGACTCTCGCTCTCATCGCACCTGTTATGTTCTTGCAAATCGCGGCGGAATTTGCCAGCGTCGGCAGCGTGATTCTTCCCTCACGGCCAATCCGACTGGCGGCAGAAGATAAGCTCGCGGCTTTGCGACGGATCGATAAAGGCCGACCATGGAACTCCCTCGATAACAGGGTCTATTGCACCATCTGCAAGAGTGTAATCTCAGGCCGCCAAATCGAAGTCGTAGGGGGCACTAATGGCCTGCGCGCATTGCATCTCAAATGCTCCACGGCGGATTGCCTTTCTACGCCGGCTGACTGGATTTTGCCCGTTAAATCTGACACTGTTCGCGAAATCGACATCCTTTTTCGCGACAACGGTGCCTGAACGAACTTGCGAGAGCTGGGAGATATAAGCTGAATCTACTCACCCCGGAACGTCAGTTGGTTTCTTAACGCGCAGACTCAAGCGCTGAGTCCCGGAAGTTCGTGCCGCAAAGACCGGGCAAACGCCTTTCAGCTTCGAAAACTTCCCAGCCGCGTTTTTTTCTGCGGATCGCGTGACGGCCCGCACCTGAATGATTCGCGTGCTCATTCCCAAATCCGAGCCGGTTTTGCCCGAAGAGGGGTTTCTTCCGGCTTGACTAGGGAGTCCGTCTCGATCGCAGCAGAGACACACCTTGGTCCGACCCCCGGGTGGCGGTGAACGCGTAGGTCTGCCCTGGCTCCACGGTAAGCGACATCGAAGTCGGCTGATGTTGATTGCTCGGCGTGTCTAGAGTTAAAACGTGTTGTCCCGCCGGAATCGGCTGATCGTAGAGACTTCCCGGTCCGATATTGTGCACTTCGCCATCGATGGAGAGCCGTAGAAATACGTTATTTCCAACTGTGGGCGATCTTTGCACAACTAAACGACCGCTACCGGTGCTGCTTGGCTGTGCAGCCTGGCTGCTCCAGCAAATTGCGATGGCAAACCCAAGAATCACACCGACGCAAACAAACCCAGATTTTATGTTCATGGTTAGATCTCTCTCTGGGCGCACTGAGTTGTCTGATTGGAAGCGAAGCCGGCGGTGTGCGAAGGCACTGCAATCGGCTGCACTACGAACTGCCAGATCGAAACGATCGCACTCAAAGTGAAGAGTGCGTAAATTACTGTTTCGAGCAGGCTTCGATTCTTGTCTTCAGACTCAGACTCCATGATAAGATCGTAAGTTGTAGATTTATGGGTGTTCATAGGTTGCCTTGCCCCTATGCACCCGCCATGCCACGGATTTTATCGTAAAGTAAACAGCTGAGGCCGTGACGATTAAAACGCAATGATTAAAATTGTTGGGATCGAATTTATTTCGCGTTTGGGAAATGGCCGTCCCGAAAATGGAACCGGAACATCCGTCGAATGGTCTCCAATGAAATACCGGGAGATCCGTCGCTGACAAGCTCAGTGCCGCTGGCTGGTCGTGGGTTATTGCAGCGCCGTTACAAAGCAGGGTTGGCGATGGTGGATTGTTGATGCGCACAAAGGCGACGGCAAACGCTACATTGTCCAATCTGATGAGCTCTTGAGCGCGTTTTTAGAGCTGCAAGCGATGTTGCTGTAAGCGAGAAATGAAGACTCGTAAGTCCGCCGACGATTTTGCAAGAGTGAGAGAAAGTCGGATTTGCTGGCTAATACGCTGGATAGCCGTCGAAATTCTCGGCATACTCACATGTTAGGCCTTAAACCACACCATGAAAGCATCGCTCATCATCCTTACGATGCTAGCCAGTGTCTTTGCTGCTAGCGCCCAACAACCGGTCACTGCTACCGCTGAAGACGGTCGCAAAGTACTGCTCTATCCCAATGGCCAATGGCGCCTATTGCGCGGGAGCGCCGCACAAGTTGATCATTCGGTCTCTCAAGAGGGCATTCAGGACCACATCTACGAATTTATCCAAGATTACACGCTCGGTTCAGGTCAGGAGAGTATTCGATTCCGGCGCGGAGAACGATATCGCGGTAGGATACTCATGAATCACCACGCAGAAGTCGAAGTTAATGGGGTATCCTACTCAGTGCCTCGCGGAGTACTGTCGGATAAGCATCTTGACTAAGCTAGGCCTAACAAGGCGCTGCGCCCGGCTTGTTTCCTCCCTTTCTCATGTTTAAAATGCCGCAAGAAATAGCCATCCGCGCTCTCGCTAGGCGCGGCTGAGCTCGAGCTCGTTAGGCTTTGAAAGAAACGCAAATCTGAGCTAAGCCACAGGGAGAATCGCCCGCTGCGCATCGTAGTCTCGGACATTTGCCTGTACCAGCCAGGCTTCCGATATCACGGCTACCTCCCCAGAAGGCATCACTCTCGACGTGATCGGCTATGACCCTGTGAGTGGGAATGTGAGTGTGGATTTGAGTCGGTCGCATGCCATCGTCGCCGATTTCAATGGGGATGGATATCCTGATTACCTAATCTATAACCGAGCTACACGACAGACAGCCATCTGGTATTTGGATGAGGATGGCATCATCGGGGGCGACTACGGTCCGACAATTGCGGTGGGCTGGAGTCTGGTGGACGCGGCAGACTTAGATGGCGACGGCTATCCGGATTATATTCTAGTCAATCGGACTACTGGGCAGACGGCTATTTGGTATTTATCGGGAGCAACCTTCCTGCGAGGCGCTTATGCCCCCAGTATTCCTACTAACTGGAAACTGATCTTGACTAGAGATTTCAATAACGATGGGAAACCCGATTATGTTCTCTACAATCTGATTACCCATCAGACCGCCTTGTGGTATCTGAACAACAACGTTCTGGCAGGTGGCGCTTACGGGCCAACTCTTCCAGATAGTTGGGCCTTGGTAGGTGCAGCGGATTTTAATCACGATGGAAACCAAGATTATCTGTTGTACAACGCCAGCACGAAAAAGTCGGCCATATGGTATTTGTCCGGCCCCAACTTTGTCAGCGGGCAATATGGGCCGACGATGGATGCCGCCACTGAACTGGTCGGTGCAGCCGATTTCCCGCTTTATGTCGATCAGAACGGCAATCCTGATTTTGTGCTTTTCACTCCCGACACACTGGAAGCGGGTATTTGGTATCTAGACAATAATCTTGGTCTCGAAGCTGCCCATTATGGTCCCACTCTTCCGTCCGGCTGGAGTTTGATCATCCGGTGAGTTGTTCGCGTGGTCGAATTTGATCAACTTTTCAACCGAACCGTCACTGCTAAGCACGCGAATCTCACCGTGTCCAAATTTCGCGCGCGCCTTTGCGCAACCGATAGCGTCGTCTTTCAACGCCCGGTCCTTCAAAGCACTTCCAGCCGCCTCTGTAAGGCCGGATCTCAATGATCGTTTGATGCTGTAGCACGGGATTAGCTGATTCTGGCATCATGCCGCCCATGAAATACTGGGAAATCGTCGCTGACAAGCTTTCGGCTGCCAGCTGGATAAAGAGCTCCTGGATTCCTCGGCGGCAGAATAGCTCGCGAACGAGAATGGAGCGAGCTACGCCCAATTCTAATGCCGGATCTCTTTGTTTTAGTTCAGCCGCGATCGATGATGGCCTGGTTTATGGTTGATGTGCCGCGTGATCCTTAAGTCCGCCCGCCATTCCTAATGTGAAGCGGTTCGCGACGCGCAAAGAAATAAGATTTGCGTGACCTACCAGCTTTGGATATGTTGGTTTACTATGCTATACCGAACTGTTATTAGTAGCTTTCTCGCTGCAGCCGCATTCGCTTTCGCTCCAAGCACTCCGGCACAAGCTTCCGGCATTGAGGGAAAAGTTCTCGGGGTCGATGGCCGACCTCTGCAAGGTGCTGAAGTTCGCATCGAGCGAAATGACAAAACGGGTGCGCCGGTTACGATCCAGACCAACGCCAAAGGCAGTTACGTATCCAGCGCGTTGCCGGCTGGCACATACAAAATCAGCGTCGTCGAAAACGGTAAGGTCAAATCCAATGTCACTGTCAAAACAAAGGCAAGTACGGCACGGGTTGACTTCAACCTCAAGCCGTCCGCTGGGGCAAACGTCAAACATTACGTTTTGGTATCATCGGCTGGAACCCATCTCCCACCTCGCTGGGTAGAAGCCGATGCGAATGGGACTCCGATCGCCGGAGGCCTCAATATGGATGTGAGCAGCGGCGAACTAGAGCGGGAGATGTACCGGCGACAGGCAAATAACGAAGGCCACTGACATTCCGCACGCTGCACTGAAATAACCCAGCTTAAGGCGGCCCTTAGTATTCGTTTAGATCGGGGGGCTGGATAAACCTCGCAATCGAGAATGATTGCGAGGGCAGAAGACACACCGGATATTGCTCGATCCGGCGCGGATTGCGGCGCCCTTTTCCAAAGAATCATGGCAGAACATTCACCCAAGCGTCTTCTGTCGCACGTTATCGCGGAGTGGGCTTGCGCGCTTAAGTACGAAGATCTTTCGCCGGCGGCGATTGAAGCGGCGAAATTGTTTTGGTTCGATTCGATCGGCTGCGCCCTTGGGGGAAGTCAGCAGGATGATGCCAGGATTTTGCTAAAGCATTATCGCGCGATGGGTGGCAACGGAAACGCCACCGCCTTTGTCTCCGGCTTTAAGACCAATCCAGTCGACGCCGCTTTTTTAAATGGCCACATGATTCGCGCGATGGATTACAACGACATTTATTGGAAAGCGGATCCCTGTCATCCGAGTGATCTCATCGCTGCGCCGCTTGCATTATGTGAAAGCGAAGGACTCAGCGGCAAAGATCTGATTCTCTCGACCATCATCGCCTACGAAATCGAAATGCGCCTTTGCGAAATTGGACAGCCGGGTGTGCGCGAGTACGGCTGGCATCATGCCACTTTGAGCGCGTTCGCGTCGCCGGTCGCGGCCGGGCGGGCCCTCAGTTTAACACCGGAACAAATGGTCTCCGCTATTGGCATCAGTGCGTCGCGAACATTTTGTCCGGGGGCGGTGACGGCAGGAAAGTTGACCAACATGAAGAACACGGTTGATCCCTGGGCGGGACGGATGGGCGCCGAGAGCGCACTGCTGGCTCGCGACGGATTTTCCGGTCCTGAGCACATTATCGATGGCAAGGAAGGACTCTTTGCCGTGTTCAAACATGTGCAATACAAGGGACAACCAGCCACATTCGACGGCAAGGCATTGGTGGCGGATCTGCCCAATTCACCGAAATCTCACTACCGCATTCTCGATTGTGGAATGAAGAGCTTCCCGATTGAAGCGCTCAGTCACGCACCGCTCACCGCCATGATGAAAACGGTGAAGGAACACAAAATTCAAGCTAACGATGTTAAGGAAATCAAAGTGGAAGTGATCGCGCGCGCCGCAGATATCCTGGGAGATCCCCACAAGTATCGGCCCGACTCCAAGGAAACGGCCGATCATTCCCTGCCGTATTGCATGGCTGCGGGATTGGTCGACGGCATGGTGACGCCATTGCAGTTCAAAGAAGAACGCGTGCTGGATAAAGCGCTCATTCCAATAATGGACAAAGTGAAAGTTGTCGCGAACGAAGAGTTTGAAGCGCTCTTTCCGAAGTTTCAGCCGAGTCGTGTAACCATTACCACCAACGATGGCAAATCACATTCCACTCGTGTTGACGTTCCTAAGGGCGATCCGCGTGATCCCATGACCGAGGATGAAATTTCGGTCAAGTTTACCGCGCTGGGCGGCGATGTTATCGGGAAGGATCAATGCAAGAAGCTGCAGAGGTTCATTATGAGGATCGAGACTGCCGACAAGCTTGATGGACTTTTTGAGCTAACAACGGCTCGTTAGCAACCGTCATCTCGAGCGAAATCGAGGGATCCCGCCGCGAAATCTTTAAGGTCTTCTACACTGATCCTTCGACCCGGAAAGCATTCGGGGGCCCAGAAAGCCGGAAAGTTATTACGCCGTCGCGCTGCCTTCGTCGGGAGTGCCGAATTCAATTCCCTGCGCCAATGGAAGTTCGCTGGAGAAATTGATCGTGTTCGTCTGCCGGCGCATATATTGTTTCCAGCAATCGCTCCCGCTTTCGCGACCGCCCCCGGTTTGTTTTTCACCGCCGAATGCGCCGCCGATTTCCGCGCCACTCGTTCCGGTGTTTACATTCGCGATTCCACAATCGCTTCCGGCTGCGCTCATGAATCTCTCCGCTTCGCGTGCATCGTTTGTGAAGATCGATGAAGTCAATCCTTGCGGAACATTGTTGTGGATCGACATCGCTTCATCAAAGTCGCGATACGTCATCAAATACAGCAGCGGCCCGAAGGTTTCATGCTGCACGATTTCAAAACCAGGCTTCGCTGTAGCGAGACATGGTTTCATGTAGCAACCGCCCTGGAATTTCTCGCCTTCAAGCCGTTCGCCGCCGTAAAGAACGTCGCCACCTTGATCTTTCAATCGCTGAATGGACTGTTGGACAGCGTCAACAGCGCCCTTGTCGATCATTGGTCCCATCACCGTTTTTCGATCGAGCGGATTTCCAATCTGCAGACTCTGGTATGCCGCCAGCAATTTTTCGCGAATCTTCGCCGCGACTGATTCGTGTGCGATTACGCGCCGCGTAGAAGTGCAGCGTTGCCCGGCCGTGCCGACGGCGCCGAAGAAAATCGATTGCGTTGCCATGTTGATGTCGGCGCTCGGCGCGACAATCAATGCATTGTTGCCACCAAGCTCGAGGATTGTCCGACCAAGCCGCCCGTTAACTGCTTTCGCGACGCTGAATCCCATGTTGGTCGAACCGGTAGCCGACACCAATGGAATCCGCGCATCGTCAGTCAATTTTTGACCGACTGTTTTGCGGTCGCCCATAAGCAAAGTAAAAATCGCCGGATCCGCGCCGGTCTCGCGACAAACGCTCTCGGCAATTTTTGTCACTGCAATCGCAGTAAGCGGCGTTTTTTCCGAAGCTTTCCAAACTGTCGCGTCGCCGCAGACGGCGGCCAGGGCTGCGTTCCACGACCAGACCGCGACTGGAAAATTGAAAGCGGTGATCACCGCGACCACGCCCAGTGGGTGCCATTGCTCCATCAAACGGTGACTGGGCCGTTCCGATTGAATCGTCAGGCCATAAAGCATGCGCGACTGACCAACCGCGAAGTCGCAGATATCGATCATCTCCTGCACTTCGCCTTCGCCTTCGGCGATAATCTTTCCGGTCTCGAGCGTCACGAGCTGCCCGAGGTCATGTTTAAATTCCCGTAAGGCGTTGCCCAGACGGCGAACGGTATCGCCGCGAACCGGCCCGGGCGTGGTGCGCCACTTCAAAAAAGCCTCGTACGCGCGCGAAATCGCTCTGTCGTACTCATCGGCCGAAGCCGTGCGCACGCTGGCCAGTTTTTGGCCATCGATCGGCGAGATTTTGTCAATCTTTGCGCCACCTCCGCGCCATTCGCCGTCAAAGACGCCAGTGTTGTCGTCAGTCAAACCGAGTTTCTGTAAGACAGATTGCATTAGGATTAGCGCAAGGCTCCAGTTTCCGAATTAACAAAACGCAAGCTGGATGCTTGCGCTACCATCATTTACCGCGGCAATACTTCCGCAAAATTTCCAGCGCTTCGTCTACCACCTTTTTCGCGATGTCGAGCGCGGGACGAAAACGAATGGAACGCTCGCCTGATTTCAAAACCAGCAGACCGGAATCAAACAGCTTTCGCCAAACGTCATCGCGCGTTCTGGCGTTGGGCAGATCAAAGGCGATGAACAAACCACGCCCGCGCACCGCCGATACCAACTCGCATTCCCGCTGCCAATCGAGCAGTTGCTTCAGAAAATAAGCACCAACTTTGCCTGCGTTCTCGACCAGATTTTCCCTTTCAATAATGCGCAAATAATGGGTCGACCGCACCATGTCCGTGAAATTCCCGCCCCAAGTTGAATTCAACCGCGACGGCAAACGAAAGGCGTTGTCCTTCACTTCATCGAGCCGCGGTCCGGCCATCACGCCGCAAACCTGCACTTTTTTTCCAAACGCCAGCAGATCTGGTTGCACCTTGAAATGCTGGCAACACCAGGTGCGCCCAGTAGTGCAAAGCCCAGTTTGCACTTCGTCGAAGATCAGCAGGATGTCGCTCTCGTCGCAGATTTGCCGCAATTTACGCAGCCATTCGCCACGGAAATGATTGTCGCCGCCTTCCCCTTGGATCGGTTCGATTATGATCGCGGCGATGTCGGTCCCGCGTTCATCGATGAATTTCCTGATTTCCGCTTCCGATTTTTTCTCGCGCTCAATCACATCGCCTTCGCGATCATTTTCCGGGAGGGAAAAATCGATCGCTGGATTGGAAACCCGCGGCCAGTTGAACTTGGCGAACAAATCCGTCTTGCGCGGGTCGGTATTGGTCAGGCTCATGGTGTAACCGGAACGACCATGAAAGGCGTGGCGAAAATGCAAAATCTCGGTGCCACGTTCGCCGCGACCAGCTGCCAGATTTTTGCGAACCTTCCAATCCATGGCCGCCTTTAACGTGTTTTCGATCGCAAGCGCACCGCCTTCGATAAAGAGATAGCGCTCGAGCGGCGGAAATCCGGCGACGCGCGAAAACGCATCCACAAATTCCGCGTACCCTTCGGAATAAATATCCGAGTTCGCGACTTTGAATTTGGCGGCGCGGAGCAAGTCCTCTTTCACGCTCGGCTCATCGAAATACGGATGATTAAACCCGATGGTGAGCGATCCGAAAAACCCATAGAGATCGATCAGACGGCGGCCGGTCGCTTCATCATACATGTAAGAGCCGCGGCTTTTTTCGAGATCGATTACGATCTTGAATCCGTCCATCAGGACATGTTTTTCAAGTACGTGCAAAGCCCGCGCACCGTCTTGGACCGGGGCTTTCGTTTCGGCAATGCGACTCCGCTTTTTTGACGGGCGGGCCGCTTCTGTGAGCACAGGCGGCATAGAGAATGATGATACTCTGTCAGGTAGTTTCGGTCAACCGGCCGCGGGTTCTGGAGCGGCGGTCTATGACCGCCGAAGATTAAACGACAAGTCCGGCGGTCATAGACCGCCGCTTCAATAAAGACAGCTACGAACTATTTCGCGCTGGCGAGCGCGTTCTTTTCCGCCGTAGCTTTGGCCAACGCGTCGTTGTATGACGCCAGATCGATTGCGTAGAGGCGATTGCCTTCGGTGTCGCTGTGAAGAAGATCGCGCTTACGTAACTTCAATTGTTCTTCCACCCCGTGCAGTTGTTCGAGTTCTTTTGCGTTCGTGGCGCGACGCTGATCCAGCGTCAGCGTCGGCACTGCCGCAGCAGGGTTCGTCTTTCTTGAAGGGATCGGCTTTTCCATCGCATACCCGACAGTTTGCTTCGCCTGCGGCGTGAATGACGTCGTACCATGATTACCGCGTGGGCTGAAATTCAATCCCGGTCGCATGACGACAAAGCCAAAAATGCATAAGAGGGTGGCAACACGAAAAAGATACGAATTGTGCGCTTGCTCCGGATAATTGAGCCGGAAAAATAGGGGACCGAATGGGAGAAAAACTCCGAGCGCCCACCATGCGCTAATATCGATCGCTGCGATCAGGAGCAGAATGCGAGAAATCAGCGCGCAAACGATGGCGAGGCCCAGGAAAACAAGGGAGACCATCCCAGCTTTCGAGCAACCGTAGTGCCAAAACGATTACACGATTCCCTTCCGGAAACCTTCGTGTTTTCCAG
>Ga0209474_10006063_pt1 | contig 10225 bp, 10 predicted proteins | sample GraSoiAngelo_145_FD_185902 | JGI IMG/M metagenome (GOLD analysis project Ga0209474, IMG submission 185902) | Grasslands soil microbial communities from the Angelo Coastal Reserve, California, USA - 14_1009_05_20cm (SPAdes) (version 2) | ecosystem: Environmental > Terrestrial > Soil > Grasslands... | reverse complement strand
CCTGTCGGGATGTCCGGTGAGGTAACGAAGCCCGCCCATCGCCTCGCCGATGGCGCCGAACCCCGGTCGATCCCGATACGGTCCGGTCTGCCCGTATCCGGAAAGGCGCACCAGCACGAGGCCGGGATTGTCGCGCGACAGCGCGTCGTAGCCGAGCCCCCACTTCTCCAAGGTGCCGGGGCGGAAGTTCTCGATGATCACGTCGGCGCGTCTGGCGAGGGCGCGGACGATCTCCTGCCCCTCCTCCCGTTTCAAGTCCGCGGCCACCGATCGCTTGTTGCGCGCCTGCGCCAGCCACCAGAGCGAGGTTCCCTGGTGCAGCTTGCGCCAGTTGCGCAGCGGATCGCCGTTCGCCGGCGGCTCCACCTTGATCACGTCCGCGCCGAATTCCGCCAGGAGGCGTCCGGCGAACGGGCCCGCGATCAACGTCCCCAGCTCGACGACGCGGAGTCCTTGAAGGGCTTGCGACAAACTCAGCGCAGCCCGCGGATGGGCGGGATGTGCTTGGGCAGCCGCGCCACGGTATGCCGTTTGACCGCAGCCGCCCAGTCCGAATCCACAGACGGCGGAAGTCCGAAGTCCCTGAGGTCGAGGGAGAGATTCGTCACGTACACGAAGTCGCCGTGGAAGACGAGGCTGGCCGGAAAGAGCAGGCCCACCGGCGCGCCATCCTGCGAGAGCCCGTCGAAATCACCCAGCTTTGCGATGGCACGTCCGGCAGGGTTCACGACCACGATCTCGTCCGCCTGATTTGCGCAGACCCAGAGATTGTCGTCCTCGTCGATGATGAGTCCGTCCGCGCCGTTGATGCTGTTGGTGAAGTCGACGGGTGTGCCCGCCGCCGCTCCGCCGCCGAGGACGGGAACCTTGACGATCGTGTCCCGGGCGGTGTTGGCGACGAAGAGCGCGGTGTATCCCTTGTTGAAAGCGAGCCCGTTGGCGCCAAACGGCGGGTAGCCGTTCGGAAGGAGCAACGGATTAGTTGGGACCCACGCCTGCGCGGTCCCGCCGCAGGGAAGCGTCTTCCAGATGATGCCGCGGCCAGAGTCCGAGATGTAGACGTTGCCCAACGCGTCGAACGTCAAGGCGTTCGGCCCCCCGCCGCCGAGATCGGTGAAGAGGGTCGACGCGCCCGTCGACAGATTGACGCTGAGAACCTTCTGGCCGCCGAAGTCGATCACGAGCATCTCGCCGCGAGTCGCCGGGCAGCGGGTGAAATCGAGGCCGAGCAGGAGGTTCGTGGAGCCCGCGACCCTCACTTCCCGCAGCACGTGGCCGGAATGATCGAAGATGACCACGACCCCCGGTCCGGGGTGGTCCACGTCGAAGTCCGCCACGTAGATGTTGCCCGCAGCATCCGCGGTGATTCCCTCCGGATGCGCGGTATCGGACGGAAGCGTGGCGAAGCGCGTTGCCTCGAGGCGGTTCCAGGCGAGAGCGGAAGTCGAGACGAGCAAGAGCGCGACGAAGGTCGCGGTGCGGGTCATGGCATCCTCCAGAGGGGGCGCGGAGGATAGCGCTTTGCAGAGCGGCCGTCTCGATGCGGCGCGTCGTGCGCTCAGGGAGAGCGACAACGGCGGCTTCGCCGGCGCCGTCTCCGTCGCCTTGGCCGGCCTCGCGACTGGCGTCGACCTCGCGGCGCCCGCGGCGGCTTCCTGGAGCTGCCGCTGGACGATGGCGGGCTCGCGGCTGGCCAGCGCGCAGGAGACGCCGTCACCTCCGTCGCATCCCTTCCGCAACAGATCGGCGACGCGACCGGGCTCGTCGCTCGTGCCGGCGAGCCGCCTGCAGCTCTTGCCATCGCCCGCCGCGCAGGCCTTCTCGCGCACCTCGGCGCCGGCCTTCGCGTTCGGCGCCGTTCCGTCGCCTTCCTCGTAGATCCGGGCGAGCCGGACGCACGCGGCGGCATTCGACGAGTCGCAGCCGCGCTGGAGCGCGGCGAGGGCGCGAGCGGGATCCCGTCCGTCGCCGGAGAGCCAGCGCTCGCCGGCCTCCGCGCAGGCGTCGGCGGCGCCGGCAGCGCAGGCGCGATCGAGGAGCTCCTGCGCGGCCTTGGCGTCCTTCGCCTCGTCGGCGGCGCGGGCGAGCTGGAGGCAGGCGTGGGCCTCCTTCACCTCGCAGTCCAGCGAGAGCTCCGCGCGCTCACGCAGCGCGGCCGAGGGGAGCAAAACGACGAACGGCGAGACCTTCTCGAAGCCGTGCAGCGAAGCGAACCGCACCAGCATCTCGATCTTCGCTTCATCCGTCACCGATCCGAGCGGCAACACCCGCCGGAGCCTGGCAGTGTCACGGGCGAGCTGTGCGTCCACCGCGCGGCGTCCCGCGGCGTAGGCCTCCCACTGCTGCGACCGGGAGATGGCCATCTCGCGGAACGCGTTCTGGCCGGGCATGTCCGCCACGCGACGCCAGGCGGCTGCCGCGTCCTCGGGGGATTCCCGGCCGTGCACCTCGATCCGCCGCGCGCGATCGTACGCGACGAGGACGCCGGAATCTGCGTCGAGGTTCAGTGCGTCCTGCGCCGGCTCGGACGGCGCCGGCACCGCGGGGAGCGCCGCCGCTCGCGCGGCGAGGGCGCCGGATGCCTCCTGCTGCGAGCGGACGAGGTCGGCCGCCGCGCCTTCGACGGCCTCGACGAGCTCCCTCCGGGTGCTCGCCGTCGCCGACGCCTTCTGCAGCATGTCGCCGTTGCGGTCGCGCAGCTCGAGCCAGGCTCGATAGCCGAGCCCGCCGTGGGACACCTTTCCCGAGAGCACGAAGTCGCCGTCGCTCTCCCGGTCGACGATGCGCGCGTCCGGCAGCAACCGCCGGACGGTCTCGCGGACGCGGTCGGAGACCTCGGCGGCGACCACGGGATGGGAGCGGGATCGCAGATCGAGGACCGCGATGGTTTCTCCGCCCTGCGCGGCCTGGACCCCGAGCGCGATGCCGGCGGCGAACATCGATGCGACGAGCGGCTTCATACGGCACCTCCCCAAAGAACGTTCACTCACATCGCAGGGCCCCGGCGGGCTCCGCGAAACAGGTCAGCTCGTACCCGGTCTCCGCCGCGCGCCGCCCCATCTCCTCCTCCGAAACCGGACCGAAGCGGGTGCGCAGCGCCGAGCGGGCCGTGTCGTGCAGGCCTGGGGTCAGCAGCACCTGGAGGACGATCTCGTCTCCCGGCGAGCCGGCGCGAGCCCGGCCGATCGGATCTCCCAGCGCGGCGTTGAGGCCGGGATCGCGCAGAAGCCTCGGGACCCCGGCGCAGGGCGGCCCCGACATCTCCACCACCCTCTGTCCGTCCAGCGCCAGCACGGAAAGGACCTCTGCCCCCTCGCCGGCGAGGCGCGAGACCACCAGGCAGCCTCCGGAGTTGCGCAAGTGCGCCGCCAGCTCGCCGGGATTGCGCGGGACGAGCACGCGCATGCGCACGCCGTGCATGGCCGTGGAGTCGGCGGCGATCCGCGCCAGCGGCGGCGCCTGGGCCGGGGCAGCGGCGGGAGCGACTCGAGGAGGCGGCGGCTGTGCAGGTTTCGTCGCTGGCGGCTGCGGAAATTGCGGCGCGGGTTCCATCTTCGGCGGCGGCGCCGGCCGGGGAAGCTGCACGACGCGGATGCGCCGCTCCTCCCTTTTCGGCTCCGGCGGCGGCGCCTTGGCCCGGTCCGCGCGCGGCCAGGGCAGTGCCGCGATCAGCGCCGCGCCGGCAAGCGCCAGCGCCTGCAAGGAGACCGCGCGGGCCAGCCGCGGCGGCTCGACGTCGTCAATGACGGCCAGGCTGTGCATCCGCGCTCATCCCCACCACCAGCTCGGCGGCGCCCGAGGAGGTCACCTGTGCGAGACAGGCCTCCTCGGAAGCGCCGAGGTGCATGACCACGACCTTGCCTCGAGCCGCCTCCCGGCTCATCGCCTCGCCGCCCAATGTCCGCGCCGCTCCGGCGTCGCACCTCACGTCGAGGCGGTGGGAGCTCGCCGGTGCGGCGCTGGCCTGCTTCGACGGCGGCGTCAGCCGGAGCAGGAGGAACTGCGCCGAAAGGAGCTGCGCCACCATCACCAGCGCGAGCAGGGCGAGGGCGAACTGCTTCTCGGCGAAGAGCCGGTAGATCAGCGCTTCCATCTCGTCGAATCCACCGGCTCTCCCACTGCGGATCATGGTTTCGCCTCCAGCGCGATTTCCGTCTCCTGCTCCGCCCAGGCCGGCAGGACCGCCGAGCCCGGACGGCGATCGAGGCGGACCAGCTCGCGCAGGTAGGCGTCGATCCCTCGCAGCAACACCGATCCCTGCAGGCCGTCGGGAAGCGGCGGCTGCAGCGGCCGCAGGGCGGCGACGAAGACCACCGGCCGCGCGTCCAGGCAGAGACCGACGGCGGCGAGCGCCGCGTCGTCGTGCGGCGACGACCCCGTCTTGCCGCTGAAGACGAGCTTCGGCCAGCGCGCGGCCAGCCAGCGCAGCGTGCCTTCGCGGCGGCGCAGGGCGAGCAGCGCCCCGGTGTCGCTCAGGGCGCAGGTCCCATCGTTGGCGAAGAGCTTGCGGTGCAGGTACCCGCCGATCTGCTCGGCGGTCGCTCGCGAGGAATTCCCCAGGAGCGAGGTCGGATCCTCGGGCAGCCGGTCCGCGGGAAGGCCGGCACGTTCGCGGCGGTCGCGCAGATAGCGGAACAGCGCCACCCCGGCGGCGCTGTAGGACAGCTCCGGAGCGATGGCGTCCGGCGGAATGGCCTCGCCGAGCTGCGCGAGCAGATCGCCGGCCAGGGCGCGATCGGCGGGGGAGTCGAGCGACGCACGCTCGTCGGCGGAGATCTCCGCGGCCATCTGCCCGAGCAGGTCGGGCCGGCGCCGGGCGAGCAGCGCCGGCAGCATCATCGCGTGCCGCGCCGTCAGCGAGTTGACCGAGCGCGCGACGGCTTCGTCGAGCCCCATCGGACGGGTGGCCGGCGCGACGTCGGTCGGGCAGTAGCGCGAAGGATGCGAACGGCGCAGCTCCTTCGTCGACCAGATCCAGCGCACGCATCCGCCGGGCGGCAGCGTCAGGTCGCGGACGGCGTTCGGCCCGAAAGCCTCGACCGCCAGATCGAGCGCCTCCAGCTTCGCCACCGAGCCGTAGTTGACGGCCATCAGCGCCGCTTCCGCGCCGGAGCGGGCCAGAATGGCGCCGTCGGATCCCAACGCCGCGAACGCGGTCCGCACCGGGGTCCCGGGGAACTCCGCCTGCAGCGCCGCCCCGAGGCCTTCGCGGAATCGGTCGATGGCGGAGATGAGATCGAGGTCCGCGGAAGGCGCATCTGCGCTCGCGACCCGCTCCGTCCACCCTTCCACGAAACGGAACGCCGCCGCCGGATCGACGTCCGCTCCGTCCAGAAACGACTGGGCCGAGGGGTCCCAGAGCTTCTGCGAGATCAGCCACTCCCGGGTCGAGGCGATGCGGCGAGCGGAGAGCGACGGATGTTCCCGCAGCCACTGCACGCCTCTCGGCGACGCACCGAGCACGACCTGGTCCTCGCGCGAGAGCCTGCGCAGCGGCAGGCCGAAGAGCGCCAGCGAGAGCCGGTGAAGGCCGTCCGCCGGGCGCCGGAGCGTGCCCATGGAGGTGGAAGCGCTCAGGTTGAGATAGAGGCCGGCGATCTCTTCCGGCTCCGCCTGCCGGACGAGCCACGTCGCGAACAGCGCTTCCGAGAGCTTGTCGACGATCCCGGCGCGCGCCGGACCGCGCAGGTAGAGCTTGGCGAGCTGCTGCGGGATGGTCGAGCCGCCCTGGGGGATTCCGCGCAGGTTGCGGACGATGGCGCGGGCCAACCCCGAAGCGCTGAGCGGAGGCATCCAGCGGGGACGGCTGAAGAAGGCGCGGTCCTCGTATCCGGCCGCGGCGGCGGCCACCAGCGGCGAGGAGCGGAGGTCGGAGGGCGCTGCGCGGTACTGGGCGAGATCGGCCACGAAAAGCGCGGCGGCCGCTTGCGCATGATCGCCGCCCGCCAGCGCCAGGGGAGAGACGAGGGCCGCGACGGCGCAGGCGGCGACGGCGCCCGCGACGGCGGCGGTGGCGCCGGCCCGATGGCGGGTGACGTGCGAGAGGGCAGCGCGAACGGCGGACGCAGGAGCGGTCATTTCGCCAGCCCCATCCGCTTGAGCATCCCGAGCGTCTCCTCCGGCGTGTAGAGCGCAGGGAGCGGGTCTCGCGCTTCGCCGCGGTAGTCGAGCAACGAGAAGTGCAGATGCGGGCCTGTCGAGTGCCCCGTGCTGCCCACCTCGCCGACGATGCCCATCGCCGGCACGTACACTCCCTCGGAAATGCCGCGCTTCCGCGGATCCGATCGCAGGTGGCAATAGACCGTCCGCCATCCGTTCTCGTGCTGGACCGTCACGTACCACCCGCAGGCGCTGGCGCGGCCCGCGTCGCTCACCGTTCCCTCGCGCGCCGCCACCACCCAGGCGCCCGGCGGCGCGACCAGGTCGACTCCCCGATGCAGCCGGCGATGACCGCCCAGCCGGCGCAGCCCGAACGGCGAGGAGACCCGATCGAACCGCCGGACGTCGATGGGAAAGAGAAGCCAGGGAGCGCGCGGCGCCGGATCCGCGGGCGCGGCGAGCATCAGCACGGCGAAGATCACCGCGATGCGCATGCCGCGCCAGCAAAAAACCCGGCCCGGAGATCCGGGGACACGATACGCAACTCGCCGTGCCAAGGCGCGCGCCGGGACTTTTTTGCTTGCCAGCGCGAAAGGAGAACGCAATGGGGCTGTTCGCCCGATTCTGGCAGTACTCGCTCGAAACCTACGGCGGCGCGCCGTTGCTGCTCCTGATCAATCTGATCCAGATCGCGATCCTCGCCTGGGTCGTCTCGCAGGCTCTCCGCGCGCAGGCAGACGGCGCGGCGCCGGGGATGTCCAGGGATGCCCGGCGCATCCGGGCCGCCCGCCGGGCGGAGATCTGGCAGAAGCAGGTGCGCCCCGTGGCGATGACGATGATGCTGCTCGGGCCGGGGCTCGGCCTGGGGATGAGCACGCTGGTCGGCGCGCTGGGTATGGGCGCGCTGGGCGACGCGATGGGAATCCAGGCCGGCGCCGACGTGCTGGCGCAGACCATGGCGCGCGCGTACCGGGAGATCAGCTACGCCTATTTCCTGATGGTGGGCGGCACCTTCCCGATGCTGCTCGGACCGGTGATCGTCCTCTTCGCGCGGCGCCTCGACGAGGAAGGCAGCGACGCGCGGGGCGGCGACCCCGACGAGGTGCTCCTCCACACCCTGAAGTCGCTCCTCGCGGTGACCGAGGCGCAGGCGCGGCGGGCGCAGGCCGACGCGGCCCGCACCCACGCGCTGCTCGCCGAGACGCTCCAGCGCGGAGCGGCAGCTTGAGCGCGGACGAGATGCTGGCGCTGCTGCGCGATCAGCGGAAGTCGGGACCGGAGGAGCGGACCAGCCCCGCGATGTCGCTCCCGCTGCGGATCCAGCCTGCCCGCGCTTCCGCATTGGGCTGGTCGCCGGACCTGTTCGCCCTCACCGTCCTGGTCGGAAACGCCTCGCTGCGCGCGGCAGACGGCGCGCTGGTCGCCCGCGGCCGCGGGCCGGTGGTGGCGCTCTGCGCCGAGTACGATCGGCCGCTGATCTCGCTCGCTCCCCCGGCATTGGCGCCCTACTCGCTTGCCCGCGCCCGCCTCCAGGGGATTCCCGCGCTGCGGCTGCCCGGAGGATGGTTCCGCCCGCCGCTGCGCCTGGAGACGACGCATCGGACCGCGCGCGCGGCGGCGCGCCGCGACGACGCCTTTGCCCGCGCCGGCCGCTTCCTCGTCGAGTTGGAAGAGGCGTGGCGGCGGCGGCTGGAACCGGTGCTCGAGATCGCCTGGCCGGTCTACGGACCCGAACACGGCGGACCGCTGCTCGACGGCGTCGCCGGAGCCCCCTTGCCGGAGCTGTCGCTTCGATGACGCCCACCGGCTTTTTTGCTTTTGCGAACCAGGAGGACCCCCGATGCAGAAGAACATCTTGATGCTCTCGCTGGCGGCGCTTCTCGCCTGCGCCCACGAGGAGCCGCAGACGCTGCCGACGGAGCGAGACTGGGAGAAGGGTCTCGACGCCACGCACGGGCCGCAGATTGCGCCCGTCGGACCCATCGACAGCGATCAGAGCGCGTACAACTACATCCGCCGCCGCGAGCAGGACCGCGACCTCGGCAGCCGGATGACCGCGGCCGGCCTCGACGAGATCATCGCCGCCTCGAGCCAGGTGCTGGCCTCGGCGATGGCGCTGCCCCTCTTCCGCGCCGGCGTCTTCTTCGGATCGCCGCGCCTGATCGAGCGGGCCTGCACCGCCGGCAGGCGCGTCACGCATTCCGCGCTGCGCTCCAGCGGCAACGTCGATGCCGTCCTCCAGGGATGCGGAGCGCTCACCGGCCCCAAGCAGGGATCGTCCGACGCCTGCGGCGACGGCAAGCAGAAGCTGCGCGACGCGTACGCCCTGCTCGCCGCCGACAAGGCCCCGGAAGCGGGACGGAGCGCCGCCGAGGCAGTCCGCTCGCTGCGCGACCGCTGCCCGAAGATGACGGCCCCGCTGCGCACTCCGGTCGATCCCGGCTCGCGTGGCTTCCTCATCGTCTGGGTACTGCACGCGAACGACGCGCCTCCGGTGACGTTCCTCGCCGGCGAGACGGCCCCCAATACCGCCGACGCGATCAACGATGCCTTCCTCCGCGGCGTGCAGGCGGTCCGCACCGTCGCGCACAACCCCTGAAAGGAGATCCCCATGTCCAACGAGCGTCCCGAGTTCCCGCCCATCGAAAGCGCACCGCCGCGGCGCACCTGGCCGTGGGCCGTGGCCGGCGCGGCGCTGGTCGTGGCGCTGCTGTGGGTGGCGCGGCGCACGCCGGCCGCGGCCGACGCGCGGCCCGCCGCGCTCACCGCTGCCGCGATCAGCGACACCAAGCCGGCGCCAGCTGCGGAAGCCGCGAAGTCCGCGGCGCCGGCCGCGAAGTCGCCTGCCGTGAAGACACCGGAGAGCCCGAACGTGATCGGCGGCGCCGTCGCCGCCGCGAAGAGCGTCGCCATGGTGGCGCGCGCCGAGCTCGACCGCGAGCTGGGCCGCACGAAGGCCGCCCTGGCGCAGTCCGCCGCCTACCGCAAGCAGATCGACGATCTGCAGAAGCAGCTCGGCGCCGCCCGGGGACAGATCGCCGCCATGCAGCAGGCGCAGAAGCCTCCGCCGCCCTCCGACCAGGAGCAGATCCTGCAGACGCTTGCCCCCGTCCTCCGCGCCAACAACGGCGGCAGCCCCTGACCGATGCCCACCCGACTGGAGACGCACATGAACCGCGCCCTGCTCCTCCTCGCCCTCGCCGCCGCCGTCCCGGCGCGAGCGGCCGACAAAGAGTTCAAGCCGATCAAGGCCTCCGAATCCGTCACCTATCCGTTGCCGCCGATCCCGTTGCCGGCGGTGCAGCCCGCGGACGGCAAGTGGGCCGAGACCGAGGACAGCCCGGCGCTGCGCGTCAGCCGCGCCTGGGTCAAGCTCGGGCAGGCCGCCGGGGTCGAGCGCAGCGAGGCGACGCGCCGTCTCTACCAGGCCTGGAAGAACGAGGTGGCCCAGAACGGGCCGCACGGCCGGGTCGCGCAGGCGGCGCACGCGAAGTTCCTCGCCGCCTACAAGAAGGACCTCGACCAGGCGCGGGCCATCTACGAGGGCGTGCTCCGCGACGTCGACTCGATGGATGCCGACGGCGCCGAAGGATCCGGGTCGGAGGGGGCCGTCGCCGGTGGCCTGGCGCGCGAGGCGGAGGACCAGATTCGCGCCGCGGACCGCGACGAGCGCCTGACCAATTCCGCCTGCTTCCTCTCCCCCGACAGCTGCCAGCAAGGCGATCCGGCGGACAAGGCGCTGCAGGACGAGATCTCCGCCCTCGTCAAAGGCACCCTGGAAGCCGGAGGGCCCGACGGCGGACTGAGCCTGTACGCGCTGCGCCGCAAGGCCGGCCTGCTCGCCCTGCGCGCGCGGGTCATGGGAGCGGTGACGCAGCGGGCAGCGGCCCGGCTCGCCACCGAGGTCGCGACGCAACAGGACGGCCAGGGAACGCTGCGATCGTTGCCCTCGCCCGTGGCCGCGCCGGCGGTTTCGGTCGCCCGCCGGAGCGTGACGCCCGCCGCCGACCCTTACCGGTGAGAACCTTCGTGGTGGTTGCGGCGCTGGCCCTCGCTTCGCGGGCCGGCGCCGCCGCCGTTTCCGCCCCCTGCGCCGCGAACAGCGGGCCACAGGGACCGGACGACC
>Ga0209474_10006062_pt1 | contig 10226 bp, 9 predicted proteins | sample GraSoiAngelo_145_FD_185902 | JGI IMG/M metagenome (GOLD analysis project Ga0209474, IMG submission 185902) | Grasslands soil microbial communities from the Angelo Coastal Reserve, California, USA - 14_1009_05_20cm (SPAdes) (version 2) | ecosystem: Environmental > Terrestrial > Soil > Grasslands ... | reverse complement strand
GCCTTCTCGATCTTCTCTCGAAGCTCGGCAACGCGCTTCTCGCTCGATGTGGTCGCCACACGGAAATTGTCTGCGATCTTGCGGTGTTAGCGTCGGGAGATGGCCTCAACTCCGCCGATCCCGCCGGTCACCGAGATCGATCTCACGCCGTTCGCCGATATCGTGGACAACGCGCGCACCGATCACGAACAGGCGCTCACCACCGGCCTCGTCGCGACGTCGAACGGGGGGCAGCCAGATCTCGCCCTGAAGGGCAGCCTGATGGTGTGGGACAAAGACCATCTGGCGTGGTGGGAACGCTCGAAGCGCGAGACCCTCGCGGCGGTCGCCACGAACCCACGGGTCGCGGTCTTCGTTCGGAACCCGACGCGCGATCGGCGCACGCTCCGTTTCTACGGGACGGCCCGGGTCGTCGACGACCCGGAGCTTAGGGAGCAGGTGTGGAGCCGTGTGCGGCAGGTCGAAAAGGAAACCGACAAGGAAAAGCAGGGGGTTGCCGTCATCGTCCGCGTCGATCGCGTTCGGGCGGGGCCCTTCGACATCCAGCGCAGATAGCGCGACGTTGTCGCCAAGGCCGGGAGTCCTATTCGACGCGTACGAGTTAGCAGCTCTCAGTCAGGCGCGCGGCACGATTCGCCACGACTAACGTGACGTCATGCGCGCTCGAGCATGCGTTGTGGCCGGAGTGCTGTCCCTACTAACTGCATGCACGCCGGCGCCCGCTGGGACCGCCACGATCGAGCCCTCGGCATCGTCACCTTCGGCGTCACCACCGGCCTCGCCATCGATATCGCCGTCGGCGACGATCGCGCCAGCTTCGGACGTCCCATTCAGCCCGCCTCCGGAGTGCAAGGTCGCGGCGATCGGCGCGCAGCGGTGGCGCTTCGACTGCGGCGAGCCGAAAAACACCAACGCGCGCGGAACGCTCAATGCCCCTCTTACCGGCCAGGGCTGGGGCATGTGCGCCTCCGGCCTCGCCAGCGCGCAGTGGGGCAAGGCGGAGCTCATGGTCACGGTCTCAGAGGGATCGGGAGTTCCGGGCGAGGGCTTTGTCGTGCGTGTCGATCCGATCACGAGTGACTGCGCGCTGAAAGTTTCGACGGCGGACCCAAGCCGGGGCTTCGAGGTGATGGCGCAGGCCTTTGTCGGAAGCGAGCTCGGCTGGGTTGCCGCCTGGCGGACCGATGCGAGAGCGGTCTTCCACACGGTGGACGGTGGCCGAACGTGGACCGAGCTCGCGCTCCCGGCCGACGTCGCGTATGTGGCCGAACTCCAGTTCGTCGATGAACGGAATGGTTGGATGCTCGGCTTCGCCGGCCGAGGCTTTCAGTATGGATGCGATCAGGCAGCGCCGGCCGACATTCCACGATGCCGCGACATCCTCTACCGAACGAGAGACGGCGGCCGCACATGGACAAGCTTGCGCGTCATGGCACTCGCACCGGCAGGCAGTCCCGGACTCAAAGAGATTCAGCTCGTCGACGCAACGACGGGATGGCTCCTCGAACGAGATGGGCCCGCCCCGTGCGAGATCGGTAAGCCGTGCTTCAACCTTCTTTCGACAACGGACGGCGGTAACCAATGGCGGACGGTGCTGGCCCGCACGGCGATGACCGACCTGCGCTTCGTCGATCGGACTCATGGCTGGAGCCTCGTCCCGTCAGATGGGGGCGTCGACGTGATCGCGACCGCCGATGGCGGGACCACATGGGCTCGGCAGATCGCAGGGGAGGAGATCCTCGGGCTCTCGGTGCCAAACGTTGACGTTGCTGTCGCGCTCGCACGCGCCGGCGGTTACTGCACCGCCAGCCTCTGCAACAAGTACGGGCTCTTCCGCATCGCCAGCGGCCAGCTCGCGATCGTCCACGAGACGGCGACGTCGGGTTGGTGGGCAGCACAAGGGTGCGGCGGCTTTTTGGGCGAGCCTTTCTTCGTCGACTCTCAGCACGGTTGGATCGGACTGCAGCGCGGCGTCGGCGGTCTTTCGGGTTCGAACGCGGCAGGTCTGATCGCTACCGTTGATGGCGGTGCGACGTGGTCATGCGTCGACGGGCTGCCGAGCGAAGACGTCTCGTTGGTCTGGTTCGCGGACGTGAGCCATGGGTGGGTCACAACACGATCGGACCCCTACGGGGCCGGACGCGGTGGAGCCCGAATCTGGCGGACAGAGGACGGCGGCCGAACCTGGAAAGTGGCGCTGGCCTAGGACCGCGTTTTCAGGGTGAGCCGGTCGCGCCTCCGACCCTAAGCACGGTCGGTCCCGCGGGGGCATACGTCATCGGATCCACGAGCACGCCGTTCGTCCGCGCCTCCCAATGCACGTGTGGCCCTGTCGACACTCCGCTCGAGCCGACCGAGGCGATCCGCTCTCCGCCGACCACACGCTCGCCGAGCTCGACGTTCGTCCCCGAGAGGTGGTAGTCGCATATCTCGAGGCCCCAGTCCAGGAGCACGCAGACCGACAGCCCGCCGGGACCGCGCCAACCGACTTCGGTGACGGTGCCGGAGTCGCTCGCAACCACGGCCGATCCGTACGGCGCGGCGATGTCCACACCGGTGTGTATCTGAGAGAAGAGCTGCGTCACAATGCCCTCGGTCGGCCACCGAATGCGCGGCGCGAACACGCGTGGCGCGTCGCTCACGACAAGACGGAAGCCCGGGTAGCGGCCTTCGGGCATCGGGATAAGCAGGACCCGGCCGATTGTCACATCGGCAGGCTCAAAGGCGACGCTGTTGACGTTCCGCACCGTGTCGGCATCCGCGCCGAAGCTCGCGGCGATACTCGAGAGCGTCTCCCCGTCGCGAACCACATGGATGGCGGCATCGATCGGCGGGATCACGACCGACTGACCCGGCCGGAGCTCCGCCGTGTCCTTTATCCCGTTGTTGTAAGCGATGGTCTGCGGCGTGATCCCGTACCGCGCCGCGATCGAAAGAAGCGTCTCGCCTGGCGCGACCGCGTGGACCTGGAGGCCCGGCGGGTCCTTCCGTAGGGCGGTTATCGGCGCGCCCCGCGCGACCACGACCGCGCGCTCCACCGAGTCGATCGGGGACGTGGCCACGAGGGGAGACGTGGGCTTCGCAAGCGCGACGGCTCCGAGCCGCTCCAGCTCCGGTGCGGCGATCACCGTCCATATGGGGATCACGGCCGCGATGACGCAGCACGCCGCCGTCGTGACGACGCGGGTCCATTGCTTGAGCGCGCTCCGTTTGCGCCGCCGCCGGCGTGGTCTTCGGAGAACGAGCCCAAAAGCGATATCGGCCGACCCGGTGAGCGGCAGGCGGACCTCGAGACGCGGTGGTGCCCGACGAATAGCTCCCCCAACCTGAGCCATGCCTGAATCCGGGCAAGCAGCGTGCCGGTTGAGCCCTTAGCGACCGAGCGACCCCTCGGCCCGGGCTAGTTTTGCGAAGCTCGCCATCAATTTCTTCACGCCTTTGTCGGGAAATGCGACCGTGACCTCTTCATCGTCGTCGCGCGCGACACTCGACACGACCATCCCTTCGCCGAGGGAAGGATGAATCACGCGATCGCCGGCGCGAAAGCGCGTTTCGGATACGACCGCGGTGCGCTGCTTCGTCGCGCGGCCGGTCCACGACCCGGGCAGACCCGCGAGCATCGCGTCGCGCCTCGCTTGCTTCCGCTCCTCGTAGCGACCCCGATCGCGCTCCCAATCGAGCTCGGCCCACGAGTCGCGCTCCTCGGTCTCGACGTCGCCGCGAAGCTGGACGCCTTCGCTCGGCAGCTCTGTCAGAAAGCGTGAGGGCGGATTCATGTTGGTGTGACCGAAGAGGGATCGCCGTCGCGCATACGTCAGGTACGCGCGATCCTTCGCGCGTGTGATACCGACGTAGCAGAGCCTTCGCTCTTCTTCCAGCTCCGACTCCTTGCCGCTCTCGATCGCGCGCATGTGCGGGAAAACGCCCTCCTCCATTCCCGTCATGAAGACGACGGGGAACTCGAGGCCCTTGACCGCGTGCATCGTGATCAACGTGGCGGCCGGCTTGGCGTCCTGGTACTCATCGACATCGGAAACGAGTGCGATCTCTTCGAGGAAGCTCGGAAGCTGCTCGTCCTGAGGCAGCGCGACGTAGTCCTCGGCGAGCGTGCGGAGCTCCTGCACGTTGGCCCAGCGCTCCTCCCCCTCCTCGGTCCCGTCCTTTAGATAGGTCTCATAGCCGGTTCGCTCGACGAGCTCGTCGATGAGCCGCGGGAGAGCGAGCTGCTCCCCGGAGACCCGGAGCCGCGCGATGATCTTGCCGAACGCCACGAGCGCCTCCTGCTGCCGCCGCGGGATCGTCGTGATGAGCTCGGCCTTCTCGAGAGCCTCCCCGACACTGATCTCGTGCTCGCGCGCACTCGCGAGGAGCGCGGCGCGCGTCTTGTCACCGAGGCCGCGCGGCGGCGTGTTGAGCACGCGCGCGAGGGCGAATGCGTCCTGGGGATTTCGGATGAGCCGGAGATACGCGAGCGTGTCCTTCACCTCACGCCGCTGGTAGAAGGAGACGCCGCCGACGATCTGGTATGCGAGGCCGAACGCGCGGAACTTGTCCTCGATCGCACGGGACTGCGCGTTCGTCCGGTACAGCACAGCGACGTCGCGGGTTCCGTGAGCCTCGCCCTCCCGCTGCAGGCGCTCGATCTCGCGCGCCACGATCTCCGCCTCGTGCGACTCGTCGTACGCCTGCATCACCACGATGTCGCTGCCGCCTTGGCGATCGGTCCAGAGCTTCTTTTCCTTGCGCGCCGCGTTGTTGCGGACCACCGAGTGCGCGGCGTCCAGGATCCGCTGCGTGGACCGATAGTTCTGCTCGAGCTTCACAACCTTCGCGTTCGGGTAGTCACGCTCGAAGTCGAGGATGTTGCGGACATCGGCACCGCGCCAGCTGAAGACCGATTGATCGTCGTCGCCGACGACCGCCAGGTTCTGCTTGAACCCCGCCAGGTAGCGAAGGAGCACGTACTGCGCGCGATTCGTGTCCTGGTACTCGTCGACGAGGATGTGCTGGTAGCGGTCCTGCCATTTCTCGAGGGCACGATCGCTCGTTTCGAACACCCGGCAGGCGAGGAGCAGGAGGTCGTCGAAGTCGACGGCGTTGTTCTCGCGGAGAAGCTCGTCGTACCGCTTCCAGACGATCGCCGCGATCCGATCGAGCTGGCCCTTCGGGCTCGACGCGAGGTCGGCCGGCCCTTTGAGCTCGTTCTTGGCGCTCGAGACGACCGACGAGATCGCGCCCGGCGCGAAGACGCGCTCGCTCGCGTTGGTGTCGGCCATCGCCTGGCGCAGCACAGCCCGCTGGTCGGCTTCGTCGTAGATCGCAAAGGATCGATCGATCCCGACCAGGGGACCCTCGCGGCGGAGCAGCCGCGCGCAGAAGCCGTGGAAGGTCCCGACCGTCAGCTCGGCAAGGCGCTCTTTGCCGACAAGCCGGTCAAGCCGCTCGCGCATCTCCTTGGCGGCCTTGTTCGTGAAGGTCACGGCCAGGATCGCGCTCGCGGGCACCGCGAGGTCGCGAATGAGGTAGGCGATCCGATGTGTCAGAACACGGGTCTTCCCGGAGCCGGCGCCGGCAAGGATGAGGAGTGGCCCGTCGCCGTGGGTCACGGCAACGCGCTGCTCGTCATTCAGGGGATCGAGGATCGGGTCGGCCATCGTGTCCATCGTATGGAGGAAGCGGACTGTTGATTCGTCGTGGATAAGCGCCCGAAATCGTGGACAACCTGCCGCACGAGGGTCTCGATTTGGTGGATAAGTTGATTGCCTGACCTCTGATCGCGCCGTAGATTTCTCCCTGTCCCGAGGGGTCTGCTAAAGGGAACGGGTCCGAGATTCCATCAAGGTCAACGTTCCCCGGGAGCGCAACCGGAGATAGCATCAAAGGCGGTCCGAGAGGAAATCGAGGATCGGCTCCACGGCCAGGCCGCAGTGCTTCGAAGCTGCGGTAGGGCACGGAGGCAGGTCGCTCGGGGCGTTTTCTTTTCCCCCCACATCCACCCCTGTTCGTCGACCGTACATTTTTCGTAGTGCCTGAGCAGCAGCCGGCCGACGACGCTCTCCTGACCGCACTCGCGGCCCGGGATCTGGGCGCCCTCGCCGCGCTTTACGACCGCTATGGGCGTCTGGCGTACTCCTTGGCCTATCGAATTCTCGGCGAGAGCGAGGCGGCGGAGGACGTCGTCCAGGACGCCTTCCTGTCCGCCTGGCGAGGGGCGGCGACGTACCGCCGCGAGCGGGGCAACCCGCGTGCCTGGCTTCTCTCGATCGTCCACCACCGGGCGGTCGACATCCTCCGGCGCAAGACGACCTTCCGGCCGGCGCCCCTCGAGATGGCCGAATCCCAGCCGAGCGATGACGACACCGCGCTGGCCGCCGAGAAGAACGTGGAGCAGCGCACCGTCCGCGACGCGCTCGAAGCGCTCCCCCAGGCCCAGCGCCGGACGATCGAGCTCGCCTATTTCGGCGGCTACACGCACGTCGAGCTATCGGAGCTCATGGGGGTCCCTCTTGGCACGGTGAAGGGCCGCATGCGCATCGGGCTCCAGAAGATGCGTCGCGCGCTGGAGCGGACCCGATGACCGAACACGTTCTGGATGAGCTCGAGGCCTACGCGCTCGGCGCGCTCGGCAGTACCGACGCCGAGCGCGTTGCTCAGCACCTTTCGACGTGCGCGTCCTGTCGCGCCGAAGCGGCCACGCTCGCGGAGGTCGTGGATAGCCTGCCCGACACCGTCGCGCTCCGTGAGCCGCGACCCGCGCTTCGCGACCGCCTTCTGCAGGCCGCGACACCCGAGGCACGTTCACGCGTCGCCGCCGGCTCGCGCCGCTGGTCGTTCGGTCCGATCCGTCCGTGGCGCCTCGCGATCGCGGCTGTCACGGCGGTGGTGATCGTTCTCGGTGCTGCGGACGTCGATGCCTACCGCCGGCTGGTAGCGGTCACGGCCGAGCGAGATCAGTACAACAGGACGATGGAAAGCATCCGCGAAGGTGCCCGCACCTGGTACATGGCCGGCACCGGCTCGTTCGCTGGCTCCGGCGGCACTCTCTACGACCCGCGCGCCACTGGCAAACAACCCTTCGTCCTTTTTCACGATCTTCCGCCGATCGCCGCGGACAAGGTCCTCACGATCTGGCTCGTCAGCCCGGACAGCACGTGGGCGCGCGCCGCAACGTTCCGACCGAACGGTGAGGACATCCAGGTGGTCGAGATCAGCTCAGAGGTCGCGGGCTTCGACCGCTGCGCGGTCACGGTCGACGATTCTCCCTGGGGCAAGCACGGCGTCGTCGTGATGGAGTCGCGCATCGCGCCACCCACCTCCGTTCCGTAACAGACGCGGAGGCACCTCGGTTGGTGCGCCTCGCTAGGCTCGGCTACTTCATGGGCCTAAGCAGAACCGGTCCCCCAGCCCTCTTCACTAGTGAAAGCGCGGTAGAGGCCAGGTTGGATCGATCCGAATGGCAACGCGTCTATGAAGAGTGCTTTCCGCGCGTTTTTCGCGCCCTCGTCGCTGCCGGGGCTCGACCCGACGAGGCCGAAGACGCCCTGCACGACGCGTTCGAGAGGGCGCTCACGCGCCAGGACGAGATCGTTCGTCCGGGAGGGTGGCTCTTTGTCGTTGGCCTGCGGCGGTGGCGTAGCCATCGCATCCGTTCGGCGATCTTTGCGCCACTTTCGCTCGTTCATCGCACGACCGAGATGAACGGGGAGGGCACGGAGCTCTTGACTGAGATGCGACGACTGCCCCTGCGTCAGCGGCAGGTGTTGGCTGCGCGGTATTTGGTCGGCCTTTCCCAGGACGAGACCGCGGCTGCACTCGGGATCGCGCGCGGGACCGTCGCAGCACACACGACCCAGGGCCTGGCGAAGCTTCGCAAGCGCCTGGAGGTCCGATGAGTCCGTACGAGCGACCGGTGGTGGACCGGCTTCAGGGTGAGGTTGCGCAGATTCCTCTCCCACCGCGGGAGCGCTGGACTCCACCCGAGCGGCATCGAAGTCGTCTTCTCCCGGCGCTCGCCGCGACGCTTGCCGTCATCGCTCTCGCGGTGATCATCGCCGCTCCCGCGCTCGAGCGGATCCCTTCGTACGGCGAGGGAGTCGGCGCGGCGGGATCGTCTACGGCGCCGAGAGCTGCGGCTCTGGCTTGCGCAACACCAGATCAGGCAACGTCGCCTGCCTGCAGACTCATCACCGGGCGGGTCGTCGAGGTGCTTGGCTCGCAGCTCGTGCGCGTCACTCCCGACGCGCTGACGATCGCCGCCGACTTCGAGAACCCGGCGCTCTTCGAGGCCGATGCCCGCACTCGGATCGAGCCAGCTGCATCGAGCATCGGCGCGGCAGGTGTTAAGCCTGGCGGGAGGGTGCAGGTCGCGTTCGATGCGCTCGCGCCCAAGACGGCGTCTGGCGCCTACACGCTGACGCGGTTCGTCGTCCTGAGCGCGGCCGGGGCGCCGGACTGCACGAACGGCAGTCCCTTGATGGACATCGCGAGATTTCCCCAGCCCACCACGCACGGAGGCGCAACGCCCGAAACCGCTTTCCGAAGCGCCTACCCGGCAATTCGTGACTTCGAGCTTTTCCCTTCCGGGTCGTTGCCGCGGGCCCCGGTCTGGATTGTCGCTGGCACGGACACCTACGAAGCCACGATCCTTCAAGACGGAACGTGGTTCATTTCCCCCGCGAAGTTCGTGCGTTGCGTTTCGTTCGAGGAAATTCGCACCTTCTCGCAGACGCCTGGTTCATCGCCGAACCCGAGCTCTCTACGGCCCGCCCCGACCGATCCGCCGCCGTTCCCAGACGGCCGCGCTCCTACCGCGACTGAAGTGACTGCGCAGCAGGTCGAGGCCGGTATGCCCTCGGGCGCGGCTATCTTCGCGGCCACGGATCCGAAGTGTGTGCTGAGCGCAGATCAGGCCTCGTTCCGCTGCACCCTGTCGCGAGCTCCGGCGCCGGAGATCTCCAACTTCCTGGACGCGAAAGAGTCGCTGGTGATCGGGGGGAGAGTGGCCGGCGGGTGCCTCGGTCTGGACCGCGGTGGGATGACCTGGCAGTGCTACATCGGTCAGAGCGCTGTAGACCACGCGATCATCGGCAAGGACTTACTTAGCCAGCCCGCGCCTTACCCCGGCCGCGGCTGACGCTGACGGCTAGATAAAGAAGAGGCCCGCTGGTTCACAGCGGGCCCCTCGCATTCGCGGATCGAGTACGTGTAGTCGCTAATAATCCATCCCGCCGCCACCTGGCATTGCGGGAGCCTTCTCCTTTTCGGGAAGGTCGGTGATGAGCGCCTCGGTGGTGAGGATCATCGCCGCGATCGACGCGCCGTTCTCGACGGCCGAGCGAACGACCTTGACCGGGTCGATGATCCCGGCCTTCGGCAGGTCGACGATCTTGCCGCTCATGACCTCGTAGCCCCAGTTCGGGGACTTCGCCTCCTCTTGCTTGCGCCGGACCTGGGCCAGGATGACTGCGCCGTCCTCGCCCGCGTTCGCGACGAGCTGGCGGAAGGGCTCCTCGAGAGCGCGGCGGAGGATATTCACGCCGGTCTGCTCGTCGCCCTCGGCCTTCACCTTGTCGAGCGCCTTGATCGCGTTGATGAGCGTGATCTCGCCTCCGGGGACCATGCCCTCTTCGATGCCCGCGCGGGCAGCTGAGAGCGCGTCCTCGACGCGGTGCTTCTTCTCTTTGAGCTCCACCTCGGTGGCTGCGCCGACCTTGATGACGGCGACGCCGCCGGCGAGCTTCGCGAGACGCTCCTGGAGCTTCTCCTTGTCGAAGTCGCTCGTGGTCTCTTCGATCTGCGCCTTGATCTGCTTGACGCGGGCCATGATCTGTTCCTGCTTGCCATGGCCTTCGACGAACGTGGTGTCGTCCTTGTTCGCCGTGACGCGGCGTGCGCGGCCGAGATCCTGGATCGTCGTCGCGTCGAGCTTGCGGCCGGCCTCTTCGGTGATGACCTGGCCGCCGGTGATGGTCGCGATGTCCTCGAGCATGGCCTTGCGGCGGTCGCCGAAGCCCGGAGCCTTGACCCCGAGGATGTTCAGCGTGCCGCGCAGCTTGTTCACGACGAGCGTCGCGAGCGCCTCGCCGTCGATATCCTCGGCGACGATCACGAGATTCTTCGAGACCTGCACGAGCTTCTCGAGCACGGGCAGGATGTCGGTGATCGCCGAGATCTTCTTGTCGGTGATGAGGATGTAGGGCTCCTCGATGACCGCTTCCATACGGTCG
>Ga0209474_10006060_pt1 | contig 10227 bp, 12 predicted proteins | sample GraSoiAngelo_145_FD_185902 | JGI IMG/M metagenome (GOLD analysis project Ga0209474, IMG submission 185902) | Grasslands soil microbial communities from the Angelo Coastal Reserve, California, USA - 14_1009_05_20cm (SPAdes) (version 2) | ecosystem: Environmental > Terrestrial > Soil > Grasslands... | reverse complement strand
TGAACGAAGGACGGTCTTCAGGGTGCGGATTGTCCCCGCGCTAAAGATTCACTTCTCTCCTCGCCCGCTCTGCACACTCTACCCCTTTGTTTTCTTTCGCTTACGCCATTCCTGTTCGAATCCGCGTGTCTATTCTTAAAATACTAGTACTATAAATGTACTTGACAGAATAGGAAATCAGTGATAGCATGAATCGTGCATTCTCGACTCCATCTCCGCCAATCCTCTCCTGCTGCTATCTCCGCGCCCCTTGTGCACTCTGTTTTGAAAAACACACGCCCATCCTCACCAGATTCGCAGCAAGTTGCGCCGATGTCCCGAAATCTTGCAAATTTGCCCCTTTGTTTTCAATCACTTCCACGATGCCCCTCCTGCAACCCCTTTCTTTTCATGTTTTTGCATTGTTGCCGGGGGTGGGTATGCCCCTGCAGCAAAAACACTCCACAAAAATGACTCCAAGCCAAAGAATCGAGGAAACCACATGATCGACACTCTGAACCCGGAAGCACCAGCCACGTCCGCAGGCCCCGAAGTTCCCGAATCCGCCGCAGCCTCTATCCCGGCGGAGATGCCGCTACACTCCCCCAAGCGCCGCGACGATCCTTCCCGTTGTCACTACCGCTACCCCAACGGCCGGCGCTGCACCCTTCCGGGCCTCCCCGCTAAGTCTGGCCTTTGCTTCCGCCACTATAATCGCCAGGTCACCGCTGGTCTTCCCCTCACTCCAATGCCCGATGACTTCGCCGACCTCTCCGAAGACCTCCTTTACGGCCCGCTCCAATTCTCTTCTGCCGAGGCTTTGCGCGAATACCTCACTCGGCTCCTCACCACAACGACCAGGGGCCGCATCTCGCCTCGCCGCGCCTCCGTTCTGGCTTACATCACCACCCAGCTCCTGCACAGCCACGTCGCCGCCGAAAAGGAAGCGGACCAGTCCCAGCCATTCATCTTCGATCTCCCCAGCCCCCATCGCGACCAGCCCGAGGCGCCGGAGGAAAACAAATGACCTTCTTAAACGCACAGCAAGGGAATCTTCGAAGTGGACGGCGGGAACGCGGCGGGATGCGAAGCCAAAAACATTGAGGGCGCAACGGCCTTGCGGCTGCTGCGCCCTCTTTCAATTGTGCCGTTAAGTTTTTGAGGCTTCCCGGCTCAATCTGTGAGTGAGAGTATGACCAACACTTTTTCTTGGCAAGCGAAATCGCAAAGTTCAACTGTGGAAAGCTGTGAACGACTGTGCAAAAAAATAGGGACTAGGGATTTCGGAACCGCGCCGCGGGAGCCCACGATGCACGGATGCAAAGCAAATCGCGAGATCAAGACGTTAGGTGCATCAGTCCGGGATGAGCGGCAAAAGAAAATCCTGGAGCTTCTGGCTTTCTGGGAGGCTCAAGCGCCCGAGATGGATACCCATGTGATTGGCTGCGGCCACACGCACGACGGAGCCAACGCCGACAATCGGGCCCATGGCCCTGTTCAGTTGTAGCTGTATGTCCACGGAGGAGCCTACCGGAACGATGCGCTGGGCTTTCACCAGAACGCCTTCCATGCTGACGTCCACGCTCTCGCCTTCGATGACATGCCCGTCATGTTTGAGCAGGACCCGGGACTTCACCGGAACGCGCCGGGTGCGGCGATGCTCGTGTTCGATGGCGCCTTGGGTGGCGCGGACAATCATCAAGAGGCGCTCCCGATCGAGCGGCTTGTACATGAAAAAACTGGCGCCCGCCTGGAATCCCCGGACCATGGCGGCCGGGCGCTTGTCATCGCTGATCATCACGACGGGCGTAATGCGGTTGCGGCTGGAGTCACGCATCTGCCGCGTAAGTTCTGGGCCGTCGGGGAAAGGCATTTGGTCGTCGAGGAAGACCATCGCGAACTTGCCATGCTGGAGAATGTCCGAAGCTTCGGCGCTCCTTGTGACGCTCAAGGAGTCCATGCCGACAGAGCCAAGGACTTTCTCAATGAGGTGGCAGGTAGCAGGTTCGTCATCCACAATAAGCGCTCGCTTGTCCATGTTGACGCTCCTTTCCACAGGACGTTCTGCGCAGTGCCACGGCGTGCAGGAAATCACCGTTCATGATGAACGGGCATGTCTCGAAGAGATCTTGGAACAAGATGCAAACCGGGTTGCTCGAAGCGCGAAGCTTCATAACAATAAAACTGGACGCCCACGCCGAATTTGCCCTCGAGAGAATCGGCGGGTTCCAGGCGAACCACTTGGCCGGTGCAGCGCCACTCCGTCGTGGGCTGGCCGGTGACTTCCTCGGGCATCTTCAGAAGGATTTCCACGACTTCGCCTTCGGCAATACGCGAGCGTGACGCGAAGAAGATGCCGCGTCTGGAAAGATTCACCGATTCGGCCCTCTCTTCGGGAAGGCCGGACTTCCAAACGCGGACTCGAAGAGCGATTCTGACATTGTGACGCTGAGAGAAACGACGATCGCGAGAGAAAACCTCGAGCAGGTTATCCATGTAAACCTCCAGTCGCCAAGGAGGGAGCTGGCGCGAGACAATTTTGGGAAGGGGTTTGAATTATGTGAGGAAACCCACAGGTTTGCACAGGCTCAATTTAGTGCTGCCCCGAGAACAATCAGCGGCGATTCCAATGTGGAACAATTTTTGGATTGGAGCTACTGCGGAAACTTAGTACGAAATAGAGCATACGATTCCGGACTGAAAAGCGATTTGCTGGAAGGTGGCTCGGATTCCCCCGTAACGCGCTATCATCAAGAACCATGGCCGCGCAAAAAAGCATGTTGAATGAGTTTCCCTGGGACGAGGACTATCGCGTTTCCAACATCGAAAACGTGCTCACGCCCGCTCTGGTGGTCTATCCGGAAGTCATTTCTTCCAACATCGAGCAAACCCTGCGTTTGCTGGGCGGCGACGCCAATCGCTGGCGCGTGCACATCAAGACGGCCAAGCTGGACTACACCTTGCGGATGCTCGTCGAACGCGGTGTTCGCAATTTCAAGTGCGCCACCACGCTGGAACTGCTCGTAGCTTGCCGCAGCGGCGCAAGCGACGTGCTCGTGGCTTATCCCATGGTGGGCGCGAACGCGCGCCGCGTGCGGGAAATCGCCGAAACATTTCCGCAGGCGCGCATTTCGGTTTTGGCTGAGAACGAAGAACAAGTTCTGCAATGGCGAGGCAGCCGCGTCGGGGTGTTTCTCGATATTAATCCAGGAATGAATCGCACGGGGATCGAGCAGAGTCACGGCGCGGCAATTGTCAGCTTGGTGCGCGGAGTCGCAGACGCCGGGTTGGAGTTTCGCGGCCTGCATTATTACGACGGGCAGTACGGCGGAGTCGAAGAGCGCGAGCGAACTGCAGCGGCGCATGCGGGCTACGACAGTTTGCTGGAAGTGGTGAGCGAAGTAGAACGCAGCGGTGTGAGCGTGCCGGAGGTGATTACCGCGGGCACGCCGACACTTCCGTGCTCGCTAGCGTACCCGGGCTTTCGCGGGCAAAAGTTCGTTCACCGGGTGTCGCCCGGAACGGTTACCTATAACGATGCGACCAGCCTGGCGCAACTGCCGGCCGAATACAGATTGCGGCCAGCGGCGCTCGTCTTAACGAGAGTTGTGAGCAAGCCACGCAAAGGCGTGATCACCTGCGATGCCGGGCACAAAGCAGTGTCCGCGGACGCTGGCGTGCCGACGTGCGTGGTCGTGGGCCACGCGGAACTGACACCTCTTTCTCCCAGCGAGGAGCATCTCCCGATCGCCGTTGCGGGAGACGCAGCCGGGCCGGAAGTTGGCGAAGCGCTTTACCTCCTGCCCCGCCACGTTTGCCCCACGGTGAACAATTTTGATTGCGCGCTTTTGGTGCGGAACAGGCAGATCGAAGCGGTGGAAAAAGTGACCGCTCGCGGCCGCGAAGCACCGCTTCTGGGCACGCAGGAACGAACCGCCACGCTTGCGCGTTGAAACTGCCAAAAAGGCGGCCCGAATCTTTTCAAAGGGTTGGAGCAAGGGGTCGAGGCAGCAGGAAGGACCCGTTTTTTCGGAAACATTTTGGAGGGGAGTCTCGTACCTCTATCAAGCCGCCGGAAAGCAGGAGCGGGTCGCTAAGTTCGAACCGGGCGTCAATGACCCGAAAGACCAGCCAAACACCGGCCAGGAGGCAATCCGCCATGCTCAATAAGCATCGAGGGCACATCACCAAGGCTGCGCTGGCAGCCGCAACAGCTCTGCTGTTTTCCCAGGCTGGCGTGGTGGCGCAGACAACATCCGCACCCGCAAAGGCCAGCCAGTCAACGAGTTCAGCGACGGCGGAGAAGGGTGAGCGCTGGCTCCACGTTCGCGTAATTTGCACGGACGGTAGAGGGGACACCGTTCGCGTGAACGTGCCGCTGGAGCTGGCGGAAAAGGTGCTTCCCGCCGTCAATCACGATCGCTTGCACAACGGCAAGGTGAGGATCGATGACTCCCGAATGGATGACGTGGACCTTCGGGCGCTGATGGAGGCGATTCGCTCGGCCAAGGACGGGGAATACGTCACTGTACAGGGAAGCGACAACGATGTACGCGTGGCCAAAGAAGGCAACCACCTCATGATCCACGTAGTGGACAAGAGCGGGCCGAAAAAGTCGCAGGTCGAAGTCAAAGTGCCCATGAAGGTGGTCGAGGCGCTGCTTTCCGCGGGAAAAGATGAACTGGACCTGGTGGCGGCACTCCACGCGCTGGGCGCGCAAGGCGACGTGGAACTGGTCTCTGTGAAGGACAGCGAAAATACCGTGAAGGTTTGGCTGGACTCGAAGAACGTGGCGGACTGAAAGTCTTAAGTCGTAAGTGTAAGTTTTGAGTTTGCGATAACCAAAATACGCCTGTCATTCCGATGGGGGTCGCCTGCGGCAGGCAGGCGACGAGGAATCTGCTTTTTGCCTTGAGTTTTCACGGAAAGCAGATCCCTCGCGCCGCTCGGGATGACAGTTAGCGGAAACTTTTCAACAAGCCGGTGGGACTTAAGACTTAAGACTTAAAACCTTGTGGGTTCACAAGCCGTGGAGGCAAACATGATGTTGTTGGCGAAGGCGGCTCTCGGAGTCGGCGGGGCCCTTGTGGCGGCAGGCGCATACACGTTCCACGAAGGCGTAATTCGCGTGGACGTTGACGAGTTTCGCGCGGGAGGTTCGCACGTTCACCTGTGGGTCCCGGCAGCGATGGTGCCGATGACGATGCATTTCGTGCCGAAACATCATCTCTGCGACGCGGCGAACCATGCGCGCGAGTTTCTTCCCATAGCGCACGCCCTGTTCAAGGAATTAAAGAAATTTCCTGACGCCGAATTCGTGGAAGTGAAAGATGACGAGCAGCACGTGCAGATTCGAACGCACGAAGGGAAGCTGCAAATTGACGTGGATGATCCTGGCGAGAAAGTCCACCTATTGGTGCCGTTGAGCACAGTGGACGACGTGGTCGGGCAGCTTGAGGATAGCGCACCGGGAGCGTAACGGCAGCCATTACGAGTTATGCTGGCTCCACACGCAGGCCGTGCCAAGACCGCGCGGCCAAGCCAGGATTCTTCGCTTCGCTCGGAATGGCAGTCAACGGCGTTTTTCAACAAATCTCCAGTGGTCTTGTGAAGTCTTTAAGGTCTCAAGAGACGTCGTGGCCGCGCGCGACTCAGATGGAAGCGCCTGCTTCCTTTGCGGCCACTTGAAAATAGGCTTCTTCGAGGATGGCGTCTTTTTTCCAACCCGCGCGCTGCAAAATTCCGCGGCTGTTTTCGATCATTTTCGGATGCCCGCACAGATAGGCAGTAGTTTCGTCCGGCCTTAATATCCACGCATCAACATATTTTCGCAAGAGATCGTCGACGCGCCCGGTTTCGCCGGTCCATTGCGGGTTATCCCACGGACGGCTCACCGTCGGGACATATTGGAGCCAAGGTGCTTCCGACGCATAGCGTCCGAGTTCCTCGCAATAACCGAATTCGAAAGAGTGGCTGGCGCCATGGAGGGAAAAGAATTTGTGGCCGCCGGGCATGGGACTCGCGCCGCTTTTCCAGTCGCGATAAATCGTTCGAACATAACTCACGAACGGAGCGATGCCCGTCACGGTGGAAATCAGCAAATGGTTGGTTCGCCCGCTGCCAAGATCGAGCGTAAAGCGGCCCTTGGCGATCTTGCGGCAAAGCAACGCATCTCCCGGCTGCAACTGGAAAAGGCCCGGCGTCAATCCGCCAAGCGGAACGAGTTCGACGAAGAACTCGAGGGCTTCTTCGTAGGGAGAGGAAGCCATGGAGTAGGCGCGCTCGGTTCGAAGACCATCGCGCTCGATGCCGAGCGTGGCGTATTGCCCCGCGCGGTATTCGAGGGGGCCACCGGGATCGACGCGCAGGACGCACAAATCCGCAGAGATATCGCGGCGGCCTAGAATGCGCGCGTTGTAATACTTATCGGGAGAGCGGGTCATCTGAAGTTGCTTTCACGGGGCGCTTCCTACCTGCCTTTGGCCGCATCGCTTAGGAATGCAGACCTCATTCGTAAGCCAGCGCGACGACAGGGTCGTACGTGGCGGCACGCAGGGCCGGATACAACGCGCCAGCCGCGGCCCCGGCTAATGCAAGCATGATGGCGGCAAAGATCCAGTTGGGGGAAATGAGAACTGTGAGACCCGGATTGACTTCTTTCAAGACGACTTGGGTGAGAAACGTGAGGCCGACGCCGAGTCCCGTACCCAAAATGGTGAGAATGAACGTTTCCGTGAGAAGCATTCGAACAATATCAAAACGGGAAAAGCCGAGAGCCTTCAGAATGCCAATCTCGCGCGTGCGCTCCATCACCATCGTGTGCATGTTGAGCAGCACGACGATGAAGCTGATGACAATCCCGAGAGCCACCATGGTTCGTGTGAATGGGCGAAGCTGCGGCAAATTGGAAGAATTCATGAGCGAGACGTATTCCGCGAGAGAACGGATGCTGTATTGGGGCAGCAATTTGGCGAGTTGCGCCCGGGTGGCGCCGGTATCTCCTTTGCTGCGGACATAAAACATGGACACGCGCCTCTCGGCGCCGGCAATCTCTTGCGCGGTGCGGATGGGAATGAAAAATCGGGCGCCCTTGCCGTGAGCGACGATGCCACTGACCGTAAATACATGATTCAGAAGCGTGACCTGGCTGCCGACCTTTAAGTGACGGGTCTGGGCGATGATGTCGTCGGCAATCACTTCATCCGGTCCCTGGAACAGGCGGCCGTCACGAAACAAGAAGCCTCTGCTGAGCGCATTGAAACGCGCGTAGTCAATGCCGTAGACCATCACTAAGCTCTTTGGTTCCGTGAGGATAATCGTGGGAGCCACCTCGTCAACGCTCTTGACGCTGGCAATCTGGTCACCGAGGGACTCCGGCATCACGGCACTGGAGAAGGCAAAGAAGATCGAAGAGTTCGGCGGCTGCACGAGAATGTCTGCGCCGACGCCCTCGACGCGTTTTCCCCATTCGGAAACCACTCCCGAAGTGAGACCCACGATCAACAAGACGAGAATCACCTGGATGGCAATGGCAATCACGCTGAGAGAGCTGCGCATGGGACGCACAGTGATGCTGCCCCAGAACATCTGGAGCAAGGAAAACGGTCCTTCAAAGGTCTCGTTCATGTTGGAAGGCCAAAATTGTACTGTAACATCCTGATTTTGCGAGGGCAAAGCGAGCGGGGCGGCAGCTGGAGCAAGCCGGATGCCGAAAATCCGAAACATTGTTTCTGTGCGGTAAAGTTTTCAACACAAGTGTTGATAACTTTGTGGAAATCAGGCCTGAGGCGCAGGGTAACTTCCGACTGTTCAACGTTCTTGCGCTCATTGCACCATTTGTGGGCAACAACAGAGTTTCCTACGCAGTGGAAGGTCAACGAAGCCGGATCGCCTGTCTACAAGTGTTTCAGAATTAAAATTCAAGGCAAGAAAGGTAAATGAAATGTTCCACGGAATGTTTCACGGAACGTGTCAGGAGTGTTTCACAGAATGTTCCACGAAATGTTCCACAAATGTTCCACGCGGAGTTTAAAAAAGCCCGTGTGGAATCCTATCTCGCGTTGGCATGGTGGTGAAGCGAATCGTTTAAACAAGAAACTCATTCACCGCATTCAGTTTCACAAAGCGAAAGCAAGAAAGCATTTCTGGAAGGCGAAAAAGTTTGCACAAAAACGCACGCTCAGTACCACTTCGGAGGACGCTCGAGGCGAATCTTGATGGTTTGTTTCGGATCGGTGATGTCGAACCAGCGTCCGTAGCTCTTCCAACCTTCAGCGAGCACTTGGATCAGCACGCGGCCCAGAGGGGCGTCGGGAACGTGCGCAACACCATCGCGATTGGTTTTCACGTTTAATTCCATGGTTTTGTTTTTCTTGATCTTGTGCTCTTCGATGTATTTGAAGTAGACACTGGCGTTTTCAACGGGTGTTTCTTTTTCGCCTCCCGTGACTTCAATGGTGATGCGCGATTGGGGATCAGGCCGAGGAGCGCCTTGCTTCGGTTCGGGAGAAGAAGCCGGCGGATTCTGCGCCGGTACCTGAGCCGCCAGAAAAAATGCCGCTGCCACACAGGAACCGACAAGAAAGATTCGAGAGAAGTTCGTCATCTGCGCGAATACCATCCTCTACGGAAGGACTGGCTGAGGTCAAGCCTTTGTCCCAAAAAATTTGGATGCCCGGAGGGCGAGAATTGCTGCTCGGCCCATGGGTCCAGACCACGGTGGCTCTGGCGTACCGTGGAAACTTCCGTGTTAGCCTATTTGACGGATTTGTGAGGCTCCTGTAAGTTTTCAAGAATCTGCTCCGAATGGATGACTGGGACAGTTGAACCCTGAAAGTGCCCGCGGGCAGTCAGCAGCCTACCCCAAGCTGCCTACTTCAACAGGATTTGAGAGCAAGCAAGGAGAGCATCATGGGTTTTGCCACCAATGCCATTCATGTGGGCCAAGAGCCGGATCCCGCCACAGGCGCGATTGTCGCGCCGATTTATCAAACTTCTACATACGTCAACGAGGAGCTGGGAAAGAACAAGGGCTACGACTACGCGCGAACAAATCATCCGAACCGCAAGGCGCTGGAGCGCACGGTGGCGAAGCTGGAGGGCGGACACAGCGCCTATGTTTTTACTTCAGGGATGGCGGGAATCGACGCCGTTTTTCGCCTGCTGCGACCTGGGGACCATGTGGTGGTGTCAGAGGCCGTATACGGCGGAGTGTTCCGGCTTTCCACGCAATTGCTAGTGCACTTTGGGCTGGAATTCAGCTTCGTGGACACGTCGATGCCGGAAGCGGTGCGCATGGCTTTGCGCCCGAATACCAAGATGATTTATGTCGAGACGCCTACGAATCCGACGATGAACGTGACGGACATCGCGGTTGTTTCGAAACTGGCCGGGGAACGGAACATCACGATTGCGGTGGACAATACGTTTTTGAGCCCGTACCTGCAGCGGCCCATCGAGCTTGGCGCGCACATCGTGGTGCACTCGATGACAAAATATTTGAACGGGCACAGCGATGCGACGGGTGGAGCGGTGGTGCTAACCCGGCCTGAAGATGCGGAGAAGATTTACTTTATTCAGCGCTCGGCGGGAAGCGGGCTGGCGCCGATGGATTGCTTTTTGGTTTCGCGGGGAATCAAGACGCTCGCAGTACGCATGCTCCAGCACAATGCGAATGGGATCACCGTGGCGCGGCATCTGGACGCGCATCCCAAAGTGCGCAAGGTATTTTACCCGGGGCTGCCCACGCATCCGCAGCACGAAGTGGCGCGGCGCCAGCAAAAAGGCCCGGGCGCGATGCTTTCGTTTGACTTGGCATCCGTGGATGCGGCCCGGCGGTTCCTGAACCATTTGCAACTCTGTTCGCTGGCGGAGAGCCTGGGCGGAGTGGAAACCCTGGTTTCGCTTCCGGCGCTGATGACGCACGCTTCCATGCCAAAAGAGGTGCGGGAGCGCGTGGGGATCACCGAAGGATTGGTGCGGCTGTCAGTGGGAATCGAGGACGTGGAAGATATTATTGCGGATTTGGATCAGGCGCTGTTGTATGTGTGACGTTCCGCCCGCCCGCTTGCTTTGCCAAGGTTGGCTACCGAGCCGTATCCGCTACAGAATTTTTCAACCAGGAAAGATAATCGGCTGAGCCTTCGGTGATGGGAAAGGCGATGAACTCGGGGACGTCGTAGGAGTGCAGGCGCTTCACTTCCCTTTCCAATTCTGGCAGGCGAGTGGTCGTGGTCTTGATGAGCAGCA
>Ga0209474_10006059_pt1 | contig 10228 bp, 10 predicted proteins | sample GraSoiAngelo_145_FD_185902 | JGI IMG/M metagenome (GOLD analysis project Ga0209474, IMG submission 185902) | Grasslands soil microbial communities from the Angelo Coastal Reserve, California, USA - 14_1009_05_20cm (SPAdes) (version 2) | ecosystem: Environmental > Terrestrial > Soil > Grasslands... | reverse complement strand
CGTGAGCGCGACCAGGATGCCGGCGGCTGTCACCCCGGTCTGGCGGACGCCCATGGCCAGGCCTCGCTCCCGGGGCGGGAACCAGAGTGTGAGGGCGCGGGTGCCGCCCGGCGAGCCGCTGGAAGCCGCGATCGCCGCCGGCCACAGCAGCAGGAACAGCGGCAGGAAGGAGTTGGTCTGGGCCGCCAAGGTCAGCACGCCCGCCACCGCCAGGGCGCCACCACCGACCACCCAGCGCTCGCCGATGCGGTCGACCAGCAGCCCGAAGGGCAGCATGCCCAGCAGCATCCCGCCCCAGATCGCCGAGGTCAGCAGGCCGAGCTCGGCGCGGCTCAAGTGCAGCGCCGGCGTGATGACGGGCCCGATGGCGGCCGGCGTCTGCTGCGGCAGGGAGACGCCCAGCTGCATGACGGTGGCCAGGGCGAGCACCACCCAACGGAAGCGCAAAGCTCGATCCAGAATAGGCCGTGACGTGCGAACATCTGCTCGATGGTCGAACTGGGGCTCAACCGGGCCGAGCCGGCCACGCTGGTCGTCGACCTCAACTGCGCCTTCGCCTCCATCGAGCAGCAGCACGACCCCTCCCTGCGCGGCCGTCCACTCGCGATCGCGGCCTACGCGACCGACGCGGCCACCATCGTCTCTTCCTCCCGCGAGGCACGCGACCTCGGCATCAAGACCGGCATGCGCGTGTTCGAGGCCAAGGCGCTGTACCCGCGGCTGGTGATCCGGGAGCCCAACCCACCGCACTACCGCGAGGTCTCCGACAAGCTCATCGAGATCCTGCAGCGGCACACGCCGGACGTGCTCCGGATGTCCATCGACGAGGCCTCACTCAACCTGGCCGGGACGCCCGACCTGACCCGGCTGGGGCCGGAAGGGGTGGGCTGGGCCATCAAGCGGGCGGTGCGCGCGGAGGTCGGCGAGTGCGTGACCTGCTCGATCGGCATCTCGACCTCGATCTGGATGGCCAAGCAGGCCTCCAACCTGGACAAGCGCGACGGCTTGGAGCGGATCGACCACCGCAACCTGGTGGCCGTGTTCGGCCGGCTCGAGCTGACCGACCTCTCCGGCATCGCCGACGCCACCGCCCGGCACCTGGCACGCGCCGGCATTCGCACCCCGCTCGACTTCCTCTATGCGACTCCGCAGCGCCTGCGCCTGGCCGGCATGCGCCGGGAGGTCGCCGAGCACTGGCTCAAGCGCCTGCGCGGCTACGAGGTCGGCTCCTTCGAGAGCGCGCGCCGCAAGAGCTACAGCCACTCGCACGTGATGGCACGCGCCACCAGCGTGCAGGCCGACCTCGAGGAGCTGCTTATGCGGCTGTCGGAGATGGTGGGCCGGCGCCTGCGCGCGGCCGGGCGGCGGGGCAGCGTGGTCACGGTCAGCGTGGTCTACCGGCCGCGGGCGGGCCACTTCTCACACCAGGCCAAGCAGCCGCAGCCGATCAGCACCGGCGAGGAGATCTACCGGGCGGCGCTGGAGCTGCTGGCCGCCCGCGAGCCCAACCGTGAGATCGGCACCCTGGGCGTCGGCCTCTCCGGTCTGAGCGACGCGGCCGAAGACCAGATGGACCTCTTCGCGGAGCCCCGAGCGCCGCGAGGCGATCGGCTGGAGAAGGCGATGGACACCATCCGCGACCGCTTCGGGGAGGACGCGGTGCAGCGCGGCCGGCTGCTGGGCCGGGCGCCGGTGGTGCGCGACCGCATCGCCTTCGGCAACACCGGCCACCCGGAAGAGTGACGCTCCGCTGCGCTCCGCTGCGCGGGAAGAACCTGCGGTTCCTCCCGCGGACCTACCTCCATTTGCCTCCGCGCCAAGTCCCCAACGCCTGGATCACGGACTCATCCGGGCCGGCAAAGCCGGCCCTCACTACCACGCCCGAGGTTTACTAAGCAGCCATGCCCGAGGTCGTGATCGGCGCCGACGGTCGCCCCCGCTGCTGGTGGGGCACCTCTGACCCGATCTATCTCGCCTACCACGACGAGGAGTGGGGCCGTCCGGTCGAGAACGACCGCCGGCTGTTCGAGAAGCTCTGCCTGGAGGGCTTCATGTCGGGGCTCAGCTGGCTGACGATCCTGCGCAAGCGCGAGAACTTCCGCGCCGCCTTTGCCGATTTCGAGCCCGCGGAGGTGGCGAAGTTCGGGGACGCCGACGTTGCGCGCCTGATGGAGGATGCCGGCATCGTGCGGAACCGGGCCAAGATCGAAGCCACCATCAACAACGCGCGCCGCTGCCTGGAGCTGGAGGCACAGGCCGGGTCGTTCGCCCGCTATGTCTGGGGCTTCGAGACCGCCGGCCCGGCCGCCCTCAGCAAGGACTTGAAGAAGCGCGGCTGGGCCTTTGTGGGTCCCACCACCGTTGAGTCGTTCATGGAGGCGATGGGGGTGCTCAACCACCACCTGCCGGGCTGCTTCGCCTACGCCGAGGTCGAGGAGATGCGCCGCCGTCGTGGACTTTGACGCGATCGTCGTCGGCGGCGGCATCGCCGGCGCCTCCATCGCCTACGAGCTGGCGGCCGACCGCCGGGTCCTGCTCCTGGAGCAGGAGCGGCAGCTCGCCTACCACACCACCGGCCGCTCGGCGGCGATCTACCTGCAGAGCTACGGCAACGCCGCCGTCCGCGCGCTCACCGTGGCCAGCCGCACCGACTTCGACCGGCTGAGCGAGCTGGTCGACGGCACTCCGCTGCTCACCCCTAAGGCTCTTCTGTGGACCGCCGACGACGAGGGCGCCGCGCACCTGGAAGAGCTGCTGGAATCCGTGCCGCAGCTGCGGCCGGTGGCGCCGGCGGCGGCCGTCGAGCTCTGTCCCGCACTGCGGCCCGAGAATCTGGCGCTGGCGGCCGAGGACGTCTCGGCCATGGAGATCGACGTGCACGCCACCCACGAGGCTTACGTGCGCGGCTTCCGGCAGCGCGGCGGGACGATCCGGGCCGAAGCTCCGGTCGAGCGCCTGGCGGCGAGCGACGGCGCCTGGCGCGTGGAGTCGGGTTCGTTCACCGCGGAGGCGCCGGTGGTGGTGAACGCCGCCGGCGCCTGGGGCGACGTGGTAGCCGAGCGCGCGGGAGTCCGCCCGGTGGGCCTCCAGCCCCTGCGGCGAACCATCTTCACCAGCCCCGTCAGCGGCTGGCAGGACCTCGACGCCTGGCCCTTCATCGGCGACGCCGGCTACCACTTCTACTTCAAGGGCGAGCACGACCAGGTCATGGCCTCACCAGCCGACGAGACGCCCGACGTGCCCCGCGACGCCAAGCCGGCCGATATCGACATCGCGCGCGCCATCCAGGTCATCAACGAGTACACGCGGCTCGAGCTGCGCAGCGTGCGCAGCGCCTGGGCGGGCCTGCGCACCTTCGCGCCCGACCGCTCGCCGGTGGTGGGCGATGCACCCGACGCGCCCGGCTTCTTCTGGTTCGTGGGCCAGGGCGGCTACGGCATCCAGATGGGGCCGGCACTCGCCCGCACCGGCGCCGCCCTGGCGCTGCGCCGCCCGCTGCCCGCCGACGTGGCGGCTCTCGGCGTCACCGCCGAGGCCCTGTCTCCGTCTCGGCCGGGCGTTGCGAGTAGGCCGCATACAGCGCCAGGTCATAGCCGATCTTGATCAAGCCCGCGAGCACGAAGGGCAGGCCGTAAGCGGCGGTCTGGACCGCCGCGCCGGCCAGGACCGGACCCACCGCCTGCGCCACCCCGCGCACCGACCCGGTGAGCGCGAGCGCGCCGGCCCGCTCCGACGGGGGCACGATCGAGGTCACGTAGGCCTGCCGGGTCGGTACGTCCATCTGGCTGATGCTGAAGCGGAGGATCAGCAGCGCCACCGCCGTGGGCAGGTTGGGGCTGAGCGGCACCAGCAGCAGGAGCACGTTGCTCGGCAGGTGCGTGAACACCATCGTGCGCACCAGCCCGATCCGATCCGCCAGCCTGGTGGCCACCTCGTAGGAGCCGGCCTGGACCAGCGCGATTGCGGCCAATGCCGGGCCCAGCACACCGCTGCCGGCTCCGAAGCGCACGTGGAGCCAGTAGGCGATCACGGCCTGGACGACGAACCCGCCGCCCAGTGAGTCCACTGCGAACAGCGCGGCCAGGCCGGCCAGCGGCCGCGCGCCGGCGCGGCTCAGGGCGGGTCCCGGTACCGGGCTCTCGACCTGGTCTGAGAGCAGAAGTGCCAGTCCGGCGGTGATCAGGCCGGCTGCGCCGTAGATCAAGAGCAGCAGCTGCGCCGCAGCGGGTGAGGTCGCCAGCGCCGCCGCCAGGCCGCCGGCCGCCGCGGCCAGACCACCGGTCAGGGAGTAGCGGCCGAAGGCCCGATTGCGGCGCGCCGCAGGCACCGCCTCGGTGAGGGTCGACTGCTCCAGCGCGAGGAAGGGTCCGAGGTCGACGCTGGAGGCGCCCAGCATGCCGGTGGCTCCGGCCAGCACGAGCTGCCACGTCTGCGTCGCCAGCGCGAGGTCGAATCCCGAGACCGCCATCAGCAGGCCCGCGCCGGCCAGCACGCGGCGGCGGCCGAAGCGGGCGGCCAATGCGGCCGCGGGCAATCCATACAGCGATGCCGTCAGCAACCCGATCGAGACCACCAGCCCGATTTGGGCCGGCCTCAGGCCGCGCCGTTCCAGCTGCAGACCCAGGATCACGGCCATGAAGCCGAACCCGAAACCACGCAGCAGCCGGGCCGCCAGAAGCAACCGGTAATCCCTGGGCTGCCCGCACCTCAACTTGGTAGCATTGCTATCAGATAATCACCATCTGCGGAGGCAACTATGCCAGGCAAGAAGCACGGCCCGAGCGTCAAGAATCCCGACACCTATGAGGCCCTTCGCGACAAGGGCATGTCCAAGGAGCGAGCTGCCAAGATCAGCAACGCCCAGAAGAACAAAGGCCAGGACAAAGGCAAGAGCTAGAGCCGGCAGCATCAGCGCCCAGCCGGGGCCGATCAGCCCCGCTCCCATCCACGAGTTCCGGCCCGAGTGGATCCCGGCCTATCTTTCGAACGGCCTGCTCGGCCTGCGCTGCGGGCCGCTGCCGCAGCTGGAGGGAGTCTGCATCGTGGGCGGGCTGGCCTCCATCCAGCCCGTCGACGAAGTGGAGGGCTTCGCGCGCGGGCCCTACCCCGTCAGCGGGGATGTGCAGCTCGGCCCCCACCAGCTGAGCCGGGTGCCTGAGCTGGCGCACCTGCTCGAGCAGCGGTACGACTTCGCGGCCGGGGAGCTACACACCAGGTTTGCCTTCAGCACGCCTGACGGCAGCGCCCATGTAGAGGTGGTCACCTTCTGCAGCCGCACCTCGCCGGCGGTGGTGCTGCAGGAGGTGGCGGTCACGGTCGACCGGCCGCTGACGCTGGTGCTCACCGGCAGCGTCAACCACGAAGGCGTGCCGGGCCGCATGCTGGAGCGCAGCACCCAGACGCCGGGCACCGATCAGCCGGTCTGCGACGGCTGGATGCTGTGGGAAACCCGAGGTGGGCTCAGCACCTGCGGCACCGCCTTCGTCACGAGCTTCACGGGACCAGGCTCGGTCGAGCGCTCCCTCGAACGCTTCGACGAGACGGCGCCCCTGCGCACCAAGTACAAGGTCGACGCACAGCCCGGCGCCCGCTACGTGCTCCGCCAGATGACCGCGCTGGTGGCCAGCGCGTTTCACTCCCAACCCCACCGGCAGGCCACCCGCCAAGTCGGGGCTGCGCGGATCAAGGGCTGGGACCGGCTGCGCGAGGAGAACCGCGAGCGCTGGCGGGACCTCTGGCGCAGCAGGATCCTGATCGACGCCGACGATGCCCGCTGGCAGGAGCTGGCCGACGCCGCCTTCTTCTACCTGCACAGCTCGGCCCACATCTCCTCGCTGTTCAGCACGGCCATGTTCGGCCTCGCCTTCTGGCCCAACTACCACTACTACCAGGGCCACGTGATGTGGGACATCGAGGCCTTCGCGCATCTGCCCCTTGCCCTCGCCCAGCCCGACACCGGCCGCTCGCTGCTCGAGTTCCGGTTCCAGAACCTGGAGGCGGCCGAGCTCAACGCCGGCCTGCACGGCTACGACGGCACCCAGTTTCCCTGGGCGGCGGGCCCCCGACGGGGTGAAGAGGCGATTCGCAGCAACGCGCCCCAGCTCGGCTTCGAGCAGCACGTCAACATGTGCGTCGCGTTGGCGTTCGCCCGCCAGGTGCACATCACCGGCGACGACGACTACCTGCGCGAGCGCGCCTGGCCGGTGCTGGAAGGGGTGGCGCGCTGGATCAGCAGCCGGCTCAGCCCCGTGCCCGGCGGGTTGGGCATGAAGGAAGTGATCGGGATCGCCGAGGCGCAGAGGCCGGTCGACAACAACGCCTACGTGAACATGGCGGCCGCCGTCGCCCTGCGCGAAGCGGCCCACTGCGCGGAGCGCCTGGGCCGCGGCGCCGATGCCCGCGCCTGGCGCGGGCTCGCCGACCATATCTGGCTGCCGATGGACGGCGACGTGATCCTCAGCTACCAGGGCTTCGACCCCAAGCGCCACGATGTGGCGGCATCGACCCCGGAGCCGCTCTTCGCCCTCTTCCCCTTCGGCTACCCGGTGTCGCCGGCGGTCGAGCAGGCGACGCTGCGCTTCCACCTCGACCGGGTCGAGCCATACATCGGACATCCGATGCTGTGCTCGCAGCTGGGCGTTTGGGCCGCCCGCCTCGGCGACCGCGAGCGCGCGCTCGACTTGCTCCAGCGCGGCTACGCCGACTACATCAACGCGCCCTTCTCGGAAACCGACGAGTTCAGCCGCACGCGCCATCCCGACCGGCCGGTGGTTGGTCCGATGACCGCCAACGTAGGTGGCTTCCTGACCACCCTGCTGGCCGGTTTCCCGGGACTCCGGATCAGCGCTGAGGACCCCTGCAAGTGGCCCGAGCGGCCGGTGGTGCTGCCGGCGGGCTGGCGCTCGATAGAGGTCGAGCGCCTATGGCTGCGCGGCCGGCCGGCGCGACTCCGCGCCGAGCATGGCGCGGAGCGCTCCGAGATCCGGTTCGAGGGCGGGGCAAGCCCCGGCCCTACATGACCGGGAAGGCTTCGTAGACCTCGATCGAGGCGCCGCCCTGCAGGACCGGGCAGCCCTTGGCCAGCTTCACGGCCTCGTCCAGTGAGTCGGCCTTGATGATCGAGTAGCCGGTGTGGCGGCTGCCGTTGGTGTTGCCGACCTGACCGCCGCTCTCGATGGTCCGGCTCTCGGGCGTGAAGGGGTTGCCGCCGTCCACGACCTTGTCGCCGAGGCTGCCGAACCAGCCCGTCCAGGCCTGCATCACCTGCTTCTGCTCGGCCTCGCCCTCGGGCATCTTGCCGCCGTTGTAGAGGAGTACGAAGTTCGCCATGTCAAAACCCTCCAGCGTTTGTGATCCGTCATCCCCTACGACGATCGGCCGCCGTTTGGATCGACAGCCTCGGATAGAAGAAGAGGACCGGCTGCCAGGCCGGCCCTCCTCGGAGTAGTGGGCGGAAAGCTAGGGGATGTTCGGCACCTGGCCGGCGTCCTCCTGCGCCTCCCGGGCGGCGCTTTCGCCCGCCTCGTGGGCCGGGTCCTCGTTCGGCTTGAACGTGCCTGGCGGGGCGCCTGTGCCCGTGCCCGGGCTGGCGGTGGCCGCCGGGCTGGCGGTGGCCGCCGGGCTGGCAGTGGCCGCATTGGCGGTCACGGTCGCAAGGCTCGTAAGGGCCGCGCCGGCGACGCCGCCGATCAGCATGGAGCCGGTGATGGCCCCCGCCGCCACGATCGCACGCACTCTGGTCATCCGATTCACCTCCTTGTGGTTGGTGGCCGCCGGGTGGCGACCCTGGCAGCCATGCTGGAGGCGGCGCTTTTGAACCTCCTGCGCGCCGGCTGAGACATCGCGCAGAAAGTGGGATGCATCCTGAAGACGGATGGCGCCCTGGGAGATTCCCAGAAAACTCCCAGAAACGCCGACCATGATGGCCCCATGCCAGACAGCGACGCACGCGTGTTGGTCGTCGACGACGAGCCCAACATCACCGACCTGGTGGCGCTGGCCCTGCGCTACGAAGGCTTCAGCGTCGAGAAGGCGGGCAGCGGCCGGGCGGCGCTGAGCGCGGTCCAGAAGTTCAAGCCCGACCTGGTGATCCTCGACGTCATGCTCCCCGACCTCTCCGGGCTCGACGTCATGAAGCGGCTGACCTCGGAGGGCCGCAAGGTCCCGGTGATCTTCCTGACCGCCCGGGATTCGACCGAGGACAAGGTCCACGGGCTCACGATCGGCGGCGACGACTATGTGACCAAGCCGTTCAGCATCGAGGAGCTGGTGGCCAGGGTCCGGGTGGTCCTGCGCCGCAACGGCGGCTCGACCTCGAGCCGGCTGGTGCTCGCCGACCTAGAGCTGGACGAGGACGCCCACGAGGTGCGGCGTCAGGGCGAGCCCATCGACCTCACGCCCACCGAGTACCGCCTGCTGCGCTACCTGTTGGTGAACGCCGGCCGGGTGCTCAGCCGGACCCAGATCCTCGACCACGTCTGGGACTACGACTTCGGCGGCGACGCCAGCGTGCTCGAGACCTACATCAGCTACCTGCGGCGCAAGGTCGACAAGTACAGCCCGCCGCTGATCCAGACCGTGCGCGGCGTGGGCTACGTGATGCGTCTCCCCAGGTGATGCTCTCGCTGCGGGCCCGGCTCCTGCTGGGGCTAGTGGCCCTGGTGGTGGTCGGGATCCTGGTCGCCGACTTCGCGACCTACGCCTCGCTCAAGACCTTTCTCTACCAGCGCGTCGACAAGCAGCTGACCGCCAGCGACGAGGACGTCGTCCACCAGCTCAACTCCAGCTACGAGCCGCACGGCCCCGGCGGGCCCGGCCCCGAAGGCGGGCCCCAGCAGCAGAACCTGCCCGCCGGGACCTACGCTGCGGTTCTGGCGCCCGATGGCTCGGTGGTCGCCGATCTCGTCACCACTGCATTCCCCGGCCAGACGCCCAGCAGCGCCCGGCCGGTGCTGCCCAAGCCGCGCGGCAGCTCGCAGCAGATCAGCACCGTGGCCGGGCGCAGCGGCGTCGCCCACTACGAGCTGCTGGTCGAGCCCTTGAGCCAGCCCAGCGGTGACTACCTGGCGGTGGCCATACCGCTCACGGACGTGGATTCCACGCTGGCCCAGCTGGTGCAGTTGGAGCTGCTGATCGGGGTGTTGGTGGTGCTGGCTGCCGCACTGCTGGGCTTGCTGCTGGTGCGGTTCGGCTTGCAGCCCCTGGCCCGCATGGGCTCCACGGCCTCCGCGATCGCCGGTGGCGATCTCTCCCGCCGCGTTGAACCCGCCACGCCGCGCACCGAGATCGGCCGCCTGGGCCTGGCGCTCAACGCGATGCTCAACCAGATCGAGGCCGCGTTCGCCGAGCGCACGGCCTCCAACCAGCGCCTGCGCCGCTTCCTGGCCGACGCCTCCCACGAGCTGCGCACCCCCCTGACCTCGATCCGTGGGTACGCGGAGATCCTGCGCCGGGGCGCCGAGGAGAAGCCGGAGGACGCCGCCTTGGCCCGGCGCCGGATCGAGGAGGAGGCGGTGCGCATGACCGCGTTGGTCGACGACCTCCTGCTCCTGGCCCGGCTCGACCAGGGCCGTCCGCTGGCCCGCGAGACCGTCGACCTCCAGCTGCTGGTCCAGGATGCGCAGACCGACGCCCTGGCCGTGGCGCCCAACCGGCCCCTGCAGGTGCTGGCTTCCGAGCGGGTGGTCATCACCGGCGACGTCATGCGCCTGCGCCAGGTGCTCGCCAACCTGGTCCGCAACGCGCTCGTGCACACGCCCCCCGGAACGCCTATCGAGATCTCGCTGCGCCAGCTCGACGGCAAGGCGGTGCTGAAGGTCGTCGACCATGGCGCCGGGCTGCCCCCGGGCGTGGGCGAGCGGGTCTTCGAGCCGTTTTTCAGGGCCGACGCCGCGCGCAGCCGGGACCGCGGGGGCGCCGGTCTGGGCCTCTCAATCGTGGCCGCCGTGGTGGCCGCGCACGGTGGCACGGTCGGAGTCGAGAACACACCCGGCGGTGGGGCCACGTTCACCGTCCAGTTGCCGGTCTACCCCCCGCCCCTGCCGGCGGAGGCGCCGGTGGCGACGCGCGCACCGTCGAGGTCCAGGCAGCCCGCATGACGCGCCGCAACCTGTTGCTTGTCATTGCCGCCCTGGTCGTGCTTGGGCTGCTGGGGGCCGGGGCCGCCGGCTACACGTACTTCTTCTCCGGCGCGCGCACCGCGCCGCAGCCGCTGGCTCTCGCCACGCCG
>Ga0209474_10006058_pt1 | contig 10228 bp, 13 predicted proteins | sample GraSoiAngelo_145_FD_185902 | JGI IMG/M metagenome (GOLD analysis project Ga0209474, IMG submission 185902) | Grasslands soil microbial communities from the Angelo Coastal Reserve, California, USA - 14_1009_05_20cm (SPAdes) (version 2) | ecosystem: Environmental > Terrestrial > Soil > Grasslands... | reverse complement strand
CACGTCGCCTCCTTTACCGCCATCGCCTCCGTTCGGTCCGCCGAACTCGATGAATTTCTCCCGCCGGAACGACACACAGCCGTTCCCGCCGTCGCCCGAGCGGACATAAACCTTGGCCTCATCGAGAAACTTCATGCCGCACGATACGCGATCGCGGGCGCAAAATACGAGACCTCTGCGCGCAACGCTGCTCGCGCGACAGGAAATCAGCCTCCGAATTCCGGATCAGATGATGGGGAAGTATCCGTCGGGAGGGGCCAGGGCGGGCCATGCCTCACTGATGCGGCCCAAGAGGCCGCTCCCGACGCTACCGTTCGCCAAGTCCGCCGCTACGCCTCGGCCCGAACGCTGCCACGGCGATCATCGCGGCTAAAATAACCCGGGGGCATTGCACCTCCTCGGTTATCGTCACCCCGACAGTGACCTGTGCACATAATAATCCTGGTCACCGCAAGGTCGGCTGTCAATGGCCGCTCGCCTGTCGCCGTTCAAATGATGTGTCATTAGGTTCCAAGCTTTAGACGGCTCCTGGCTTTGCCCCACGCTGCTGTCGCGCTCTCATCCAGCGCCTGCGGTCGAGCCGAAATCGATCGAATGGTGCGGACGAGGCGAGCGAGCGGATGCGATAGAGCTCGACTCCCGTCCACTCGAACCCGCATTTCTCCAACACTCGGCGCGATGCCGGATTGCTCGCGCGCGCGCCGGCGTGCAGCATCTCGTAGCCGAGATCGTCGAAGGCGTAATCAATTACGGCACGCGCCGCTTCGGTGGCGTAGCCAGTGCCCCAGAATGCAAAGGCGAGCCAATACCCGAGCTCGGGCGAGTCTCCGGGACGCTCGGCAACTCCGCAGGCGCCGAGCACCGTGTCATCACGTCTGACGATGAGAAATACGGTCTCGCCGGAGCTTGCGTTGACGCCAGTGATAAAGCGTTGCGCATCGGCGATCCCATACGGATGGGGAATGCGCGGTGTGTTTTCCGCAATGCGCCGATCGTTGACGAGCGCGGCGATGGTTTTTGCATCCTGCGCGCGCGGCGCCCGCAACACTAACCGCTCCGTTTGGATGAGCCGAATACATCTCTCCTGGATGGCATGCGGCGCAATCTGGTTGGGCAATGTCATCACACGGGCTCCTCAGAAACCAAGAGGGGAGCCGGATGCCGGCTCCCCTCTTGGTACCCGTAGGTCCGCCGGTTTTATCGCATCCGGCAGACCTCGATGAAGTCTACCGCCTATTCGGTCGCTGCCTGCGCTAACGGCAGAACCGACACGAAGACTCTGCCTTTCGCTTTGGTACGGAATTCGACGCGACCATTGATCAGCGCGAACAGACTGTGATCCTTGGCAAGTCCGACATTGGCGCCAGGATGCCATTTGGTACCGCGTTGGCGCGCAATGATGTTGCCGGCCAGCACTTGCTCGCCGCCGAAAGTCTTCAGCCCCAGCCGCTGACTATGCGAGTCGCGGCCGTTACGGGATGATCCGCCTGCTTTTTTGTGTGCCATGGCTTCAGGGTCCTTAACGCTTGGTCGTTATCTAGTGCAACTTTGTGACGAAATCATCCCTTGCTCTTGCCTTTTCCACTCGGTTTTCCCTTGGCGGGCGTCTTTGACTTGGAGCGCTTCTTCGCGGTCTTGTCCTTGGTTGGCCCTTTCGCCATTGCCTTTCGCGTGGGCGCCTTGGCCTCCATCGTCTGCGCTCCCTCGACGGTGGCCGCTGCGGGAGCGGCGGCGACAGGCTTGGCCTCGCGTTGGGGAAGTTTGGTCGGCTTGGCGCCGTCGGTGAGGATTTCGGTTACGCGAACAAGCGTGAATTCCTGCCGGTGGCCGCGCTTCCTGCGTGAATTCTTGCGGCGCCGTTTCTTGAAGACGATGATCGTCGGCCCGCGTCCTTGCTCCAGTACTTCGGCAGCGACCGAAGCGCCGGCAATCGTCGGTTGCCCGAGCGTGACGTTATCGCCGCCGACCACCAACACCTCGCCGAACTGGACGATTTCACCGGGATTAGCCTTGATTTTGTCTACCCTGACGACGTCCTCGGCAGCTACGCGGTATTGTTTTCCGCCGGTTCTTATGACTGCGAACATGGTTTTGTCCTCGGTTCGATCCGGCGCTCAGGTCGATGGACCCGCTTTCCCGTCGTGTGTGACTTTGCGGTCTTACCCGCGCTTACGGGGATGCGGAACCCGCACGATCCGCGTCCACTTCCCCTTGGCGGAGATCAGCGTTTAAAAACGCAAGTGGGGCGGGGCTAAGCGGCGTGCTTATGGCGGGCAGCCCCGAAACTGTCAAGGAAATGGGCGCTGGACGGCGGATAGGTCATTCGCCGAGCCTTGGACAAATCCTTTCAATTTGCGCGCCAACATGCGCTTTCCATATAAGGGGCGAAGCACGAGCCTGACATGAGCGTCCTGGCCCACCACCCTTTCATCAAAATGAACGGCCTCGGCAACGAGATCGTCGTGGTCGACATGCGAGCGCAGACAGCAACCATCGCTGCATCCGAGGCGCGCGCGGCAGCACAGTCCACGGGTGCGCCATATGATCAACTGATGGCCCTCCATGCGCCGCGCACACCCGGAACCGATGCGTATGTTCGCATCTACAACAACGACGGCTCAGAAAGCGGCGCGTGCGGCAACGGCATGCGTTGTGTTGCCGAGCTACTGTTCAAGGAAACCGGAAAGAGCGCTTTGATACTGGAAACGGGGGCCGGGTTGCTGACCTGCTGGAAGGGTGACCGGCCGCTGATCTCGACCGTGGATATGGGCAAGCCGCGCTTTGCGTGGAACGAGATCCCGCTTGCCCAGGAAGTCGAGGACACCCGCGCTATCGAGCTGCGGATCGGTCCGGTCGACAAGCCGATCCTGCATTCACCTTCCGTCGTCAGCATGGGTAATCCCCACGCGATCTTCTGGGTGGCCGACGTAGCCGCCTACGGCCTTGGCAAGATCGGACCGCTACTGGAGAATCACCCGATCTTTCCGGAGCGGGCCAACATTTCGCTAGCGCACGTGGCTTCCCGTGAGCATCTCATCGTACGCACATGGGAGCGTGGTGCCGGGCTCACTAAGGCGTGCGGCTCGGCTGCGTGCGCCTGTGCGGTGGCAGCGGCGCGCCTCGGTCTTGTCGAGCGCGCCGTCACGGTGGCGCTGCCTGGCGGCGAGCTGCGTATCCAATGGCGCGCGAGCGACGACCATGTGCTGATGACTGGCCCGGTGGCTTATGAGTACGAAGGCAAATTCGACCCGGCGCTGTTCGTCGCGAGCGTGAACCCATGAGCGTCAATGTTGTGAGCTTCGGCTGTCGCCTTAATGCTTGCGAGGGAGAGGTGATCCGTCGTCAGGCGCAGGCAGCCGGCGTCGTCGATGCCGTCATTGTCAACACATGTGCCGTGACGGCCGAGGCGGTGCGGCAGTCACGCCAGGCGATCCGCAGGCTCAAGCGGGAACATCCCGCGGCGAGCATCGTGGTCACCGGCTGCGCGGCGCAAACCCAGCCGAGCACCTTCGCCAACATGGCGGAGGTCGCATTGGTGTTGGGCAACGAGGACAAGCTCAGCGCGCGGACTTGGCGCAACCATCGCGATCTTTTGGCGGGATCATCCTTTGGTCTCGCCACCGAAGAAAAGGTCGTGGTCAACGATATTATGGCAGTGACGCAGACGGCTGCACATCTCATCGATGGTCTCGATGGACGCGCGCGCGCCTTCGTGCAGGTGCAGAACGGGTGTGACCATCGCTGTACCTTCTGCATCATTCCGTACGGCCGCGGCAATTCGCGCTCGGTACCCATGGGCGAGGTGGTCGCTCAGGTGCGCAGGATCTGCGCGGGTGGATATCGGGAAGTCGTTCTCACCGGCGTCGACCTCACGAGCTATGGCACCAATCTTGCGGGCTCGCCCAAGCTTGGGACGCTGGTGAAGCAGATTTTGAAACACGTGCCGGAACTCGCACGGCTGCGCCTCTCGTCGATTGATGCAGTCGAAGTCGACCCCGATCTTCTCGATGCGTTTGCCAATGACGCCCGGCTGATGCCGCATCTGCATCTCTCGCTGCAGGCGGGCGATGATCTCATCCTCAAGCGTATGAAGCGGCGCCATCTGCGCGCGGACGCGATTGCGTTTTGCGAAGGGGTGCGGCGCGTGCGCCCAGACGTCGTCTTCGGCGGCGATATCATCGCCGGGTTCCCAACCGAGACGGAGGATATGTTTGCCCGCTCGCTCGATCTAGTCGATGCGTGCGGGCTCACGCATTTGCACGTGTTTCCGTTCTCGCCCCGGCCCGGCACCCCCGCTGCGCGTATGCCGCAAATCAACCGGAATATCATCAAGGAACGTGCTCGCCGACTGCGCGAAAAAGGCGAAGCGGCGCTGCACCGTCACCTTGAGGCGCAAGTTGGCGCAAGGCGGCAGGTGCTGATCGAATCCGGTGAACTTGGCCGCACCGAGCATTTCACCCGCGCACGCCTTTCCTCGCCGATAGAGCCGGGGACCATCCTCGATGTCACTGTCATAGGCCATGACGGCGGCCAACTCCTCGCGGCATAGGCGCACGCGAGACTATTGGTTGGTCACCTGCTATAGTTCGAGGATTCATTCGGAGTCTGAAATGTCGGAATCTCGCGATCACATCGTTACCAGTATTGAGGCGCTCGAGCACATCTATGGAGAGCCTTTCGGGCCATCGATCGCCAAAGAGACTGACCGCGTCACCAGCCATTACCGCGCGTTTATCGAGGCGGCGCCGTTCTTCGCGTTAGCCACCGCAGGGCCTGAGGGCCTTGATTGCTCCCCGCGCGGTGATGCCCCCGGTTTCGTGCGTGTCCACGACGAGAAAACGCTGCTTGTTCCCGACCGGCGCGGCAACAATCGCATCGACAGCTGGCGCAATATCCTTTCCGACCCGCGCGTGGCGCTCCTGTTCCTCATTCCAGGCTGCGGCGAGACCATTCGCGTCAATGGCCGCGCCGCAATCTCGACTGATCCGGCGCTCGCGCAGAGCTTCAGCGTTGACGGCAAGAGCCCCCGTGCCGTGCTCATCGTGTCCGTCGAGCGTGTGTTCTATCAGTGCTCGAAGGCAATCGTGCGCTCGAAACTGTGGGATGCCTCGCGCCACATCGATCGCAAGAGCCTGCCCAGCAATGGCACGATTCTAGCCGACTTGACCGGCGGACGGATCGGCGGCGAGGCTCACGACCGGGATGCGCCGGAGCGTTTGAAGGCGACGCTCTACTGAGACATCGGTGATTTCGGCCTGGTCATTCGGCAAGGGCATCGGCAGACCATCCACATCTCTGCAATAAATCCTGCATGTGTGACGGCACGGGCGCGGTGATGCGGATCGGCGGGCGATTGGTGTAGAGCGGCACAACGATTTGCCGTGAGTGCAGGTGCAGGCCGGGAGCCGCGTTCCGCGGCGAGCTTCCGTAGACGCTGTCACCAATGATCGGCCATCCCATGGCGGCGCAATGTACGCGCAGCTGATGCGTGCGGCCCGTGAGAGGCTCGAGCGCAAGCCATGTGATGCCAATGATCTGGGCCTCGCCCGATGCCGGATAGCTGGGCGTCCGTCCCATCACCTTCCATGTGGTGACGGCCGGCTGCCCCGAGGGATCGTGCTTCATCCACCAGCCGCGCGCCGCGTCCTTGCGGCCGAGGGGAAGTTCGATGCGGCCCTCCTCCTGTGTCGGCCCGCCGGCGACCACCGCCCAGTATCTTTTACCGACCTGCCCGTTCTTGAACAGCCGGCCGAGCGCGGCCAGCGCCTTGCGGTGGCGGCCAAGCACAAGACAGCCGGACGTATCGCGATCGAGTCGATGCGCGAGTGCTGGCGGCCGCGGCAGCCCGAAACGCAGTGCGCCGAAATAGTCCTCGAGGCTCTCGCCGCCCTTCGGTCCCTTATGCACCGGCAAACCCGCGGGCTTGTCGATCACCAGCATGAGGCCATCGCGATAGATGAGCCGAGCCATTATCTCTTCGGCGGTCATGTCACTTACCAAGCTTGGGCGAAACCGCTATCACGCCCGTAATCCCGAGCGAACCAGAACAATATGAACGATCAAACGAGCGAGAAGCAAAGCTGGTGGCAGCGGCTCAGCGGAGGTCTCAAGCGCACGTCCTCCTCGATCGGCGGCACTGTCGGCGATCTCGTGGCCAAGCGCAGGCTCGACCAGACGATGCTCGATGAAATCGAGGATCTGCTCATTCGCGTCGATCTCGGCGTTGAAACGGCCGCAAGGATCGCCGTGGCGGTCGGCGAAGGACGCTATGACAAATCGATCACGACCGATGAGGTGAAGGCGGTCGTCGCCGCTGAAGTGGAAAAGGTCCTCACGCCGGTGGCCAAACCGCTCGCGATCAAGGAAGCAAAGCCCTTCGTCGCACTCGTCATCGGCGTCAACGGTTCGGGCAAGACCACGACCATTGGCAAGATCGCAGCCAAGCTGCGGGCGGAGGGTCGCTCCGTAATGCTTGCCGCAGGCGATACGTTCCGCGCCGCCGCCATCGACCAACTCAACATCTGGGGTGGGCGCAGTGGCGCTTCGGTCATCGCGCGAGCCCCCGGCGCCGATGCCGCCGGGGTCGCCTTCGACGCGCTTACGGAAGCGCGTGGCGAGGAGGTTGACGTGTTGCTCGTCGACACGGCGGGCCGCCTGCAGAACAAGGCGGTGCTGCTGGATGAGCTTCAGAAGATCGTGCGCGTGATGAAAAAAGTCGACGCCAGCGCGCCGCATGCCGTTCTGTTGGTGCTTGATGCTACGATCGGCCAGAACGCGCTGTCTCAGGTCGAGGTTTTTCGCGATATTGCCGGCGTCACCGGGCTCGTCATGACCAAGCTCGACGGTACCGCGCGCGGCGGCATCTTGGTCGCCATCGCCGCCAAATATGGCCTCCCAGTCCACTTCATCGGCGTGGGAGAGGGTATCGGCGACCTCGCGCCGTTCTCAGCCAAGGACTTCGCTCGCGCGCTTGCGGGAATGGATTAGAAGTCATCTCTCGAAGTCATCATTCGACGATTGCACGGAACGCGATGGCAATCGTGCTGCAGCCGCGCTACATCAGCGCCGTGCAAGCAAGCAAGCCGCAGCTCAACCCTCTCCTCAAGCTCGTGCTCGATCTCGGGCCGTTGCTGCTGTTCTTCCTCGCCAATTCGCGCCCCGCGCTATTCTTACCTCTTGTCTCGCCAATACTGCGGGGGGACAGCGTGTTGGACGAGCCCGCCGGCATTTTTGTCGCGACGGCAGTCTTCATGGTTGCCGTGGTGGTCGCGCTCGCGGCATCGTACGCGCTGACCCGACGCTTACCCATCATGCCGCTTGTCACCGCGATTATCGTGCTGGTGTTCGGCTCGCTCACGCTCCTCTTGCATGACGAGCACTTCATCAAGCTCAAGCCCACCATCATCTACGTCTCGTTCGGCGCCGTGCTGCTCGGGGGCCTCGCCGCCGGCAAGCCGCTGCTCGGGATGGTCTTCGATTCCGTCTTTGATCTCACCGAAGAAGGTTGGCGCAAGCTGACTCTGCGGTGGGCGCTGTTCTTTTTCGCGCTTGCCATTCTCAATGAAATCGTCTGGCGCTCGCAGTCAACCGATGTCTGGGTCGCCTTCAAGGTGTTTGGCGTCGTGCCCCTGACGTTCGTATTCGCCGCATTTCAATATCCGCTATTGACGAGATACGCCGCGCCAGAGAAGGCGCAAGAGCGATAATCACGGATTGGCGAGCGCCCTCTCGACAGCGGGCTTCAACTCCGTTTGCAGATTATCGGACGTAACCGGCCCGATCAGCTTGTATGCGATACGAACGTCGCGACCGATGACGAAAGTCTCGGGCACCCCGTATACGCCCCATTCGATGGCCGCGCGGCCGTTGGCATCGATCCCGTTGGCGGCAAACGGATTGCCGTACCTGCCGAGGAAGCGGCGCGCGTTTTCGGCTTGGTCCTTGTAATTCATCCCCACCACGCGCAGGCGCCGATCCGCTGCGAGCATCATGAGCAACGGGGCCTCATCGCGACACGGAACGCACCATGAGGCCCAAACATTGAGCACCGTTACTTGGCCCGCGAACTCCGCAGTGTCGAGACCAGGCACCAGCTTGCCGTCGCGCTCGAGGCCAGGAAGCGGCGGCAGATCGGTGCGTGGGGCAGCATGGCCGATCAGGGCCGAGGGGATGCGCGAGGGGTCGCCGACGCCGAGCCGCAATACGAATAGTGCACCGAGCCCGAGGAATGCGAGCAACGGAATGAGCACGAGCATCCGCCCTAGCCGGGCATGCACATCCTTCTCCACCACTCCCCTTTTCATCAATTCACCACTTCTGCCCATCGGTGCGTCCCGAGCGCCGGGTGATTCCCCGCGCTTCAAATTCTTCCAGCATGCGTGCCAAGTGCCGCTGGTCGAGCACAATCCATGCCACCAATCCAGCGACGATTGCGATCGCAGCGGCATAGGCGGTCACGATGAACGCGGCATGCGGACCAAGGTGCATCATCAGGATTCCGACGAGGCGGCCGCCTGCAGCATCATCATGCTGCGCACGCGCCGCCGCATGATCTCGTTGCGCATGGCGGCCAGGTGCAGGGTCAGGAATAAGAGCGTGAATGCGATGGCCATGACGATGAGCGGCACGAGAATCGCAGGATGGATCGTCGATCCGCCGAGGCGCAGCACGGAAGCCGGCTGGTGCAACGTGTTCCACCAATCCACCGAGAATTTGATAATGGGAACGTTGATCGCGCCAACGAGCGTCAGTACCGCTGCCGCCCGCGCAGCCTGCGTTGGGTCCTCAATCGTGCGCCATAGCGCAAGCACGCCGAGATACATCAGGAACAAGACCAGCACCGAGGTTAGCCGCGCGTCCCACACCCAGTACGTACCCCACATGGGCCGGCCCCACAGCGACCCGGTGACGAGGCACATCAGCGTAAACGCCGACCCGATCGGCGCCGCAGCCTTGGCCGCCACGTCCGCGAGGGGGTGACGCCAGACCAGCGTGCCCAGCGCTGCCGTGCTCATTAACAACCAGCCAAAAATACTGAGCCACGCGGCGGGTACATGGATGAACATGATCTTGACGGTCGCGCCCTGCTGGTAGTCGTCGGGTGCGAACGAGATCTGGATGATGCCGACAACGAATGCGAGCACTGTCGCAGCGGCAAGCCATGGCAGGGCGCGACCGCTGAGAGCCAGGAAGCGGGATGGGTTGGCAAGCTCGATCACGCTCATCGCGTCTCTCTGTGCCCGTACTTAGTTGGGGGCTGCGCCGGCTGCAATGTGAGGTTCGCTCTGTCGTCTGCCATCACGCGCAACGCCGCGCTCATTCCAGCCCTTGCCGCAGCGCGATAGCAGCGGCAAGGGGCCCGATCACGACACTCATCAGCGTCAGCGCGCACAGAACAGTGAACGGGGTGCCGAACGGGACCGGCCCTACGATCGCCGCGTTCGAGGCTGCGACGCCGAAGATCAGTACGGGAACCGTCAATGGCAGGACCAGGATCGCAAGCAGGAGTCCACCGCGTCGCAAAGCGACGGTGAGAGCCGCCCCGATAAGGCCGATGAAAGTCAGCGCGGGCGTGCCTGCCAGCAAGGTAACAGCAACTGCCCCCGTTGCCTTCGGATCGAGGTTGAGCAGAAGACCGAGCAGTGGCGCGGCAACGACCAGCGGCAGGCCCGTGGTGAGCCAGTGTGCCAACGCCTTGGTCGCAATCGCGAGCTCGAGCGGCACCCGCGCCGTGAAGATCAGGTCGAGTGTGCCATCCTCGTGATCCATTGCGAGGAGCCGGTCGAGAGCGAGCAGGCTGGCGAGCAGTGCCCCGAGCCACAGCATGCCCGGCCCCAGGCGGCCGAGCAGGGGAAGGTCGGGACCAACGGCGAAGGGCACCACCGTGACCAGCAGGGTGAAGAACAGAATGCCGATCAATGCGCCACCTCCCACGCGCACGGCGAGCCGTAGGTCGCGCGTGAGAAGCGCGGCGAGCGCGGTCATGGCGACGTCCCTTGATCCGCCTGGTGGCCCAGGCGCAATTGCTTGGCCCCGTTCAACGCGATCGGACCGTGACTGGCCACGACAACGAGTCCGCGGCCGCCGACATGGCCCCGGATGAGATCGGCCAGCATTGCTTGCGCCGCCACATCGAGCACAGAAGTCGGCTCATCGAGCAGCCAGACCGGCCGCTCGACCGCGATCAGACGGGCAATCGCGAGACGGCGCCGTTGTCCAGCCGAAAGAT
>Ga0209474_10006053_pt1 | contig 10230 bp, 10 predicted proteins | sample GraSoiAngelo_145_FD_185902 | JGI IMG/M metagenome (GOLD analysis project Ga0209474, IMG submission 185902) | Grasslands soil microbial communities from the Angelo Coastal Reserve, California, USA - 14_1009_05_20cm (SPAdes) (version 2) | ecosystem: Environmental > Terrestrial > Soil > Grasslands... | reverse complement strand
TCGCCTTGTCGTTCCGGTACATCAGCCCGATGACGTGGTACCCGGCGCGCGCTGCCTCGCCGCTGAAGAGCTGGTAATCGGCCGGCTTGTTCCCGGCGCCCGGCATGAAGACGAAAAGCCTCCCCTTTGCCTTCCGCGCAGCCGGCAGCCAGACATAATGCTGCGCGTTCGCCGCATTGTTGAGCGGCACCCAGTCGATCTCCCTGCCCTCCGTCGTGTCGACGGGGAAGATCTTGTCGTTCGGGGGCAGTTTCGCGAATGAGCCCTCCTGCTGGCCCTGCTCGTGCGACAGCGCGAGCGATCCCTCGGGCGGTACGTTGTCCTGCCCGCCGCAGCCGGCGAAACCCACCGCCGCTGAGAGTACGGCCGCACTCCACCACTTGATGCGTTGCATCTCGTGCCTCCTCTGAGTTGTCCGAGCGCGATCCGCCTCGCCGGGACGGCGGGGCATCACCGCTGCTGCTGGCATCAGCAAGCGGCGCGCCATCGCGGCGAAATCACGTCACGAGCGAAAGATCGAGGGATTGCGCGCGCCAGCGGCGCCGTGACGGCGCCGCTGTGGCGCCTCAATGAGCGGAGGCCCGCACCGCCCTCATTTCAAGCCCTCTACCAGGAAAAGCTCAGAGAGCTGGCGTACGTGGCCGTATGCATACGAGGTCGCATCGGGCGTGATCTGCACCCTGCCGATGGCGGGGACGCCGGTGAGATCGGAAGGGCCCAGGACCTTCCAGATTTGCTTGCGCCGGGTGCTGAGCTCGAGCCGATACACCGTGCACGGCACCTCGCCGTGCCGGAAGGCGTAGAGGGTGCGGCCGTCGCCGCTCCAGGCGAACGGATAGTCTCCCTTGTCGAGCTCGCGGATCGGCTGCGCCTCGCCTTCCTGAAGCGGGTAGAGCGCCGACCTGCCTTCCGCATCCCGGGCGGCGACGAACGATCCGTCGGGCGACACGGCGTAGATGAGGCTGATGCCTTCCGGCGTGATCCCCTTCGGCGGTCCTTCTCCGAGCGCATACAGCCGCGGTGCATGTCCCGGCTCCCGGCCCGCGATCACCACGTGCTTGCCGTCCCCGGACCATCGGCCCGTCAGCGCCTCGATTTCGCCGGAGGGCACCGGCTTCGGCTCTCCCGGTCCTGTGGGCAGGAGCACCAGGCGACTGGGCTGCCCGACGACCGCAAACACCCATTTGCCGTCGGGTGACAGAGCCGTTCCTACTCCTTCCCCCAACAGGACGGGAGGAGACCCATCCGTTTTGCGGAGGTACACTCGTGCCGCTCCGTGAGGCGAGGTCTGCTCGGTGAAGAGCAGGGTCTTGCCGTCATTGGAGAGGTCGCCGAGGAGCGCCCAGTCGAACCACGCCAGCTCGCGCTCCTCTTGCTCCCCAGGCGGAAGCGCGCTCAGCACCAGGCGGACGCTCTCGTGCGCGAGGAGGACGCGTCCCTCGCGATCGATGTCCAACAGCCTCAGCGAACCAGGAACACTTACGAGCGTGCGCTGGCGGCCCGAGAGCGTGACGGCGCGGAGCGCCTCGCGCTTGCCCGGTTCCGCCATGGTAAACCAGATCTCGTCGCCCGCCGGAGACCACGCGTCGGCACCAGTGTTTGCACGTTCCCGGCAAGGTCGATCACCGCCACCGACGCCCACTTCGTGTACCGCGTGCCGCCGCCCGATCCGGTTCCCGAATGATGGAGGAACGCCAGCCGGTCACCTCGCGGTGAAATCCGCAGATGGCTGACCCAGCCCGCGGTCTCGAAAAGCACCTTGCCAATGGGGAACTCGATCCGGTTGCGCCCGCCGACGTCCCTGGCCACCGCGAACGTGGCGCCGTCCGGCGCCCAGTCTGCCTCGGACACGCCGTCGAGGACCGCGCGTGGCGCGCCGCCGGAAAGGGGGACGCGGGCAAGCGTTCCCGTCGCTCGCCAGGTTTCGCGCCTCACGCCGAGCTGGACCAGCAGCTCTCCGGTGCGGGAGAGAGACAGCACATTTGCGTCCTGGAGACCGAAAGTCTTCGATTCCGGACCGTGCACTCGCGAGGAGAAGATCTCCGGCCGGAGCGCGCCTTCCCAGGCGGCCGCGTACACGACGGTCTGTCCGTCGGAAGCGAATCTGGCGGAATAGATGGTCCCCCGGCGGAACGTCAGCTGCCGGAAGTCTGCACGTTGCGCTCGCCAAAGCCATGCGCCAGCGACCACGCCGGCGATACAAGCCGCGGCAACGAGCGCGACCACGAAGAGCGCCGCGCGCCAGCGCCGCATCGCGTACGCCCGGGCCGATCGCAGGGGATGCAACGCCGCCTGTTCCAGATCAAGCGCCAGATCCTTGGCGGACTGGTAACGGCGCTCCGGGCTCTTCTCCAGGCAGCGGCGAACAATCCGATCGACTTCCAGCGAGACCTGCGGGGGCAAGTCGGGAGGATCGTCGTTGAGGATCGCGGTACCCGTCTCGATCGGCGTTTGCCGCTGGAAGGGACGGTGTCCGGCGAGCATTTCATACAACACGGCTCCCGTGCTGAAGATGTCCGAGCGGTGGTCCGCCTCCCGGCCGCGCACCTGCTCCGGGGACATGTACTCGACGGTACCGAGGATTGGCCGCACGTTGGCGCTCGCCGGCAGCGACTGCGCCAGCGCCTCCGTCGGCGCAAACCTGGCTCCCGTCAGCTTGGCGAGGCCGAAGTCGAGGATCTTTAGCCGCCCCTCGTTCGTGACGAAGAGGTTCTCCGGCTTGACGTCGCAGTGGACCACGCCGTGGTCGTGCGCCGCAGCCAGACCTTTTGCGAGCTCGACGGTGTAGCGGAGCGCCGTTTTCAGCGGCAGCGGCTTGCCGTCGAGGCGCTCGCGCAACGTCGAGCCGTCGAGCAGCTCCGAGACGATGTACGGGCCCGCTGCGCAGGCCCCGACGTCGTGAACAGCGAGAATGTTGGGGTGGTTCAGCGAACCTGCCGCTCTCGCTTCCTTCGCGAACCGGCGCAGCTCGTCTTCGCGGTGCGCACCGCTGGAGAGCAGCTTGATCGCGACCTGCCGATCGAGCTTCAAATCCCGCGCAACGAAGACGCGACCCATGCCGCCGCGTCCGAGTTCCCTTTCGATCCGATAACGCTCGCCGAGCTCGGCGAGGTCCGGCGAAGAGGGTCCGGCCCGCTCCGACCGAGAGGTCGAGCGCTCGTCTGGCATGACCGGAATCATGAAGCAACCTGCTCTCGTTGATCGACGACAGTCAAATGACGGTGCGCGCCTCGGCGTCAGGACGCGCGCAAATAAATCCGTGCGATCAGGCCGCTACGTCAGCTCACGACGTCGAAGTGCGCCATCATTCCCGCCGCGTGGTGCTCGAGTGGCAGTGATACATCCAGATCCCGGGCCGATCGTCAGCCAGGCGATGCGCACGGTGCTCCGCGGAGGCACGTTGACGACGTCTTCCCACGACCGCCACGCCGGCGGCTGACCGTTCACGTCGAGGACCTGGAGAAGAATCCGTGCAAGTGGAACGGGTGGTCCATCAACGTCTCGTTGACGACGTCCCAGACCTGCAGGTCGCCGACCTTCACCGGCGCGTCCCGGTGGTGCGTCTCCTACGCAGACCCCGCTGCGGCATTACAGGCGGCATTCGCGGCGGGCGCAGCGGCACGCCTTGGAGAGCTGCGGCGTGACGGTGCCGGCGCGCGAGATGAGGTTTGCCTCTGTCAACTGGGGCCAATCGTCCATGAAGCGCGGGCGGACCTGGCCCGCGAGGGCGAGGACGGTCAGGACGGCGGACGGAATGAAGGGGCGGCTCATGGGTACTCCGTCGGATCCGGGTTCGGAGAGTCGTTCGGCGAGCCGCGCAGACGCACGTGCGCGTCCCGCATTACACGGCCTGCAGGTCCGCGAAACCGATTGTGCCCGCGCTACGTAACCGACGTCGGGCTCCAGCCAGCCGGAGCACGCGGAGGTCACGTGAAAAGCAGGACGGGCATCGCAGGCATGTTCTCCATCGTCATTTTCGCATCGAGCGCAGCAACGATGGCCGCGCCAACGAGTGGCGAGGCCGCTGCAAGGCATGCCGTCTTCGTGCAGACGAACGGTCCAGCCGGGAACGGCATCGTCGTCTACGATCGGAATCCCGACGGAACGTTGGCGTTCGCCGACAGCCATCCCACCGGCGGCAACGGCGGGAGGGCGGTGGGCGCACCTTCCGATCCGCTCGCGTCACAGCACTCGCTGGTCTACGACCAGTCACATCGTCTCCTGTTCGCGATGAACGCCGGAAGCGACACGGTTTCCGTCTTCAGCGTCGACGGCGACGAGCTCGACCTGACCCAGGTCGCGCCATCGGGCGGGCCGTTTCCGGTCAGCATCGCGGTCCGGGACGACCTCGCCTACGTCCTCGACGCCGGTCTCGCCGGCTTCGTCAGCGGCTTCCGGATCGAAGGCGATCATCTGGAGGCGATCGAAGGCTCGACACGAACACTGGGGCTCGCGAATCCGAATCCGCCGTTCTTCCTGTCGTCACCGGCGCAGGTCGGATTCAGCCCGGACGGCAAGCACCTCCTCGTGACGACGAAGGGCTTCAACATGGTCGACGTCTTCGCCGTCGATCACGACGGCGAGCTCTCGGCGCAGCCGGTCCGCAACCTCGAGGCTCCGGTGCCATTTGCATTCGTCTTCGGGCCGGCCGACCTGCTCGTGCTGGTGAATGCGGGGAACAGCTCGCTCGCGACGTTCAGGATCGATCAGGGCGGCGCACTCGTTCCCGCCGGAGCGCCCGTCTCCGACGGGCAGGTGGCGGCCTGCTGGATCGTCTCGGCGCATGAGTTCGAGTACGTCGCGAATACCGGCAGCAACGACATCAGCCAGTACCGCGTGCGCGGCGACGGAACCGTCACGCTCGTGAACGCGACCGCGGCGTCGGGGATTCCAGGTGCGACCGACATGACCACGGCGAACGGGGGCAAGTTCCTGTACGTGCTCAGTGGCACGAGCTCCACTGTCTACGCCTACCGGGTCGAGGGCGACGGATCGCTGACGTTCATTCAGACGGTGCCGGTGCCCGGCGGGGCGAACATGGAGGGCATCGCGGCGAATTGACCAAGGAGCGCTCTCCGTTCCAGAGTCGCCGGACCGGGGAGCGCACATGAACGACGCCACGCCCAAGAGCGTCACGACCACCCCGCTGATGGACAGGCTCGACGGCTTCCAGGCGGGGCTCTCGTGGGCCGTGATCTGCCCGTCGATGCAGACGCCGTGGACGAGATGCACCGCCACGGCCGGTCTACCAGGCAGGCGGGCTCCCGCCGCCGGGAGGCGAGGCTTCGGATTCGCCCCTTGCCGTGCGCAGCATTGAATTGGGGGACTCTCGTGCGAGCTGCGCTTGGTCTCGGTGTTGCGGTTCTGCTGATTGCGTGCACGGCCACGAACACCGGTTCGGGCTCGATACCTGCGGGTGGCGGGGCGGGGGGGACGCCGACGGACGCCGGTTCGGGCAACGCCGGGCCCACCACGCGCACCCTCACGCTGAACGTCAGCGGGCCCGGCACGGTCAGCGGCGCCGGCATCACCGGCTGCCGCGCGCAGTGCGCCGCGGTCGTGGCAGATGGAGCCGCGGTCGCGTTCATCGCCGCGCCCGACAACGGCGCAGTCTTCAAGGGCTGGTCCGGGGCGTGCTCCGGCACGGGCTCGTGCAGCTTCACCGCCTCGGGCGACGTCCAGATCACCGCGACGTTCACCGCCGCGCCGGCGCCAGACGAATGCGCCGGTCTCGCCCCCGCCGATCCGGGCTCGCCCGTGCGCGCCCGCCTCCCGAAGGGGCCGAGCGACACGTGCACCCGCGGCTACGCCGACGGCAGCGGCAACGTTGCCCTCCCCACCGCTACGGATCCCAACGTCGCGCGCGACACCATCCAGCTCTTCGACTCGTCGGCGCACGCCCTCGGCACGTACGCCGGCTTCGAGGCCTCGCTCCACGAACAGCACGAGGGCTTTCTCGTCACCAACGTCATGGGGCTCCACGGCGTGCCCTACCTCGACCAAGTGGAACCGAACGGGCACGTGGACCACGAAGCGCAGCTCAGCGGCAACGGCCCTGTGAGCCTCGAGGGCGACGCGGCGGGCGGGGTCGTGATTGCCACGTTTCCGGGCGGAGGCTCGCCGAGGTTGACCTCGCTCGAGGCGTACGACGCGGAGGCGAACCTGCGCTGGCGGTTCTCTCCTCCGCCGTTCACCGTCTATCTCGCCCATGCGACCGATCGCGCCGGCAACACGCTGCTGCTCTTCCGGCTCGCCAGCCAGGCGCAAGGGCAATGGTTCAGCTCCTCAGGGGCCGCGGGACCGTCGTTTCCGCTGAGCGAGCCTCGGGCCACGGCGCTGCTCATCCCTCGCATCGGCAGCGGTTTCTTCCTGCAAATCCAGGAGGGCCCCGGCCGGCTGGCAGAGTGGTGGGGGCAGTTCGACGCGCTGGCAACGACAATGGCAGCCCCTCCTGAGTGGCTGCGCGCGTACGACCGCCGCAAGCTTCACCCGGTGCACGGGGCAACGGCCTACGCGTTCCTGGACCCGGCCATCCCGTCCGCCGATTGTACGCAGCACATCGACGTGGTGGCGACGAGCGGCAGGAACTGCGGCAACGTCGCGTTCAACGCCGGCGCCAGCGGTTCGTGCCAGACCGGCTCGATCGACGTGGGTTATGACGGCACGGTCATCCAGCAACTGAGCGTATCGGCCGAGACGGTCCAGGCTGGCTCGCAGACGACCTGCACCTGGCAGTGGTGGACCGGCTACCTGCGCTGATCGCAGCAGGGCGAGGCCCGGCCGGTCGGAGAGGGCATCGCGGCGAATTGACCAAGGAGCGCTCTCCGTTCCAGAGTCGCCGGACCGGGGAGCGCACATGAACGACGCCACGCCCGAGAGCGTCACGATCACTCGCTGCTGGACCGCGCTGAACGCGAGCCCGCTCATGCTCGAGTACCACGATCGCGAGTGGGGAGTTCCGCTGCATGGGGACCGGGCATTGTTCGCCAAGCTCGTGCTCGACGGCTTCCAGGCGGGGCTCTCGTGGGCCGTGATCTTGAACAAGAGGGCACGCTTCCTGGAGGTCTTCGAGGGATTCGATCCGGAACGCATGGCACGGTACGACCGCCGCCGGATCGCGAAGGTCCTCAAGGATCCGGGGATCGTGCGCAACCGCCAGAAGGTGGAAGCCGCGGTGACCAACGCGCGAGCCTTCGTCCAGTTCCAAGAGAATGAAGGTTCGTTCGACACCTTCCTCTGGAGCTTCGTCGGTGGTACGCCGAGGCAAAATGCGCGCCGGTCGTTACGCCAGCTTCCGGCGCGCACCAGGGAGTCGGACCGGATGAGCGAGGCGCTCGTCGAGCGGGGCTTCCGCTTCGTCGGCCCGACGATCTGCTACGCGTTCATGCAGGCCGTCGGGATGGTGAACGATCACCTCGTGACCTGCTTCCGGCACGCCGAAGTGCAGCGGGATTAGAGCGCATCTCATAACCCCCTCCCGTCACCGCGGACGCCTTTTCCGCCCTGTCGGGCGGAAAAGCGCTCAACCGATCCGCAGCGCCGGGCCGCGTCGTTCCTCCTAGGCGTGGTCTTCCACGCCGTCGTCGTCTCTCCTTGCGCGGCTTGCGGCTCGGCTGCCTGGTTCGGTCCAGGGTTATGAGATGCGCTCTAGTGCCGCTTGAAGAACTGGACGGCGCGCTCGTGCCGCTTCGCGGCGCTGAGCGACTTGAACGTCCCGAGGTTCCTCCGCTTGCCGGTGCGCGGGTTCTTCTTGCGCGAATAGAGGCGGAACTCGCCAGATTTCAGCTTCCGGATCATGCCGGGAAGCTGCGCATGTCGGGTTTTCGGTGCCCGGCCGCTCGGCCGCGGGGCTGCTATCCACGTGAACTGAACAGGACGGACCGTCTGTTTGCCGACCCGCGGGTGCGCGTCCCATCATGGAGCCGTGCGCGCCCTCCTGGTCTGCCTGATCGCCTGCGCGTCCTGCTCGCGGACGGCGCGGAATGCGCCGGTGACAGGGCAAGTCACGGTCGTGCTCAAGCACCAGCCGCTCTGGGGAGATGCGGCCCCGTTTCATGCTTTTCTGGATCGCTTCCGCCACGAGAACTCGGATGTGCTGCTGCGCACGGAGACGCTGCCGAATGCGTCCGATGTCGCGCGCGAGATGTTCCTCACCGCTCTCGAGGGCGGCGCCGACGACTTCGACGTCTTCGCCATCGACGTAGTCTGGGCCCCCGAGTTCGCCCGCGCTGGCTGGCTCGCGGACCTCTCGGCATCGTTCCCGCCGGAGCGCTTGCGCAAGGAGTTCCTGCCGCACGCCGTCGAGGCGGTGACGCTCGATGGCCGGGTCTACGCGGTGCCCTGGTTCCTCGACGTCGGCCTGCTCTATTACCGCGCCGATCTGGTCCCGCGCCCTCCCCGGACCTACGACGAGTTGCGCGAGCTTGCCCGGGCGGCGATGGCGCGCGACCCGCGCCTCAGCGGCTTCCTCTGGCAGGGGCGCCAGTACGAAGGGCTGAACTGCAACGTCTTCGAAGCGATCCGCGGACACGGAGGCGAGCTGCTTCAGAATGGCCGGATCGCGCTGGATTCGCCCGAGGCCCGCGCGGCGTTGCAGTGGCTGCGCGACGCCATCGCGAGCGGGCTCTCTCCGCGCTCGGTCGTCTCCTCCGGAGAAGAGGAGACGAGACGCGCTTTCCAGGACGGTCGCGCCGTGTTCCTGCGCAACTGGCCCTACGTCTGGGCCGAGGTGCAGGCGCCGGGGTCCGCCGTGCGTGGCAAAGTGGGCTTCGCTCCGTTGCCGAGCGCGACCGGAGCGCCCGGTCCGGGGACCTTGGGAGGCTGGCAGCTCGCGGTGAACGCCCACTCGCCTCCTGTGCGGCGCCGCGCCGCGGAGCGGCTGGTCGCGTTCCTCACCTCCCACGAAGCGGCCGTGGACCTGGCGCTGCATTACTCCCGCATCCCGGCGCGCCGCGACGTGTACGACGATGCGCGCATCCGGCAGGCCGCGCCGTTCATCGCCGCGCTCCTTCCCATCGCGCTCGCTGCTCGCCCAAGGCCGGTGACGCCGTACTACGCGCTGGCGAGCGACTCCATCCAGGGCGAGCTCTCCGCGGCCATCGCCGGTCTCCGCTCGCCCGCCGAGGCGTTGTCCCGCGCGCAGCGCATCATCGACCACCTGGAGGAGCCCCGGTGACGGCGCGGCGGGCGGGCGCGCTGATGGCGGCGCCGGCCGCGGCGGTCCTCGGCGGCGTCGCCGTGGTGCCCGTTCTCGCGGCGGTCTGGCTGAGTCTTCATCGCTCCATCGTCATCTTCCACGAGCAGCGTTTCATCGGCCTCGCCAACTTCCGCTTCCTCGCGCAGGACGCGCGCTTCTGGTCCGCCCTTGGCCACACGGCGTACTTCACCGCCGTGGCCGTCGCCGTCGAGCTGCTCCTCGGCCTTCCGGTCGCGCTGCTCCTTCACCGCGCCAAGGGCCTCATGCGCGCGGCGGTGCTCCTCCCCTGGGCCATTCCCACCGCCGTCTCCGCCCGGATGTGGGCCTGGCTGTTCAACGCCGACTACGGCCTCCTGCACCGGCTCGCGCCCGCCGTCGACTGGCTCGGTTCGCCCTCCACCGCGCTGCATGCCGCCATCCTCGTCGACGTCTGGAAGACCACGCCGTTCGTCGCGCTCATCCTGCTCGCGGGGCTGCAGACCATTCCCGAAGACGTGTACGAGGCGGCGGACATCGACGGAGCGGGGCGGACGCGCGTCTTCCTCTCGGTGACCTTGCCGCTGCTCCGGCCGGCGATCCTCGTTGCGCTGCTCTTCCGATCGCTCGACGCCTTCCGCGTCTTCGACGCCATCTACGTCCTCACCGAAGGAGGGCCGGCCAACGCGACCGAGACGCTCTCCATCTACGCGTACAAGACGCTGATGCGCTCGGGAGACTTCGGGTACGGATCCACGCTGAGCGTCGCGACGTTCGCTTGCGTGCTCGTGATCGGCCTCGCTTTCGTGCGCGTGCTCGGGAGGCCGCGATGAAGCGCGCCCTCCCCACGGCCGCGGTCCTGCTCTTCTTCGTCGGCCCGCTCGCCTGGCAACTGCTCACCTCGCTCTGGCCCGAGCCAGAATTGACGCGCACGCTGCCGAGCGCGCTGACGCTGACCAACTACGCCGGACTGGGAACGACGTTCGCGCGCGCCGTCCTCAACTCACTCGTCGTCGCCGCGGGCACCACCGCGGTATGCCTTGCGGTGGGAGCATCGG
>Ga0209474_10006052_pt1 | contig 10231 bp, 9 predicted proteins | sample GraSoiAngelo_145_FD_185902 | JGI IMG/M metagenome (GOLD analysis project Ga0209474, IMG submission 185902) | Grasslands soil microbial communities from the Angelo Coastal Reserve, California, USA - 14_1009_05_20cm (SPAdes) (version 2) | ecosystem: Environmental > Terrestrial > Soil > Grasslands ... | reverse complement strand
TTGCAGCAATTGCAGGAATGGCAGCCGCCGCGGAATGGACATTGCGTGATCGCCAGAGCGAACACGAGCGCGAAGGGCGACTGCGCGACGAACTCTGGACGCGGATTTCAAAGAGTGTTCCAGAGGCAAAGGAGAACGGCGCAAATGCGCCCCGCCTGGTAAACACATTGAACGTGAGTTTGCTCGGGCTCGATTCGGAGACGCTCCTTATCGCGCTGGACTTGGAAGACGTGTGCGCATCGAGCGGTTCCGCTTGCATGGTAGGCTCAGTTGTGGCGTCGCACGTTTTGCTGGCAATGGGTTTGCCAATCGAGAGAGCGCGCTCGGCGGTTCGTTTCTCGTTAGGCAAATGGACGACCGCTGACGAAATCAAAGCAACCGGAGACGCCGTGCAGAAAATTGTCGAACGTTTGCAGACGCGAAAGAGCGCATATGCGGTTGCTTAGGCAGCTCGAATTCGCGTTCGAAACCACGGCTGCCCTCACCTCAATCCTCTCCCTGAGGGAGAATCGGACGACGAAGTCGCGTGGTGAAGGTCATCTCATTGGATCAAGCCACGACGTCGATCTTGAATCGAAAGCTCGCGAGATCCTGTACGAACTCGACGCGAACAAGCTCGCCTTCGGCATTCGCGTCGAGTGGAATTCACGCCTGAAAACATCTGCTGGTCGAGCGGATTATCGGCACAAACTCATTTCGCTAAATCCCCTACTGTTTGCGCATCCGGCGGAAATCGATCGCACTCTGCGTCATGAACTCGCGCATATCCTCGCTCAATTTCGCGCCGGTCGGCGGCGCATCCTGCCCCATGGCACCGAGTGGCGGAAGGCTTGCCGCGATTTGGGAATCGCGGATGAAAAGCGCTGCCACAATCTCCCTTTCCCGGCGAAACGATACGTGGCGCGTTTCATGTATCGGTGCCCAAATTGCCGCCAGGAATTTCCGCGCGTCCACCGCGCACGCCGTGCCGTGGCGTGCCTGGCCTGCTGCCGAGCGGACAACGGCGGTGAATTTGACGCGCGGTTTAGGTTGGTGCTGGTTTCCTGTAGCGGCGGTCTGTGAGCGTCGCATCCATTCGGCGGTCGGAGACCGCCGCTACAGTGCTTCGCTCCCCTCGCCTTTCCCCGCCTTCTCTCCGCGCAATTTCGCCCTCGTTGTCATGTCGAGCGAAGTCGAGACATCTCTAATTTTCGGTCTGGCACGCAACGTAGAATAAAATCAAGAGATTCCTCGACTCCGCTCGGAATGACAAATCAATGAACGCTGGCGTTAGACTTATGCTTCGCCCTCGCTCGGTTCACCCTTTAGGTTCTTTTCTCCGCGCAATTTCGCCTGGATAAACATATCAATGTCGCCGTCCATCACGTCCTGCACATTGCTCGTTTCCGCGCCGGTGCGGTGATCCTTCACCATTTGATACGGTTGAAAAACGTACGAGCGAATTTGGTTTCCCCAGGCGATCTCGCCTTTTTCTCCGTATTGGCGCTCCATCTCAGCGCGTTTTTTGTCTTCTTCGAGTTGATAAAGTTTTGCCTTCAACATTTTCATGGCCAGCTCGCGATTGCGTCCCTGGCTGCGCTCAGCCTGACAGGCCACCACAATTCCGCTGGGTTTATGCAAAATCCGCACGGCAGTCTCGACCTTGTTGACGTTCTGCCCGCCCTTACCGCCGCTACGAAAGGTGTCGATCTCCAGATCGGCGGGATTAATTTCTATCGGAGAAGTATCGGCAATTTCAGCAACAACGTCTACGCTAGCAAAAGAAGTGTGCCGCCGTTTGTTCGCATCGAACGGCGAGATACGCACGAGCCGGTGCACGCCGCGCTCGGTCTGCAGGTGCCCATACGCATACTCACCGGTCACAAGCAACGTCACCGATTTGATACCGACTTCTTCGCCCTGTTGAATGTCCACGGTTTGGAATTTGAAACCGCTTCGCTCAATCCAGCGCTGATACATCCGCAGTAACATGTCGGCCCAGTCGCACGACTCCGTCCCGCCTGCGCCGGAATGAATGGTCAGAAACGCATTCGCGCGATCGTTCTCGCCGGAGAGAAACTGGCGCAGCTCGAATTCTTCCAGCTGGTGAAGCAGCCGATCGTGTTCACTGCCAACCTCCTTCTCTGCGTGAGCACGAGCGACAGGGTCGCTTTCTTCCGCAGCCAGTTGTTGCAATGCGCCGAAATCTTCGATCTCGCGTTCCAGCTCTTGGAACGGATTGATCAGCGAGCGGAGTCGCGAAATTTCCTCGACATCGGCTTGAGCGCGCTCTCGATTCGACCAGAAATCGGGCGCGGCCATGCGCCCTTCGATTACCGCTAGGTTTTTCTGAAGCGTTTCGACGTCAAAGAAACCTCCGCATCTCGCGGACACGCGATTTTAAATCCTCAGCATCTGGGATGGAGATTTCTACTGGCATGGCAAAAATATAGTTTAACTCAATGCGAAGCGCAAAGGTGTAGCGGCGTTCGCCGCGGCGAACGCCTATACAATCATCTGCGCGCGGAGTCGCCCGGCTTTGGTTTGGCGCGTGTCGTCTCGAGGCGAAAAATTGTTTCGCCTTCCTTCATCAGATCAAGGCGATCGCGCGCAATCGTTTCCAGATAAGTCACGTCCGTCTTAAGCAAATTGACCTCACGGGTCTGACGCGCTAGCAAATTTTGCTGCTCGTTCATCTGTTGTTGCAGGTCGTCGATTTCCGCCCGGCTCCGCGTCAGTTTTTTATATGGCGGAAGAAACAAGCTCACGATCACCAGCCAGATCGCTATGATGAGCAGAACGAGAAGAATCCGGTTCAATCGCCGCCAGACGCTGGCTTCGCGACGCGCGCGGAAATCGCCGTAACTGTAATCCACTCGGCGCATTGTAGCGCCATACAGAGCTTTGTCACCAAGTTCTTCTTCAATCGCGCCCCAGAGATTCCCGTTGGCAATTTGGCGCAGGCACGCATAATCATGGGCGATGATTCGTTTGGCCAAACTGGGCGTGCTTGCATTGGGGGCGGTCGTTTTCGCAGCGACTGGCGCCACCGACACTGCGCGTCTTCCGGGCGATCAACTGCAAAAAGCGGTCAGAAGCGACTCGATCAGTATCCCGACACCGGGCGAACTTTTCGCCGCACTTGGAAAATCGGAGAAAACAAACTGGTCGGGTCAGTACCGCGGGCCAATGCCGGTAACTTACCGCAACCGCGCGCAGATCGCCCTAAACCTGGGCGGTTTGATCGCCGACGGCTTTATCGCGGTCGAAGCAAAGGACAGTCAGCAGGTAAAAAACATCGGGTCGGATATCATCAAGCTGGCAAAGGCATTGGGAGTTAGCGAGCACCTGCTTGGCCGCGGCAAAAGCATCAATGAATTCGCCGAGAACAGTGAGTGGGACACGCTCCAGGAAGAGCTCGAAGCAACGCAAAACGAAGTTAAATCCTCAATGCAATCGCATGCGGACCAGGACTTGGTAATCCTTGTCACTCTTGGCGGTTGGATTCGCGGCACCCAGGTGGTTACGGCATCGATCATGCAGAACTATGATGAGCGCAGCGCAAAAGTCCTGCGGCAGCCAGCGCTGGTTCGTTTCATGCAGTCAAAAATTAATGAAGTCTCGCCCCAGTTACGCCAGGAACCTCTGGTAAGAGATGTGAGCGAGCAGCTGAATGGAATTGAAAAGCTCGTTTCATTTCCAGCGGGCAAACCGCCCGGTGTAGATGAAGTGCGGAAAGTCAACGAAACTGTTGGCAAGCTGATGACCGAAATAGAGAGCAAAGAACTGCCGAAATGAAACGCCTGCTCCCGATTTTTCTCTCAATGCTTGTGCTGGCGACCGGCATTGCCGTGCGCGCGGAAACCGACGCCGAAGTGCAAGCACGCAAAGATGCGCTCGACGTTGCGGGAGCTTTTGCAAACGATGGTTTCAAGATTCGAGATGGACACTCGTGCGGAATCGTCAAAGCGCACGAGCACGCCCTGGTAACGGTAAATCTTTACGCGGGAAACCAGTATTGGTTTTCCGCTGCCGCAGCGGAACCGGCGAAAATTGCCGTCAGCGTCTATGATGAGAGCGGAAAACAAGTGACGACCGAAAGCTACAATAACGGAGAAAAAGCGGCGGCCGGGTTTTCACCGATGAACAGCGGACAGTACTTTGTTTCGGTCGATCTGGTTGAAGGCGATGGAGGCAGCTTCTGTCTGGTCTATTCGTACAAATAGACGATGCTCGATTATCGATGCTGGATACTGGATTTGTGTGCGCCGACTTTGCGATCTAGCATCGCGCATCGAGTATCCTGTGTCTGGCGGCAGGTCATGATTTCGCTCCAGGTTTTCTACGAAGGAAATGTGCAAGGCGTTGGGTTTCGCTGGTCAGTGCGTCACGTGGCCAAAGGCTTCGATGTCACTGGCTGGGTTCGCAACCTGCCCGATGGTCGCGTGGAACTTCAGGTTAATGGCGAGGAAAACGAATTACGCGCGTTTCTGGATCGCGTCGCCGAAAGCGAATTGCACTCGCTGATCCACAGACAAACCGAAAATAAATTGGGCAACCCGGTCGCTGCTCGCGGCTTTGAGATTCGCTATGACTAATCCGGCCGTCGCTGTTCATGGATTAACGAAGATTTTTTCCGTTCCGTTTCATCCCACTCGCGGGGTAGTCGCGGTAAAGGACCTCAACCTTCGCATCGAGCCGGGTGAGGTATATGGGTTACTAGGGCCGAATGGCTCCGGTAAAAGCACTACCTTGAAAATTATCCTCGGCCTGGTGTCTCCAACGCGCGGCCGCACCGAAATCTTCGGATTGGATAGTCGTCTCGTACAAAGCCGGGACGCGGTCGGCTTTCTGCCAGAGAATCCGTACTTCCAAAAGTTTCTGACCGGCAAGGAAACGCTGCGTTTTTTTGGGCGTCTTTGCGGACTGCGAGGCACAGAGCTAAGAAATCGCGTGAACGAATTGCTCGACCTCGTCGGGCTCAACAAGGCGCGCAATCGCCGGCTGGGCACTTATTCCAAAGGGATGTTACAACGTATTGGGCTTGCACAGGCATTGATTCATGACCCAAGGCTGGTAGTGCTCGACGAGCCGACCGCCGGCGTCGATCCAGCAGGCTCGCGGGACATTTGCGATTTGATCCTCAACCTGAAGCGCCGCGGGATCACCGTGCTGCTTTCTTCGCACTTGCTCGCACAAGCACAGGAAATTTGCGACCGCATCGGCATCCTAGCCGACGGCGTACTGGTGCGCGAAGGGCGTTTGCAGGAATTGATCGCGATCGAAAATCAAACCGAGCTCGTCATCGCCGATGCTTCCGACAAGCTCGTCAACGAGCTCGAATCGTTCATCAGCCGATCGGATGCGAAATTAATCGAACGGCGCAAATCGACCACCACACTGGAGAGATTGTTCCTAGAAGCGACAGCCAGGGATGACGAATCAATGACTAAGCAGAAATGACAAACGCCGAACACGCTTCAACACTTCAGCCCGTCAACACTTCAACGCCCGCGAAGAAGTATCGTGCTTTTTCTTTCTCTCGCATTTACGCGATTACGATCAACACCATCACCGAGCTCACGCGCCTGAAAGTTTTTTATGTCCTGCTGGTTTTCGGACTTCTTTTGATCGGCAGCTCAATCTTCATGGCACAGTTCTCGTTTCAGCAGGAATTCCAAATCCTGAAAGATGTTTCGCTCGGCGCGATCTCAATTTTTACCTCGCTGCTGGCAATCGTTGCCACTGCGCGGTTGCTTCCGCAGGATATGGAAGACCGCACGGTCTACACGATTCTCGCCAAGCCGGTGCCGCGCTTCGAATACGTGGTGGGCAAAATTGCCGGAGTTCTTTTGTTGCTTGGGATCAGCACCCTGGTGATGGCCGCAGCATTCATGCTTGTACTGTACATGCGCGAACAGGCCGTGCTGCACGCGATATTGCGACAAATGCCCGGCGCGCCGCCAGACCAGATCGCTGATGCTCTGCGTGTCGTTCGATCTTCCGCGTTCAAAATCGATATCGTTCCGGGAATTGTGATCATTTACCTGAAAGCTTGTCTGCTTGCGGCGCTTACCCTTTTTGTTTCCACATTCGCCACCTCAAACATTTTCACCATTGTGGTCATGGCTTTCATTTATTTCATCGGACATTTGGAGGCCACAGCCCGCGAATATTGGCTGCAGGAACATAGTAGCGGACTGATTGCACGAGTGTTTCTCGCGATTGTGGCGCTGCTTTTCCCTGACTTGCAGGCTTTCAACCTGGTGGATGACATTGTCGCCGGCACCGCCATTTCCCTGGCGCTTTTCGCCAAAACTGCTTTGCTTGGCGTTTTTTACACCGTCATCTACACGTTGTTGGCCGCGTTTGTGTTCTACGGCAAAGAATTATGATGCGAGGCCTTATCGCGCTGGCAGTGCTGATCGTGGCCGGGGTGCTGAAATTGCCAGTCGAACGCGACCTGACAACGCTTCATCGACAGGAGCATTTCCGCGGCGTCGAATTTAATCTCGATCTTCGCGAGAAAATCGGGCAACTCGGGTTCATCGCTGCCTTGAGCGGATTTCGAGCGATAGTCGCCGACGCTCTTTTCATCCAGGCGTATTCGGCCTGGGAAGACACAGAATGGGGCCGGATGTTGTTATTGTTCCGGCACGTTACAACGCTCCAACCACACGCGCTCCTATTTTGGGACACAGCGGCCTGGCACATGGCCTGGAACGCGAGCGTGGCCGCGATGGATGATAAAACCCAGCCGCGCCTTGCGCTGCGAGTCAAAGCGCAGCGCGAATATTTTGCGATGGGCAAAGATTTCCTCGAGCGCGGAATAAAAAATAATCCGGATCGTCCTGAGCTCTACGAAGCGCTTGCCCGGCTATACAAGGAAAAATACAAGGATCACGAGAGCGCCTCCGAATATTACGCGAAGGCAGCGGCTCTGCCCGGCGCTGCTCCGTGGGACAGACGTTTCTCGGCCTACGAGCTTTCTTACTGCGAGGGACGCGAGCGCGAAGCGTATGAGCGCCTTCGCCATTTATACGACGAGGGGCCGCGGGAACGGTTGCCCACCTTGATCAAGCGGCTGAAGTTCTTGGAAGATAAACTTGGAATCCCGCAAGACCAAAGAATTCCCGACACTGGACCGTTAAAGCGTTAAATCGTTGAACCATTGAAGCGGTTTTGACTCTAACGGTGTAACGTTTTAACGCTTTAAGGTTAACCTATGCGCGTCGCAATTTTCAGTGATGTCCACGCTAATCTTGAAGCGCTCGAAGCAGTGCTGGCGGACGCGCGCGCACGCAGATGCACGCACTTCATATGCCTGGGCGACGTAGTCGGTTATAATGCCAATCCGCGTGAATGCATCGAACGCGTGCGCGAACTGGATTGCCCAGTGGTAAAAGGCAATCACGACGAAGAGGCAACGCTGTCTGCGTCCTCCGAGCGTTTCAATGAACTGGCCGAGCGCGCCATCCACTGGACTCGGGACAATTTGACGGATCAGGACAAGGAATGGTTGCGCAGTTTGCCGCTACAAAGACAGGTCCATCATTTTACGATCGTGCACGCCACACTCGATACACCCGGGCAATGGGGCTACGTTTTTAACAACCTCGACGCCCTCGCGAGTTTCACCTATCAGCGCACCGCTGTCTGTTTCTTCGGCCACACGCATCTGCCCATGGTATTTATTCGGGACCAGAGCGGCGTCCGGCAGGAAAGGAAAGAGCATATTCGCATCGAGCCTGGCAGGAAGTATTTCATTAACGTCGGCAGCGTGGGGCAACCCCGCGATGGTAACTGGCGCGCGGCGTACTGCGTTTACGACATTGAGAGCAATCTCGTCGAACTAGTGCGGATAAAATACGACCTCGCGACCGCGCAAGAGAAGATTGCTAAAGCCGGCCTGCCCCAGCCCCTCGCCGACCGACTCGCAATTGGTCGTTAATCCAATCGCTGCGACCTAGAGGTCGCGCCTACAGAATCCGAACAAGGAAGTTGTTGGGCGTCATGACAAACGTGAGCGGCAATTCGATTATCTTTGGGCCACTGCGCAAGCGCCATTGATTTAGCGTGTCCACTGTCACTTTGTCGAAGGTCGAATCTCCTGAGGGCTTCGGAATTTTCACCTCCGTAACCGCGCCAGCCTTATTCACGTGTATCTCATAGACGCCGCGGCCTCCCTTCGACGTCCAGGGTAATGGATACTTTGGCAGAGGCGCTTTGATCACGTTCCCTTTCCCCAAGAACGGCGCCAGGACTTGATCCATATCCGGCGCACGCACTACGTCAGCAACGTACGAGACTCCAGGGCCTCCAGGCTCCGACAGAAAGAAGTTGATTGGAACTCTTACCTTGCTCACCGTGCCGGGTCTGAATCGCCACTGAGAAAACGTGGAGACCGTTACCTCATCCACGATTCCAACGCCGGTGCTAGCGCGCATCACGACATTGGTCACATTGCCCGTCGCCGGATCGACTGTTAGGACTGCAAGCCCCGATCCCTGTTCGCGACGGGCACGCGCTTCGTACGGATAAGGGGGCCTCGGTGCATAAACAGCGAGCGCCCGGAAGCGCCGTATGTCGCCTTCAGCAGGCACAGCGGTCGCGTTAGACTGCGGCCATAGTGAAAGCGCTGCTAAGAACAGCCAGATTAGTTCTCGATGGTGCACAGATCGAGAAACCAAGGCCACCCTACGCGCGTGGTGCTCGAGTTGGTTGTGGCCTCGGCGTCGGTGGACATCTTCCCGTGCATGGCGTCGGTGTGGCGGTGGCTGTAGCTGTTGCGGTCGCGGTTGCAGTGGCTGCCGGTGTTGGTGTGGCCGTCGGCGTTGACGTGGGAGTTGTAGTTGCTGTCGGCGTAATCGTTGCCGTTGGCGTTGGCGTCGGGGTGGCGCCAGACCCGGCGCAATATCTGCCGCCGGTGTTCAAATCAGTGGGGCCACTACCAATTCCGCCCCAAACGATCATTTCACTTCCGCTCCAGATGGCAGTGTGAATGTATCGGGGGGCCGGTGCATTGGTAATGCTGGTAGCTCTCCAAATATCGGTAGCTGGATCGTATCTCCCGCCAGTGTTCAAATAGTTGCCCGTGCTAACAAATCCGCCCCAAACGATCATTTCATCAACGCCCCATACGGCTGTGTGATTGTACCGTGCGATGGGCGCGTTAGTGATGCTTGTTGCTGTCCAAGTATCCGTGCTGGGATTGTATCTTCCGCCAGTGTTCACCCGGTTCGAGCCGTCAAATCCACCCCACACGATCATTTCGCTGCCGCTCCAGACCGCTGTGTGATCATATCGTGGGGAAGGTGCGTTGGTGTTGCTTGTAAAGGTCCAACTATCCGTTTGAGGATTGTATCTTCCGCCGAAGACCGAAAGCTGGGAACAATTATCATTGGCGCACCCACCCCACACGACCATTTCGATGCCGGTCCACACCGCTGTGTGAAAGACTCTGGCAGGTGGGGCGGTGGCGGTGCTTGTCGCTGTCCAACTGTCTGTGCTGGGATTATATCTCCCGCCGGTCAGCGAAGGACTGGGAGCAGCTCCGCCCCAGACGATCATTTCACTGCCAGTCCATACCGCCGTATGATAAGCTCGGCCGTCGGGGGCGTTAGTGGTGCTGGTGGCTGTCCAACTATCTGTGCTGGGATCGTATTGCCCGCCGGTGTTGCAATAGCCAGAACCACAGTTGTTACTAAAGCCGCCCCAGATGATCATTTTGCTGCCGCTCCAGACTGCGGTGTGATAGTCTCGCGCGACAGGCGCGTTGGTCGTGGTCGTAGCTCTCCAGCTATCATCAGTGCATCCAGCCCAACCAATTGTGGGGAGCGTGTAGTTGCCGATAGCAGCTACAAATTGCTCATGAGTTCGGCTCATTTGTTTCACTCGCTCGTTACGTGCATCCGTCATGAAACGCTCAACCAGCGCAGGCCGGGCCAGGCACTCAGCTACGACAAACGGATCATTGCCGAGCGCTTCAAAGAGTTCGTGCAACACCTCCGGCTGTTTGGTGTGCTGCGCCATGCGATCCATTTCAGCTTGCAATTGCTCGGCAGTGATTGGGTGATGATCGGAATCCTGCAATACCTGTGAGTTGCGCAGATAATCTGCGACTTTCTCTTCCAACTGCGCCTGCGACATCACCGCGTCAAGCGAAGGCTTGAGATCGAGACGTTCTTTCGGCCAGATGCGATGACGCCAATAAACTTCTTCAATGGCTTTCTGATAAGCTACGCGCGGTTCA
>Ga0209474_10006051_pt1 | contig 10231 bp, 7 predicted proteins | sample GraSoiAngelo_145_FD_185902 | JGI IMG/M metagenome (GOLD analysis project Ga0209474, IMG submission 185902) | Grasslands soil microbial communities from the Angelo Coastal Reserve, California, USA - 14_1009_05_20cm (SPAdes) (version 2) | ecosystem: Environmental > Terrestrial > Soil > Grasslands ... | reverse complement strand
CGCCCCCCTGCAACAGAGGCTATCTGATCGTCTGGGCGATCGACGGCAATAACACCGCGATCAAGTTTGACGGGTTGATCGGTGACGCGATCATCCGAGCCCCGACGCCCGTCTTCGGTCCCACCACGGCCCGGGCCTATAACGCCATCGCGATCCAGGCAGGCGATGGTGTTGGGAACACCGGCGACCCCACAGACTTGAACGGCGACGGCAACCTGGACTTTGATGGGAGCGAGTATCAGGCGATCACGGGGAGGATCTTCGGTACCGTCAGGTATGAAAATGCGGGTGCAACCGAAGGAGTGGTCGAAACGGATATCACCCTGCTCACGCTCGATGTGGCCTCCAACCGGCCCAATTCCCTTACCTCCGTCGGTCTCAACTTCTACACCACGGGTGAGGACCTCGTCGACACCGCCACATCCTTCTATTGCTGGAAGGAGCAACGGTTGATCGACATCAACCCGAGCTTCACGGAGCAGCGCATGGGCAGGAAGGGGCTAGTCGAGTCGTACTTTGCTGAACAGAATAGTGCGCCTGTTACCCTTTTGGGCCTCATCGAGACGCAGGAAGGATATTCGGGGTTTGGCCTACCTGGTCGCTCCTACTCGTACTTGCTCTACCACGACGGCAACCCGGTCGTGACGACCTTCAAGCCATAGCGGCCGTCGCTGGTCTCCTCAGCGCACAGGGGCTGGGCACCCGCCCAGCCCCCCGGGTGGTCTCCGCTGACAAGGCGTGAGAAAAGAGGACATCTGCAAGCCGCCATGCCCAGCTTTGGCAGAGGATCGCGGTGGTTGTCCGCAACCGTATGCGTCGTAGCAGGCTGCGCCACTGTGTCCCGATCCGCGCCGACTCTTCCCACCTATTCACTGGCCCTCACCCTGGGAGAGGGAAAGGAGTGGCGGTTTCAACCCCTCCTTGTCGATCTCAATGGGGACGGTCACCTCGATCTCGTCGCGACGGCCCGGCTCGCCGACCCTTCCCTCCACATCTGGCTCGGCGACGGTAAAGGTGGCTTCAGCCCGATCAATCCCACCTGGAGCGATATCGGCTACGGCGCCCTCGCCACGGGGGACATCAACGGCGACGGGTTCCCGGACATCGTAGCCGCCAGCCACTTCGGTGGTGTCCAGACCCTGCTCAGCGACGGGCAGGGCCGATTCACCGAAAAGATTCTTCGAAGAGACGACGGCCATGTGGCCGCCCAGCTCGCTGACGTGAACGGCGACGGCCATCTGGACCTGATCCTGCTCGGGTATCGAAACGCGGGCATCGAGGTGTACTTCGGCGATGGAACGGGGAACTGGACGCTAAACATTGCGCTCCCCGAAAGCCGCCCGGGAAGAATCATGCCGGGTCGGGCCCTGGTCGTCAGCGATCTCAATGGAGACGGTCAACTCGACCTGGTGTCGGCCTTCCAGCGCTGGGGGATCTACGTCTACCATGGCGATGGCCAGGGTAATTTCCGCGGAGGCCCGGTAGAGCTCGCCGCTCCGAGCACAGAGCTTCAGGCGCTCGCTCTCGGTGACGTCAACAAGGATGGCCGCCTGGACCTCGTCATCAACGGAGCCATTGAGGGGCGGGATCAGCCGAACGGGCCTGATGTCTACCTGGGGGGCGACGCCACGAAGTGGCAAGCCTCGTCCGATGGATTGAAAGTCTTGAAGTTTGCCTCAACAGGGATCGCAATAGGTGACCTAGACGGAGACGGCAACTTGGACATTGTCGCCGCGGGAAATGTTACCGGTCGTGCCGGAGACGATGGCCTGTTCTGGTTCAGGGGCGACGGGAAGGGACGGTGGCAGTTGGTGCCGCAGAGCGGGCTTCCGAGCGGCGGCTTGTCACTCATTCACTCCATAACGCTGGCAGACCTGGACCATGATGGAATCCCGGAGATCATCGTCCTGAGTGGCGGCAATCATGGGAGGATCACGATCTGGAAACGGCGCTAGCTCGTGGCGGTCGCCGCCGCGCAGTTCAACCGGTTGAACTGAACTTGCCCCGGGGCAAGTCGCCCCATTCCGGAACTGGACGGTCGCGTCCCACGAGTGGACACCGGCGGCGAGCCGGCCACTCGGCAGCGCAAGGCACGAAGCTTGCGCCGCCGACCCCCTCATGGAGACCCTGCTGGGCGACCTGCGTCTGGCATTGCGGATGCTCGTCAAGGCGCCCCTGTTCGCGCTTCTCTCCATCGGGGCGCTGGCACTCGGCATCGGCGCCAACGCGGTGATGTTCGGCGTCATCGAGACCGTGCTGCTAGAGCCGCTCGTCTACCGGGACTCGAGCCGGCTGGTGATGGTGCAGACGGTGCTGGAGGAGAGCGGCACGCGCATCGGCAGCTCCCCACCCGACTTCTATCGCCTGCGCGAGACGAATCGCAGCTTCGAAGGCGTGGCAGCCCTCTACGCGCAGCCGCTGAACCTCACAGGCGCGCAGGAGCCGGAGCGCGTGCGGGCCCTATACATCACGGCCAATCTATTGCCCCTCTTGGGAGTGCAGCCCGCCTTCGGCCGCGGCTTCTCGGCCGATGACGAGAAGTGGGGCGCCCAGCCGGTGGCCCTGATCAGCGACGGCCTCTGGCACACCCGATTCGGCGACGACCGTTCGGTCCTCGGCCACACCCTCACCCTGGGCGGGGAGCCTGCCACCATCATCGGCGTGCTCCCCAAGGGCTTCTCCTGGCTGGGAAGCGAAGGGCAGGTCTTGTTGCCCATGTCCTTCGCGCCCGGCGACAACCGCAACACGCACAACAACTACTTCATCGCGATGGTGACGCGGCTGCGCCCCGGCGTTTCACCTGACCAGGCGCGCGCCGAGCTGCGCGACTTCGGGCAGGGCGTCCAGCGCGACTTCCCCGAGACGCTCGGGTACGGGTTCGACCTCGCGCCTCTGCGCGACGTGATGGTGGGCAAGGCGCGCGTCGCCGTCCTGGTGCTGGCGGGAGCGGTGGCGTTCGTGCTGCTCATCGCCTGCGCCAACCTGGGCAATCTCATGCTGGTGCGGGCGGCGGCGCGCCGGCGGGAGATCGCGGTGCGGGCGGCGCTGGGAGCCACTCGCGGACGTATCGTGCGCCAGCTGCTCACCGAAAGCCTCTTGCTCTCCGCCGCCGGCGCGGCAGTGGCGTTGCTCCTCGCCTTCTGGGCGGTGGACGCGATCAACCTGCTCGGCCAGAACGTGCTGCCGCGCATGCGGGAGGTGCGGCTGGACGCGCGCGTGCTCGGCTTCACGGCGCTCGTTTCTCTCGCCACGAGCGCGCTGGTGGGCCTCTTTCCCGCCTTGCACGGATCGTCGCTCGATCTGCGCGGGTCGCTCAACGAAGCCGCGCCGGGAGCGGGCCGTAGCCGGCGCCGGCTGAGCGCCGCGCTGGTGGTCACGGAGGTGGCGCTCTCCTTGGTATTGCTGGCGGGCGCGGGCCTGCTCTTGAAGAGCATGCAACGGCTACTGCAAGTGGACGCGGGCTTCGACCCGCGCGGCGTCCTCACCGCAGAGATCGACCTGCCCGCGCGGAAGTACCTCGATGAGCGGCTGGCGCGCGCGTTCGATCCGAAGGCCATCGCCCGCGCGGCGCGCTTTTTCGACGAGCTTCTGGACGGCGTCCGCGCGCTTCCCGGCGTTACCGCCGCCGGGGCCCTCTCTGGTCTGCCCCTGGCTGGCGAAAACTGGGGCAAGCACCTGCTGCTCTACGACCGTCCGCTGCCTGCCAGCGTGAATGACCTCCCGCAGATCCAGTATCGGCTGGTGGCCGGCGATGCCTTCCGAGCCCTCGGCATCCGCATCCGGCGCGGGCGTGCCTTCACCCAGGCCGATGACCTGGGCGCGCCGCTGGTGGCCATCGTCAACCAGGAGCTGGTGCGCCGCTACTGGAACGGCCAGGATCCTCTCGGCAAGGTGCTGTCGGTGAACGCGCCGCGCGAGCTGGACCCGGGCGCGCCGCCCGACGCGCCGGTGGAGAAGTTCACGGTGGTGGGCGTGACCGACGACGTCCGCTTCGGCAGCCTGGACCACGATCCGCTGCCGCTGGTGTACGTGCCGTACGCGCAAGGGGCGGAAGGGCAGCTCAACATGTTCCTTGCCGTGCGCGCCGCGGGCGATCCGCTCGCGCTCACCGCCGCATTGCGCGAGCAGGTGAGGCGCGCGGATCCCGACCAGCCCCTCGCCAACGTGGCCACCTTCGAGTCGCGGCTCTCGCGCGCGACCGCGCAGCCCCAGTTGCAGGCCGGCCTGTTGGGGCTCTTCGCCGCCGTCGCCGTGCTGCTGGCGGCCATCGGCATCTACGGAGTGATGGCGGTGGCCGTCTCGCAGCGCACGCGCGAGATCGGCATCCGCATGGCGCTGGGCGCCCACCGGGGCGACGTGATCGCGCTCGTGCTGCGACGCGGCCTCGCGCTGGCCGGAGCGGGCGTCCTGCTCGGACTCTGCGGCGGGCTCGCTCTGACGCGGGTGCTGCGCTCGCTGCTGTTCGCGGTGAGTCCAGGCGACCCGGCCACCTTCGCTGCCATCGTGCTGCTCCTTGCCTTCGTTTCCGCCCTGGCCTGCTGGCTGCCGGCCCGCCGCGCCGCCCGCGTCGACCCGATGGTGGCCCTGCGGTCGGAATAGCCGTGCTGCCGGCGCTTTTCTTTTGCGCCACGCAGTGCCCACAATGCCGGCCGTGCGGGGGGCCTCTCCTTCGAACAGGCGATGACGCGCTTTCGCGATCGCACCGGCCAGCCCGGCTCCTCGACCTGGAGTGGAGGCGACTTTCCCGAGGGCCAGCCCGACTTCCCGGTCAAGGAATGGGTCTGGAACGAGCGGAACGGCAGCCGCTACATCCTCGGCGGTGGCTACGGCGAGCCGCCGTACATGTTCAACGACCCCGACGCGCAGCCGCCTTTCGAGCGCCGCGCCAACTTCGGCTTCCGCGTTGCGCAATACCCGCAGCCCGTGCCCGCGGGGCTCCTCGGCAAGATTGAACAGCCGATGCGCGACTACACCAAGGAGCGCCCCAAGGGTGAAGAAGCTTTCCGCCTCTACGCCGGCCTCTACGGCTATGACAAGACGCCGCTCGACGCGCGGACCGAGTCGGTGGCAGAGGCCGACCGCTGGCGCATGGAGCGGATCAGCTTCAACGCGGCTTATCGCGCCGAGCGGATGGAGGCGCTCCTCTTCACGCCGAAGAACGTCGCCCCGCCATGGCAGACGGTGATCTTCTTCCCCGGCTCGAACGCATTGCACGTCCGCTCCAGCAACGATCCGACCGGCATTTACCTCCATGCCTGTAGCTTCCTGATCAAGAGTGGCCGCGCGCTCCTCTATCCCATCTACAAGAGCACCTATGAGCGCGGCGATGGGTTGGACTCCGACAATCAGGACACCTCGCGCAACTACAGGGACCACGTGCTTATGTGGGCGCAGGACCTTTCGCGCTCGCTCGATTACGCAGCAACGCGCCGCGATCTCGACCTCGGCCGCCTCGCCTACTACGGCATCAGCTGGGGCGGCGCGCTGGGGCCGATCCTCGCCGCGGTCGAGCCCCGCATCCGCGTGGTGGTGCTCATCAGCGGCGGGCTCGAGTTCGAGGATACGTTACCGGAGGTCGATCCGCTCAACTTCGCGCCGCACGTGCTGCAGCCGACGCTGATGATCAATGGCCGCTACGACTTCTTCTTTCCAGTGGAGACTTCGCAGCAGCCGCTCTTCGCGCTGCTCGGCGCGAAGGCGTCTGACAAGCGGTACATCGTCGTCGACGGCGGGCACTACCCGCCACAGGATCTCTTGGTGAAAGAGACCGTCGACTGGCTCGACCGGTACCTGGGGCCAGTGCGGTAGCGCTCGATCTGCTACGCGGCGCCGAGACGGGCGCGTGGCAGCAGCTCGGTAAGCCACTCCGGCACGAGCGACTGGATCCGGGCGTCGATGGCCTGCCGGTTGCGCTGGTACTTCACGGTGACCGCGATCAACGAGAGACCGAGGAGCGTGAGCGCGAAAGGAAACGCAATCGAGTTCTGGAAGACGGTATATGCGAGACCGACGAGGTATGCGTTCACGCCGATCGCTCCAAAGAGAAGGAACACCCGTCTCCGAAGCAGCACGCTGAGGACGATGAATCCGAGGTTGAGCAGGCAGTAGAGGAAACGCCGCCACTCGCTGTTGCTGTTCATCGAGCTGATCGCGCCCCAGAGCGCGGTCATGCCGAAGAGGTAGAGCCAGAACCCGAAGTCCTCGCGGGTGCGCTGATCGACGAGGTACGCGACGAACACCATGGCGAGTCCAAACGCGATGGAGATTTTCTGCCCGAGCGCGAGCTGCCACTCGTGGTTGCCGGCAAGATACGCAGCCAGGTCCATCGACATGAACCAGAGCGCGACCGCGGCCGGAGCCACCAGGAAGCTGAACTTCACCTTGCGCAGCGCCACCAGCGCTGCCAGAACGGTGGCTGCCTCCATCCAGATCCAGCTGCTGCGGATGTAAGGATAGAAATCGCGGTAGTCGCCGGGATCGTGGACCGGCCAGAACCCGCTGCCTTTCTCCAGGCCCCAGATGGCAAGGGGCGTCATGCAGACCGCCATGGTGTAGAGCAGACCGCCGGGGATCTTGAGGTCGGGCGTAGCCCGGAGCCTCGCGCCCACGGAGACGAAGCAGGCGGCGTACCCCACCGCGATCAGGCAGACTGCCCACGGGCCCAACCGCTGGAATCCCAGCGTCATCAGCCAACCCATCGCGGCGATGACCACCAGCGAGCCCAGGTAGTACGCCACGTTCAAGCCGGTGAACCGCGCCCGTCCCGGATGACGTTCCTCGAGGAACCGCCACAGCGCCGCGGCCTGCGCCGGATCCACGATCCGCCTTGTGGCCGCCTCGTCCAGATCCTCGCGGTCGATGTTCATCCCATGAGTGTCGCATGGAGGTGGCTTTCGAACCGAACCCCAAAGATGCTACCAGCCCCTACAGGAAGCATCCGAAGCGACGCGGCTGACAAACCCAAACGCTTGGGTTATGATTGCCGGCATGGATGCCGCGGAGATGGGCCGCCGTGGGGGGCGGAGCAGGAGCGCGGCCAAGCGCGCCGCGGCACAGCGCAACGGCGCGCGCGGTGGACGGCCCCGAGATGTGGACGTGCTCGCCCGGAGAGGCCGGGAAGTCTGCGCGCTCCTCGCGGCGGAGCTTCCAGGCGTGGATCCGGGAGACCTGCGCCTGATCGTGCGCTGCCTGCTTTTGCCGCCGGCGCGGCGGGCCGTGTTCGTCTCGCGCCGGAACGACGGCCGGTATGTCTTCTGACATCTCGGAGAAAACGCTGGTCGCGCTCGCAAAGGCGCTTCGCGCAGTGAAACTCGAAGCCATCGTGATCGGCAATTGCGCGAGCATGCTGAACGGCGCACCGGTAACGACGCAGGATATCGATCTGCTCATCCGGCACACGAGAACGAATCGCCGGAAGCTCGCCCGGTTCGCGGATGAGATCGGCGGGTCTGTCCCAATGCCGGTCTCCGAGCTGAGCACGGTCGAATGGATCGAGGGGCGGCTCGCGGTGCCTGTCGAGATCCATTACGACCGCATTTCCGGCGGCCTGACATTCTCATCCGTCCGATCGCGCGCGCAGATCGTCGCGGTCGGCAACGAGAAGCTTCGGGTCGCGGCCCTGGTCGACGTGATCCGCTCGAAACAAGCCGCCGGCCGACCCAAGGACCGCGCGGTCCTGCCAATCCTTCGCGACACACTTGCCGTCAAGAAAAGGTTGGGGGACGCCCTGTGAGGGGCTCCCTCGTTGTACTGGTGTCGTTCTGATTGGCCGAGCGGCCCCCCGCTCCGCACCCGACTTCGTCATTCTCGATCGAAACGGGACCCTACGGCGCGAGATCGCCGTAGATGTTCTGGTCGATACCGCCGTCGTGGGGGCACTGATCGCCGGTCCAGCCGGTGGAGGTGAGCGTGCGGCACTGCTTCACGTCGTTGCCGTCGTTCGTCGTGTCACGCGGATCGGTTCCCGGTACGACGTTGCGGTAGTCGGTCCAGACTGCGTAGGCGAAGCTGCCAATCGAAGTCACCCACAGGTAGTCGCCGTTGAACGGCACCGCGCGGTTCGAGAACTGCTCCCAGTTGGGGAACTGCGTCCTGGACGTGAGCCGCGTACGGCCGGCGAAGCTCGCCCCACCGTCGAACGAGATTGCCGCGTAGACGTCCAACGCCGGCGTGGCTTGGCCGGAAGCATCGTTGCCGATCGGCCGTGCCGTCGAATAGGCCGGATCGTTGCGGCTGTCGTACCAGGCGACGTGCACCACACCCTGATCGACCGATACGTCCGGGAACCACTGGTGACCCACCGGCTGGTCGTCGAGCAGCACGGGAGTCGTGGCCGCTCCGGTCGCGCCGTCGTAACGGAAGAAATAGGCCGCTGTCTGGCTTCCGGTTCCGGTGCCGACCGTGCCGTAGGTGGTACCGGTCGGGACCAGCGACCCCGGTTTGTTCGCGTCGATCACCACGTAGACGTACTCGTGAGCGCGATCGCGCTGGTCGGCGGTGGCGCGCGGCGAGGAGACGCGACGGAAGAAGGTGTAGCCGCTCTGGCAGGCGCTGTCGAAATCGCCGCAGTCGCGGTTCAAGCTTCCCAGGCTCTCGTCACTCTCGAACAGCGGATCGTCCACCGCCTTCGTCGGCACGGGCGCCGGCGCGGCGACATCGATCGCCTCGTAGCGGGAGAACGTCGCGGCCACGCGCGGCGGCTCGAAAGTGGCGCCGCAGTTGGTCGAGCGCGCGTAGGCGACGTTGACCCGGTCGCCGACCTGCTGCGAGAAGTTGACGTACACGTGACCGTTTCCGGTCACCGAGATCTCCGGATCCTGCTCGTCGAAGTTGCTGAAGTTCTGGTTGACCTTGATCGGCTTGGAGAACGTCTGCCCGTGATCCATGGAGCGGACGAAGTAGGTGCTCACGTTCCCGTTTCCGCTGTAGCGCGTCCAGGCGAAGTACACGCTGCCGTCGCAGGCGCTACCGGTGCGGTCCGCCTCGATGGCGGTCTTGTCGTTGAACTTGCCCAGCAGATTGGGCGCCGACGAGCCGTTACCGACGGTGACCGTGCCCCGGTATCGCTTGCCGTCATCGAGCGTCCGACCGGATTCGCCTTCGGGGTTGTCGTAAGTGGCGACCCACACGTCGCCGAACGTCTTCGCGGTGCCGGCCGGATCCCCCGAGCTCTCCGATCCCATGAACACGCGTCCGTAGTTGTCCCAGGCGATGACCGGATCGCCGGAGCTGGCGGTGCGGATCTGCGCGAGCGCCGCGAACGGCGATGCATCGCCCGGATATCCGGGAACGAGCGAGCTCTGGAAGGTCGCACCTCCGTTCTCCGAACGGTAGTATCCGAGCCAGATGGGCCCGTTGGGAACGAAGTTGCCGCGCGGCGAGCCGGCGTAGACGCCACAGTAGTCGTTGGAGCTGCCGATGAGCACGCGCAGGTCGCGCGGATCGACCGCCACGGCGGGCTCGTTCTGGCGGCCGCGCGCGATCGCGCATTCCGAGAGCACGGCGTCGGTGTACGGTTGCCCGGTGGCCAGCGTGTACGCGCTCAGGTACCCGCCGGATTTCGCGCTGTCGTTGGAAAGCCGCGTCTCGGCCGCCGCGGCGCACGCGATGAGCGTCGAAACCAGGATCGTCCGGACCATGCTTTCCCCGTTGTTTGGGTGCAGTAGGGCGGGGACACAACACCCGTCGCCGCGGGGCTGTCAAGGCGTGAGGGTCTGTGCGCCCAGCGTACGACGTCGAAATCACCGCGTACCGCGTGGCGCACGGGCTGACCGGCGAGAGGAACAGCGCACGAAACGACGCACTGTCGGACTCCTCCGCTACGCTCCGGTCATGAAGAATGAACCACGTTACGTGATTATCGCTTCTAACGAACCGAAGCCGATGGGCGAAACGCTCCTCGACTATGCGCGGCCTCTCATCCAGCAACTCCCGCACGACCATACGCTCGAAGAACTGAAGGCCGTCGTCATATTTGCCGCAGTCCTGTGGAACGTCCAGGTCGTCGAGGACATCTCGGGCGCCGTCAGATGCCTCAGCACGAAGATGCCACCACGCCTGCGGGTTCGGCCAGCGAAAGGGCTGGTCCTCATCCGGCGCATGCTCACGCGAAAGGATCAGTGCTTCGGCGACGACCACCGGCTTGCGCTGGCGGTGGATGTCCATCGCGACGGCTCGGACCTGCGCGTCACCGCTGTCGGCGCTGTCGCAGAGCTGGATTCGCTCCCGTCGA
>Ga0209474_10006050_pt1 | contig 10232 bp, 10 predicted proteins | sample GraSoiAngelo_145_FD_185902 | JGI IMG/M metagenome (GOLD analysis project Ga0209474, IMG submission 185902) | Grasslands soil microbial communities from the Angelo Coastal Reserve, California, USA - 14_1009_05_20cm (SPAdes) (version 2) | ecosystem: Environmental > Terrestrial > Soil > Grasslands... | reverse complement strand
CCCTGCGATTCCAGGATCGCCTGCAGCTCGGCGACGGTCTTGCCGTGTCGCCAGGTGGACGAGATGACGACATCGGCCTGGCCGCGCGCCACGATCTCGTTCAGCACCTGAATGCACGCGGGGTTCAGATCCCCGTAGCGATCCCATCGGCGGATCGGGGCCAGCACACCGTCGATGTCGAGAAAGATCACCCGTTGGGTCACCGCAACGCGCCGCGATTGGAGAAGCGCGTCTCCTGGCTGGTGATGAACTCGAGCAGCGCCGCCTGGCCGCTCTCGGTGGCCTTGCGCGCTCTGGCGAAGGCGCCGGCGATCTCCTCGGGCCGCTCGACCCGCTCGCTCCAGCCGCCCATGGCGCGCCCCAGCTCCGCGTAGCGTCCGCCGATGTCACGGGCGCCGTACTTGTCGTGCGCGACGACGAGGTGCGGGATCTCGATGGCCATGGCCGAGTTGTTGAGCACGACGGTGAGGATGGGGATCCCGCAGCGCACCGCCGTCTCGAAATCGAGCCCGGTCATGCCGAAGGCGGCGTCGCCCATGAAGTTGACGCAGAACTTGTCAGGGGCGGCGAGCTTGGCGCCGATGATGAGGCCGAGTCCGGTGCCGAGGGCGTGCGACTTGCCCCAGCCGAGATAGCTGCGCGGCGGGACGGCCCGGTAGAAGGGCAGGAGCTGATCGCGCGGGCTCCCCGAGTCGTGCGTGACGATGGCGTCGCGCGGGTCGACTGTGCGCATGAACTCGGCGATGACCCGATACGGGTTGATCGGGATCTCCGTCGAGCCGAGCGTCGGCGCCCACTCAGCTAGCCACGCCGCGCGCACGCGCTCGAGCTCGGCACGCACGCGCTCCCGTCCGGCGGGGCGGCCTCCCAGCGCCTTGACGGCCTCGATGAACTGGCGCAGCACGAGCCGCGCGTCGCCCAGGAGCGGGTAGTCGGCCGCGTAGTTCTTGTTGAGGTCGCGCTCGTCGTTGGTGGCGTGGATGAGCGTCTTGCCGGCCGGGATGCTGGCCGCCATCCCGTGGCGGGTGAAGCTACATCCGATGCCGAACACCACGTCGGCCTCGCGGACATACTGCAAGGTGTGCCCGGTCACGGCCGGGCCGCCGGTGCCGAGTGCCAGCGGGTGATCCTCGGGGAACGCGCTCTTGGCTTCCATCGTGGTCATGACCGGAGCCTGGAGCAGGTCGGCCAGCTCGAGCAGATCATCCGACGCCTCGGCGTACAGCACCCCCTGGCCGGCGTGAATCACCGGCCGCCGCGCCTCGCGAAGCACGCGGGCCGCCGTCTCGACCTCGCGCGCATTAGCGCCGGCCGACGTCACCTTGACCGCCCGGTACGCCTCGATCAAGGCGTCGGGCACGTCCTCGTTCAGGATGTCGGCGGGGATCTCGACCATCGCCGGGCCCGGGCGGCCCATGCGCATCACGCTGATGGCCCGGCGCATGACGTCCGCGACCTGAACGCCCACGGTGATGGTCTCGACGGACTTGGTCACCGACGCGTACGTGCGCGCCGAGCTGAACAGGGGGAAGACCTGGGCACGGTCGCGCGGATGCCCGAGCGGCAGGAGCAGCATCGGCGTGGAATCGGAGTACGCGGTGGCCACGCCGGGGAAGGCGTTCTCGGCCCCGGGGCCGTACTGCATGCAGAAGACGGCGAGCGTCTTGCCGTTCTTCACCCGCGCATAGCCGTCCGCGATCCCCACGCCCACTCGCTCCTGGCGGCAGAGCACGGGCCGGATGTCCGCCTTGGCCGCGGCCTCGATCACCGCGGTCGTTGGATAGGCGCTCAGGAACTCGGTGCCTTCGATCTTGAGAATGCGGGTGATGGCATCGACGACTTTCACGGTGGCGCGCTCCTCTAGCGTCTCGGCTCTGCGATGAACACCGGGATCCGCCGTGTGGTCTTCGCCTGGTATTCCTCGTACGGCGGATAGGCCGCGACGGCGAGCTTCCACAGCCGCGCCCGCTCGGCCTCGTCGCTGACCTCGCGGGCCCGCATCGCCTGCACGGTGGCGTGATCGCGAATCTCGACGGTGGGGTTCGCGCGCAGGTTGTACACCCACACCGGGTTCGTCGGCGCGCCCCCCAACGAGCCGATGAGGACGTAGTTGGCGCCGTCCTTGACGCGCATCAGCGGCGTCTTGCGAATCGCACCGGTCTTGTTGCCGGTGTGCGTCACGATGATCACCGGCAGCCCGGTGTCGCGGAGCGTGGTGCCTTCCTTCCCACCACTGCGCTCGTAGAGCTCGACCTGGTCGCGCACCCACTGCCTGGGACTGGGGATGTAGTTCGCCACGGTGATCTCCTCCTCGTTATGTCAGCCTGTAGGCACGCGCGACGTTTTCGCCCAGGATTCCCCGGCGTCCTGACTCCGTCATCGGCGCGACCAGCCCGCGCAGCTCTTCCAGATACGCGCCGGGATGATCGGGGTGCGGGTAGTCGCTCGCCCAGAAGAACTTGTCCTCGCCGACGTGCGGCATCAGCGCGGCGATCGTGCGCTCGTCCGGGTCCGCCGAGATGAAGCACTGCCGCTTGAAGTAATACGACGGCTTCTCCTTGAGGCGCACGGTCGCAGCGAGCGGCGTCCCGGTGAAGGTCGCGTCGGCGCGGTCGAGGAAGTAGCCGATCCAGCCGGCCTGGGACTCGAGCACGACCACGCGCAGGCGCGGGAAGCGCTCGAAGACGCCGAACTGGAAGAAGGTGGCGAACGCCTGCTGCACGCCCTGGCCGGCGAAGAGATTGAAATACCAGACCGCCCAGCCGAACTTGTCGAAGCGATGGTGAACGTTGAACGCGACCGGCTCGAACGTCGGGTGCACGGCCAGCGGAACGTCGAGGTCCTGCGCCGCCGCGAAGACCGCGTCGTGGCGCGGGTCGCCGAGGGGCACGCGCGTGATGGTGAACGGGCAGACGAAGGCGCCGCGGCAGCCGTCCTTCACCGCGCGCTCGAGCTCGCGGGCGGCGTCTTCGGGATTGCCGAGCGAGAGATGCGCGATGGGGATCAGCCGGCCGGCGGAGTCGCGGCAGAAGTCGACGATCCAGCGGTTGTACGCGCGGCAATACGCGCTCGAGAGCTCGGGGTCGAACAGCTCGGCTTCCCACAGTAGGCCGAGCGTGGGATACAGCACGGCCTTCGCCATCCCCTCGCGGTCGAGGAGCTGGACGCGTTCCTTCATGTCCATGGTGCCGAACGCCGCGCCACCGAGGTACGTCTGCTCCGGCGTGGGACGGATGCCGCGGACCTCCGCGAGCGGCACGTCCCCGCGCAGCGCGCGCTCGCGCAGCTCCCGCGCCTCGTCGACCCGCTTGCCCATGCCGCCGAGCGTGCTGAGCTGGCCCGGGCGGGCAATCGTGGAGGGCCGGCCGTCGATCAAGAGATGCTCGAAGCCGTCGTCGCCCACGCGTATCCGGAGCGCCCGGTCGCGATAGGCGGGTTCCAGGTAGGTCTCCCACAGACCCGGCGGTTCGAGGATGTGGCCGTCGCAGTCGATCACGAGCGCCTCGGTCGTCATCGCGTCCTCCTCGGGGTGAGCGGATCCTCCGGATCACGCTCTCCGGGCCTCCATGGCGAAGCGTTGCGGGTTGGATGATACTCCAGGGCGATTCGTTGTTGCGTTTCCCGCCGGTTTCCCATATACGTGGCGACGACTCGCCTCCGAGAGCGACGAGCGCGCCCCGTGAGAAGCGCGCGGAGAGAGGGAACCGATGAAACGGTATGGGACGCGGGGGATGCTCAACTGGGCCCTGATCGGGGCCACGGTCGGCGCGCTCGTGCTCGCGAGCGGTGGCGTATTCGTCGCCCGGGGCGCCGACCCGATCAAGATCGGCTTCGGCATGGCGCTGACCGGCGGACTCTCCGCCAACGGCAAGCCGGCGCTGCTGGCCGTGCAGATCTGGAAGGACGACGTGAACAAGCGGGGCGGCTTGCTCGGCCGACCGGTGGAGCTCGTCTACTACGACGACCAAACCAACCCGGCCACCGTGCCCGGCATCTACACGAAGCTCCTCGATGTGGACAAGGTCGATCTCGTCATCTCCGGCTACGGCACCAACCTCATCGCTCCGCTCATGCCCATCGCGATGGAGCGCAAGCTCACCATCCTGGGGATGTTCGGGCTCGCCAACAACGAGAAGTACCGATACCCGAACTTCTTCCAGATCCAGCCGGCAGGGCCCGATCCACAGACCAGCACGGCCATCGGCTTCTTCGAGCTGGCGGCGACACAAACCCCACGACCGCAGACCGTCGCGATCGTCGGCGCCGACGCCGAGTACCCGCAGAACGCGCTGGTCGGCGCGCGCGAGCTGATCAAGAAGTTCGGCTTCAAGACCGTCTACGATAAGACCTATCCGCCGAGCACCGTCGACTACACGCCGATCGTCCGGGCCATCAAGGCCACCAACGCCGACATCGTGTTCGTGGCGTCGTACCCGCCGGACTCGGTCGGCATGCTGCGCGCGGCCCACGAGGTGGGTCTGCAGCCCAAGATCTTCGGCGGCGGCATGGTCGGCCTGCAGTTCACCAGCGTCATGACGAGCATGGGGTCGATGCTGAACGGCGTCGTGAACTACGACTTCTGGGCGCCGGAGCCGACGATGCTGGCGTTCCCGGGCATCAAGGAGTTCTTGAAGGAGTACCAGGCGCGGGCGGCGAAGGCGGGCGTCGATCCGCTCGGGTATTACCTCCCGCCCTACTCGTACGCCCTGGGCGAGGTGCTCGGCCAGGCGGTCGAGGCCACGAAGAGCCTCGACCAGCAGAAGCTGGCCGACTACATCCGCGCCACGGAGTTCAACACGATCGTCGGCCGGGTGAAGTTCGGGAAGAACGGCGAGTGGGCCAAGGGCCGCACCCTCATGGTCCAGTACCAGAAGGTCCACGGCACGGGCATCGAGCAGTTCCGCGGGCCGGGCAAGAAGGTGGTGCTCTACCCCGAGGAGCTCAAATCCGGCGCCATCATCTACCCGTACTCCGCGGCGAAGAACTAGCGGGCGCTCCCTGTTCTCCTGGGATCTGCTCGCCAACGCAGTGGTCGCCGGACTGCTGCTCGGCGGCTTCTACGCCGCCGTCAGCCTGGGCGTCTCGCTCATCTTCGGCCTGCTCGACATCGCCAACATCGCCCAGCCCGCCTTCGTCATCCTCGGCTCGTACGCGGCCTACGTGATGAACAGCTCCTTTGGTCTCGATCCGATCCTCACCGGGCTCCTCTTCACGCCGGTGTTCTACTTCCTCGGCGCCGTCGTCTATCGCCTCTACTATGGGAGCTTCGAGCGCCGAGGCGATGAGTCGCTCCGGGGGCTCGTCTTCTTCTTCGGCGTCCTCTTCATCATCGAAGTGAGTCTGAGCCTCACGTACGGCGTCGACTATCGCCTCGTGGACGCGGCCTACATCGGCAAGTCGATCGACCTCGGCGGCGTCGGGATCGCGTTCCGCCTGCTGGTGCCGTGCCTCGTGGGGCTCGCCATGACGCTGGCATTGCACCTCTTCCTGTCGAGAACGTTCTACGGGCGCGCTGTCATGGCGGTGTCCCAGGATCGCCTGGCGCTGCGGTTGATGGGCGCCGATCCCGTCCAGATCAAGACCATCGCCTTCGGCGTAGGCATCGCGGCCGCGAGCCTCGCCGGCGCGCTCCTCATCACGATCGCGCCGGTGGTGCCGTCAACCGACCGCGACTACATCGGCCGCATGTTCGCGATCACGGTCCTGGGCGGCATGGGCAGCGTCGCGGGGACGCTCGTGGCCGCCGTCATCCTCGGCGTGGCCGAGAGCCTGATGGCGACGTTCTTCGGCCCCTCCTGGTCACTCGCCGTGGCGTTCGGCATTCTCCTGGTCGCGCTCGCGGTACGGCCGGCCGGGCTCTTCGGCAGGTGATGGCGCGGCCCGCCCGCGCGCTCCTCGTCGGCCTGGCCGTCGTCGGGGCCGGGATCGTCGTCGCCGCGCTCCGCGTGAACCAGTACGTCTACTTCGCGGGGTACGTTGTGCTCCAGTATGTCGTCATCGCCACCGCGTGGAACATCCTCGGCGGCTACGCCGGCTACGTCAACTTCGGCACGCCGGCCTTCTTCGCGCTCGGGGCGTACACCGCCGTCTTCCTCATCCAGTCGACGCGAGCGCCGCTCCCGGTGCTGATCCTCGCGGGCGGGCTCGTCTCCGCCCTGCTCGGGCTCGGCATCGGCTACCTCACGCTGCGCCTCCGAGGCGTCTTCTTCTCCATCGCGACGCTGGCACTGTCCATCGTGCTGCAGACGATGATCATCAACTGGGAGTACGTCGGCGGATCCCGGGGCCTGAGCGTCATCCGCCCGAGCGGTCCGCCGTTCGGCAGCTACGTCACGTTCCTCTTCACGGTGATGGTCCTGCTCTCTGTCGTTGCGGTGACGGTGGCGCGGTTCATCGAGCGGTCCTGGATCGGTCGCGGGCTCGCCGCGCTGCGGGACAACGAGGAGGCGGCCGAGTGCATGGGCGTGCCCACCCTGCGTCTCAAGCTCTTCGCGACCACCGTGAGCGGGTTCTTGCTCGGCGTCGCCGGCGCGCCGTTTCCCTACTATGTGACCTTCGTCGAGCCGAACTCGGCATTCAATCTCGACTACGCCGTGAACGCGCTCGCGATGCCGATGATCGGCGGGACCACGAACTGGCTCGGGCCGGTGATCGGGGCCATGCTGCTAGGGACGGCGCAGCAGCTGGCAACGGTGACGATCTCTTCTGAGATGAATCTGTTCATCGTCGGCGTGGTGCTCGTCGCCTTCGTCGTGCTGGCACCCGAGGGCATCCTCGGGCTGGTGCGGCGCCTGCGAGGCCGCTGAGGCGGGCCATGGCGGGGACGCTGCTCGAGGTGGACGGGCTCACCAAGCGATTCGGCGGCTTCACCGCGCTCCATCGGGTGAGCCTGTCCGTGAGGGCAGGCGAGCGGTTCGGCCTCATCGGACCGAACGGATCCGGCAAGACGACGCTCATCAATTGCGTGTCCGGCGTGCTCGCCGCGGACGGCGGCCGGATCCTCTTCGAGGGTCGTGACATCACCACGCTGGCGGCCCACCGGCGGACCCGGCTCGGCATCGTGCGAAGCTTTCAGATCCCGAAGCCGTTCAGCAGCATGACGGTCCGCGAAAATCTGGGCATCCCGCTGGAGTACGCGGCGCACGCGCGATCCCAGGCCGGCGACGCCGACGCCGAGGCCGCGGAGATCCTCCGGACCATCGGCCTCGAGGCGAAGGCGCATCTGCGGCCGGCCGAGCTCACACAGATCGAGATGCGGAAGCTCGAGCTCGCGCGCGCGATGGCGGCCCGGCCGACGCTGCTCATCTCCGACGAGGCGATGGCCGGGCTCTCGAGCGTCGAGGTGGACGATATCCTGGCACTGCTCTTCCGCCTGAACGAACAGGGCATTACGATCGTCATGATCGAGCACATCATGCGGGCCGTGATGCGCTTCTCCGAGCGCGTCGTCGTACTCGACGCCGGCGAGCGCATCGCCGAGGGGACGCCGGCCGAGATCGTGAGGAACCCGGCCGTCGAGAAGGCCTACCTTGGCGAGTAGGATCGTGGTCCGCGACGTGGACGCCGGCTACGGGGCCGTCCGGGTGCTGCACGGCGTGTCCATCGAAATCCGCCAGGGCGAGACCGTCGCCCTGCTGGGCACGAACGGCAACGGCAAGAGCACGCTGATCAAGTGCATCATGGGCATCGTGCGACCGGTGGCTGGCGAGATCTTCCTCGACTCCGACGGCACGCGGATCGACCTCACGACGAAATCCACGGAAGAGATCGTGGGCCTCGGCATCGCCCTGGTGCCGGAGGGGCGCCGGCTCTTTCCCAAGCTGACCGTCGAGGAGAACCTGCTCCTCGGCGCCTACCGAACGGCCGCGCGCGGCGACATCGAGCGCAACCTCGCCTTCGGCTTCGAGGCCTTCCCGGTGCTCCGTGAGCGCCGACGGCAGCTCGCGGGCAGCATGAGTGGCGGCGAGCAGCAGATGCTGGCCGTGGCCCGCGCGCTGATGTCCTCGCCCCGCATCCTCCTTGTCGACGAGCCCTCGGTGGGGCTGGCGCCCATCCTCGTGAGCCGGGTGATCGCGAAGATCAAGGAATTGAAGGACCGCCACGACCTGACGGTGCTGATGGCCGAGCAGAACTTCAATCAGGCAACCAAGATCGCCGACCGAGGCTACATCATCGTCCACGGCAGGATCGAGTTCGAAGGCCAGAGCACGCAGCAGCTGCGGGACCACGAGCTGGTGAAGAAGTACTACCTGGGCGTCTAGCGGCGTGGGAGGCTCGGTGAGGATCATCGCACACGTGGACATGGACGCCTTCTACGCCGCCGTCGAGGCCCAGCGGGATCCTGCGCTGCGAGACCGGCCGCTCGTGGTGGGAGCCGACCCCAAGGAGGGCCACGGCCGAGGCGTCGTGACGGCGGCGAGCTACGCGGCCCGACGGTACGGCATCCGCTCGGCCTTGCCGATCTCGCGGGCCTGGCGCCTCGCGGAGGCCGCGCGTCGCCGGGGCGAGCCCGAGACGATCTTCGTCCGTGACGATCACGCGCTCTACCGGGAAGTCTCGGCGCGGATCATGGCGATCCTCGCCGCCGCCGGCGACGCCTTCCAGAAGACCAGCGTCGACGAGGCGTATCTCGATCTCTCGTCGCTCGGCAGCTTCGACGCTGCGGTCGAGCGCGCCCGCCGGCTCAAGGCGGAGATCGTGAGCCAGGAAGGGCTGACCGCCTCCGTGGGCATAGGCCCCAACAAGCTCGTCGCCAAGATCGCCTCCGATTTTCAGAAGCCCGACGGGCTCACGGTCGTGCGACCGGAGGAGGTTCAGCCGTTTCTCGATCCGTTGCGGATCCGGGTCATTCCGGGGATCGGACCCAAGACCGAGCGTTTCCTGCACGCGCGTCACATCCGGACCGTCGCCGATCTCAGGACGCTCGACCTAGCGCAGCTCGCGGAGTGGTTCGGCCGCTGGGGCGAGGACCTCTTCGCCAAGGCCCGCGGTCTCTCGGAGAGCGCGGTGTCGAACGAGCGGGAGCGTAAGTCCGTCGGCGAGCAGGAGACGTTCGAGGTCGACACCCTGGACGCGGCGTTCGTGCTGGAGCGCGCCCGCGCGCTGGCCCGCACGGTGTGGAGCCGGCTCGAGGGCCACGGCTTCCGTGCGTTCCGGACGGTCACGGTGACCGTCCGCTTCGAGAATTTCATCACCTTCGCGCGCTCGCGAACCGGCCGCGAGGCGTGGACGAGCGAGGAGGCCCTGTGCGCGGCGGCGGTCGAGCTACTCCTGCCGTTCCTCGATGACCGCGAGAATCCCCGGCACCGCAAGCTCCGCCTCATCGGCGTCCGCGCGGAGAAGCTTTCCCGCTGACGAGTCCAAGCTCACGATTCCTCGCGCGCCTGCGATTTGAGCCGCGCGCCACTTGATTTTCTCAGGGCCTCTGATGCGATGGGCGTGACGAGGTGGTGCTGGCACGTCTTTAGCTCCGAGCGCTCGATGCACGGCCCAAGCCGCGATTGACGCATGGCTCGTGTCACCACATAATCCTCCGCGGCAAAAGCGTGCGGCTGATCGAAAGGAGAAGTCTGATGTCCAACACTGTCCGGCTTCACCGAGTGCTCCGTGCGACGCCCGAGAAAGTCTATCGAGCATTCCTCGATGCAGACGCAATGGCCAAATGGCTTCCGCCGAACGGCTTCACGGGCAAGGTTCACCACATAGACGCCAAAGTCGGCGGCACCTACAAGATGTCCTTCACGAACTTCACCACAGGGCACAGCCACTCCTTCGGTGGACAATATCTTGAACTGGTGCCACATGAACGCATTCGCCACACGGACAAATTCGACGACCCGAACCTCCCCGGAGAAATGCAGACGACGGTATCGTTGAAGAAAGTGTCCTGCGGTACTGAGGTGAACATAGTCCAAGAAGGGATACCTGAGGCCATTCCACCAGAGGCTTGCTATCTGGGCTGGCAAGAATCGCTCACGCTTCTTGCGCAACTCGTCGAAGCCGAGATTCCTGGGTGACTGGGGGAGGGCTCAACCTCATCGCGACCGCTTGCAGGGACGACTCATGACCCGGAAGCCCTCGTCGGTGCGTGCTGTCCGCTTCCCGCCGCTTATGGCGCGCCGGGCGGACCGGACAGTTTTCTTCCATGGAGCTACGTCGAAGAACGTGTCCGGGTCGCGTCGAATTACTGGATCACGACGGTCGGGCCGAACGCGCGGCCGCATGCGCGGCCC
>Ga0209474_10006049_pt1 | contig 10236 bp, 15 predicted proteins | sample GraSoiAngelo_145_FD_185902 | JGI IMG/M metagenome (GOLD analysis project Ga0209474, IMG submission 185902) | Grasslands soil microbial communities from the Angelo Coastal Reserve, California, USA - 14_1009_05_20cm (SPAdes) (version 2) | ecosystem: Environmental > Terrestrial > Soil > Grasslands... | reverse complement strand
CTCGTCGCCACGCCAACGTTTCCGAGCCTGTTCAGCTACCCGGTTCGGCAAATCAACAGTGAGAAAGCCGGCAGGACACGAAGCACTTGCGAAGTTTTCCAAAAAGGCAATGTCGGGTCGCACGATTCCAGCTGATTTAGTGGCTGTATTGGACGACTTGCGCGTGCGTCAGCCCGCGCATTTTCCCGTAGGCCTCAAAGGTCGCCACATCCCGCGCGTCAATGTGCCAGTCCGGACCCGAGCGCAAGAACATGCCGCGCGGCACGTTCGTCTTCCAAAAATCGAGCGTCTTGCCCACGACCGTCACGGTTGCGCCGAGGTATTGCGCGTACGCCGCGGTCGCAATGCTGTACGGACCCGCGCCGATTACTAAAAGTGCCGTCTGTTCCATCTCCATTCTCCTTCAGACTCGTAGAAAAATGCCGTTTTGAGCAGCGTCGGCGCGACTCGAGCACCACGCGAATCTTACGATCGACGAGAGTCTTGAAGCTGTCCCCTACGCGATCCCTCCGACCTATTAAGAAAAATTGCTCCCAATTCATTACGTTGCCTCCCAATGATTTAATAGCAGGTACGACGATAAGGTCTTCCGGTTTCCGATCGCTTCTTCTATTCTGAAGCTGCACAAATCCATCGCATTTACTTTGGCAGCTGGATGTCCCCACCTTTGTGGGAGCGATGGAGGTTGAGCAAGCAAGGCGGTGTGTGTCCCGTCGGTTATGTCCGATATTCTGTCCCGACGAATCCGGCAACAATCACAATCACGTTGCCCGTTTCATCGTAAACACGAATCACAGCATCATGTGAGCGGCTGAAAAACTTTGCATAGCCGATTGCGTTCGTGATTGCATTGGGCTCGCCGTACCACAGGCGACCGAATGGCAGCGGATCGGAAATCAGATCGACGCCGCGATGATCTTTACGCGGACGGACTTCGTAAAAACGTGTGCCATTTTTCACGGTCGTTTTCTACGGTCTGAGAATTTTTGGCTGCAAACTGCGCACTCAGCGTAACGCAGCGCGAATGCGGAATGGCCGAAGCACCTAGCATCAGCGACGCTGCGCAACGCAGCGAAAAGACACGCAAAAACTGTTTCTTGAATTAAAAATCCGTTGCTCTATTCGGCTGAGCTACGGGCGCAGGATGAGCACAGACACATACCCGGTTTCGCGACGAATGAAACCTCCTGAGCAGTCGGTGCTAGAGGTTGCAAAGATCGAACACAGCACCGGCATTACCACGCTTCGGTTTGCGCTCGTTGTTCGAGCTGCTCTAGACTCGGATCAGTGTTGCTGATCCAATTCCGAGCCTGATTGAGCTCCGTTGGATTCACTGGAATCGCGCGCGGAATTTCTTCGCCTCTCGCTACCAGCTCGCCTTCATATTTCACCGGTTCGCCGCGCTTGATGGGAAACTTCCAATGATGCCCGAATTTGTAGAGAGCGTAATACATGGTCTTGGACTCGGTCGCGGCCACGCCGCTGCAACGCATGGCGTAATAAAACATCCGGTCGCAATCCTTCCACGGCCGCTTCTGCTCGCCGTACGCGACGTCGTGCAGCACCGAAGCGTTCCGATATTTGCCTTCAAACGGGCCGCCCATGAACGACCAAAGATACCGCGGAATGGATGCACCATCGACGACCGAACCAATCGGCGCGACCCAGATTTCCCCGTGCGGGTCAGTGTAGCGCAACTCAGTCAAGAGCGTCATCGTGCGCCCATCCGGATTCCACTTGGTTACCGGTTCGCCGTCGTAATGCCCCCATTTGGTTGCCCCCGGAACCATTTGATCGATACCAGGCCGGGCATCAGTGCTGTTGCTTGAGGCGCATCCAGCGAAAGTGCTCGCGAACAGAGTGAGCAGCACGAACAATTGGATTCCCGTAACGTTTCCCATGAGCGGGAACGTTCATCGCTCAATGTTAAGGATTCAACTGTCAGTTGATGCTGTGTCGCGGTACCTTTGGTATACAAATGACCGAATTGCGTTTCAGTTTTCGCTCACATATGTGATGAAAAAGTGAAACGTTAGGTGGTTCTGCTATTCGCGCTACGCGCGGCCGCCACGAATGCCGATACCTTCTGGAGATCTTTCGTATGGCTCCCATCACTCTTATCGGTTTTGGTCTTGGAATCGACGCCTCCTGGGCGCGCGACGCGAATAGCGTGCTGAACATTCTCGGGCCCTAACCCTCCGGCGATGATTGCGGGGACGCGTACGCTTTCGATGATTCGCCAGTCTAGTTCCCAGCTGTGTGTCACGCCCAGGGCTCCGATTTGGCGATCACCGGATTTGTAGCTATCGAGAAGAAGCCAATCGGCCACCCCATCGTACGAATTAGCGAGGGCAATGCTGCTTTCGTCAACTACCGGAATGCTCCGCATCAGGGAGACCTGCGGAAACTCCGCTTTGAGTGTTCGCAACTGAGCTGGTGAGAGGAGTTGTGGCGCTGCCCCGAGATGGAGGATGTCTGGCAGTAAGGCGGAAGTGAGCCGCACGATAAGATTCATGTCGTGAGAAAGCGACAATGCGGCCGCCGTTGATCCCGCGCGGATCGCCGCAAAAATCTGGCGAGCATTCTCGATTGTCTGTTCGCGAGGAAAGGAGCCGTCGCCGACCAGAACACCGATGTGGTCGACACCCATTGCACCGAGCGCCCCAGCCTCTGCAGGTGTCGAAACTTCGTAGATTTGGACAATCATGCGGCAAGCTGGAAATTGCCGGCAAGTTACCTGGCTAACATGGCATGAGCACGAGAATTCTCGTGCTCACGACAGCCTTTTAGCTCCGAAAATTTGCTGGGCGCTTCGACGTTGTAGTCGGCGCTACGAGATACAGCTTAACAAAATTCCGCCAGCGCTCAGCGCGTCCACGCTCTCCAGCGTTTGCGAATCGGCTTCGCGTACTGCTCTACATCCATTTTTTTCAACCGTTTAACGCCGTTTCGCATAACATCGCCCGATTTTTCCCGCGCCGATTTGAACAGCGGCCAGAGAAATGGCAGCGAAAGAACGCTCCAGTTGAATTTTCCCCACGGCGACTCCACGACGATTTCTCGTTTGCGCTCGCTGGGAGCGGCGTAGCGAATCGCCAGGCCAATGGCAATTCCGAGGCCGAGTGCGCCGAGAATCGTTGGCACGGGATTTTCGCGCATAAAATCTTCCGTACGCTCGAGTGCCCGGCTCGTTTTCCCTTTCGTTTGGTCCCACGTATGGCTCATCTCCGTGGAAACTTCTTGTGTTGCTCGACGAAACTGCTCACGGCCCGTTGTGCCAATATCTTCTTCGCGTGGCTGAAATTGCTGCGCTGGAAGCGGTTCGTCCCTCGTAAGATCGTTTTCGTTCGGATTCATACAAAAGAGAATCGAAACTGAATTGCCACCTGCGTTTCTCTGCTAGAAGATAGCTGGCACAAAAATTACGAATATCCAATGACTACGGAACGACGAAGCCCGAATGCGGATAACGTTGCTAACCGATAGATTTCGTCATTTGATCATTCGTGCTTCGTCATTTTTTTATACGCATCGTAAACGTCTGCGCCCCAAACCACGAAAATCAGTTTCTGGATCTCATCGGTCATAGCGAGAAATTCGCGCGTGGTTTTGAACGCGATATGCGCGGCTTCCTCAATCGGATAAGCGTAAGCGCCGCAACTGATCGCCGGAAACGCTATCGTTTTGATTTCATTCTCCACCGCAAGCTGCAGCGAATTGCGGTAGCAATTTGCCAGTGTCCGCGCTTCGTCGTGTTCCCCGCCACGCCAGATCGGTCCGACTGTGTGAATCACGAAGCGAGCGGGCAAACGATATCCACGCGTGATTTTAGCTTCGCCTGGGCGACAACCCCCCAGCGTACGGCATTCGGCGAGCAGTTCGGGGCCTGCGGCACGGTGAATCGCGCCATCGACGCCGCCACCGCCGAGGAGCGTTGTATTCGCCGCGTTCACGATCGCATCAACATCCAGTTTAGTGATGTCGCTGCGGACGATCTGGATTCTGCCGTCGGTATTCTTCATCGATCGATGTATTAACAATGACGAAGCTCGAATCACGAATCACGGACCAAGCCAATGATGGTCAAATGACGAAATGGGCAATGAGCGACCCTCCGTCATTCGGATTTCATCATTCTTTCGTCATTAGACCATTCGTCATTCGTCATTATTTATGGCGCGAGCCGATCGATTTGCCACGATCCGTCCGCCTCCCGCGTGTAGCGAAAGCGATCGTGCAAACGATTGGAACGGCCCTGCCAAAATTCCATTTTATCCGGCTTGAGTCGATAACCGCCCCAGTGCGGCGGCAATGGAATTGGCTTGTCGCCAAAGCGCTCGGTCATCTCCGCCATGCGCGCATCGAGCACACGCCGGGCATCGAGCACCTCGCTTTGACGCGACGCCCATGCGCTCAACTGGCTTCCGACAGGGCGCGAATGAAAATAGATTTGCGATTCGTCACGCGAGGTCTTTTCCACTTTTCCACTGATACGAACTTGCCGGTCGAGTTCGATCCAGTAAAACACAAGCGCGGCGTCCGGATTGGCCTCGAGCTGTTTCCCCTTTGTGCTTTCGTAATTCGTAAAGAACACGAAGCCATCTTGATCGAAGCTTTTCAGCAGAACGATTCGCACTGACGGTCTCGCGTCGCGACCCGCCGTCGCAAGACTCATCGCATTGACGTCGCGAATGCCAGCCTCTATCGCGGCGGTGAACCAGTTGGCGAACTGCTTGATTGGATCGTGATGAAGATCGCTACGTCGCAGCCCTCTGCCGACGTGTTCGTAACCCGGAGCGGAACGATCGTGCGGAATTTCCATCAAGAATTCCTACAATCGAGCCGCGAGAATGTCCATGCTCAGCCGCTTACTGTAGCCACGCGCCTGTGACGCGTTCTCTGATGTGCGCGGCTTTGGACAGCCCACAAGGCCGTCGCCGGCTTGTTAATTAGTCGCACAATTTGCGGCGCAGTATTGCTCATCTCGACCCGATCACTCATTCGTGAATTCTTGCCGGCCTGCTCTTGAAGGCGAGCGACGACAGTTTCCATATCTTTCCTAAGCTTCATAATGGCCGTCTCGAAATCCTTGCGTTGCTGGGCCATGTTCGTCCCATGTGCTGAAGCTTGCGGCCTTGTTCCTCCACTTTGCGGTGCTCCTTGAGGAACTCGTTCAACAACATCGCGTTCACCTGGTCGTAGCGCACGCTGTAAGCTTTTCCTTGCTCGATTCTGCGATGCACCAGCTGGTCACTGGTCATTAGTCGCTACCTGTATCTCTAAGCTGGGCGCGGCACAGGAGTAGGCCGAGACCTCAGCGCAGGCGTATCCCGGGGGGAAGGGGTTGGTCTTGGAGAAGCTGTCGCTGTTGGACTCGGCGTAGCAGTAGCAGTTGCAGTAGCTGAAGGCGTCGCAGTTGCCGTAGCCGTTGGCGTAGGTGTCCGCGTGGCTATTGGAGTTAGTGTCAGCGTGTGGGTAGCTGTTGGAATCGGCGTAGGCGTGAATGTGGCCGTTGGCGTTGGAGAAGAAGTGGCTGTGGGTGTAGGCGTTGGTGTTGTGCCTGCCTGTACTTCAAACGACCCCACGTCGATGCGTCCGTTTCGTACGCGATCAAAACCGGGGCCGCGCTGATCGTGGAAAGGTGGCGGAGTAAAATTGGGATCCCCCGCGTCGATGGCCGGACTGCCATGCAACAATGCGTGGGTAAAGGTAGGACCGCCATTGTGTTGCAATGGACCAAGCAATGGGTCGGTGTTGATCTGGTCGCCGGGGCCAGTTAAAATACCGCTTCCATCATCGCTACTGATGTTGTAGCCCAGCGAAGTCACCAGGCCGTCGCCATTTGAATAAATACTCACCCCTGAGGCGCCTCTATTGAGGATGGTGTTTCCGATCTCAAGGTTGTTGAAGTTTAAGACGCCGCCAGCCAGAAAAGCAGCCGAGTTATCACTGACTGTGCTATTAGCGAGCTGCAGCGCGCCGATGTTAAAGACGCCGCCGCCAGTTTCTGAAGCTGCGTTGCCGCTGAATGTGCTGTTGGCGATCGTCAACATACCGCTACCGGAATTATAGATGCCGCCGCCCTCACTAGCCATGTTGCTGCTAAAAGTGCTGTTAATAAATAATTATCGTTCCCGAGTTGAAGACACCGCCACCGAATCCCGCTGCGTTGCCGCTGAGCGTGCTGTTAATGATCGTCAGTGTCGCGATGCCCGCGTTCAAGATGCCACCGCCGAAGCCGCCCTGACCGTTCCTGATCGTCAGGCCGGAAATCGAGACCGTTTTTGCACCTGTAACAGTCTGGAAGACGCGACTCGTGGCATTGCCGCCAAGAGCCAGGACGTCGGCGCTGGCGCCGTTGATTGTCATGCTTTTGTCCACGAGCAATTGGCCGCTGGTGAGCGTGATGGTGCCAGACACGCCCGTTGCGTCAACGTATCGCCATCGTTTGCATCCACGAGTGCCTGACGCAATGAACCCGGACCCTTGTCATTAGTGTTACTAACTACGATGGTTGTCGCGGGCGCGGAAACTGTGAGAGCGCCGGCCAGAATTAACCAAATTGTCGCGGCCTTGATATTGCTCAAGCTTCTTATACCGCAGAATGGCGAGAGAATTGCAACTATTTGAAAGTAACATCGTCGTTACTTTCACGAACCCACAGGAGCGCGTGACCGCCGCAATAAACCGAGAAACGCCGCCCCCCCGCACAACGAAACGCTTTGCGTCGTCGCGATGTGCGTCTGCAACCAAATACCGATCTATTGGCGAAATATTAGTACATCGGAACGAAGCGAGGCTATTTTCGTCTTGCCGCAACCCTCTGCGAGAGCAAAGTCGCGCGCCGCCAATCCACGCGTTCTTTCGGAGATTTCGATCGCTCGAAGGCTTGGAGTCTGGATGATTCCACGGTTCGGCCGCATTCGAATGCAGGCCATTGGTTTTGCAGGTATGGCTGTGGGCATGTTGATGCTGTTGGCAACTGTTGGCCTAACAAACTCGCGTTTGCACAGTCCGTTGGTCTTTGTCGAGTTCATCCTCTTTAACTTGCTGATGAACGCCGGTCCTAATTCGACCACGGTTACGCTGGCCCCAATATTGTCGCCGACACAATTGCGTGGGACAACTGGTGGATTCCCCGCTGGCGTTGCCAAACTCGGTGCGACCTTGGGCGTTTCCCTCCTACCAATCTTTAAACAAAAATTCGGGGTTCCGAGCGTTCTTGGAATTGCGTCGGCTGTAAGTCTTTTGGGCCTGATCGTTACCTTCGCCCTCCGGCGCGAAGACATCGATTAGCCGGTGTTTGGAATAGTAGAGATAGGCGGAAAGTGATACTTTTCAGCGGAGGCGCCATGGAAATACCGAAACAACTCATCAATTGTTTAAATCAAAACAACGTGCAGTACGAAATCCTGCACCACTCCAAGACCGTCACAGCGCAACGGATCGCGCAAGCGGAACACGTGAAAGGCCGACATCAGGCGAAAGTGGTGATGCTGAAATCTGGCGATCAACATTTGATCGCCGTTTTGGCAGCAGATCACCACGTCGATCTGGAGAAGATTGAGAAAGCGAGTGGAAAACCTGTCTCGCTTGCCAAGGAAAACGACTTCAAATCACTGTTCCCAGACTCCGCGATCGGGGCGATGCCGCCGTTTGGGAATCTGTATGGTCTGCAGACTTACGTCGACAAGCATCTCGCGGAACAGGATTACATCGTGTTCGAAGCCGGCACGCACACTGATGCGATAAAAATGAGCTATCGCGATTACGAAAAAATCGTGAAGCCGAAGGTGGGAGACCTCGCGATCAAGCTTCACCCGATGAAAGGAGCTTGAGCTTACGAAGCATCATGCACCGATTCGGAAGCACCCAATGAAGATTTCGTTGGCCAGCGTATTTCTTTGTCTGGCCTGTACTGCCGCACCGGCAATGTTCGCGGCCGAAAAAGTCGGATTTATCAACGTCGACGGCGCGATCGGGCCTGCGACAGCGAGTTACATTTCCAGAAGCATCGAAGAAGCCAAGGCACAAAATGTGCAGTGCCTGGTGATTCAGCTCAACACGCCGGGTGGTCTGCTCGATTCAACGCAGAAAATTGTGCAAAGCTTCCTCGGATCTCGCGTTCCCGTTGTGGTTTACGTCGCGCCCACCGGCGCGACCGCGACCAGCGCGGGCTGTTTCATCACGGTGGCAGCGAACGTGGCGGCAATGGCGCCGGCCACCACGATCGGCGCAGCGCATCCTGTTTCCATCGGCGGTTTTCCCAGTGGCGGCGAAGAAAAGCCAGACGAAACCATGAAACAGAAGCTCGAGAACTTTTCGGTCAGCTACATGGAGACTATCGCCGGCAAGCGCCAGCGCAATATTGAGTGGGCCAAGTCCGCCGTAAAAGAGAGCGCTTCGATTACCGCGCAGAAAGCGCTCGAATTGAAAGTCATTGATTTGGTCGCGACCGATATGCCCGATCTGCTGCAAAAATTGAATGGGCGTCTTGTGGACGGCAAACCACTCAACACCGCTGGCGCACAAGTGATTGAAATCAAAATGTCGCCGGCCGAGCGCGTATTTCAAAAACTGTGGCGACCGGAAGTCATGTTCATCCTGATGCTGATCGCGATCTACGGCATTATCGGTGAACTGAGTTCGCCCGGTGCAATTCTTCCCGGCGTAGTCGGAGCGATTGCGTTGATTCTCGCGCTCTATCTGGCGGCGATTCTGCCGGTCAATGTCGCTGGACTCGTCCTGATCGCGCTCGCAATAATGCTTTTCATATTTGATCTGTACACACCCACGCACGGCGTACTCACAGTCGGCGGAATCATAGCGTTTCTGATTGGTTCGCTCATGCTATTTAATCGCGCCGATCCACTCTTTCGTTTATCGTTGAGCTTCATCATTCCTGCGACACTCGTCACCGCCGCGTTCTTCATTTTCATCATCGGAAAAGGACTACGCGCGCAACTGCTGCCGGTGAAGGTGGGAAAAGAATCGCTTATCGGACGAACTGTGACGGCGTTGACTCCAATCGATTCGCGCAACGGCAGGATCTTCATCGAAGGTGAATACTGGAACGCCGTCAGCGATGCCCCGATAGAAAAAGGCGAAGAAGCCGAGGTCGCGGCCGTACAGGGCTTAACCATCAAATTAACGAGGAAACCTCACTGAGAAGACACGCACGCGCGATAAATCTGCAGGTTCATCTCTCGCAGGCAAGGAACTGCAGATTGAACGAGAGGTGGACCCGCGCTTCAATGAAAATCTCGCCTTGACGATTGAGGTCTTATTTCCGATATAGGCGCCTGTCCTGCGTCGGTTTGGATTGCGTGGGGCTGCGCTTCTAGCATATGCAACGTTTTTGTGGATGGATGCGCCCCCCGCCGATTGCGATTTGGATCGCCTCCCTTTGTACGCTGTTCACGGCCGTAATTGTCCGGGCGCAGGCGCCACAATCGGCTCCGGGACCTCCCGTCATCCGCTCCATGGACGTGCAGTACACAGGCCCAGCGACAATCAGCAAAGAACGCATTCTGGCGCAGATGCGCGCAAAAGTTGGCCAGCCGTATTCGAACGAGGTCGTGCAGGAGGACATCAAGGCGCTGTACAAAACAGGTTACATTCGAAACGTTCGAATCTTTGCTCAGCCTGAAGGCGACGGCGTGAAGGTGACCGTTGCCGTTCAAACGCGGTCGATCGTACGCGAAATTGAAATCACCGGTGCCGAACGGATCAAACCCAAAAGACTGCGCAAAGAGATCAAAGTGAAGCTCAATCATGCGGTTGACGAGCAGGCACTCGAGGAATCGCGCGAAAAAATCGTCGAAGTTTATCAGGGGCACGGATTCAACGACGTCAGCGTGCAATTCCGGGTGGATCCAATCGACGAGAAACGCGGCACTGCACGTGTCGTTTTCACTGTGAACGAGGGCGTCAGAGGCGCGATAAGCCAGATCCGCTTTCAGGGCAACGCGCACATTAGCGATCGAACACTGCGCAAACAGATGAAAACCCGTGGCAGGACGCTCATCTATTTCGTGGATAAGACTGGTCGCCTTGATGAAGTTCAGCTGGAGCAGGACTTGGACAAGATCCGCGAGTACTACCAAAACCACGGCTTCATCGACATGGAAATAAAAGAGGTGCGCAAAGACCGCACTCCGAAGGGCCCGATGATTATCACGATTGTGATTTTGGAGGGTCCACAATATCACGTCCACAAGCTGACGATCTCAGGCT
>Ga0209474_10006045_pt1 | contig 10239 bp, 6 predicted proteins | sample GraSoiAngelo_145_FD_185902 | JGI IMG/M metagenome (GOLD analysis project Ga0209474, IMG submission 185902) | Grasslands soil microbial communities from the Angelo Coastal Reserve, California, USA - 14_1009_05_20cm (SPAdes) (version 2) | ecosystem: Environmental > Terrestrial > Soil > Grasslands ... | reverse complement strand
CGATCATCCGTTGAGCTATAACAGCACGGGCAATCCGGGAATGGCCACCGGCGGAATGGGCGACATTCTCACAGGTGTCTGCGCCGGTTTGGTGGGGCAGGGCCTGTCGCTTTACGATGCGGCGCGAGTCGGTGCGTGGCTATGCGGACGCGCTGCGGAAATGGCGATTTTCAATGACAGGCAAAGCGAGCAATCGCTCTTGCCACGCGGTGTTCTCGATCATCTCGGCGAAGCGTTTAATGAAATCAGAGGTTAAAAAGTTAAAAAGGTGCGTCGCTTCCATCTTTTAACGTTTTAACTTTTCAACCTTTCAACCGTTACCGCCGCGAAGCCATGAATCTCCAAACCGGAACCACCGAGGAGTACAAAGCGCCGACTGAGGAGACTACCTGGAGCCGAATAAAAAAAGCGCTTGGCCCGATCGCGGTAGTGGGCGTCGTGATCGCAAAGTTTTTCGCGAAACTGAAGTTTGTTTTGCTGCCGCTCCTCAAGTTCCTGCCCATCCTATTGAAATCCGGCGGCACGATGCTGCTGATGATCTGGGTCTATACCCAATTCTGGGGATGGCGATTTGCGTTGGGATTTGTGGTCCTTCTGTTGGTGCACGAATCCGGGCACTTGCTCGTCGCTAAGAAATTCGGACTCAAAGTCGGCGCGCCTGTGTTTATTCCGTTCATGGGCGCGTTCATCGCGCTCAAAGAAGCGCCACGCAATGCCTGGATGGAAGCATGCGTTGGTATTGGCGGCCCGATGGTAGGGAGCTTTGGCGCACTAATCTGTAATGTCCTGGGCGAAATGTTCGACGCGCCCATTTTCATCGCGCTCGCGTGGTTCGGATATTTTCTGAATCTGTTTAACCTTACGCCGGTAGGAATGCTCGATGGCGGACGCATTGTGACCGCGTTGTCGCGTTGGCTGTGGCTGCCGGGGTTCGCTCTCCTTCTTTGGTTCGGATGGAAATATCCAAATTTTGTTATCTGGTTGATCGTTCTTTTGTCGCTGCCGCGGATCTATTCGCTATTCCGCAAACGAACCGAAGAAGAACAGCGTTACTTCGAAGTCACACCGTCCCAGCGCTGGATAATGTCCATACTGTACTTCGGTCTGATCGCGGTGTTGCTTTTCGGAATGCACGTAGCCCAGCAGGATCTAAACAAATACGGTGTGCGCTCCCACGGCCACGGGCGGGACGCAATCGTACAATAATCAGGCGGCTGTCGCCGCAAAGACTTTCTCTGGTTCGAGTCCAATTCTTTGGAGAATTGACCTGAAACGTTTGTCCGGACGAAGCGACACAAATTCCGGAGCGATGCCAACACTGTGCAAGGATGACGAGCGTTGCTCACACGCGCGTTCGAGATCGTGAATTGCGTCGTCATTTGCGCCAAGCGTTACATGCACGTGCGCAATACCATCGCCCGGGCGATAGCCCCAGCTTGCGACAGCTGTATTGAGAGTTTTGAGCGCCTCCTTGCGCCGCTTCATGCGAGCGTAAGTAATCGCCAGGCCAAACCCCGGCCTCCCCGTAAACTCTTGTGCCTTTTCGTAGAGCGCAATTGCATCATCGAAGCGCCCCATCTCGCGATACAGCGCTGCCAGCGCCGGCTCGCCCCAGTGGGCAAATGTAGGGTCAAGTTGGAGCGCACGTTCGCCAGCCGCTGTCGCTTCGTCGTACAGCCCAAAGTACCGATAGAGCTCGCAGGCAAAGTTGTTCACCCAGAGTGATGCCGGGTCGATTTTCGATGTGCGTTGCAAGTACCTCAGGGCTTTGTCGCGATCGCCGCGCGCGGCGTAGAACGCAGCTATGAAATAATTTGATGGTGTTGAGTTTGGCTCAATTTCCACCGCGCGATTGAATTCCGCTTCGGCCGCATCGAGGTCCCAGTCGAGAATGCGTTTCGCCTCCGCGAGGTACACGTGCGCTTCGGCTTCTTCATCGTTCAGTTGCAAAGCGCGCACAGCAGCGTCGCGAACTTTTGGGTAGGCTTCGAGCGGCGGCACATAAGAATCCGCCAGCCACAACCACGCCTTCGCTATTCCCGTCCAAGCTCGGCTGAATTTTGGATCTTTCTCAAGCGCGCTATGGAAAAACTTAAGGCTTTTGCGCAATGCCTCCTCGGTGCTCTTGTCTGAATAAAAGAGACCCTGTAAATAAGCATCGTAGGCATCGGTGCTCCGTGACGCAGGCGTCGGCGATATCGCCAGCTTGAGCTTGAGAGTATCAACAATGGCGCGCGTGATCTCGTCCTGAAGCGCGAAAATTCCATGCATTTCGCGCTCATATGTTTCCGACCAGATGGTAAATCCATCGGATGCGTCGATCAGTTCAGCCGTGATCCGTACTCGATTGCCGTCGCGCCGAACCCTACCCTCAAGCACATGCTCGACGTTTAGCCTGTGCGCGATTTCGCTGAGCTCGGTTTCTTTGTCCTTGAACCAAAAGGAAGATCGCCGCGCAGCGACACGCAGGCCATTCACTTTCGCCAGTGCTCCAAGAATTTCTTCCGCCATCCCGTCGCTGAAGTAGGCGTGATCCTTCGACGGACTCAAATCGGTGAAAGGTAAAACGGCGATTGAGCGTTCCGACGAATTCGCCGATTGCGCAGGATCCATCCTGCGCGCAACGTCGGCATTCGGTGTCCGCACAATTCCATACCGCGTGAGATCGAAAAACCAGGACAGCGTAAGTGCCACTGGGAATCCGAGCACAATCAATACGACGATCAGGCGGACCACCCAATTCGGAATGTCGAATACAGGCAGAACCTGCGCGATACCCTGGGCAAGCGCCCAGCCGCCGACAAAATACGCGATTGCGACGCTGTAAACTTTCCTGCGCTTTAGCTCGGCAAAAAACTTTTTCAGATTCACTGCTCAATTAGCCCGATCTAGCCTCGTATTTCGCCTGCATTTAGGCGAGACAAAGCAGTCCGGCTGTCAGATTCACAGTTTCTTCTTCGCGATCAGTTCCTGAAATCGCGGATCATTGCGGATCGGGTCCCATTCCCAGCGATATTTCAAATCGTTGATGGTGATGCTGTAATTGGCGCTGTCCACCGGCCCCGGGATTTTTAGCAGGCTTTCGATCAAAGGGATGGCAAGATCGTTTTCACCAACACGGGCGTAGATCAAAGCGAGATAACCATTCATAAGTGTACCGTCGACGGCGTCTTTTGATTCCGGTTTGAGCTCGACCGCGCGTTGTCCTTCCCTGATCGCATCGTCTTTGCGCCCCATAAACGCGTAAAGCCAGCCCAGAAGCGCGTGTCGATCCGCACTCGCGGGCGCTTCTTTCACAGCCGCCTCCAATTCAGGTCTTGCGAGTTCGAACGCTTTCTGAGCTTGCACACTATCGGCTTGGGCAAGGTAAACGCAGCCTTCAAAGAAGATTTTTGGAGTCGTTCCAGCGTTTGTATAAGAGAGCTCATTCGCCGAGGAAGACTGCAGGACACTTTTTGCCGTCGCATAATCGCGCCGCAGCATCGCGACGTCCCATCGAGACGCAGTGACGCCGCCATCCGGGTCGACGCCGGCGGGAACTTGATCGACGAGCGACTTCAGCAGTTGAGTGTCTCCCTTCCACCAGAAATCGACGTAGCCACTTTGGATCTTCGCCACCAGCGATGCCGGAGCCATTGCGCGCATTCGCTCGCCCCATTGCGCGGCTTCCGGCCAGCGGCGCATCGACGTGTTGGTAAAAAGCACCTCCCGGACGGTGTTCGGGTTCTGCGGATCGAGCTTCGCCACTCTTTCGAACGCCTCAAGCGCTTCTTCCCACTTGCCTTCCCGCCGTCTAATCGCTGCGATCAATCGGCGTGCATCGCCATTGCTCGGCAATAAACGAGAAGCAAGCTCAAATTGTTCGAGAGCGCGCTCATAATCCTGATCCATCCAGTAAATGCACTGACCCAGCGCGAAGTGCGCTTCTGCAAGAGTTGGTTGGAGCCGCAGAGCAGCTTCCGCTTCGGTACGGGCTGCGGTTCTCTGACTCTCCGTGGGCTCGTAATAATGGAAAATCTCAGCGTGAATGGATGCGAGGCGCGCGTGGGCGAGTGCGAAGTTAGGATCAAGCTTGATCGCTTGCACGAACAGTCCTTCGGCAGTCTTATAATCCTCAAGCAGCGTGTCTGGATTTCGCTCGATTTGGTTTCCTCGCAAATAATACACGTATGCTTCTGTATTCGCGGTCGGTATTTCTTCGACACGTTGTTTTTCCTGCGGCGAAAGTTTCGCCTTCAGCTGGTCGGCGATCGCTTTCGCAATTTCGCTTTGAATCGCGAACACATCCGCCAGATCACGGTCGTAGTGCTCTGCCCACTGTTGAGTATCCGACCGGGCATCGATGAGTTGCGCTGTTACTCTGACGCGATTGCCGGATCGCTGAACACTGCCTTCCAGGAGATGTGCCACGCCAAGTTGCTGACCAATCTCCCGGACATTACGCTGCGCCTCGCTTTTATATTGCATGACGCTGGTGCGACTGATCACCCATAAATCTCTAATCTTGGCAAGATTGGTCAGAATTTCGTTCTGTACGCCGTCAGCAAAATAGGCATTCTCCTTTTCATCGCTCCTGTTTTCGAATGGAAGCACCGCAATACTTTTCTCGGGAATCGGCGCAGGCAACGATGTGGAAACAGGTGCGCTTGTGAATTGACTCGAGGGCCGATGCAAAAGAAAGGAAACAACAAGAACCAATGCGGCGATCGCTATAAGAGCTGCACTAATTGATGCCCATCGGTTTGTCGCTGTAGTTCCATCCGATCCAGGTCTTAAACCGAGCGTCAGTATCTTTCTACGTCTGCGGTGCTTGAATTTCTCGGGCAATTGCGGATTGCCGAAATCTCCAGCATAAAAATTTGCCGCGTGAATGGGCGCGCCGTGCTTGACCGTGCACTCTCCCAGATCGTGCAAGTACGGACGCCACTGCCGCGACTGCGCTAAATCTTCAGCCGCGCGTTGCGACACAAGAATGTGTCCCGCATCTCCGCAATCCATCACTTGTTGCGCCACGTTAATTCCAGCGCCTGCAACGTTTGTCCGGTCATTAACATCCCGAACGTCATTGACTGGGCCGCTATGAATCCCCATCCGCAGTTTGAGCTTTGGATGTTCTCTTACCTTCTTTGCAATCTCGATCGCACAGTAAACTGGTGCTTCCGGACTATTAAAGAAAACAAGCGCCATGCCATCCCCCGCGGGAAGCCGAACCAGGCTTCCGGCCACCTCCGCGGCGCGAACTTGTTCGGTGCTACGGACGATCTTATTCAGTTGTTCCTGGATCTCACGCTGCTCGTCCAGTAGCAATTTTGAGTAACCGACCACGTCCATGAAGAGGACGTGGCCGATCGCTAATCGAATTTCCGACTCGGATTCAGCAGCCATAAGCTCGCAAGAGATACAACGTTGCGCGATTTTGCCGATTTCTGAAATGCGATTTGCGCGACGTCAGATTGTGGCCGGGAATCGCTTTCACAAGCGCGTATTCGTTCTCCGGTGTAGATTACTAAATGCCGTTTCAGCTCGAATCGAACTACAGACCACGCGGCGACCAGCGGCAGGCAATTGCCAAGCTTTTGAAGTCAGTTGAGGCCGGGAATCGCCATCAAACACTGCTCGGCGTCACCGGTTCGGGCAAAACTTTCACCACTGCGAATGTAATCCAGAAGCTGGACCGGCCGACGCTGGTCATTTCGCACAACAAAACTTTGGCCGCGCAGCTTTATTCGGAGTTTAAACAATTCTTCCCACGTAACGCAGTCGAATATTTCGTCAGCTACTTCGATTACTATCAGCCGGAAGCTTACATTCCCCGTTCCGACACTTACATCGAGAAGGATTCGTCGATCAACGAAGAGATCGAGCGTTTGCGACTGGCGGCCACCAGCGCCCTTCTTTCGCGCCGCGACACCATCGTGGTTGCCAGCGTTTCATGCATCTACGGAATCACGTCGCCGGAAGATTACCTGCAGATGTTGCTCACGGTAAAACGCGGACAACAAGTATCGCGCGAGGCCGTGCTCGGTCGTTTGATCGATATGCTCTACGAACGCAATGACGTGAATTTCGCGCGCGGCCGGTTTCGCGTGCGAGGCGACGTGGTCGAGGTTTATCCGGGTAGCGCCGATGAAGAAGGGATTCGACTCGAGTTCTTCGGCGACGAAATCGAAGCGATCACGCGATTCGACCCGTTGACTGGTCACGCGCACGAATCACTCAGCGTAATCACATTTTTCCCGGCCAAACAGTTCGTGACGCCAGCGGACAAACTCAATCGCGCGTTGCGCACCATTCGGGAAGAGCTTGAGCAACGTATCGTGGAACTCGAATCGCAGAACAAATTACTCGAGGCGCAACGGCTCCGAATGCGGACTGAATACGACCTGGAGATGTTGCAGGAAATGGGCTTCTGCAACGGGATCGAAAATTATTCGCGACACTTGTCGGGACGCCCTCCCGGCTCGAAGCCCTACACCATCATCGACTTCTTCCCGAAAGATTTCTTGGTTGTTGTCGATGAGTCGCACGCGACGATCCCACAAATCGGAGGGATGTACGAAGGTGACCGTTCGCGCAAGACCGTGCTCGTGAATTATGGGTTTCGCTTGCCGAGCGCGCTCGACAATCGGCCGCTCAATTTCGACGAGTTCATGAAGATGACGAACCAGATTATCTACATGAGCGCGACGCCGGCAGAATTTGAAATTCAAAACAGCGTAGTAGGCAACAAGGGATATATCCCGCATCGACGACAGCGGATTGGAGAGGAAGAATTGGTGCCGTTCGTGTTACCAGGCGGAAAGCGCCCAACGCTCAACGTCCAACGTCCAACGTTCAATTCAGAGGCACGGGTCTCGCCGACCGACCAGGCGCCGGAAAAATTTGGTGTGCACACCCCGGGTGCGCCGCTCGTGGTCGAGCAGATCATTCGTCCTACTGGACTTCTCGATCCCAAAATTACCGTTAAACCCCTTAAGAATCAGATCGATGAGACGATTGACCTCTGCCGTCAACGCGTCGAAAAAGGTGAGCGGATTTTGGTGACGACGCTTACAAAACGCACGGCTGAAGATCTTGCTGATTATTTGCGGGACGTCGGACTGAAAGTGCGTTACCTGCACAGCGACATCGACGCGATCGAGCGCGTGGAAATCCTGCGCGGATTGCGCGCGGCGGATTTCGACATCCTCGTTGGGATCAATTTGCTCCGTGAAGGGCTCGATCTTCCCGAGGTTTCGCTCGTTTGCATTCTGGATGCGGACAAGGAAGGATTTTTGCGAAGCCAGACTTCACTGATCCAGACCGCCGGCCGCGCCGCGCGTCATGTAAACGGGGAAGTGGTGCTCTTCGCCGACACAGTCACGCAAAGCATGGAAGCGCTGATGTCGATTTCCGACTACCGGCGCGCCAAGCAGATGGAGTACAACGAAAAACACGGCATTACGCCGCAAACGGTCCGACGCGCGGTGCAGGAGAGTTTGCACACAATTTTGCGTGGACGCGAAATCGCCGCGTCGGTGATCCGCGAAGCTGGCGGCGATTTCAACGTAACTGAGCTGCTGCGAGAGCTTGAGGAGGAAATGCAACAGGCTTCCGCGAACCTCGAATTCGAGCGCGCGGCGCTTTTGCGAGACCAGATCATGGAAGTGAAAAGCGGCGTCGGCATCGACAAGATCGAACCGAAACGACGAACGGTGAGATACTCGCGCAACGCCGGCCGCCGCTGCTCGCGCGTGTAGATTCTAGTTCCAGAAACGCGGTCAACAATTCTATCCGCACGCACAACGTAACGCTTCCCATCGCCGCGATGCGCGTCAGCAATCCAGATCGTTCGCCCCTCGGAATCAACGGCTGAAACCCGCCCCAAGCTCCAACCGGCGTTCTTGAGAGTGTCAGCAATAATTTCCCAATACTTCACGCGCACCTAAATGCGATGAATGTATTTGGAATCCCGACAAGCCGGGTCACTGCAAATTTATTTAACCGGTGATCGCTGCCGTGACGGGCCCCATCTTAACTTTTGCGCCGCCCGCTTTCTTGGGCGCATACAGCAAAAATTGACCGCTGCCAAGATCAATGGTTCGCGGCCCTTCGCCCACGCTAAAGCTAGTCTTCTCGCCAAGGCGTGTGATCGTTTGATCCTTGAAAGTCAGCTCACTCCGGGACTGGACGCCAGTCTGCACGGCCGTGCCTTGGCGAACATTATCGTTCACCGCAGCCGGACGCGCTGCTGCGTTCGATGGGAGCACTCGAACGTCCTGGATGACTTGAGTCACCTTGGCTTCTTTAAGCTCGTCCGCGCTGACCTTGTTTGAGAGCCCGCTCACAAGCGCAAACGCAAGCGAAACGATCGTTAAAATGAACCGGGATTGGATATGCATCGTCCCCTTGTACTCAGGATTCGTGCGAAGTCTACCGAAAGCCAACGGGAATAAAAAGCCCGCTAGAATCGTTTTAATGGCGTGGACGGCTCTGGAAATAGATAACGTGATCGAGACGCACGAGCACAAGGGCGAGTTTAAAGAGCCGAAGGCAATGCCGCAACTTGTGCCTGCAGGCCATAGCGCCGCCTCTAGGCACTGGCTATAGTGCCTGACTCCGGTGATGGAGGTAATTTTCTTCTAAATCAATTTCTTCTGCCAAAAGATTTGCGTGGAAAATTCCAGTCGCCGCGCTTGCACAATATCGGGCAGTTTCCGCGCTTACTTGTTCGCCAACAGCAACGGGCATTTTTGAATCTAAATCGTAAACGATAAAGGTTTTCATTTTGAAGTTCCTTTTCTAATTAACTCTCATTGTTTTGGTCTTCTCTGATTTTTGATCTCCACTGAGGTACTTCGGGAGATCCGGCGCGATATTGCAGAAAATTTAGGGAAACGAGGGATTGCCCGGATGGCAGAAGACAACGGTTGACGGGTCCCTTTGCGATCAAATTTTCTCGTCAGAGCGAAGCAACTATTCTCAATCCCCGTGCGCTGTGACTGCTACGCGAAAATGTTGCTTGAGCCTTGCTTAATCGCATTTAGCGCTTTTCAGAGCGCAATCATGAAGACGCAGCAATCAGCCACTCGAACATCGTGGTTTGTGATGTGACCAGCACACAATCGAAATACCGCGACTGTTTTGCCGCCGACGTAAAGTCTGCTCTGGACGACCCAGCGGTGACATCGCCCGAGGTTTGCGACGAGCACAACAGTGACATTCATTACATCACGCGAGCAGAGATTGTAAACCGATTCGATTATTTCGTCCGACCAAGGTTGTTGCTTCTGGGCGTTGACTATGAACACCGCGATAGCGATCTTCGAACTTCGATGAAGCGTGATATCGCCGAAGCTGTAACTCGCGCACACTTACAATCTGAAGAGGAGTGTGACTTGTAACGGCATGCGCCTGACTCAACAGCAGCTCTCCAATAAAGTGCAAATTAAGGCGGAATTACCCAGTAATCGGTTGGCTTTTTCGTTCCCTGGTATTTGAGCAGATGTCGTTTTGCTGCCGGGTAGTCGTCGTGGATCATCCAAAACAGGTCTTCCATGACGGGTCTCTCGAGAAAGAGACGATGCTTCCTGAGAAAGTCTTTTTTCGAAAATGAGACATCGACCAGATCGATTTTTCCGGGAAGCTGTTTCTCGTAATAAAGGAACGTCTGGATCTCGTCCAGATTTGTGTCTGCTGAGAACTCTTCCGGAAGACCGATTGAATCGGTATTGTATAGGAGTTTGCCCAGCAACAGAATGTTATCGTCAGAGGCGACGTAGATCGTCAGCCTGTTGACCAAGGCTTCCAGCTCGGATTTGAAGTCCCGATCAAATTCTGCTCGATCGACGTTGGGGGCTAGAAATACTACCTGATCCAGTTTCAAATTCCTGGCCTGAGGATCGGCGTGCAACTGTTGCAGCGCGAGACAAACGAACCGGCAACCAAGACTGTGCGCGATGACGACAATTTTTTGCGGTTTTACTTCGTTGTTTATGGTCTTCAGCAATTCGACGAGATGCTTTGTCGACTCAGGTAGCTGAAGCAGATCGCGCGTATAGCCGAGCACCGATTCGCTGCTGGTCCAATCGAACGTAACGACATTCGCATCGATGTTTAAGTCCCGCGCAATCTGTGCGCAGTAAGCTGTGCTGCCGAGAAACGAAAGCCGATAGCCGTGAATCCAAATCACCAGGGGTTTTGCAGCTTGATCTTGAAGAAATTTGAGAAATGCCGGATACGGAATTGATTCGACTTTCC
>Ga0209474_10006042_pt1 | contig 10242 bp, 6 predicted proteins | sample GraSoiAngelo_145_FD_185902 | JGI IMG/M metagenome (GOLD analysis project Ga0209474, IMG submission 185902) | Grasslands soil microbial communities from the Angelo Coastal Reserve, California, USA - 14_1009_05_20cm (SPAdes) (version 2) | ecosystem: Environmental > Terrestrial > Soil > Grasslands ... | reverse complement strand
CTGGTACGACACAGAGCACTTGCCGGAGCGGCAGCGCGTGCCCGGCTTCCTCGTGTGCCACCGCTGGATCGGCGCCACCGATCGCAAGATCTCGGTCGCGACCTACGACCTCGACAACGTCAAGGTGCTGGCGAGCCCGGCCTATCTGGCCATCGGCGGCGCGAACCTGTCGCCGTGGTCCAAGCGCGTCACCAGCAAGGTCGAGTGCCTGATGCGCTTCGAGGGAGACCAGATCCTGCCGGGCGACCAGCTGCCCCCGGCCAACGCGGGTGGCTTGCTCCTCAACGCCATGAACATCGCACCCGAGCACGAGGCCGAGTTCAACGAGTGGTACGACAAGGAGCACATCCCGGCGCTCGCCGCCGTCCCGGGCGTGCTCTGCGCCCGGCGCTTCCGCGGCACCGGCAACCGCAAGTACGTGGCGCTCTACCATCTCGCGACGCCCGAGGTTCAGGACTCGGCCGAGTGGAAGCAGGCGCGCCAGAGCGACTGGACCAGGCGGCTCCAGCCGCACTTCCGTGATCACCTGCGCCTGGTACTGCGGCGCTACGTCCGTGGCGCCTAGCGTGACGACGATTCAAGGGGAGAGCGAGCCATGATTCTCGAGCGCTTCAAGGTCCCGGTGAAGGACCAGGTGTTCGTCTCCGAGGCGGCACTGCGTCGCACGGTGACGCAGATCTTCGAAAAGCTCGGCCTGACGCCCGAGGACGCGGCCGAAGGCGCGGACGTCCTCACGATGACCGACCTGCGCGGCGTCGAGACGCACGGCGTCTCGAACATGCTGCGCGCCTACGTCCGCGACTACAAGGCCGGCAAGCTCGATCCCCGACCGGGCTGGCGGATCGCCCGCGAGTCACCGGGCACGGCGGTGATCGACGCCGAGCGGCGTCTGGGCATCATGGTCGGCCCCAAGGCGATGCGGCTGGCGATCGAGAAAGCGCAGCGCGTGGGCGTCGGCGTGGTCACCGTGTTCAACAGCGGGCATTTCGGCGCGATCGGCCACTACGCCGTGCAGGCGGCCGAGCAGGGCATGGTCGGCGTCTGCTTCACCGGCGCCGGGCTCAGCGTGGTGCCGACCTTCGCCGCGAAGCCCCTGCTGGGCACGAACCCGATCGCACTCGCGGCCCCGGCGCGACACGAGGCGCCGATGCTCTTCGACGCCGCGACCTCGGCGATCGCCGGCAACAAGATCCGGCTGGCCATTCGCGTGGGCTCGCCGCTCCTGCCGGGCTGGGTCACCGACAAAGAGGGCATCCCGATCATGGAGGAGAAGCCCGTCTTCGACCGCGACGAGTATCATCAGGCGCCGCTCGGCGGCACGCGCGAGCAGGGCTCGCACAAGGGCTACGGCTTCGCGCTGATGGCCGAGGTCCTGTCCACCGTGCTCTCGGGCGCCCTGCCCACGATGCTCTCGGCCGGCAGCGGATCGAAGAACCACTTCGCGGCCTACAACATCGAAGCGTTCACCGACCCCGAGCAGTTCAAGGACACGATGGACGGGATGCTCAAGACCCTGAGAACGGCCACGCCCGCTCCGGGTCAGGAGCGCGTCCTCTATCCCGGCCTGTCGGAGGCCGAGGAGATCCAGCACCGCCGCGCCCATGGCATCCCGCTCCACAAGGAAGTCATCCAGTGGTTCTCCGTCTGCACGGGCGAGATGGGGCTCGAGCCGCTGGTGACGATGCGCTGAGCGCCGCGCGCGGCGCCGGCGTCACGCCGTCACGCCGCGCCGGCGGAGCAGCTCGGCGACCTCGGGCTGCCCGCAGTACTCGGCCCAGCCGAGCACCGTCGCCTGATACTTGTCGTCGCGGACGCCGGGATCGGCCCCGGCGTCGAGCAGCATCCGCGCGAGCTCGGTCGCGCCGCGCTCGGCGGTGATGTGCAGCGCGGTGTGATTGCAGTCCCACAAGACGCGCTTGGCATTCAGGTCGGTGCCGTGCTCGATGAGCCAGCGCACGCCGTCCGCGTCGCGCTTCGCGACCAGGAGATGGAGCGCGATCGTGTCCCGCCCGTCGGGTCCAATTCGCGCGGGATCGTCGGCGACCATGCGGCCGGCGAGGTCGTAGCGCCGCAAGGTCAGCGCCCCCAGCAGATCCAACCGCGCCCCGGCCCGCTCGAGCATCGCCAGGATGCTCGGGTCGGCGTGCTCGACGGCGGCGATGGTGAGCGCGGTCGCGCCGGTCGCGTCGGTCGCCTCCGTGGGCGCGCCCAGCTCGAGCAGCAGGCGCACCATCGCCGGCCGGTTCACGGCCGCCGCGTGGTGCAGCACCGTGCGGTGATGGTCGTTGTGGCTCGAGCGCGCCGTCAGGAGCGCCGGGTCGCGGCGGACGAAGGCGCGGACGTCGTCGGCGCGGTCGAGCGCGATCGCCGACCAGATGTTCAGCCGGGCGCCGGCGCTCAAGAGGTATGCGGCGACGTCCTCGCGCACCTTACCCAGGCAGGTCGCCCAGCCCAGCACGCCGACCTGGTGGTCGTCGCCCTCGCCGTCCACGTCGGAGCCGGCCTCGACGAGCACGCGGACGATCGCCAGGTCGGCCCCCTCGGCGGCGAAGTGCAGGGCATAGGCGTTGTCGCCGAAGTCGCGGATCCGCACGTCGGCGCCGCGGTCCAGGAGCAGCTGCACGCACTCCGATCGGTTCTTCCAGGCCGCCTTGTGGAGCGCGGTCTGCTTGTTGAACTCGACGCCGCGGGCGTCGAGCAGATCCGGGTGCTCGTCGAGCAGCCCGCGCAGCTCGTCGGCGCGCCCGTCGGCCGCGGCGGACTGGATCGCCGCGACGGCCTGCTTCACCTGGTCCGAGCGCTCGTCGCGCTCCTGATAATCGCGCATGAGCAGCTCGAGCTCGGTGTGCCCGAGGATCTTGGCGAGCTGGTGCAGCGAGCGGCCGTCGGCATCGCTCGTGCCAGAGTTGAAGCCGTGCTCGAGCGCTTGACGAACGACGGCCACGTCGCCCTCGCGCGCGGCGGCGAACACACGCGCGCGCTCGCGGTCGTCGACCGCGGCCTTGAGCCGCCGCCAGCTCGGGAAGCCGTACTCCCGGGCGACGAGCAGCTGCGCGTCGCTCAGCCGAGCGGCGGCGTCGCGCGCGCGCAGGTCCTTGAGGCGCTGCTTGGCTTCGTTCCTGAGGTGCTCGAGGTTGGCGCGGGCGGGTAGCTCGTGTGACGAGCCCATGACGAACCTTCCTTCCTTTCGCAGGGCGAGGCCCTTGCGTTGTGCCCGGCGTCCGCGAGCTGCGGGCAGGAAGTCAGGTTGTGTTGGCGTCTTCTAGCGAGAGTGGGCTCGGCCCCTCGATCGGGCCGGTCCAGAGCATAGCGCAAGATCCGGTGTCGCGCGAGCCCATCGCGCGGATGTATGGGTGTCAGCTCGCGCGCGCCACCATACATCGTAGCCCGCGCCGCCGGCGACGGGATGTATCGGGAATTGACGGCGTCGCGCGCCGGGTGTGATCCTCGCGGCGAGGAGAGCCGCCATGACCACGAACGATCTCCACACGTTTTTCGAAGCCGGCTGGAACGCTCACGACGTCGATCGCCTGATGACCTTCATGGCCGACGATTGCGTCTTCGAGAGCGTCACGGGCCCGGAGGCTTGCGGCACGCGGCACGTCGGGCGCGAGCGCGTGCGCGCGGCGTTCGCCGGCGTCTTCGCCGCGTTCCCCGACGCGCGGTTCGGCGCCGCGCACCACTTCGTATCGGGCGATCGCGGCCTGTCGGAGTGGGTGTTCACGGGTACGGCGCGCGACGGCCGCCGTGTCGAGGTCAATGGCTGCGACGTGTTCACGTTCCGCGCGGGCAAGATCGCGCTCAAGAGCTCGTTCTTCAAGAACCGCGTCGCCGCGTGACGAATCCATGAGGACACTCGCCGCCTGGGCGGTCGGCATGGCTTCGGGCGCGTTGTTCGTGCTAACGTGCAGCGCCATGGCTACCGAGATCACCCCCGCGATTCGGTCCGAGCTGGCCCCGTCCGGAAAACTCCGCGTCGGGCTCAACCACGGCAACTTCCTGCTGGTCACGCCCGGCTCGTCGGCGACCGACCCGCACGGCGTCGCGCCCGACATCGCCCGCGAGCTCGGCAAGCGAGTCGGCGTCCCCATCGAGTTCATCAAGTTCGACAGCGCCGGCAAGCTGGGCGACGGCGCGAAGGCTGGTGCGTGGGACGTCGCGTTTCTCGGCAATGAGCCGCAGCGCGCGGCCGAGATCGCCTTCAGCGGCGCGTATCTCGAGATCCCGTCGACCTATCTGGTCCCGGCGGGCTCGCCGATTCGCTCCGTGGCCGAGGTCGATCGCGAGGGCGTACGGATCGCCGTGGCCGAGCAGAGCGCGTACGGCCTCTATCTGGCGCGAACGATCAAGCACGCGAAGCTGGTGACTACGCAAGGCCTCGACTCCTCGTTCGACGTGTTCGTCGCCCAGAAGCTCGAGGCGCTGGCGGGGCTCAAGCCGCGGCTCCTGACCGACGTCCAGAAACTCCCGGGTGCCCGGATCCTCGACGGGCAGTTCACGGCCGTCCAGCAGTCGATCGGCACCCCGAAAAACCGCGAGGCTTCCGCGAGGTTCCTGCGCGCCTTCGTCGAGGAGGTCAAGGCCTCCGGCCTGGTGGCCGAGGCGATTTCCCGGAACGGCGCCCAGGGTGTCACCGTCGCTCCGCCCGCTCCGGCCCGGTAGTACGCACCGTCTAGGCCGGGCAGGTGCAATCGGTTGGGGTATCATCAACCGGATGTCCGCCCACGTTCTGACCGCCCTCGCGCTGAGCCTCACCCTTCTGCTGTGCGGCTGCCAGGGGCAGGGTGCAGTCGGCGCCGAGGAGCAGAAGAGCAAGCCCGCGGGACCGCCCCCGCGTGAGGTGAAGATCGCGCCGGCCGCCGAGCGCACCGTCGCACGCACGGTCTCGGCGACGGGAACTCTGGCCGCTGACGATCAGGTCGTGCTCGGCACGAAGGTCGCCGGTCGTCTGGCCGAGATCACCGTCGACCTCGGCACGCGCGTGAAGCGCGGCCAAATGATCGGCAAGCTCGACCAGAGCGACTTCAAGTTCAGGGTGGACCAGGCCGAGGCGGCGCTGCAGCAGGCGCGCGCGAGGCTCGGGCTTTCGCCGACCGGCAGCGACGAGAAGGTCGATCACGAGCAGACCGCGGTCGTCCGCCAGGCCCGCGCGATGATGGACGACGCGCGTCTCACCCGCGACCGCAGCATCCGCCTCGCGCAGCAGGAGCTTATCGCCCGCGCTCAGCTCGACACGGCGGAGGCGGCACTGCAGGTGGCCGAAGGCCGCTATCAGGACGCGCTGGAGGAGGTTCGCAACCGCCAGGCGGTGATCGCGCAGCGGCGCTCCGAGCTCGATCTGGCCCGGCAGCAGCTGACCGACACGGTCATCCTCTCGCCGCTGGACGGCGTGGTCAGCCTCAAGCAGGCCTCGGTCGGCGAGTATCTGGGCGCGGGCGCGCCGATCGCGACGATGTTGCGCGTGCACCCGCTGCGGCTGCGCGTGCCGGTTCCCGAGCGCGAGGGTGCGGGCGTGAGGGTCGGGCACGCCGTCGAGGGCGATCCCACCGTGTATCGCGGGCGTGTGGTCCGGCTGTCGCCGATCGTGCAGGAGCAGAATCGCACCTTGCTGGTCGAGGCCGAGGTGCCCAACGAGCGCGGCTTCCTGCGCCCTGGCTCCTTCGCGCGCGTCGACATCATGACCGAGGTGAGCCAGCCGGTGATCACGGTCCCGTCGAGCGCCATTATCGTGTTCGCCGGTGTCGAGAAGGTGCTGGTCGTTCGCCAGGGCAAGAGCGCCGAGGTTCGCGTGACGACCGGCCGCCGGCTCGGCGAGGACGTCGAGATCGTCGACGGGCTCAAGCGCGGCGACCCGGTGATCGCGCGTCCGGGGAACCTCGTCGGCGGCCAGCCCGTGACCGTGGTCCCGTAGCCCGCCATGCAAAAGCTCGCCGAAGTCTGCATCAAGCGCCCGGTCTTCGCGACCATGCTGGTCATGGCGCTGGTGGTCATCGGCGCGGCCAGCTGGATGCGGCTGGGCGTCGACCGCTTCCCGGCCGTCGATCTGCCGACGGTGAGCGTGCGCGTCGAGCTGCCGGGCGCCTCCATCGAGGAGACCGAGACCCAGCTGGCCCAGCGGCTCGAGGAGCAGATCAACACGATCCAGGGGATCAACGAGCTGCGCTCGATCTGCGGCCCCGGCACCGTGATCGTCATCGTCACCTTCAACCTGAACCGTCAGATCGACGTGGCTGCGCAGGACGTGCGGGACAAAGTGGCCATCGCGGTCCGCAACATGCCGCGCGAGATCCTGCCGCCGATCATCGCGAAGTTCGACAACGACCAGGCCCCGGTCGTCACGATCGCGCTGTCCGGGGAGCGCTCGCTGCGCGAGCTGACCGAGATCGCCGACAAGCAGGTGCGCCCGCAGCTCGAGCGCTCGACCGGCGTCGGCGAGGTCCGTATCGTCGGCGGGCTGCTCCGCTCCGTCAACATCTGGGTGGACCCCGATCGGCTCGCCGCCTACCAGATCCCGATCACCAACGTCCGCGACGCGATCGTGCGCCAGAACGCGGACCTGCCGGGCGGCAACGTGACGGCCGGGCTCAACGAGGCGTCGCTCCGGACGATGGGCCGCATCGCCGAGCCGCGCTCGTTCAACGACCTGGTGGTGGCGACGCTCAACGGCGTGCCGGTGCGAGTGCGCGACATCGGCTTCGCCGAGGACGGCACGAAGGAGCAGCGCTCGGCGGCGCGGCTCAACGGCGTGCCCACCGTGATCATGGAGGTACGCCGCCAGTCGGGCGAGAACACGGTGGCGGTGATCGAGGGCGTGAAGGCCAAGCTCGCGCGCCTGCGCGAGCAGGTGCCGCCCGACGTCAGGCTCGAGGTGATCCGCGACCAGTCCCGCTACATCTACGCGGCGCTCCACGAGATCAACCTGCACCTCGTGCTCGGCTCGATCCTGGCCTCGCTGGTGGTGCTCGCCTTCATGCGCTCCTGGCGCTCGACGTTCATCGCGGCGGTCGCCATCCCCACCTCGGTCATCTCGGCGTTCGGGATGATGTGGGCCCTGAACTTCACCCTGAACAGCGTGACCATGCTGGCCCTCGTGCTGATGGTCGGCATCGTCATCGACGACGCGATCGTCGTGCTCGAGAACGTCTTCCGCTTCGTCGAAGAAAAGAAGATGCGGCCGTTCGAGGCGGCGCGCGAGGCCACCGCCGACATCGGCCTGGCGGTCATGGCCACGACCTTCTCGCTGGTCGTCATCTTCGTGCCGGTCTCGTTCATGTCCTCGATCTCGGGACGGTTCCTCTACCAGTTCGGGCTGACCGCCGCGGTATCGGTGCTGGTCAGCCTGCTGGTGTCGTTCTCGCTGACGCCGATGATGTGCGCGCGTCTCTTGCGGGCGGAGGACGCGGCCGGCGGCCACGCCGCGGAGGGCGAGCACGCCGGCTCGCGGGGCGGCTTCTACGCGTGGATCGACGGTGCCTACACCTGGGCTCTCGCCCTGTCGATGCGCCACCGCTGGGTGATCGTCGTCGTCAGCGTGCTCACCCTGGCCTCGGCGGTGCCGATCTATCGCCAGGTGAAGCAGGAGTACATTCCGAGCGACGTCGACGAGTCGGAGTTCGAGGTCCTCGTGTTCGGCCCGGAGAAGATGAGCCTGGCCGCGATGGACGACGCGATGCAGGCGCTGGCCAAGGAGGCCCGGGAGACCAAGGGCATCGCGCTGGTCCTGGCGTCCGGGGGCGGGAGCTTCCTGGGCAAGGTGAACCAGGGCTACATGTACGTGCGCACGGTGTCCCACGAGGAGCGCACGCTCACGCCCGGGCGGATCTGGAAGGGCCTGATCCACGGGCGGCCGCTGGAAGCATTCCAGGGCAACTACTCGCAGCGCGAGGTGATGGTGGCGCTGCGGCAGCGCTTCAGGAAGTTCACGGACATGCGCACGCAGGTGCGCAACATCGCCGGCTTCAACATCGGCGGCGGTACCTTCGACATCGACCTGGCGCTGCGCGGGCCCGAGCTCGAGAAGCTGTCAGAGTACGGCGAGATTCTGAAGGCGAAGGCGCGCGCCATCGGCGGCATCGTCGACATCGACACCACGCTCAGGCTCGACAAGCCCGAGCTCCGCGTGGCCATCGACCGCCAGCGGGCGGCCGACCTGCGCGTGGACACCCAGCAGATCGCGACCGCGCTGCGGCTGATGGTCGGCGGCGACGATCAGGTCTCGCGCTTCCACGATCCGGTGGTCAACGACGACTACGATGTGCAGATCCGCCTGATGCCCGAGTTCCGCGGCAACCTGGGCACGATCCAGCGGCTCTACGTCTCGCGCGACACGACGTCGACGAACCCGGCGACGGGCGCCCCGGGGCAGGTGAACCTGGCGCCCGGCGGCGGGCTCGTGCGGCTCGACAACGTGGTGAAGATCGAGCCGGCGGCGACCGCCTCGCGCATCGATCGCACCGACCGGCAGCGCGAGACCCGGCTACGCGCGGGCATCGCGCCGGGCTTCGGCCAGGCCGACCGCAACGAGCTCCTGAAGAAGGCGGTCGCCGAGATGAACATGCCGGCCGCGTACCAGACGTTCCTCACCGGCAAGGCGAAAGAGATGGAGAAGACCTTCACCGAGTTCCTTTGGGTCTTCCTGCTCTCCGTCATCTTCATGTACATGATCCTGGCCTCGCAGTTCGAGAGCCTGATCCACCCGTTGACGATCTTGCTGTCGCTGCCGCTCTCGGTGCCGTTCGCGTTGTTCGCGCTGTGGTACACGGGCAACACGCTCAACCTCTATTCGGCGCTCGGCATCCTGGTGCTGTTCGGCGTCGTGAAGAAGAACGCGATTCTGCAGATCGACCACATGAACGCGCTGCGCGCCCAGGGCATGGATCGCGCCGCCGCCATCATGCAGGGCAATCGCGACCGGCTCCGGCCGATCTTGATGACGACGCTGGCGCTCGTGGCCGGGATGCTGCCCCTCTGGGTGGGCACCGGGCCGGGCTCCGAGGAGCGGCGCGCCATCGCGGTCGTGGTCATCGGCGGCCAGACGCTCTGTCTGCTGCTGACTCTCCTGGTGACGCCCGTCGCGTATTCGCTCTTCGAGGACGTGGCCCGCGCGCTCCAGCTCTCGGCGCCCTCGCTGGCTCCGTGGCGCCGCCAGGCGCGGCAGGGCGAGCGCCGGGCGTGGCGCCATCGGTTACGTCGCGCCTGGCGGCGCCAACCCGCCCGCGGAATCTCCGGCGGCGTGGACGACTGAGGTCGCGCCGTCGAGCCGAGCTCGAGCTCTCCTCCCATCTGACCGGGCGTGATGCCGCACGGCGCCTCCGTGGATCGAGGGGGCCGACGCGCGCTCTGGCGAGAGCTCCGCGACTTCACAGGACGATCCGGCTCCACGACGACGCCGATGATGCCCAGGCACACTCTGTGCTCGACATCGGGGCACGGCCGAACGTCGATGCCGCGTGCCGACCGTGGGCGCGGCGAGAGCTCAACGCGTCGAACGAGATAGCCGGGCCGGCGGAATTCGACGGACGAGCTTGGTACCGCACCTCGTGATTTTGCCGGGGGTGCATACTGCTTCTAGAGCGCTGCCGATGGCGACCCCGAACACGCCACGACCCTGTCGCGGCTGAGGAGTCACGAGATGAAACGACAGCCGATCGTGATCGTGGGCGCTTCGCTGGCCGGAGGTACCGCGGCCGTCACCCTGCGCGACGAGGGATTCGACGGCGACATCGTGCTGATCGGCGCCGAGTCCGAGCTGCCCTACAACCGGCCGCCGCTGTCCAAGGGCTATCTGCGCGGTCAAGACCGATTCTCCGATCAGCTCGTCAAGCCGGCCGCCTACTACACCGAGCAGCGCATCGAGCTCAGGCTCGGCGTGCGCGCGACCGCGATCGACCCCACGCAAAAGCTGGTCGAGCTCGAGGGCGGCGAGCGGGTCGCCTACGATCGGCTGCTGGTCACGACGGGCGGACGCAACCGGACCTTTTCGGCGCCAGGCGCGACCCTGCCCGGCGTGTTCCAGCTCCGGACGGTGCAGGATTGCGACCGCATCCGCGCGGCCGTCGCGCCGGGCCGGCGCGCGGTGGTGATCGGCTTCAGCTTCATCGGCTCCGAGGTCTCGGCGTCGCTGCGTCAGATGGGCGTCGAGGTGATGGCCATCGAGAGCTCCCGCGTGCCGCTGGCGCGCGTGCTCGGCGACGAGGTCGGGCGGGTGCTCGCCGAGATCCATCGCGAGAAGGGCGTCGAGCT
>Ga0209474_10006038_pt1 | contig 10246 bp, 9 predicted proteins | sample GraSoiAngelo_145_FD_185902 | JGI IMG/M metagenome (GOLD analysis project Ga0209474, IMG submission 185902) | Grasslands soil microbial communities from the Angelo Coastal Reserve, California, USA - 14_1009_05_20cm (SPAdes) (version 2) | ecosystem: Environmental > Terrestrial > Soil > Grasslands ... | reverse complement strand
CGACCATTGCCGCAACTGGGACTGGCTCGCCAGCGCGCTGCGCCGCGACTGGCATGTCCTGGCGCCCGATCTGCGCGGCCATGGCGACAGCCAGTGGTCGCCCGACGGCAATTACACGACCGCCGCTTATGTCTATGACCTCGCCCAGCTGATCCATCAGCAGGTGCTGGCGCCGGTCACGATCATCGCGCATTCGCTCGGCGGCAACATCGCGATCCGCTACACCGGCGTCTATCCCGAGACTGTGAAGAAGCTCGTCGCGATCGAAGGGCTGGGCCCGTCGCCGCGTCAGATGGAAAGGCGCTCGGCCGTGCCGATCGCCGAGCGCATGCAGAAATGGGTTGCCGAACAACGCGCGCTGTCCGGCCGCCTCCCGCGCCGCTACGCCTCGATCGAGGATGCGCTGAAGCGCATGCAGGAGGCCAACGGCCATCTATCGCCCGAGCAGGCGCGCCACCTGACCCAGAACGGCGTCAACCAGAACGAGGACGGCACCTACAGCTGGAAGTTCGACAATTACGTGCGCGCCGACTCGCCCTACGGCATGACCAAGAATGAGATCGAGGAGCTGTGGGGCCGGATCAGCTGCCCGACCCTTATGGTCTACGGCAAGGAAAGCTGGGCCTGGAAGTCCAATCCAGAGGAGGATGGCCGCCTGGCGCATTTCCAGAACGCCAAGGTCGTGGCGGTCGACGGCGCCGGCCATTGGGTGCATCACGACAAGCTGCAGGTCTTCTTGAAGCTGCTGCACGATTTTCTGTAAGCCCAACACATGCTGTTCGGCAGGCGTCACCGTCACCGCCCGGGTCGGCGCGATCACTGGCGCGGCATCCTGAGCGTGCTCGGCCCGGGGCTGATCACCGGCGCCTCCGACGACGATCCCAGCGGCATTGCGACCTATTCCCAGGCCGGCGCACAATTCGGCTTCTTGACGAGCTGGTTGATGCTGTTCACCTGGCCGCTGATGGCCGCGATCCAGGAAATCAGCGCGCGCATCGGCCGGGTGACTGGCAAGGGCATCGCCGCCAATCTGCGCGAGCACTATTCCGTCTGGCTGTTGCGCCCGGTCATCGCACTGCTGCTGATCGCCAATATCATCAACCTCGGCGCCGATCTCGGCGCGATGGGCGATGCGCTGCGCCTGCTGATTGGCGGCCCGCGAGGCCTCTACGTGATCTTGTTCGCGGCGATCTGCGCCGGTCTCGAGATCTTTTCGAGCTACCAGCGCTATGTCGCCTTTCTGAAATGGACGACGCTGTCGCTGTTCGCCTATGTCGCGACGGCGCTGATCGTGAAGGTGCCCTGGGGCGAGGTGGCCTACGACACCTTCGTCCCGCAGTTTCTCTGGCAATCCGACTACATCACCGTCATCGTCGCCGTATTGGGCACGACGATCAGCCCGTATCTGTTCTTCTGGCAGGCTTCTGAAGAAGCCGAGGACGAGCGGGTTAAGCCCGGCCAGCATCCCCTGCTCGATCACCCGGAGGAAGCGCGCGGCGAGATCCGGCGCATCGAGATCGACACGTATATCGGTATGGGATTGTCGAACCTCGTCGCCTTTTTCATCGTCGTCACGACCGCGGCGACTTTGCATGCGCACGGCGCGACCGACGTCCAAAGTTCGGAGCAGGCGGCGGAGGCCTTGCGCCCGATCGCGGGCGAGTTCGCGTTCATCATTTTCGCGTTGGGTATTCTCGGCACCGGGCTGCTCGCCGTACCGGTGCTCGCCGGATCGGCAGCTTATGCGCTCGCCGAGGCGATGCAATGGACCGCCGGTCTCGGTCGCCGCCCCCGTGAAGCCAAGCGCTTTTACGCGACGATCGCTGTCGGGACGGCAATCGGTATCGGCATCAATTTCGTCAATATCGACCCGGTCAAGGCATTGTTCTGGAGCGCGGTCATCAACAGCGTCGCCGCCGTGCCGTTGATGGTCGTCATGATGATCATGACGATGCAGCGCAAGGTCATGGGGCAATTCACTCTGCCGCGGCCGCTCTGGGCCATCGGCTGGGTATCGACCGCCGCGATGGCGGTCGCGGTCGTGGCGATGGTCGCGACCTGGGGCGGGTGATGGCGTTGTAGATGGTCTAAGATGTCATTCCGGGACGCGCCGAAAGGCGCGGGCCCGGAATCCATGAACACCGGCCTCTGGAAAATGGATTCCGGGCTCGCCGCTGCGCGGCGCCCCGGAATGACAGACGCAGGTTCGCGGCTAGGCGCGCTTGCGGCGTTTCGGCGCTTCGGCTCGGGTCTCGCGCGCCGCCTTGCCCGGCGCTGCCTTTCCGCGGCCGCCTTCGACCGGCAAGAGCAGGCTACGCTGGCCGCTCGCGGATGCGGTTTTTCTGCCGCGCGACGCCGCTTTCGCTTTCGCTGGTTCGCGTTCGGTGCGGTTGGCGGCGCGCCGGGGTGTCTCGCCGCCGCCCTTCTCTTCCGCCGCCAGGCTGCGCTTCAGCGCGTCCATCAGATTGATGACCTGCGCCGGCTTCCGCTCGGGCGCCTTGTCGGGCAGCTTGCCTTCGAGCTTCTTGTCGATCAGCTCGCGGACCGCCGCCTGGTAGTGATCGACGAATTTGCCGGGCTCGAACTTCCGGGTCTTGCGCTTGATGATCTGCTCCATCATCGCAAGCTCATCCTCATCGACCGCATCGGCGGCGATCGTGTTGAAGAAATCTTCCGGCTTGCGGATCTCGTCCTCATAGCGCAGCGAATTGGCGAGCAGCCCGGTATCAAGCGGCCGGATCGCGACAATCCGCTCTTGCCCGCCGACGACGACCTGACCGATCGCGACCTTGCCGCTGTCGCGCAGCGCCTCGCGGATGACACGGTAACCTTGTTCCGCGACGCTGCCGTCCGGCACCAGGTAATACGGCATGTCGAAATAGATCGGATCGATGTCGTCGACGAATTCGGTGATGTCGATCGTGTCGGTCGTTTCGAGCCGCAACCGTTTCAGATCGTCGGGCTCAACCGTGACGTAGTGCCCTTTCTCGTATTCGTAACCCTTGACGACCTCGTCGCGCTCGACGGGTCCGACCCCTGGTACGATGAGCTGCTGTCGGACGCGTTCGCCGGTGGGCTCGTGGATCATGTGGAAGCGGATGCGCTCCTTCACGGTCGTCGCGGTATAGAGGCGTACCGAGATTGTCACCAGCGAAAGCTTCAAAAATCCCGTCCAGTACGGGCGGGCGGCGGCTGCCATCGGGAAAACTCCTATAATCTCCTTTTACGCCAACGGGATCGCGGCTAACCCTGTTCCGGTCCAAGAACCGGGCCGTCGCCCCCGTTGTTGGCAAATACATGGCATTGCTCCTGGATTCCGGCAACCCTCCGATGGAAGCACGTCCGGTTCATGATCTACCGGAAGGTGAACATTGGCGGTACGAGCCGAAATGGGACGGCTTCCGCTGCCTGGCGTTTCGGGATGGCGAAACGGTCGAATTACGCTCGAAATCGGGCCAGAGCCTCGGCCGGTATTTCCCGGACGTCATGGCCGCGGTCCAGGCTCTAGCCGCCCGGCAATTCGTCCTCGACGGCGAGATCATCATCCCGATCGAGCGCCGCCTGTCGTTCGAGGCATTGCAATTGCGCCTTCACCCGGCGGCGAGCCGTGTCGCCAAGCTGGCAGCCGAACACCCCGCCATCTACATCGCCTTCGACCTGCTGGTCGGGCCGGACGGCAAACGATTGACCGACATGCCCTTCACGGAGCGCCGCGCCGCGCTAGAAGCCTTTTTCGCGACGGAACCCGGCAGCGCGACGATCCGGCTGTCGCCAAGTGTCGCCGACCGGAGCGTGGCGCTTGGCTGGCTCGACCGGCTCGGTGGCGATATCGACGGCATCATCGCGAAGCGCGCCGACCTGCCCTATCTCGGCGGCAGCCGCGACGGCATGCAGAAATACAAGCTGACGCGTACCGCCGACTGCGTCGTCGGCGGGTTCCGCTACAACGCCAACAGCCCGCTGGCCGGATCGTTGTTGCTCGGCCTCTATGACGAAGCCGGCCTCCTGAACCATGTCGGCTTTACCTCGACCCTCCCGGCCAAGGAAAAACCGGCGCTGACGCGGCGCCTCGAACAGCTGATCGAACCGCCCGGCTTCACCGGCCGCGCCCCCGGCGGCCCCAGCCGGTGGAGCACCGAACGCTCCGGCGAATGGCAGCCGCTGCGCGCCGAGCTCGTCGTCGAAGTGCGCTACGATCACGTCAGCGAAGGCCGGTTTCGCCACGGCACGACATTACTGCGCTGGCGGCCGGATAAGGCGCCGAGGCAATGCAATTTCAGCCAGCTCCCCGCCGCGCGCGGCGGCGCCCTCGATCTGCTCGAAGGTGCGAACCGCGCCAAACCGACCCCAGCGCGCAAGCGCCGCGCCGGCTAGGACGCGTTGCCGAAAATCGGGAACGTCACCCGGTCGCCCGGCTTGATGCCGAGGTGGGCGGCGGTGCCGCCATTCAGCTCGATGACCGCCCGCGCCGGCGCCGCCGCGGCGATCGGGTCGAGCGAACCCGGCACGGCGCGCTCGTGGATATTGATGATCCGTCCTTGCTGATCGACGAACAGCATGTCGAGCGGAATCAGCGTATTCTTCATCCACATCGCCGCCATCGACGGTACCCGGTAGTCGAACAGCATTCCGGCATCGGCCGCGAGGCTTTTGCGGAACATCAGTCCCTGCTCCATCTGGCCCGGCGTCGCCGCCAGCTCGACAGTGAATTTATGCGGCCCGTTTGCGCTGACGATTGTCAGCTCGGCTTTCGGAAAGGTCTGAAGCTGCGCGTTTGCCGCTGGGCCCCCAAACGTGACCAGCACCGCAAGCAGCAGCAGGAAATGGCGGTGGGCGAGCATAGAGCCTCGGGCGAACGAGTATTAGCGCGCGATCAGGTAGGACAGCGCGGCGCGCCCGTCAATCGCTCGCCCGCTTGCCCTGCCGAGATGCCGGGATCACAGTTCGGATTCTGCAGATCGAGGAGGAGCCGCGATGAGCCGCTTATTCGGGCCGATGCGTCAGGTCGGGATCGTCGTCCGCGACATCGAGAAGGCAATGCGCCATTGGGTCGAGGTGTGCGGCATCGGCCCGTGGTTCTACGCCGAGCAACTGCCATTGACCGAGTTCCGCTACAAGGGCCGCGTCTACGATATCAAGATGACGGTGGCATTGGCCAATTCCGGCGATGTGCAGCTCGAATTGATCCAGCAGCGCTGCGACAGTCCGAGCCTTTACCGCGACTTTCTCGCGGCCGGGCATGAGGGGATGCAGCACTGGTCGAGCTGGCCGGCGAACTACCACGAAATCCGCGAACGGGCGTTGAGCAGCGGCTGGCAAATCGGCCAGGAGGGCGACACGCCTCGCGGCCCGTTCATCTATTTCCTGAACGAAGGGCATCCCGGCACGGTCGTCGAAATGGCCGAGGCGACGCCGACCCGCATGCGCATCTTCGACGCGGTGCGCGAGGCGGCGATCGGCTGGGACGGAAGCGACCCGATCCGGCAGGACTGGCCGCAGGGCTAGATCTTCGGCGGCATCCCACGTCCAACCCAACGGCCCCTTGGCCGGGCTTGTCCCGGCCATCCACGTCTTGAAACAGCTCCGAACTGTTGAAAAGGAAGACGTGGATGCCCGGCACGAGGCCGGGCACGGGGTTTTGGCGGCTCCCTAAAGCGCTGGCGGGCGCCACTGGACGTCGTCGTCGAGCGGGATTACCGGCCGCGGCAGCCGCGTCCACTCGAAGCGGTTCAGCATCGGCGAGGTTAGCCCCGGCAAATCGACCTCGACGATCCGGTCCGGGCCGAAGAATTCGTCGAACCCGCCGCGGAAATGTCCGCGCGACTTGACGACGACCGCCCGCGCCTTGGCGATGTCGAGCCCCATCATCTCGAAGAAGATCGGGTCGGCGCATTGCACCCGGTGCGACACGATCACGACCGTGATGCCGCCGATCGCGAGCGCCGCGCACGGCCGGAGCGTAAGCCGCGTCCCGGCATAGATGCCGCGCCGGCCGACGCAATTGCCGTCATGCAACGCCGCGACCCGCGCCGGCGCGCTCCATGGCTCGGAGAATTTTGTCGTCTCCTCGCGGTTGAACCGCGCATCGAAATTGTAGTGGAGCCCGTGCCGATGCGCCTCGGCGGCGAGCGGCGGGTCGTAAATCACGCCGAACAGCGCGCCTTTGACCCCCGCCTCGGCGAACGCGCGCAGCAGGAACATCGTGTTGCCGCGCCCGCCGCCGCCGGGATTGTCGGCGACATCGGCAAAGGCAAGCGCCGGCAGGCTCGGATCGCGCGCGGCCGAGAGCGCCTTCTGCACCGCCTCGTCGAGCGAAGTCAGTTTCGGGTAAAAGCGCGAGCGGTTGTCCCAGCCATATTGCGCGATCTCGGCGGCGAGCGAGGCCGCGGCCGCCCGGTCGCCGCGCGCGGTCACGATGACGCTGAGCCCGTTCTTGGCGGTGTCGGCATAGGCAAACCCGCCCATCACCGACACATTCATGATCACCGGATTCATCCTGCGCTGGCCGAGCTCGATCATCTCGGCATAAGGCCCGGCCGCGGTCAGCAACGTGACGGTCGGCGGCACGATCGGCAGCCGCAGCCGCACCCGCTCGGTCTTCGCGCCTGCGAGCAATTCGCGCAGGATGGCTGCCGCCTCGAGACCGCGCTCGCGCATATCGAGATGCGGGTTGGTGCGATAGCCGATAAACGCGTCGATATTGTCGACCATGCGGTCCGACACATTGGCGTGCAGGTCGAAAGTCGCGACAACAGGCACATCGGGTCCGACGATCTCGCGGATGCGCTCGAACAGCACGCCCTCGGGATCATCCTCCTCCGTCGTGATCGCCGCGCCATGAGCGCAGAAATAGACGCCATCGACCGGCAATGCCGCCTTCAGGCCGCGCGTGATCGTGTCGAGCAATTCCTCGAAGAAGCCGTGCTCGACCGGCCCGTTGGGCTCGCTCATCGCCAGCGCGATGCCGACCGGCGTCCACGGCCCAGCCTTGTCCATCGCCGCGACAAAACCCGGCGTCTCGGGCAGCATCGTCGGCGTCGGCCGGCGCGCCTCTTCGAGGATCGCCTCGCCTTCCAGATAGGTACGCGCAAGAAAATGCGCCTTGGTCGCCGGCGGCGCGAATTTGTTGCACTCGATCGAGAAGCCGAGGACGGCAATGCGCGGGTTAGCGGGAGGGGGCATGGCTCTCACAACGATAATTCATCCGCTGTCATTGCGAGCGCAGCGAAGCAATCTCCAGCCGACTTTAGCTCGCCCGATGGAGATTGCTTCGTCGCTGCGCTCCTCGCAATGACAGCCTTGGCTATCGCCGGAACGGGTGGTCGATCGTCGCCTTCTGCTCGGGCGAGAGCGCCTGATACAGCGCCTCGAGCGCCGGGCGCGCCTGCTGCATGCCTTGGAGTCGGGCCGAGAGGAACTGCTCGCGCCGACTCATGCGGTCGAGGATGGTGCCCTGGGCCTCTGGTCCGGGCTGCGTCGGCAGATTGGCGCAGAGCTGACGCTCCTTGTCCGCCGCCGATTGAATCGCGCCGTTCAGCTTGTCCCAAAGCGGCTTCTGCTCGGCGGTCAAGTTCAGCTTGGCGACGGTATAGGCGATCACCCCGGCGCGGCGCGCGAGCCGCTCCTCGCAGCGCTCCCGCGGCGAGCGGTTCATCATCCGGTGCATCCACCGATGCTGCCCCATCATCGCCTGCGGGCCGCCCCTGCCGCGCATCGGCTCCATCTCGCCCGTATCGCCCATCGCGGGCATGCCGCCCATGCCGTGCTGATCGGGTGCGGCCTGCGCGGTTTGCGCCTCGTTGTCGGCCGCTGCGCAAACCAATGCCGGCGCGGCGATCGCCATTCCGGCGACAAGCGCGAGGGTGGCCATTTTCGGTCGCGTCATCAAAGATTCTCCATTGGCGATCCTGCAATACAATAGGCGGCGGATCGGGCAAGGCTCCCCGCCGGAACGGCCGGCGGCGGATTAAATCGCTGACAGATTTATCAAAGAGGAGCGTCGGGATGCCTCAAACGAATGGCGAGCGGGTCGTCGCCGATTTGAAGCGGCTCGCCGAATTCGGCCGCTATAAGACCGGGGTGCACCGGCCGACCTACTCGGCGGAGGATGTCGCCTCGCGCCAATGGCTGGCGGAGAAATTCGCCGAGGCCGGGCTCGACCCGGTCATCGACGGCATCGGCAATGTCATCGGTCGTAACCCGCGCGCCACGCGGCGCCTGCTGGTCGGCTCGCACAGCGAGACGCAGCCGCATGGCGGCTGGCTCGACGGCGCCCTCGGCGTCATCTACGGACTCGAACTGGCGCGCGCCTTTGCGGCTGATCCGGCCCTCGCCGGGCTCGGCATCGAGCCGATCGCCTGGGCCGACGAAGAAGGGCACTACGGCAACATGCTCGGCAGCCGTTCCTTCACCGATGCCCTGCCGGACAGCGAGATCGAAGCCGGCCGCAGCCGCGACGGGGTGCCGCTGCGCGCCGCGCTCGCCGAGGCGGGCTTCGCGGGACGCCCACGTGAGCGGCTCGATCCACAGCGCTATGTCGGTTATCTGGAAGCCCATATCGAGCAGGGCGATTGGCTCGACTCGTCCGGGCTGAAGATCGGCATCGTCGAGGCTATCATCGGCAACTGGAACTACTGGGTCACGGTCACCGGCCAGCAAAACCACGCCGGCACGACCCAGATGGCGCGCCGTCGCGATGCCGGCGCCGGCATGGTGCGACTGGCCAACCGCATCTACGACCGGTTCGCCGAGCTCGCCGGGCCACGCACGGTATGGACGATCGGCCGCATGTTGCTCGACCCGAACGCGCCGAGCATCGTCCCGGGCCGGGCCGAGATGCAGGTGCAGTTCCGCGACACCGACACGGCCATCCTCGAGCGGTTCGAACAGGCGCTGTACGGGCTCGTTGCCGAGGCCGATCGCGCCGGACCCTGTCACATCGAGATCGCGCCGATCTCGAAAAGCGAGCCGGCCGCAATGGATGCCGGCTTCCAGACTTTGATCGAGCAGGCGGCGGAGCGCCACGCACCTGGCGGCCATCTGCGGATGCCGAGCGGCGCCGGGCATGATGCGCAGATCCTGTCGCGGCGGGTGCGTTCGGCGATGATGTTCGTGCCGAGCCTCAACGGGATCAGCCACCACTGGTCGGAAGACACCAAGGAAGAGGACATCGTCCTCGGGGCCCAGGTGTTCGCCGACGCCGCGGCGGCAATCCTGCAGGCGGGGTGAGCGCGATGACGATCATCCTGCAGGAATCGCTGCGCGGCCTGTTTTACGCGCCGTATTACGCCGCCTTGGCGCTCGGGGCTTATGAGCAGGAAGGCGTCGAGGTGCGGTTCGCCAGCGCGCCGAGTCCAGGCCAGGCGCCGCAGACGCTGTTCGACGGCACGGTCGATGTCGCCTGGGGTGGGCCGATGCGGGTCAACCAGCTCTATGCCGAGCGTGCCGATTGCGACCTCGTCTGCTTTGGCGAGGCGGTGACGCGCGACCCCTTCCTGCTGGTCGGCCGCGCCCTGTGTCCGAATTTCACATTCGCCGATTTGATGACCTCCCGGGTCGCCACGGTCAGCGAGGTGCCGACCCCATGGCTCTGCCTGCAGCATGATCTGCGGCTGGCGGGGTTCGATCCCGCTCGCCTCGACCGGGTCGCCGACCAGAGCATGGCCGAGAACATGGGTGCGCTGCGCGGCGGCGCCGTCGACGTCGTGCAGCTGTTCCAGCCGCTGGCGGAGGAACTAATTGCCGAGGGATACGGGCATCTCTGGTACGCCGCAGCCGATCGCGGCCCGTGCTCCTACACCACCTTTTATGCCCGCCGCGCCATCGTAGATGAAAAACACGACGAGCTGTCGCGCCTGGTGCGCGGTCTCTATCGCACCCAGAAATGGCTGCACGCCACGTCGCCCGACGCGTTGGCCGATACGGTGCAACCCTATTTCCCTGCGGTGCCGCAGCCTTTGCTGCGCGCTGCGGTGACGCGCTATCGCGGCCTCGGCATCTGGGGACGGAGCCCGATCCTGCCGCAGGACGGCTATGACCGGCTCGCCGCCGGGCTCGTCTCTGGCGGTTTTATCGGATCCGCCGCGCCGTTCGACACCGCGGTCGACAACAGCCTCGCCGAACAGGCGGTGCGCGAGGATCCGCCGAGCCTGTGACAGGGGCTGGGTGCGTTACACCCGTACCGCCGGCGCGTGGCCGAACAGTCCATAGGGCCGCGCGATCAGCATTGCGAGGAGCAGCCCATAAG
>Ga0209474_10006036_pt1 | contig 10247 bp, 10 predicted proteins | sample GraSoiAngelo_145_FD_185902 | JGI IMG/M metagenome (GOLD analysis project Ga0209474, IMG submission 185902) | Grasslands soil microbial communities from the Angelo Coastal Reserve, California, USA - 14_1009_05_20cm (SPAdes) (version 2) | ecosystem: Environmental > Terrestrial > Soil > Grasslands... | reverse complement strand
TGTATCGCAATTCACATTACACTCTTCACAAGGCAGATTCTTTCAAGTGGCTGCAGTTACAGCGGGCGAATTCTTTTCAGGCGATCGTCACGGACCCACCTTTTGGCCTTATTGAGTACTCCGCACATGAACTAAACAAACGGAGGCGAGGAACAGGTGGTATTTGGCGACTGCCCAACGCGCGCGATGGCGCAATAAGACAGCCAACGCCACGCTTCACGATCCTAAACGACCACGACAGGATGGGGGTGCTGGCTTTCCATCTCGGTTTAGCTCCGCAGTTCTTCCGCGTCCTCGTGCCGGGAGCTCATGTCATGATCTCATCTCAATGCTTGGTTTCGCATCTTGTTGCGCAGGCATTTTCCATGGCGGGTTTTGAGGCTCGCGGTCAGATAGTTCGTGTGGTTAAGACACTTCGCGGCGGCGATCGTCCGAAGTTCGGCGATAAACAGTATCGCGATGTATCCGTAATTCCTAGGTCCTGCTTTGAGCCTTGGCTTCTGTTTCGAAAGCCGTGCGAGGGGCGAGTTATTGAGAACCTAAGACGGTTCGGCACCGGCGCCCTTCGCCGCCCTTCCGAGCATGTGCCTCTATCGGATCTTATAGAGGTGCCACCTGCACGCTCACTCGAGCGCGCAGTTGCAAAACATCCCTCGCTTAAACCGCAGGCGTTGATGCGATTCTTAGTGCGTGCCTCGCTGCCCCTTGGTAAAGGTATCGTGCTAGACCCCTTCATGGGTGCGGGGTCGACCATTGCGGCCGCGACGCATCTAGGCTTGAGGAGCGTAGGGGTCGAGATGGATTCAAAATATTTCACAATGGCGAGGTCAGCGATTCCAAAACTCGCCGAATTTGAGGTGCCCGAAAATTCCAATGCACCAAACGGAGGTCATTGATGAATGAGACTCGTCGATTCATCGTTCACCTAGTCTATTCGGTCTTAGTAATCGCGATTGTTGGATTGTCGCTGCTGACCCCCGTCGCTACCGCGCAGCAGTATGACCCGAGTTTATACTCGGGCCTGCGCTGGCGCATGATTGGTCCGTTTCGCGCGGGTAGAACCAATGCGGTCACTGGTGTAGTCGGCCAGCCGGACACTTTCTATTCTGGATCAGTTGGCGGCGGTGTTTGGAAGACTACTAATTCGGGGCGGACCTGGAATCCCATTTTTGATTCGGCTTCATCGGCTTCTATCGGAGCCATCGGCGTCGCGCCATCGAACCCTGACGCGATTTACGTCGGCACGGGCGAAGCAGACATGCGCGACTCGATTCAATTTGGCGACGGCATGTACAAGTCAACCGACGCGGGCAAAACGTGGAAGCACATCGGTCTGGAAAACACGAAGCAGATTGGCCGCATCATCGTCGATCCGAAGAATCCGAACATTGTCTTCGTCGCAGTGCTTGGCAATGTCTATGCATCGAGCACCGATCGCGGCGTCTATCGCTCGAAAGATGGAGGCGCGACGTGGCAGAAAGTTCTCTTCAAGAATGACGACGTGGGAGGCATCGATCTGAATTTCGATCCAACTAATTCTCAGATTGTTTATGCCGCGTTATGGAATGTACGTCGGCCGCCCTGGTTCATTTACACGCCGGCGAACGGCCCCGGCGGCGGCATCTTCAAATCGACGGACGGCGGCAGCACTTGGAAAGAGATTGATGAAGGAATTCCCGCCGAAGGCCGTGGCCGGATCGGGATTTCTGTCTCGCCCACAAATCACAATCGCATCTATGCAGTGGTCGATGCCTTCGTCAACGACAAAGATCATCCCGAAGATCCAAGCAAAACCAAAAAGTCCGGCGGAGTTTTTCGTTCTGATGACGCCGGTGCAACCTGGATGAGGCTTTCGAGTGACGAACGTCTTTGGGGACGTGGTTGGTACTTCGAAAAGATTACGGCCGATCCTAAGAACGCAGATCAAGTCTATGTGATGAACACTTCAGTTTATCGCTCGACCGACGCAGGCAAGATGTGGAAAGCGATCAAGGGCGATCCGACCGGCGATGACTTTCATCAACTTTGGATTAATCCTGACGATCCGAAGCGCATGGTACTCGGCAGCGATCAAGGGACGGTCGTGAGTGTCGACGCCGCCGCATCCTGGAGTTCCTGGTACAACCAGGCGACGGCGCAGATTTATCATGCCGCCGCCGATTATCGTTTTCCGTATTGGGTGACCGGCGCGCAGCAGGACAGCGGTGCGGTCGGCTCGCCTTCACGCAGCCGTCATAGCGAAATCTCGCAACGCGATTGGGAAGGTTTGTGCGCCGGCGGTGAGTCGGGCTACACGGCTCCCGATCCTTTGCATCCGGAGATTCTCTTCGGCGGGACAGTCTCGCGTTGCAATGTCGTGACCGGAGAAACGAAGAACGTCACTCCCGAGCGCGGCGGTGGCGGCGGGTTTGGGCAGCCGTCTCCTTATCGTCATGCGTGGACGCAGCCGCTCGTCTTCTCGCAAGCTGACCCACACGCGCTCTATTACGCAAATCAGTTTCTCTACAAGACAACGAACGGCGGCGAGAGCTGGACCCAATTGGGCCAGGACCTGACGCGCGAAGATCCCGGCGTGCCTCCGAACTTGAATGCCGAAGCCGTCGCCGACGCACCGACCGACAAACGTCGCGGCGTGATTTACACGATTGCGCCTTCACCTCTGCGCGCGTCGCTTATTTGGATCGGCACTGACGATGGGTTGATTCAGATGACGAATGATGACGGCAAGACTTGGTCGAACGTTACACCACCTGAGCTGACCGCGTGGAGCAAAGTTACGATGATCGACGCGTCGCATTTTGACGTGAACAAAGCCTTCGCCGCCGTCGAGCGCCATCAACTCAGTGATTACGAGCCGCACATCTTCCGGACCCGCGATGCGGGCAAGACCTGGACTGAGATTACGCGCGGCTTGCCGAAAGGCATCTATGTGCAAACCGTGAAAGAAGATCCTGAGCGATCGGGAATGCTGTTCGCGGGAACTGAGCGCGCAGTGTTCGTTTCCTTCGATGACGGTGATCACTGGCAGTCTCTGCAACTGAATCTTCCGCCGGCATCGATGCGCGACCTCGCCTTTCACAAGAACGATTTAATCGTGACCACTCATGGTCGCGGTTTTTGGGTGCTCGATAACATGAGCGCGTTGCGGCAACTTAGCGCTACCGTTGCGAATAGTTCCGCGCATCTCTTCGAGCCCGCCGTAGTCATTCAGCTTATTCCCGGCGCTGATTTTGTCGGCACGCCCCTGCCGCGCGATGAACCTATCGCCGAAAATCCGCCCGCTGGAGCGATCATCGACTACTACTTGAAATCAAACGCGTCTGGTCCGGTAACGCTGGAGATTATCGATCCTTCTGGCGAAGTCATTCGCAAGTACTCAAGCGAAGACAAGTTTCCCGCCGTCGATCCTGAGAAGCTCAACTACCCACCGTTCTGGGCACGCATTCAAGAGCCTCTACCGGCGACGGCCGGGTTCCATCGCTGGATTTGGGACTTCCGTCCGACGCCACAGGGCGCCGGCGGGCGAGGTGGAGGCGGACGCGGACGCGGCGGAGAACTCGCACTGCCTGGCCAGTACACCGTGAGGTTAACGGTAGGTGGAAAAAGCCAAACGCAGTCACTGATCGTCAAACCCGATCCGCGAGCGAAGTGAGTTAATTCGAATGCAGTTCAGCTTCAAGGTCGGCGTCCACGAAAAGCATCAGGTCGACTTCTCGTTCGATCAATTCATCGGCAATTTAGAGATTCGTGTCGATGGCCAACCGGCAGTCAAAGACTTTCGGATGCTCTCGCTAAGACTGACGAAACGTTATGAGTTCTCGATCGGCGTCAACGAAAAACACCATATCGCCATCGAGAAGAAACGCAAGCTCTTCCTCGCCGGCTTGCGTCCGCAGCAATACCGAATCTTTATCGATGGAAACCTCGTGCAGACGTATGAGGGCGCATAACGATGTATCGAATTGCAAACTTCGGACTGTGGAATCTCGGTAGTGGATCATTTTCAATGTTGAAAATCTTCTCGTTTCATTTTGTCTAACTCAAGTCTTAGTTTCTCAAGTTCGAGTTCCTTGCGCTCGTTCTCTATGAGAAGACTCTTCGTTTCCCGCTTTTCCTTTCTCCATGCCAATACCGTTGAAGAAACGAATCCCAAAAACGAACCCATGGAAGTAAGGAAGGAAAGACCAATGAGGATACTAAAAAGAATGCGGCTGGAGTTGTCGGGATGAGAGAACGGGTTTACATCCCCAGACGCATTCAAAATAAGAACGATTGAGACGACGAGGGAGACTAGAAAAGTAATGCCCAGAACTCTTCGTGCTTTCCTATGGTCAACTGACATTGCGCCGCGATTATGACCTCGGCTGGTCAAGCAAAGCAACAATATCCTCAATCTCCCAAAGATGCTCAGTAACGCCAGCGGCCATTGCCGGAGTCATTCGGAGTGACTTGTGAATCCGAACGAAATTGTAGTGCATGTAGTGAAGCGCGACGGCGTGCATATGATTCTCGACGCGCTTTGAAAACGCATTAGTCAGTCGCGTTAATCTTCTCATGCTCATTCGCATCGTGAGGTTCTGGCGTTCGACGTAACTTGTCGAAACGTGACCCATATCTGGATTGCCGCTCACGACGCGATCCGTCGTTCTCAATCAATGTGGTTGTTTAACTTTGTAAATGACCCACTACCGGAATCTCGCGTGAATTGACACCCGAATAACGCTGTAATATCGTCGCACTACGCACTTATGCAGAAAAGTTTTTCCGCCATCCAACCCTCAATCGAACCCGCATCCAATCAGGAGAAAATAAGTTAAGTTGAAGCAGATCGAGCTTCCACCAAGGGGCCTGGAAACGCTGTTCGGCGTTCACGACCAAAACATTAAGTACCTTGAGTCGCTGCTCGACGTGCAGATCAACGGCCGCGGTCACACCCTGGCTGTCGATGGCGATCCGAAAGACGTCGAAACCGTTGAGCGCATCCTCGAAGACTTTTCCGAACTGTTTGCCGAAGGTCGTCAGTTCACCGACAAAGAGCTGCGCGAAGCCTTTGGGCAAATCGCCGAAGACCGCGCCTACAGCCTGAAGGATTACTTCACGCGCTCGCGTTTCAGTCCCGCAGGTAAGAAGCAGGTCACGCCGAAGTCGTCCATGCAGCGCAAGTACGTCGAAACGATTCAGCAGAAGGACATCGTCTTTGGCATCGGACCGGCGGGAACCGGCAAGACTTATCTCGGCGTCGCGATGGCCGTGCAGGCGCTGATGCAGAAGCAGGTCAATCGCATCGTGCTCGCGCGGCCGGCAGTCGAAGCCGGAGAGAAGCTCGGCTTTCTTCCCGGCGACTTGCAGGAGAAAGTCGATCCTTATCTGCGTCCTCTTTACGATGCGCTGTTCGATCTCGTTGATTACGAGCGAGTCACGCGCCTTCTGGAGAAGCGCGTGATCGACGAGGCGCAGAACACCACGAGCGAGCAGATGAAGATGTTTCTGACGCGCATCGGCTTCGGATCAAAAGCGGTAATCACCGGCGACGTCACGCAAATCGATCTACCGACCGGAAAACGTAGCGGCTTGGTTGAGGCAGAACGCGTGCTCGCGAATATAGAAGGCATCGACTTCATTTACTTCAGCGAGAAAGACGTCGTGCGCCACAAGCTCGTGCAGATGATCATCAAGGCCTATGAGTCGCATACGAAGAAGAGTGAGATTTAATCATTGCCAATTGTTGATTGGCGATTGCCGATTGTCGAGGCATCGGCGCGGAACTAAAGTGTCAATCGGCAATTAGAAATTGGCAATCGACAATGATTGACATCGTCAACCGCCAACGCGACCGACAAATTAATCAGAAGCATTGGCGCGATTTTGCAGCGCGCGCTATCGAGGCGATTGGCAACCGCCACAAGACTGTCACGATCGTATTCGTCAGCGACTCTGCGATCCGGAAACTCAACAAGCAATTTCGCGGCAAGGATCAAATAACCGACGTGCTTTCGTTTCCGAACGAATCTGAGCCGTTCGAAAATGAGAACCGATCGCAACTCGGTGAAATCGTAATCTCGGTCCAGCGCGCTGCGGCCCAAGCGAAAGAGAACGGCCTTACTTTTTCGAACGAAGTTGAACAGCTGATCCTCCACGGGCTGCTTCACCTGTGCGGTTACGACCATGAAACTGACAAGGGCGAGATGAATCGGCTGGAACTAAAACTACGGAAGAAATTGGGGATATGAGTCAGAACCACCTGCGGTAGCCGTTGGGCCCAGTTCGTTGGACTGGGTGGGCCCAGTTCGTTGGACTCTGTCTTTGCGCGACGACCAGCCCGCACGCTACCGCAGGCGGTTCTGACTTTTTGTCTATTTCGCGATTACCATTTACCATCTAGTCTATTCGCCCTTATGGAAATTGCTATAGCCATCAGCCTAGTGCTGCTTTTGGCGCTCACTTTTCTCGCCAGTGTCGACATGGCGTTCGGCCAATTGAGCGACGTCGGGCTGCGCCGACTCGCCGCGGACACCGAAGAACATCCGAACGCGCGCTACGCTCCATTTCTTCGTGAGATTCTCGATAATCGATCGAGATTCAGTTTTACCATATCGGCAGCAATCCAGATTCTGCTGGTCGCGTTTTCAGTACTCATCACCTTCATATCCTTGCGATGGTTTTCGGCGACTGCGCTGGGACTGATTGCTTCGCTCGCCGTTGGACTGTTTTTGGCGGGCTTGTTCCGTCAATTTATTCCACGCTTGATCTCACTACGCAATCCGGAAGGAAGACTCTTGAAGATGTTGCCGGTGCTGCGGCCGTTCTATCGCATCATAGCGTTTGTGGCCGAGCCCTGGCATCGCTCGTTCGATCGGCTGCGCGAGCAGGAAGAGCGCGAAGAGGCGAACGCGGAAGCGGAAGAAGACGACGATGGAGACGATATCGAGGCGCTGATCGATGTAGGCGAAGCCGAAGGCATTATCGAAGAAGAAGAACGCGAACTGATCCAGTCAGCTATCGAATTTGGCGACACAACGGTCGGCGAGATCATGACGCCCCGTACTGAGATCGTGGCGCTCCCTAACACCGCAACAGTCCGCGAAGCTCGCAATGTGATTATCGACTCGCGCCATTCGCGTCTGCCGGTTTATCGCGACCAGATCGATAATGTTGAAGGCATCATCTATGTTCGGGATCTGCTGCCTTCATTGTCGCTGGGCAAGGCCGATACGCCCTTCGCTCCCTTCATTCGCCCCGTTTTCTTTGTGCCTGAAACAAAACCCGTAGCGAAACTTCTGCGGGAAATGCAGAAAGCTCATCAATACCTGGCGATGGTGGTCGATGAATATGGCGGCGTCGCGGGCCTCGTCACCGTGGAAGATATCCTTGAAGAAATCGTCGGCGAGATTGAAGACGAGGACATCAGCGGGGAAGAGCCGGAGGAAATCGTCCCGGTTGGCGAAGGCGTCTATGAGGTGCTCGGTGGAACTGAAATCGGCAAGATCGAGCGACTGTTCGATATGGAGATTGAAGCCGATGATTTCACCACGATCGCCGGCCTGGTGATTGCGCAGAAAGGCAGCGTGCCGCAGCCGGGAGAGCGCATCAGTTTTCGCGGACTGGATGTGGAAGTTATCGAAGCCGACGAGAAGCGCATCGCTTGTTTGCGAGTCAGACGCGCTGAAGGAGTTCCCAAGGAAGCCGCAGTGAATCGATGAGCAGTAACTTTGCGAAACTCAGGGCCTTAATGTCTGCGCGCGGCGGGCGACCATTGACGTGCGAGAGTTGTGGAAAAGAGTTCTCTTGCGGAATGAGTCTGCGAGGTTGTTGGTGTTCAGAAGTTCAACTGACTGACGAAACGCGAGCCGAACTCAAAAAGCAGTTTCGCGACTGCCTCTGTCGCGAATGTTTGCTTGCACACTCGTCGTCATCAACAAGTACATTGACAGAGTCCGATGTTGACAACATTCGTTGACTCGCCGACTATTCTCTCTTCACGTTCTTTCGCAGTAAGACAAACTTTAGTTTGTCGAAATCATACAGTTTGGAAAGTGAGACAAACAAACTGAGGTTTGTCTAACAGCACCTTTGGCAAGAAAGCAAAGCAAATTTCTGAGCGGGCGACGAATCGATCCGAAGCCCATCACCGGAAACACGAAGCTCGTTGATTTAGTCGATAACACTTTCGTCGCTTACAACGCTGCACGTTTGCGCGAAGCCTGCTGGCTCTTTACCCAGAAGATGCTCGAACCTGATGTGACTGTCGGTGTCACCCTGACGGGCGCGTTGACACCGGCGGGCTTGGGAATGTCGGCGTTGATTCCGCTAATCAGGGCGGGCTTTGTCGATTGGATTATTTCGACCGGCGCTAACTTTTATCACGACACGCATTTTGGAATTGGCCTGGCGATGCATGAAGGCAACGCGCAAACGTCGGACATAGTCCTGCGCGAAGCAGAAGTCGTGCGCATCTACGACATCTTCTTTGATTACTCGGTGCTGCTGAACACGGATGAGTTTTTCCGCCGCGTGATCGAAGCGGACGAGTTTCAGGCGACGATGTCTACTGCCGAGTTTCATTACCGCGCCGGACGTTATGTGCTCGAACGCGAACGTAAGCTCGGGTTGAAAAACAAGTCATTGTTGGCCGCGGCGCACGAGCACGCCGTGCCGCTCTATACTTCTTCACCTGGCGATTCATCGATCGGTATGAATGTCGCGGCAAAAGCGCTCCAGGGAAACAAACTGGCCTTCGATCCGTCCTTAGACGTGAACGAGACAGCGGCGATTGTGCTGGCCGCAAAGCGCGGATTGATTCGTGACGGCGCGAATGATGATCGGGATGGCGGCATTGTTAGTGCGAGCGGCCGCGGGGCAAGACTGAAAGGAGCGGGCAAGATGCCCGCGAACCGCCGGCAGGATGCCGGCGCTCCCAGCGGCGGTAAGTCTGCGATCTTCATTCTCGGGGGCGGCTCGCCCAAGAACTTTGCGCTGCAAACTGAGCCACAGATTCAGGAAGTACTGGGTATCGATGAGCGCGGCCATGATTACTTTTTGCAAATTACGGACGCCCGTCCGGACACCGGTGGACTGTCAGGCGCAACGCCGGGCGAAGCCGTGTCGTGGGGCAAAGTCGATCCCGATCGTTTGCCCGATGCGGTTGTTTGTTACCTGGATTCAACCGTGGCACTGCCGATCATTGCCGCCTACGCGCTGGCGCAACATAAACCGCGAAAGCGACGCCGCCTCTACGATCGCCGCGAAGACTTCATGAATCTCTTGCGTAGCGAATACGAGAGATCATCCAGACGATAAGGAGCAGTCTTAGTCAGCACCCGTGAGGAACGAGCCAGGGATGTCAACCAAACCATCAACTGTGAGTTACTACAACTGTTCGAAGTGTCCGGCATATTGCTGCTCAATTTACGAGCGCGTGCAGGTTACAAAGCGCGACATCAGGCGTCTCGCAAAGTATTTTGGCGTTGATTACGAAACCGCGCAGCAACGATACACAACGACGTGGCAAGGCGAGCGCATCCTGCGACGAAAGGCTGATCCAATTTTCGGCAAGGCTTGTAAGTTTCTCGATCCGGTGATGCGGCGTTGCACAATTTACGAGGGACGCCCATCAACCTGCCGCGAGTTCCCTGCCCGCACAAGATGCGCCTACTATGATTTGCTGACGTTCGAGCGCAGCCAACAAGGCGACGACACGGTGCTGCCGCTGGTGCAGATTACGTTCAGGAATGGAGAAAAGTAATCGATGCAAGACCTGCTTACAAAATTGATCGGTAAAGAAATCGACGTAGTGTGTTCCGGCGCAGCGAGCCTCCGCGGCAAAGTCGTAAACGTTGAAGACGCCGTGCTACAGATTGAGGACGAAGACGGCCAGATTGGATACGTTTCGATCGATAAGATTGTGGCCGTGTGGGAGAAGCGCGATAAAGATCGCCATCCCGGCTTCGTCTTCAAGAACTGACTCTGACCATCAAGAGTTTCAATAAAACGAAAAGCCGCAGTGAATTAGCTGCGGCTTTTGCTTTTTTCGAGATCAATTCGCACTACGGCTGATTGTCGTCATCAACCAACGCAGCCGCATTAACTTGCTTGCGCGGCTTCGCATTCGCGGTTGGCGTTTGTAGCGATTCAACGGGCACGCGGCGGAATCCATCGATGCGCGACAACCAGTAATCATTAAAAGGCGAATACATCACGCCACCGTGACGCGCCGAATGATAGAAACCTTTTTCATCGACCACGATCCC
>Ga0209474_10006035_pt1 | contig 10248 bp, 9 predicted proteins | sample GraSoiAngelo_145_FD_185902 | JGI IMG/M metagenome (GOLD analysis project Ga0209474, IMG submission 185902) | Grasslands soil microbial communities from the Angelo Coastal Reserve, California, USA - 14_1009_05_20cm (SPAdes) (version 2) | ecosystem: Environmental > Terrestrial > Soil > Grasslands ... | reverse complement strand
CCCGTTGGAGCTGGAGCCGCATGCGACCAGGACGGTGAGCGCCACCATGGCCGCTGCCGGGTGGAGGTTCCTCAAGCGGCCCCGGATTCTAACCGGCGGGGCCCTGGATCGCCAGTGTCAGCGGGGCGGGGGGGAGGGTGCGGGCGAGACCTGCTGCACCGGCGGCCGCGATCCTGGGCCGGAGCCAGGGACCGGCGTCACCTGGCGCGACTGCACCACCATGGCGAAGATTCGCGTCACCCAGACGGGAAAGCTCGGGTTGGCGCTGTCGTGGAGGGCAAGGGTCTGGTTGGCGCCCCAGACCACGCTTGGGGCGATCGGGTCGGGAGACGCCCCTGCGTAGTCGCCCCAGCGGCAGGGGAAGCCCATGAAGCCGCAGGTGAAGTCCTGATCGAAGTCGGCGCTCGTGGCAAGGATCATCTCGACAGGGTCCATCTGGCCGAGCGGGGTCAGGGTGGTGCGGCTCTGGGCCGCGATCAGAGGCAGCAGCGAGCTGCTGGAGCGGTTGTACTGGATCGCGACCCCGTGGCTGTCGAAGGTGGGGGAGATGGCGCCGTTGAAGACGAAGTCGGTGGAGCTGGCGATCGCGCCCTCCTGCGTCAGCGCCGGAACACCTGCCGCGACCTGGACCTCGTACCAGTTGACCTGGGAGCGGACTGCGGGCCCAACGCTGGGGCTGACCGTGTGTTGGGTCCACATGCCGAGGAGCGGGTCGCCGACCGCCTGAGTGAGGCGTCCGTCCAGGGTGTCGATTGGAAAGGATCCGCCCGCATTGGGAGCCGGGTTCGGGACTGTATAGGCCGTGACTGCGATGTCGGCGTCCTTCTGCAGGGCGCCGGCCGCGTCCACATGCCAGATCGCGATGTGGTCCTGCACGCTCGTGGGCGGGCCTGAGGGGTCGTACGCCGCCAGCACGTAGCCGTCGGCTGCCCCGGTCATCGTGTTCACAGGAACAGGTGTCGCGCTCAATGAGCTGTCGTCGTTTCGCAGCGGAGTGGCCTTGCTGCCGGCGCTGTTGATGGCGGGCTGGGTGCAGGAGCTGTCGCCGGGCGCCGGGGTAGCCATCCAGAAGATCTGCGCAGTGTCGAACGTGGTCTGGTTGGCGAAGTCGTTGGTGCCGACGATCATGTAACTGCCACTGTGGCCGAGCTTCGGATAGTCGGTGAGCTCTCCAGGCGTGGGCGCGCTGAACTTGCACCAGCCGTTCACAAAGTCGGTTGGATCGGATGACTTCGACCATCCGAACAGGAAGTAGTGGAGGCTGAAGCTGCAGCCGAGGACCACGTACAGCCAGCGCTGCGACGAGCTGTCCCACTGGATCTGCGGATCGCAAAGGGCAGTACCGGGGCTCTTACCCAGCCAGGTCTGAAAGGAGCTGGACTTCAAGAATGAGAGGTCGGCGCGGTGATAGATGGCGATGATCGAGTTCACCATCTCGATGTAGTAGCCCGGTCCGATGGCTCCGGTGGTGTCGGGTGGTGCGCCGAGGTTGAGATTCGAGTTGTCGGTCGCCTTCAGGCCCGGCTTGTTGAGGCCGCCCAGCAGGGAGATCTTCGGTCCTGCTGAAAGTCGTGGAGCAACCGACGTGCTGGGTCCGCTGACGGGAGATGCGGCCTGGTGCAGGGGCAAACGAGATTGTTTGGCGGTGATCGAATGAGCCGGCAATTTGTAGGCGGAACCGCCGGCCGTCGAGGCCGGCAGCGCGGACAGCGAGGTCGCCGCATAGATCACCACCAGTAGCTTCAGGAACATGCCGAGCCAACGATGTTAATCAGACCGGGAGCCCCAGTGGAGGTCTTAGGGACGGTTGCGTTCAGCGCGACGGTGGCGTGGGAGCGGGGGAGACCGGGACCACCGGCGGGCGCCCAGTTGGCGAGGCGGCCGGTCCCTGGACAGCTGCCACCCGGAAGCAGTCCTGCGGCGGGACGGTGAACGTCATGTTGAACGACCGCACCACCGAACCCGCCGGCACGAAGACGTGCCCGCACGCCTCTGAGGGCGTCACGAAGCGGTTGATGCCGAAGCTTGAGCTTTGAAACATCGGGGCGCCGGTTGCCGCGTTGAATCCGTATAGACCGCCTCCGTTGGTCGCGACCCAGACGATTCCGCCCGCGACGATGGGCGGACCGTAGGTGTTGCCGTCGCCCGTGTTCCAGGTCGGCGGTCCGCACGTTGCATCGCACAGCGAGAAGCTCGGCGCCGAGGTGTTGAGGTTGAGCGCCACCAGGCCCTGACCCTCGCATTCGACGTAGATGTACGGAGGCGCGTAGGCAAAGGATCCGAAGGTGGCGTCGGAGTTGTTGCCGAAGCAGACGTCGGCGGTGTCGGTGTGGGCCGCAGGAAACTGCTGGCCGCCCATCCCACCGAGCGACGCGGGATTGAGCAGGAAGCCGGTGCCCCATTTACCCGACGCGAACATCAGCGTGGGGCTGATCAGCAACGGCGAAGCGGACCCGAGGTCCTGGTCGTTTGCACACCAGAGGTTTTGCCAGTCCTCGGGGTAGAACGCATCCTCGTGGGCTAGCGTGGACGAGAGCCGGACGATAGCGTCGTTCTCGTAAGTCGCCGTCCCATTACCGTTGGCGTTGCAGCCGCTGCCGGTCCCGTTGCCCGTGCTGACGAACACTTTTCCGGTCGAGCTGTCGACCACGACCCCTCCTGCAGCCCAGATGCCCATGCCCTGCCCCGGTGTTTGGTAGTAGTGCGTGACGGTGCTGCCATCGATGGGCACCGCGAACACATAGCCGTGATAGCTGCCGCAGTCGCCTGCGCGGCCGCCCATGGGCACGTACACGTAGCCGTTGGCCACCGCAAGCGCGCCGCGCTCCTGCTCGATGGTCCAATCGAAGCCGCCCGCGGGTGTCGTGATGACCGTGTTGAGCTGCTCAAGGCCGTCCGTCAGCCGCAGGCCCTCGAGTCGGTAAATGGAGTCCGAGCCGAGGGTGGCCGCGTAGATGCGGCCTCCGGCCGGGTCGATCACAGGCGTGCCGAGAATTCCCTGAGGCGAGACGTTGCCACAGCTCCAGCCGCTCGATTTGGGGGTGCGGAGGTGGTGGGACCAGACGACTCTGCCGGTGCGCCCGTTGAGCGCATAAATGGTGTTGTTCAGCGTGGCCGCATAGACGATGCCGCCATAGAACAGCGGCTCCGCGTAGACCTGACCGTCGAGGTTCGGAGAGACCCAGCCGGTCGTGGCGCCCGTAGCGTTCGGCAGGGTCGAATCGAATCCTGTGTGCCCGCCGTCGCGGTGGTACATCGTCCAGGCACCTGTCACCGGCTGTGCGGCCAGGGCCGGCGAAGCGCTGAACGGCAGTATCGGTCCAGGCCAGGTCAGCGTCAGAACCGCAAGCGCGATCACCGGCGCGATGAGTGGGCGGTGCACCATACGGGGCTTTATTGTGTCAACCACGGGCGGGGGTGTCGAGGTCGCAGATCGAATGAGGGATGATGTAACCTTCGCGGTTGGCATCATCGGCGCCTGGAGTAGAAACGATGACGAAGCCTGAACGCAAACACATGACCCAAACGCATCCGGCTGCGCGCAAGCGGCGCGCATTAGTGGTGCTTGCACCCACGTACGCGACCCGAACTCCGCGCGGCGGGCGCGCCGAGCGAAAACCGATCACTCAGGCGCCGCGCACCAGGCCAACCTCGAGCTAGGAGATGGAGATGGACCACGCCAGCGAGCTGGAAGACAGGGTTCGGCGTCTATCCACGGAGCTCGACGACATGCGAGCGCGCATGGCGAAGCTCGAGAGTGCCGGCGGCGGCAGGAAAGCGGTGTCCCCACGTAGCGACCGCCGCGGCTTCCTAAAGCTCGGCGCCGGCGCGGTCATGGGCGCTCTTGGCTGGGCCGCGGTCAAGGTCGTGCCCGCCGCTGCCGCCACCGGGGGGTACATGGTCCTCGGCAGCACCAACCAGGCGAACGCGTCCACGCGGCTGCAGGCCCAGACGAACGACATCTACCCGGTCTTCAGCGCGCAGTCGCTCAACTTCTCGCAAGCGGCGCTCGACGCGACCGGCGAGGCTTTTGCGGGTTCGCTGCAGGTGCTTGGAGACGGCACGGGCATCATCGAAGGTGTCGACGGCTGGGCCGGCGGTGCGCAGGCCTTCGGCGTCTACGGGCTGACCGACGCGGGCGTCGGGGTGACTGGTGAAGCGAACACCGGCGTCGGGCTCTACGCGAGGGGCACTGGCCGCCTGCTGCAGGACGGCTTCGTGACGCCCGGCACCGGCCAGGCACCCTCATTCGTGGGCATGCAGTTCGAGCAGGTTCGCGACACCGACGGCGTGCTCTGGGTCTGCGACGCGGCAGGTGCATGGCGGCGCGTCAACACGCCTCGCGCGGACTCCGACGACGGCGCCGGCACCGCCTACAAGCCGTTCCGCGCCGTGGACACCCGCGGCAGCACAGGCGGCTATCAGGGCCCGCACGGCACCGGCACCAACCACACGTTCCAGATCGCCGGCACGGGCACCGGCAAGCAGCACATCCCGACCAGCGCGGTCGCGATCTTCGGCAACCTGACAGTCACCAGTTTTACAGGCAACGGCTGGCTCACCATCACGCCCGCCGGTGTTGCACATGCGGGCAGCGACCCGTCGACTGTGAACTTCGCCGCCGGCATGGCGCCCGCGATCGCCAACGGCTTCTTCTGTGGCCTGGGAACGGGAGGGAACGCGGGCAAGGTGACCGTCTACGTCAACGTCTCCAGCGGAAGCAGCATCAACTACATCCTCGACATCACGGGCTACGTCCAGTAGCGGCCTAGCGGCGCCGCCGGCACAGGCCAGGATCGACCTGCGCCGGCGCACGTGGTTGAGCTGGCGCACGGCCCTCGAGGCGCATCGGGTCGAGCTGCTCGCCGCAACCGGATTGCTGTGCCTCTACCTGGCGCTGATGAACGGGCACCTGATCACCATCGACGGCCTGGTGATGTGGCGCCAGGCACTGTCCCTGACCTATCACCAATCCTTTGCGTTCGTGCCGCCGATCTGGTGGGGTGACGTGATCACGACCAGCAGCCGCGGGCTCGGGGCGTCGCTCGAGTACGTGCCCGGCCTGCTGGCGCTGCCGTGGCTCTCGGGCCAGGTGCCGGTTCCCCCGGCATCGACGTACGACCTGAAGCTGCTGTATGGAGACGTCCTCTACGTCGTGGCCGGTGCGCCGGTGTGGGCGGCCATCACAGCAGTGACGGCTTACCTCGTGTTCCTCACGGCACGCGTCCTCGGCACCTCGCGCCACCACGCGCTGTGGGCGATGGCTTTCTTCGCCATCGGCTCACCAGCCTTCGCCGCCTCACGCGGCGATACGCCTCAGCCGCTGGTGGCCTTCAGCTGGGCGCTGTGCGTTTACGCATGCCTCAAGTACCGCGAGTCAGGCAGGGGCCGATGGCTGCGTGTGAGCGCGATCGGACTCCTTTACGGCGTGCTCACGCGACCGCTCGAGGGCTCGATGATCCTGCCAGGGGTACTGGTCCTGCTGTGGCCCGTATGGCGGAGAAATCGCGCCATCGCGGGCGGCCAGATCGCGGGCTGGGTGATCGGGGTGGTGGCGACCCTGCTCGTCAACCAGGCGAGATTCGGCTCGCCGCTCGAGTTCGGCTACGGCGGTTCCGTGGCGTGGAGCACTCCGCTCTGGGTGGGTCTGCCGGGCGCCCTTGTGAGCCCGGGTCGAGGCGTGCTTTGGGAGTTCCCAGCCATCATCCTGTCCGGGATCGGTACCGCTGCGTTGTGGCGGACGGGCAAGCGGCCTGAGGCCCTCGCGCTGGCCGGCGTACCCGCGGTGCTGCTGCTCGAGGCTTGCCAGTACTTCGACTGGGTCGGCGGATGGGACTGGGGCTTCCGATTCTTCCAGCCGGCGCTGCCGCTGGTGGCCGTGCTAGCGGGGGTTGGAATTCCTTCGCTGCCGAAGCGGCTTGCCTCATGGCTGCCGGCGGCGTTGCTGGCCGGCGGCATCATCTGGAACGTGCCCGCGGTCAGCACAGACGTCCTTGCCGGCTACGGCGCGGCCTACGCCGACCCAGCGTCGAACTGGCGGCTGGACGCCTATCCGCCGATCGGCGCCTGGAGATTTGTCAACCACATCATGCCCCGCAGCGGATCAGACTCCGCGGGCTTCGACAACGTGTGGTTCAGGGCATCGGTGCGGCTGGGGAGGGCGACTTTGATCCCGTTCGTGATCCTGCTCGCCGCGGCCCTGGCGCTCGCGCGGCAAGCGCTGGTCGCGGACAGGCGGGTGGCTCCCCAGGGCGGGAGGTGATCGCCGGCCTGAAGGTTGGGGTTGTGATCCCCGCCTACAACGAGGCCGCGTCGCTGCGACGCCTCATACCGAGGATTCCCCGCGACCTCTGCGATGAGGTGGTTGTGGTCAACGACGGATCGACCGACGAGACGTCCGAGGCTTCTCGCGAGGCCGGCGCGACGGTGATCGACAGGCAGCAGCGTGGAGGTCCGGGACCGGCGATCCGCGACGGCCTCGACCGCCTACGCTCGGAGCGTTTCGATCTGGTCGCCGTGATGGCTTCCAACGGGAAGCACGACCCCGCGCAGCTGCCGGACCTCATCAGGCCGTTGGCGGACGAGGGCTTCGACCTGGTTCGCGGCTCGCGACATCTCGAGGGCGGCGGGCACGTGAACATCCCCTGGCACCGGCTGTTCATGATCGAGCTGTTCACTGTCCTGTTCTCGGTCCTCGTGGGCAGGCGGGTGACCGACGCCACCGGGGGATACCAGGCATACCGCTTGAAGATCCTGGACGACCCTCGGGTGAACATCCACCAGCCCTGGCTTGGCCGCTACGAGGTCGAGACCTATCTTTTCGCCAAGACGCTCATGTGCGGCTACAGGTGGAAGGAGGTCCCGGTACAGATCACTTATGCGGGCGGCAAGAAGCCCTACACGCGCGCGCGGCCGATCGTCGACTGGTGGGGCTACTTCCGGCCAGTGCTCCTGCTCAGGCTGGGGTTGAAACGCTGACCAGTGGTTGCTTCTGTGCCAGCACGAACATCGCCTGCGCGAAGTTGAGGGTGGTCGCGCTCCGAATCACCCGATAGCCCGCCACCAGAGCGTTCGAGCGGGGAGTGGGGTTCGCGTACTGGTCGTCGACGTTCACTGAGACGATCCTGAAGCCGCGCGACCCGAGAGCCTGCTTCAGCACGCGTGCGTCGAACTGGCTCAAATGCACTTCGCTGCCCGGGTGAAGAGGCTCGTATCGCGGCGGCGCTTGCCGGCGCCTGACACGGGCCTTCGTTCGCACCAGCCATGAGCGCGCGTCGCTGTCGTTGGGCACGGCGATCGCGAGCCAGCCTCCAGGCTTCAGCAGCGTGTGGCACAGGCTCAGGGTCCGTGCCGGGGACGGAACGTGCTCGAGCACGTGCCACATGGTGATCAGATCGAAGGACGACGGCGGCAGGTTCATCTCTTCGGCCAGGCCAAGCTGCAGCTCGAACTGAAAGCGTTCACGCGCGAGCTTCACCGCTGACGTCGAGACCTCGGTGCCGGTGACATCCCAGCCGAACCTCGCACGGCCGAGCGCAAGGAAGGTCCCGATTCCGGCGCCGATGTCGAGCACCCGCGCCCCATGCCCAACCCGGCGCACCAGCTCCAGGCGCTTGGCCCACATCCTCATCCGGCCCGCCTCATCGGCGATCCACTGGTCGTAGAAGTCGGGCTCCGAGTACGAGCCGCCTATCTCTTCCTGGCTCGGGCGCGGGCTGACGAAGCGATAGCCGCAGCTCTGACAGCGGACGATGTTCGCCGGCGCGGAGAAAACCTCCAGGCTGGTGCCGCCGCAGAGGTCACACGCGGCCAGCTGCTCGGCGAACGTGAAGACTGGGACTGACAAAGGCACCGGCAATCTAACCACAGGACCTGTGACCTGGGAGGACCGAGATCTTCCTACGCGGGGGCGGACGAGCTGAGCGAGGCGGCGACCGCCTCGGCCACCCTCCGCACGTCGCGCTCGGTCAGCTCCGGGTACATCGGCAGGGAGAGCAGCCGGGGGGCCGCCGACTCGGTCACAGGGAAGGTGCCCGGCCGGAAGCCGCGGTCGCGATAGGCCTCCTGGAGATGGATCGGAACCGGATAGTGGATTCCGGTGCCGATGCCTTGCGCGGTCAGCTCGGACTGGACCCGGTCGCGGTTCTCGACCTCGACCACGTACAGGTGATAAACGTGCTCCGACTCCGGTGACGAGTAGGGCAGGCCGAGGGAGGGGGATGCCGGCAGGAGCTCGGCGTAAAGAGAGGCAACCGTTCGCCGCGACTGGTTCCAGGCGTCCAGGTGCCGCAGCTTCACGCGCAGGACTGCTGCCTGCAGCGAGTCGAGCCTGCGGTTCCACGCCAGGTACACATGCTCGTACTTGGCCCGCTGCCCGTAGTTGCGCATCATGCGCACCTTTTCAGCCAGCTCGGGATCGTTGGTCGTCAGCGCCCCCGCGTCGCCGTAGGCGCCGAGGTTCTTGCTCGGGTAGAAGCTGAAGGCCGCGAACGCGCCCATCGAGCCGGTGCGCCTTCCCTTGTAGCGGGCCCCATGTGACTGGCAGGCGTCCTCGATCACAGGCAGGCCATGGCGCCTGGCGATCTCCATCACCCGATCCATGTCCGCGGGCTGGCCGTAGAGGTGGACGACCATGATCGCCTTTGTCCTGTCCGTGATCGCCGCCTCGATCTGGTCGGGATCGATGTTGTAGGTGCGGGCGTCGACGTCGACCCAGATGGGCGTCGCGCCGGTGAACGAGATGGCGCTCGAGCTGGCGATGAAGGAGCCGGCCGGGGTGATGACCTCGTCGCCGGGCCCGATGCCCATTGCGCGCATGCCCAGCTCCAGCGCCGACATCCCCGAATCGAGGCCGACGCAGTGCGTGGCCTCGCAGTAGCGCGCGTACTCCGCCTCGAAGGCGGCCACATCGGCGCCGAGGATGAAGTCAGCGTTGGTGGTGACTCGTTCGATCGCGGCCCGCACGTCAGCCTCGATGGCGGCGTGCTGAGCTTTCAGATCAACGAGCGGTAGGTGTTTTTCCGCCACTCGCCCCTTTTGTACGCCACACGTACGGCCGCTCGTAGAAACCTTTGAAGCACACCAGCTGCTCGACGCCTTTGATCCGCGTGGCTGGACTTCCGGCCATCACCGAGCCCGCCTCGACGTTCTTGGTCACCACGCTGCCGGCGCCGATCAGCGAGCCGGCGCCAATGCGCAGGCCCGGGAGGATGGTCGCGTTGGCGCCGATACTCACGTCATCCTCGACTGTGGCGCCGAGCACGCATTCGAGATATCGCGGGCACACGGGATGGGGATCGTCGGTAAAGACGACATTCGGAGCCAGAAAAACCCTGTCGCCCAGGGTGGTGTGCTCGAGGAAGCAGCCGCTGTGAATTCGCGTGCCGTTGCCGACCCGATTGCCCGCCTCCAGCACGGCATGAGTGCCGACGCTGCAGTCGTCACCGATCACGTTGTCCTCACGGATCAAAGCTCCATGTCCGCTGTTGAAGTTGGCGCCGATGTGCGTGCCTGCGTAGATGACGGTTCCCGACCGGATCACGCCGCCGGCGCCGATCTTCGTCTCCAGCTCGCCGGCAGTGGCTCCGCGGGGGGGCTCTCCCACGATCGCCCCTTCGTGGACGACAGTCCCTTCGCCGATCTCGACGTTGGGATAGATCAAGCCTGGGTCGTCTCGGCTCGTGCCGCTGGTCCGAGCTCCCGCTCTGCCCATTCGAGCACCCGCACTATCGCGACACCATCTTCGGCCGATGTCAGCGGCGGCTTGCCGGTGACTATGCATTCGATGAAGTGGGCGAGCTGCTCGCGCAGCGGCTCGAGGGGCTCCAGGCGAGGGATGACGATGTCCCCGTCGCGCACGGCGGCGATGAACTCCGAGCGCAGCAGCAAGAAGAGGAGCGCCAGCGAGACCAGGTGGCCGACGAGCGCGAGCACGCTGTAGAAGGGGTCGCGCAGCAGCACCACGCCGACCGCGCCGGCGATCGCGCCCGTGGCCGCGAGGAAGAACAGGACCGCGCTCATCGCGGCGCCTCACTCCCCCTCCTTCGCCGCCTCCAGCAATCGCGGCCGCTGCTCATGCAACGGCAGCCACACACGAAAATTGGTCCCCTGCCCGACCCGGCTCTCCAACTCGATGCGGCCGCCGTGCTCGCGGATGATGCGCTGAACGATCATCAGGCCCAGCCCGGTCCCTTTTTTCTTGGTCGTGTAAAACGGCTCGAAGATGCGCTGGATTTGCTCGGGAGGAAT
>Ga0209474_10006034_pt1 | contig 10249 bp, 10 predicted proteins | sample GraSoiAngelo_145_FD_185902 | JGI IMG/M metagenome (GOLD analysis project Ga0209474, IMG submission 185902) | Grasslands soil microbial communities from the Angelo Coastal Reserve, California, USA - 14_1009_05_20cm (SPAdes) (version 2) | ecosystem: Environmental > Terrestrial > Soil > Grasslands... | reverse complement strand
CCTTTGCCACGGCCGCTTTGGACGACGGCTATGGCAATCGCATTCCTTGTTATGAAGTTCACACGATCGGCGCAATCTCAGATCGATTTCGCACAGAGACCGGCTTTCTTTTCCAAGCGCAACACACGCTGAGCGCTGCCCCGGAACTAGATACGATTGTCATCGCGGGTGGCACCGGCGTTTTAAGGGCAGATGTTACCGACAAAATAAGCACATGGATTCTGAACCGTATTAATGACACACGCCGAATTGGTGCTGTCGGCACCGGCGTGAAGGCGCTGGCCGCAACCGGTTTGCTTAATGGTCGCGAAGTCACAACGCATTGGCGCTTCGCGAGAGAATTGGCCCGGCAGTTTCCTCGACTGAAAATCGACCATAGAAAATCGTTCGTTCGAGATGGCCCTTATTATACGACAACGGGCCTCAGTGGAGGTGTTAACCTGTCTTTAGCGATGATCCAAGAAGACTATGGTCCGTACGTCGCCCAATCAGTGGAGCAAGAACTAGCGCTTCGTCTTACGAAAGAAGACCAAGACGAACTTCCTCCCGAGAGCGATTCTTCGGAAAATCACCCTATTGACCGCTTTTCCGAGCTTGTCGCCTGGGTTATGAGGAATCTTGACGCCGATCTGTCCGTAGAAGTATTAGCGCGGCGGGCATGCATGTGTCCGAGCCATTTTAGTAAAGTATTTAAGAGCATTTTGGGAGAGCCTCCACGTGATTTTGTGCAGAATTTGCGGCTGAACGAAGCGCGCCGTCGACTCTCGAAGCGGCAGAAAACGCTTCGGACAGTCTCAGAATCCGTTGGTTTTAGGACCTCCTTGGCTTTTCAAGAAGCCTTCGAGCGAAAATTCGGGGCCCGACCAAGCGCGTACTTACAGCATCAGAAGCCGTTGAAGCTGATAATGTCGAATGGCTCGCATTGAGTAATAAGCTATCGCCGAACAAGGGTCTGTAAAAACGAGGTTACGACCTATAGGCCGCAAGCTCACTCACGGCAGAACGCAGTTCCTCGACGTTGAAAGGCTCTTCCATCACGACCTGCACCCCCATCCACTGATAAGCCTCCGGAATTTCTGGTGACAAATGTGCAGATACGGCGAAGATGCGCTGGCGAAATTGGATGCAAATCCGAACGCTTACGATCAAACGGGGGCTAGAATCGGAGGAAAAAATACATACATGGATGTTCGCTTGACGGTGGTCCTCCGTATTTTTGCGGCCGGAACATTAATCTATGCGTGTGATAGCGGATCTGCGCGAAACGAAGAAGAAGCTTGGAGCACATGCTCAACTCCCATAACGCGATTCGTGTTACAAATTCCCGCCAGTCTCATTCACTCGACTGCACCGACCGCGACGGGTTGCTCGTTTCAAACGCCTGACGGTGAATTTAATGTTGAAGCGGTAGTCCAACTCGATTCTGGCAAAGAAAACGAAACGCTCGAAAGCCGGATGCAGAAGGAAATCGATCTTCTGCCCGGAACGGTGAAGCATAAGAAAAAGGGCGATAGCTGGTTTCTTCTGTCGGGTGTCACGCCCGATGGTACGGAGTATTACCGCAAACTATTCATCAAGGACTCGCAGTGCGTGACGCTGCGCGTCACATATCCTCAAACCCAGCACAAGAAATACGATCAATGGGTCGCGAGGATCGAGAAAACTTTTGTCCCATTTGCCGTGACTGAGGAAAAGAGCGGCGACTAACGGGCTTGACGGATTGAAGTCCCGGCACTTGCAATACTCGAAGCGATTAGGTCCACCATCTGCGCCACGCTTTAGCTACCATGAACGATGTGAAGAAAGCCGGAAGCAAATACAGAATGATGAAGGGTCCAAAAAGGTCGAGTTGTGTAATCACGTTCTGTTTTAAAGAATATTTGGCGGAAAAAGTTCCGGAAATATTCTCGGCTAATATGAAGATAAGTGTGGCGACGCCCAGTGTCACAAGTCGTCGTGCCATTGGACGGTAGCGGTAAATATGACCGACAATTGCTCCAAGACTGCCGCAAGCCAATATAGGGATAACTAGTATCGCGGACGCGAACATGTCTAAACTCGATTTTCTCGCGCAAACACGGGCGTCCCCATAAACGGATCCGCCTCGTGTCTTAAACTGACTGGAGGTTCCGCGACCTTAGAGCGGGTCACAACCGTAGATCGTCGTTCACCGCTGGCTTGGTCTTAAAATGAGTCACTGGCGGTGAGTTCCGGCAATTTGGCGTAAATTGGCATCTGCTTGGATGCGCTCCTGCGAAATGCACATAGAGGTCGACGCCCTTTGCTCTCCTCCTCTGGGACGAATAATTCGCGCCGTCCTGACGTCAGGAATAAAAAGCAGAAAGGAATCAAATGAAAAGGTTGCTATTAAGTATTGCCTTGGCAGTTGCCGCACCGTTTGCGTGGGCACAGGTGTCGGAGACCACAACGACAACCACCACGACTGAGGGCAGCGGGACGATCACCACGTTCACACCCGGCACTTCGATCGTGCTTAGGGAGAGCAGCGGACCAAGAACTTATCGCTTCGGGAAGACAGTCACTTATGTGACCAAGAGCGGTAAGACCCTTGATGAGGATGCGGTCAGAACGAGAATAAAGGTTGGGGTGCCCGTCCACGTGCATTATGTGGGCGAAGGCGACAATATGCTCGTCGATCGAGTGGTGCTCGATGAGGATTAAGAGCTAAGTCTCCGTTTACCAAACAGCGCGCCTTTTCCATTCCGCCAATTGGTGGAATGCAAAGGCGCGTTTTGCATCGGGCCGAACGAAAAAAGATCGGCCAATGAGCTCAGCAAAACAAACTTTGGCAATCAGGAAAGACTGTGAAGGCGAATTATTATTCGACTTCTACGAAGCAGCACGCTTTCCTGTTCGACATCGGTGCACGGGCTGAGTTACCATCGGTCGTCGCAGCTACCCAGGATGTCCATAGAAGTTAAGAAAGAGATCCAGCTCGACGAGTGACACTAAACATTCAGTAGCCGATCGAAGAACGCACGATAGCGCTGTAGCGCCACCCGCAGATCTTCAGTCGACACGTCGTCTCCGCGACCCCACTGGCTTTCCAATCTGGACCGCTCTTGAGCAAAACTGTCCGCCAAGCGTTTTGTTACCTCCGCCACCAGCGCATCGGCCTGCTCAACCGATCGGCGCGGCTCGTCAACGAAACCGGCTTGAATATCTGTCCATTGCGTCCGGAAATCGCTCGCTTCCTTTTCGGGGAACAGCGTCGCGGCAGCGTCGCTCGGTTCGCGGCCTTTGCGACGGTCCAAATCTTTCGCCACTTCGGCCGTGGAAGTTGGGTGACTTGCCGCTCGTTTGTCACTATCGATCTCGGCAGTTGTAGCTTCTCTACGTTGACTTGCCGCTTGTTCATCATCGTCTGTCTCGGCGCTTGCAGTGTCTTTAGGTTGATCATCAGGGTTTATCATCAGACTGCCTCCTTGTGTGTTGAGGGTGTTTGCGTATCTAGCAGGTCTTCAAAAAGCGATCGATAGTGGACCATCGCCTGCCGTAGGTCTTCGGTTGTGGCCTTGCCGCTGTTGTTCCGTTGGGCGATGTCGCGTGCCGCCCGGTAATTGGCAACCACATTAGGATGATCCACCGAAATATCAGCGGCGCGCTGCTCGAAATCTGCCACGGGGTAACCGCGCGTCTGCATCAATTCTTTGACCATCGCGTCTGCTTGTTGAACCGCAGGAGACGGTTCATCCACGAAGTGGGCCTGCGTTTTTTTCCACGCATGGGTAAAACGAGCCTGCTCTTCGGCTGTGAGGCTACGGATCTCCAACTTGTGAACGCGTTTCTCCCGCGCTGCCAATTCCGTCTCGGCTTTGCGTTGGTCGCCGTATTGATCCACGGCATGTTTATATTCGGGACCGAATTGTTTTCGCAGATTTTCAGTTCGGCGACGCCGAAAGTACAAAAAGGCGCCGACCGCGAGCGCCATCGCAATGACGATTATGAGAATAACAAGTGCTGTGGTATTCATCGTGTATTTTCCTTTTCCGCTAACGAACTTCCGATCCTTCTCTCTAAATTCGCGCCACAATTGCCTGCCGGTTTGTTTTGTTCTTACGGTTCCGATCCTAGTAAGGCTGAATATGGAAACTGGAGACAGCCAGTCGCAGGCCGATTCGCGTAATCCTTTTGTTATGGCAACGAAATTACAAGTCAAAGGCAGTTGGAACGCAGTGAAAGGAAAGTTGAAACAGAAATATGCTCAGCTAACGGATGACGATCTTACGTTCTCGGAAGGCAAGGAAGATGAGTTCCTGGGGCGCTTGCAACAAAAACTTGGCAAGAGCAAAGAGGATCTGCGCGCCGAAATCGAGAAATTATAATAAGGAGAATCTTCTCCGGAAACAACGCAGAAGCGGACTAACACACAAAGACACCCACAAACCCCAGGCATTACGCGGAATCAGCCGCCACGGCATGACACTCCCGAGCGGGAGGCTGAAACATCAAAAGTCCTTTATCCAGAGGAGCTTTGGCATCATCAGACATCCTCGGACATTTCAGCAAACAACTGCCTCGCTAGGACTCGAACCTAGACAAAGAGATCCAGAATCTCTTGTGCTACCATTACACCACGAGGCAAGAGCACGGGGGGACAAGATCTAAAGCTCAATTTGCCCGTTGCGCAAGCAGATCGAAAACCGACCCAGTCGCAATTAATCCAGGGTCATTTCCGCACCTTCGCGAGCGCCTTCGACCTCAAGATAACTTTCGCTTTTAGCGGCCAGCTTTCGCGCCGTCTGGACCATCTTGTCGATCATTTCGTCGTCGTGCGTCGGGTCGTGGTGGAAAAGAATAAGCTTTCGAACGGCGGCATCGAGCGCGAGCGAGATGGCGGTGGTGAGCGAGCCGTGGCCCCAGCCGACGTGCGCCTGATATTCCTCGTCCGTGTATTGGGTATCGAGAATCAGGATATCGGAACCTTGAAGAAATTTCACGAGTTCGGCGCGGTCTTCGCGAGCGCGTTTCTGCGTCTGCTCCGGGCTCAACAGATGCGATTTAGCAGAGTGGAGCTTGAACGCTTCGTACGGTTCATGATCAGGCAGAAAAGCGATCGACCCCTTGCTCGTGAAAATTCGATAGCCAACGCAAACGCCTGGATGATTCATGAATTTTGAACGGACATGCACCTTCCCGATCTTGAAATCCATCGACTCGAGTTTTTCGATTTTGATCTTTCCCGGCAGGTCGTAGAGCGCGACCGGGAAGAAAGGCGTTGCCATCTGCCCGTTCAGAATCTCGCGCAGGCCGCTGTCCGTCCCGTCATAACCAAGAATCCGGATTTGGTTTTTGTCGTTATAGGAAGGCACGAAAAAAGGAAAACCCTGAATGTGGTCCCAATGAACGTGGGTGATGAGCAAGCTGAGATTAATTGGGCGCGACCCGAATTCATTTTCGAGGGCCAGGCCAAGCTCGCGAATCCCCGATCCGGCATCTAGCACAATGAGCTCGCCATCGGCGCGCACTTCCGCGCAGGTCGTGTTACCGCCATAACGGACGGTCGTCGGGCCCGGGACTGGAATTGAGCCACGGACTCCCCACAGCTTCAGCCGCGTAGACGATTCCGATGCCGCCGACATAGGTAACCGGCATCGAGTGTGTCACGCAACCGCCCCGAAACCAAGGGTTTTCGCGGCTCCGTCGCAGCCCAAAAAAGCTGCCCCGAAATCTCTTTCGGGGCAGCCTAAGGGAAACAGTAATTGTTGTCTTAAGCGTGCTGACGACGAACCAATCTCGAAAGAGCAGCTGCGATGCACACGCCGATGATTGGCAACAAGGACGATGATTCTGGCACCGGCACCGAAATGGTACCAATGTTATCCACCTTCGTCCCGGCATTTGGTCCGCTGCTGCGCGTCGCTTCGGCGGTAAACTGACCAACCTTCAACTGATCCGTTGACGTGATCACCGAGAATATTCCCAGCGCCGCCGAGCCGGTGATCGGCGCGGCGCCATTATAAGTCCAGGTCAGGTTCAAAATGCTCGCATTATCGGTGGGCAATACCAGCGACGGGGTAGGACCGACCAGCGCCTGTGAAAACGTCCAACCAGTCGGTTGAGTATTGGAACCAGGCGCGATCGTCCCGAAATCGTAAATTGTGAAGAAATCGCCGGTGTTAATCGTTTCATCCACCGTCACATTGGCCGAGTAATTCCAAGTGAAATTTGGACTCGATCCCGTTACGGACGATAACGTTGGAATAATATCGCCTCGCGCGATGAAACTAACCGACCCGAATAACACCAACCCTAGAATGCACGCCTTTCTCATATTTTTTGTGAAGTCCAGCGCCGACTGTGCCTTAAACGCGGTCCGGATGTCAATGGTATTTTAGATTGCTTTAGCCTGGGAACGACGGCTCTGACCTGACAAAAAGCTTTCCCCGATTTAGGGTTGGCGATTGCCTGCGCTCTTTCAATATTACAGCTCATGAGCGAGGGGACAGACCGGGACAGGTCCAAGCGCGACCAGCGTAATTTGGCACGAAAACGACGAGGCAAGTGGTGGATTTTGCTGATCGCGAGCGTGTTAGCCGTGATCGTCGCGGGGACAATAGCCTACCGCTGGTTTAAGGGACAGCGGGCCGAACGCTTTGCCGCGGCCGGCGAGGCCCTTGTCGCGGCCGATAAATGGAATGATGCCGCAGTGCAATATCGCGTTGCGCTGCAGTTGGATCCTTCGAACTACCACGGTTTAAGCGGGGCCGCGCGTCTCGCTTCGAAAGCCGAGCGTCCCGAAGCGCTCGAGCTCTGGCAGAAAGTTCTGGCCCTTCCCCAGTGCACCATCCGCGACCGCGAGGACTACGCCGAATTGCTCATTAAAACTAATCGCCTGAATCTCGCGGAAAAAGTGATCGACCCATTACTAAAAGACAATCCCGATACGAAGGCGCTTCAACTGGCCGCGCGCTACTCCAGAAAAATTGGGGACAATGTGAAGGCCAGCGAATATCTGCGTGTCGCCAGCAAACGCACTCCAGACGATGACGCGCCGCGTTTTCAATTGGCCGAAGTTCTCGCCCAATCGACGGATGCGGCCGATCAGGCAGAAGCCCGTAAGATTCTCTGGGAACTCGCCGCTAGACCAAATGTTTATAAGAAGGCAGCTGTAGAAGCGCTTGCCGCTGCGCCTGAACTAACGACCGACGAGCGAAAGCGGCTCTTGCAAGAACTGACGGCTCTAACCCCAAAAACCGCTAAGGACGATTTGCTTGCCGCCGACATGCGCATCCAGCTGCAGCCGGATGAGGCGGCTCGAGTTTACCGCGAGGAGGTCGACCGTTGGCGGAATGGACAGAGCCAGGAACTTCTCGACCTTGCGCGTTGGTTAAACGCGCACCAGCAGCCTGAGCTGGTGCTCTCGACTTTCCCGATTGAACGCACGTTGGAAGACAACCAGCTGTTACTCGCGCGACTGGATGCACTGGCCACTCTGCAACGTTGGAACGACATCGATGGTGCTCTCGACCGGACCGACGTCACCCTCGACCCTTCGGTAATCGAAAGTTTTCGCGCGCGCACGGCGCTCGAGCGCAACGCTAATTTGGATGCCGAGGTCCATTGGAACCATGCTATTTCGCTGGCTGCTAGTGATCCATATAAATTGCGTTTTGTTGCGAATTTTGCCGAACAAAGCCGCGCCACCGCCGCAGCGCTCAAAGCCTATGAGCAACTTGCCCGCTTTCCGGAACATGCAGACTTCGCCTACCGCGGCACGCAGCGCGTGAGTCAAAGGAGTGGCGATACGGCCGCCCAACGCGCAGCGACGTCAAAAATCTCCGCTCGTGCACCGGAAGACCCGAACGCGGCGGACCAACTGGCCTATCTCAATTTGCTGCTGGACGAAGATGTTGATCAAAATTTCGCGGTCGCAAAAAAATTAGCGGAGCAATATCCAAGCCGGTTGTCGTATCGGGTCACAACTGCGCTCGGATATCTTCGCCAGCACGATCCGGCTTCGGCAATGGCTCAATTCAAAGGGCCTGTTTCAATCGACTGGAAACGGACTTTGCCGGCCTGGCGCGCGGTTTACGCCGCCGCGCTTCTCGCCAGCGATCGCAATGACGAAGCACGCGACATTATTGCAACGATTCCGCGCGACCGGTTAAATCCACAGGAACGCGAGCTGATCGAGTCGCCCCAGAGATCGAACTAGTGCGGCAAACTACAGCAAACTCACCCCGAAAGGCGCCGGGCCTTTTTTCCAGCGCAGTTCGGGATGCAAATTGATTTCCTCCGCGGGAACGTCGAATCCGACGGAGCGCAATAAATAGGAAACGCCTTCCCGGCTCTCCATTGTCTCTTTCAAACTGCGCGCAAACAGCTCGATATATTCTTTGTAGGAATCAAGACCAAGTTTGCCCTGGGCAAAATGCTCGGCCAAAGCTTCGTCGTGATAATCGATTAAATCGACTAACGCCCGCCGAAGATCGAGCCGCACTTTCGGATCGACCACAACCTTGAACGGCGTCGCTCCCGGATCCGCTTTCGCCAGGCTTCGCGTCCTGGAACCACCTTGGTCCGGCCGGACAATCTGAAAATCGTGGCTCTCGTCCATGTCGATCTTGTAACAGATCGAGAAGATTTTGCGCGCTAAATTTTTCGCCAACCGAAATTAAAAGAAGATCGGAATGATCAGGATCGCGACGATGTTCACAACCTTGATCATCGGATTGATCGCGGGTCCAGCAGTATCTTTATACGGATCGCCGACAGTATCGCCGGTCACCGAAGCTGCGTGGGCAAATGAGCCTTTGCCGCCGAGATTTCCTTCTTCGATAAATTTTTTCGCATTGTCCCACGCACCACCTCCGGAAGTCATCGCGATAGCGACGAACAATCCGGTGACAATCGTTCCAACAAGTAAACCGCCCAAAACAACCGGCCCAAGCGGTTTGATGATTGCAACCGCAACGACGAAGACCAACGGCAACAACGCCGGAACAATCATTTCGCGCAAAGCCGCTTTGGTCACGATATCGACGCAGGTACCGTAATCGGGCGTGTCTTGCCCAGTCAAAATTCCCGGTTTCGCCTGCAGTTGCCGGCGCACTTCGCGCACGACCGCGCCTGCAGCTTTGCCAACCGCATCCATGCTAAATGCGGTGAAAATGAATGGCAGCAAACCGCCGAGAAAGAGGCCAATGATCACTTTCGGTTCTGTGAGCGAAAAATGAAATTCGGCGTAAGCAACGTTATGCGCCCTCAATTCCTCGACATAAGATCCGAAAAGAACCAGCGCGGCCAGTCCCGCCGACGCGATCGCATAACCCTTCGTAACAGCTTTCATCGTGTTGCCGACGGCATCGAGCTGGTCGGTCACCACGCGCACCTCTTTTGGCAAATTGCTCATCACTGCTATGCCGCCGGCGTTGTCGGTGATCGGTCCGAATGAATCGAGCGAGATGATAATTCCCGCCATCGATAACATCGACATTACCGCAATCGCAATTCCGTAAAGGCCGGCGAAATGAAAACTAAGGAGGATAGCGATGCCGATGAATCCAACCGGCAACGCGGTCGCGTGTTGGCCAACCGCCAACCCGGCGATGATGTTGGTAGCATGACCCGTCTCCGACGCGCGCGCGATTTTTTGGACAGGGGCGTAGCGCATCGAGGTGTAGTAATTTGTGATCGCGACCACGACCGCTGTCATAACCAGGCCGATGAGAGAGGCGAAATAGAGTTGCGTGGGCGTGCGCGTTGCGCCGCCGATCGTCAATCCGGTTGGAAACAAGTAATGCGTGGCCGGCCAAAACAAAATCGCTGAGATAATCGCGCTGGTTAGAACGCCGCCCATCAGCACAGCTGCAGGTTTGCCGTTGGCGAAGTTCACAAATAACACTCCGCAAATCGCGCCGAGCACTGAAATCCCGCCAAGCACGAACGGATAGACGATCGCCGCTGAATTTCCAGCCAGCGTGAGCGCGCCCACCAAAATCGCGCCGATCAAACTGACCGCGTAAGTTTCAAAAACGTCTGCCGCCATGCCGGCGCAATCGCCGACGTTGTCGCCAACGTTGTCTGCGATCGTGGCCGGATTACGCGGATCGTCTTCTTCGAAACCTTGCTCAATTTTGCCGACCAGATCTGCTCCGACATCGGCTGCTTTGGTGTAAATGCCACCGCCGAGTCGCGCGAAGACGCTGATCAAGCTCGCACCGAGGGCGAGACCAACCAGACTGCGAATCGCCATATCATGGCCGACCATCTTGTCGGCCACGGT
>Ga0209474_10006030_pt1 | contig 10253 bp, 7 predicted proteins | sample GraSoiAngelo_145_FD_185902 | JGI IMG/M metagenome (GOLD analysis project Ga0209474, IMG submission 185902) | Grasslands soil microbial communities from the Angelo Coastal Reserve, California, USA - 14_1009_05_20cm (SPAdes) (version 2) | ecosystem: Environmental > Terrestrial > Soil > Grasslands ... | reverse complement strand
CAGCGGCACCCGCACCGTCCACTCCTTGCGATCCTCGTCGCTTTCGCCGCCGCGGACGTATGGCGCCGCGCCCGGCTCGAGATGGAACGCCGCCTCCGCGCTCTCGCTCACCCCGCCGCAGCTCGCGCTGAACCAGGCGGCGATCGGTGCCGAGCCAAACGTCAGGACCTCCCCGGCGGTGGACCGCGCCGCGTCGAGCGCCGGCTGCGGCGGCCGGAAGGCGTTCCGGTAGACCTGGTCGAGCACGGAGGCCCCGAGATGCGCGCGAGCGCCGGGACCCTGCGCCACCTTCTGCGCGACGGCAAACGTCCTCGCGGCGACGGCCTGGGCGCGCAAGGCTTCTGCCGGCCAGGTCGCCGGCACTTCGCTGGCGACGACCGCCGCGACGTATTGCTCGAGGTCGACCGAATTCACGGCGACCAACGCGCCACTGTCGACGAACACTTCCAGCCGGCCCGGCAGCTCGCGGCCGTCCACGCGCACGGGCCCGGGAAACTCCGCCGACGCGACCGCCTTGCCGTCGAGCGTCAGTCCGGAATGGACGACGGCGAGCGCGTGCTTGCGTCCCCCGGATTCGATGCGGCTCGCGCGCTCGCCGCGCACGACCTCGATGCGGATCTCCTCCGCCTGGACGCCGAGAGCTCCGCAGAGAACGACGACCGCCGCCGCACGCATCGCGCGCAGCGTGCCGCAGCGGCCGGCGCCCGGCAAAAATCAGGACGCGTCAGTGGTGAGCTTGCGGCCCTTCCTGCTTCACTCCGCGCACGGTCTGGCCCACCTCGCCCTCGCTCTCCGACTGTGCCAGGTCCTGCAGGCTGATCACGCCCACCGGCTTCTTCTGCGCGTCGCAGACGAGGATCCGCTGCACCTTGCGCTGCTGCATCAGCTGGCGCGCCTGATCGACGTCCTGCTCGGGCGCGCAGCAGACGACTTCGTTGCCGCCGAATTCGCTCAACTTCGCCGACTTCGGATCGAGGCCCTTGGCGACGACCCGGATGGCGATGTCGCGATCGGTGACGGTCCCGACGGCGCGACCGGACTGGTCGACGATCGGGACGAAGCCGATGTCCTTGTCCGCCATCAGGCGGGCGACTTCCTGGACGCTGGCGTTCATCTGCACCGTTGCGGGGTTCTTCGACATGATTTCCTGACAGCGCATTGCGGCCTCCTTCGAGGTCCGTAATGTGCGTTCCACACCCACCTGCAGCCAGTGCGCCCCAGAGGCGGTACAATCGCTCGGCCGTGCTCTCCCGCCTCCGACGATCGCTCGCCCTCAAGCTCATCCTCGCCTCGGCCATCCCCTCGGCAGTGGTGCTCCTGGCGGGTCTCGGCACCCTCGTCGCGCACAGCCACAGGATCGCCCTGCGCAATCCGGCCATGGCCTTCCAGGAGCTTCGCACCGGCGCCATTCTCGGGACGCTGCTGGCGCTGACGTTCGCGGGAATGACCATCGCTCTCGCAGCGCGTCATTTCCTGCTCAAGCCGATCCAGGCGCTTTCGCGGGTGATGGCGCGGGCGGAGCTGGGGGAGTTCCTCGTCCGGGCCCGGGTGCAGAGCGAGGACGAGCTGGGCAGGCTCGCTCGGAGCTTCAACACGATGCTGGCGCGGATCACCGACATGGCGGTCGCGGACATCGAGGCGCGCGCGTCGTTGGCCCGGATGGAGCGCGATCTCTCCCTGCACGCCGAGCTGCAGCAGGTCAACGAGCGCCTAGGCGCGCACGTCGGCGAGATGGAGCTGCTGCTGGAGGTCTCCAACGCCATCTCGGGAACGCTCGACCTTCCCGAGCTGCTCGCGACGCTCGGCCGGCAGGTCTGCGCGCGATTCGGCGTCAGCGAGTTCTCGGTCATGCTCCTCGACGACGCCTCGCACCAGCTCGTCGTCGAGGCCGTCGCCGGCGACGCCCCGCGCAACGCCCGCGGCATGCGCTTCCATCTCGGCGAGGGCATCACCGGCGAGGTGGCCGCGCGGGGGCAGACGGTCTACGTCAAGGACGTCGCCAAGGACCCGCGCTACCAGCAGCACGAGGGCGAGCACCCCGGCACGGGGTCGTTCCTCGGAGTGCCCCTGCGGAGCAAGGGGCGAATCCTCGGTGTGATGAACCTCAACCGCCCGCGTGAGGACGCCTTCAGCGCCCAGGAGATCCGCCTGGCCGAGGCGATCGGCGCCCAGGCCGCCCTGGCCATCGCCAACGCCCGCCTCTACCAGCAGACGCTGGAGCTGTCGTTCACCGACCCGCTCACCGGCATTCCCAACCGGCGGCAGCTCTTCCTCCGCCTGGAGAACGAGCTGTCACGCTCGCTGCGCTTCGGGGAGCCGCTCTCCGTCCTGATGATCGACCTCGATCTCTTCAAGCGGATCAACGACGCGCACGGCCACAGCGTCGGGGATGGCGTGCTCCGCGGCGTCGCCCTGGCGCTGCGGCGCAGCGTCCGCAAGATCGACGTCGTCGCGCGCTACGGCGGCGAGGAGTTCTGCATCGTGCTCCCCCGCGTGGCGAAGCCCGAGGCATTCGAGGTCGCGGAAAAGCTCCGCCGGGCGGTGGCGGCCACCACCGTGCCCGGGCCCGACGGACAGCCCACGCTCTCGGTGACCATCTCTGTCGGCGTGGCGACACTGGGCACCGACGCACAGGACGTCACCGGCCTCATCGACAAGGCCGACGGCGCCTTGTACGAAGCCAAACGGCTCGGCCGGGACCGGGTCTCGATGGCTACGCCGCTGCATCGGGCGAGCGCCTGACGCACTGCGCCCCTTGCGGTGCCTTCCCCCGATGCGCACCCTCCGGCCCGGGGGCAGCCCCCTTGCGGCGGCTGCAGGGCCGGGCGGGTCAGGGGGAGGAAAACTCGATGCTTTTTGCAGTCCTGGTTCTCGGCGCCGTCTCCACGGTGGCGCCTGCCGGCGACCGACCGGGGGAGATCGGCGTCCAGTCGATGCTCAACGAGGAATCACCGGACGTGTTCCTCGCCAAGGCGACGCTGCAGCAGTACCTCTCGCGCGTCGTCCGCAAGGACTGGGACGGAGCACGGCGCCTCACGCATGCGAAGACCCTCGGCGTCATCGCGCACATGAGGCGGCGCACCGGCGTCGAGCGCCACAACCTCGCTCCCTGGGCAAATCGCGAATCGCAGCTCAAGACGTTCAGGTTCACCGGCGCGCGGCAGGTGTCGCCGGGCGCCGTCCTCATCCAGGTCGGGGAAGACAGCTACCGCACCGAGGAACAGGCGATGTCGGTGGACGATCCAGCGGTCTATCTGCTGATCAAATCGCGCCGCGGATTCGTGGTCGCCGACAAGAAAGCAGGCGTGGAGTTGGAGGACGTCAGCGACCACTCCATCCGGATCGGCTATCCGGGTTACGTCGACGCGCAGGTGCAGGCGCAGGCGCGGCGGGAGTCGGCCCTCTTCGACGGCAGACACAGGTAAGCCGGCCGAGAACGCATTTCATCACCCGCGTCGGGAATGAACAGGCTACAGCATAGTCGCTAAGCCGCCTGCGGCGGCCGCGACTAGCGGTACTCCGCCCCCGCGATGTAGGCGAGGTGCTCCCGCGCCTTCGCGATGTCCGCCTCGTACTTGAGGATGACGGCGAGCGTATCCGCCACCAGCTGCGGTTCCAGCGTCGCCGCGTTCAGCAGCGTGAGCGCCCGCACCCAGTCCAGCGTCTCGCTGATCGACGGCGGCTTCTTCAGATCCAGCTTCCGCACCGCCTGCACCGCCGCGACCAGCTTCCGCGCCAGGTGGTCGGACACGCCGGGGACGCGCGCGCGCACGATCTCCAGCTCGCGCTGCGGCGTGGGGAAATCGATGTACAGGTGCAGGCAGCGTCTCTTCAGGGCATCCGACAGCTCGCGCGCCGCATTCGAAGTGAGGACGACGCGCGGGACATGGACGGCGCGTACCGTGCCCAGCTCGGGCACGGTGACGGCGCTGTCCGCAAGCACCTCGAGCAGAAACGCTTCGAACTCCGGATCTGCCTTGTCGATCTCGTCGACCAGCAGGAGCGCCGGCTCCTTCGAGCGGATGGCGGCGAGAACCGGCCGCGGGAGGAGGAAGCGTTCGCTGAAGAAGAGGTCGTCGGAGCCGGCAATCCTCTCGGCCGCCTCCGACAAGGTCCCGGCGCCGGCGATGGTCTCGGCGATCTTGTCCTTCAACAGCTGCGTGTAGAGGAGCTGCTTCGCGTACTCCCACTCGTAGAGCGCCTTGGACTCGTCGAGGCCTTCGTAACACTGCAGGCGCAACAGCGTCCGGTCCGTGGCCAGGGCCAGCGCGCGCGCCAGCTCGGTCTTGCCGACCCCGGCGGGACCTTCGACCAGGATCGGCTTCTCCAGCCGGTCGGCGAGAAAGACGCTTGACGCGATCTCCGGCGATGGCAGGTAGCCCGCGCCCCGGAGACGTTCCGCCGCGTCCTCCACGCTCTGAAGCGTGTGCGCCATCGGTCGTTGTGTAACACGCCACGCACCGCGCAGGGAGTTTCGCACTGGCACCCGACGTGCACCCACGGAATGCGTGAACCGCAAACTGGCGCTCATCCTCGCTGCGATCGTCCTTCCCGGCGGCTTCATCGCGCTCCTCTGCGCCATGTTCTTCAGGGCGCTCGGTCAGACCGAGCGCGGCCGCAAGGTGTTCGCTCTGGCGCGAAAGCGCGTTCCCCGCCTGCGTAAGATCACGCGTCCCAGGTTCCAGCGGCGACAGGTTGCGTAGGAAAAGCGCTTCCGTCCCGGTGGGCGCCGACTTCGATCCGGATCGCCAGCGGCTCCCCCTCCATCTCCCGCACCGCGGCGAAGCAGGAATCGCCCGTCGAGGTGAACTCGACGCTCAGGCGCGTGTCGCCGATGCGCAACCGCTCCAGCCGGACGCGCTCGAGCGGCTTCGGCAGGTGGGGGTTCACGATCTTCAGCGTCTTGCGGGGCGCGTCAGGATAAATGCCGAGGCAGGCGCGCAGCATGAGGAACAGCGCTCCCGAGGACCAGGCTTGCGGCGAGCAGGAGACCGGATAGCTGACCACCAGGTCTCCCTCGCCACGTCCCATCCCGCAGTACAGCTCGGGAAGGCGGTAGTGGCGGAACTGGCGGCAGGCGTCGTACGCGCCAGCGAGGACCTGCGCAGCGATCTTCTGCATCCCGTAATTCGACAGGCCCATCGCGATCAACGAGTTGTCGTGCGGCCAGATGGTGCCGTTGTGATAGCTGAGCGGGTTGTAGGGCCGCTGCCCCTTGGCAAGGGTGCGGATGCCGAAGCCGGAGAAGCTCTCCGCGGACATCAGCGTCCGGGCGACCCGGCGCGCGCGGACCTCGGGAACGGCGCGCGAGAACAGCAGGTGACCGGCGTTCGAGCCGACGGTCTGGACCTGGCGTTTGTCGCCGTCGAGCGCCAAGGCGTAGGTTCCCACCTTCTCCATCCAGTAGGCATCGTCGAGGCGGCGGACGAGCTGTTGCGCCGAGCTCATGCAGCGCGCGGCGTCGTCGCGCCGGCCGAGCTGCCGGTAGAGGCGCCCCATCCGCCGCTTTGCGTCCGCGCAGTACCCCTGGACCTCGACCAGCGCGATGGGCGGCTCGGCGGGCGTGCCGTCGGGATGGGGAACGCCGTCCCAGGAATCCTTCCAACCCTGGTTGCGCAGGCCGCGTTCGGTCTTGCGCTGGTACTCGACGAAGCCGTCGCCGTCCTTGTCGCCGAACTGGTCGATCCAGCGCAGCGCGGCTTCTGCGGCGGGAAGGAGCTGGTCCGCGGTGGCCCGATCGTTCGTCCATTGCAGATATTCAGTATAGAGAACGACGAAGAGCGGCGTCGAGTCGACGCTGCCGTAGTAGGGCGTGTGCGGCACCTCGCCGGTGCGGGCCAATTCGCCGCGCCGGATCTCGTGGAGAATCTTGCCCGGTTCCTCCTCGCGGAAGTCGTCGGCCTTCTTCCCCTGGTGCGCGGCGAGAAACAGCAAGGCGTCGCGGGCGATCTCCGGGTTGACCGGCAGCGCCTGGAAGCCGGTGATGAGCGCGTCGCGGCCGAACGGCGACGCGTACCAGGGAACACCTGCCGAGACGACCCGGCGGCCGTCCCAGAACACGGACAGCGCCTTCAGGTCGGCAATCGCCTGCGCCAGCGCCGAGTTCAGCGCCTCCTCGTTGGTCTCGAACCTCGCGCCCGCTTCCGCCCACTGGCGGTAATCCGCGCGCGCGCGGGCGACCCGCTCGTCGAACCGTCGCTGGGGCGGCGGTTGCGAATCGGGGTGCGAGCCCGGGTAGAGCCAGCCGGAGTCGGGTTCCTCGCTGACGATCGGGGGCGCCCGGTAGCCCGGCTGTCGCGCGGCATCCGCCGCCTCCCGCACCGAGGTCCCCGAGCGGACGGCGTGGAGGGAGGGCAGCGCGTGCAGCTCCATTCCGGCGCACTCGTTCGGACCGAGATGGAAGTTGAAGCGCGCGCGGCCGCCGGCGATCTCGTCGGGCGCGGTCCCGGGAAAGAACACTTCGGCGCGGTAGAGCACGCCGTCGCGACCCTGGTAGCAGAAGACCACCCGGTCCTTGGAGACGAGGGGGCGGAAGTACGTCCCGCGCTCGCGCCGCTTCGCGCCGCGGACCTCGAACTGGTCGGCGAAGTCGCAGGCGAACTCGTACTCCACCCAGTACTCGATGTCCCGGACGAGGTAGTTGGTGAGCGTGAGCCGTTCGACGAAGTGATCGTCGATGAGCTGCTCGCGGCGGAGGTGCAGGAAGTTCACCGGATCCTGGAAGACCCCGCCGAAATGGCTGCTGGTGACGGTCAGGTCGACCTGTGAGGCGTACTCCGCCCGCGTCTGCGTGGAGAGCACGACCGGAGGCCCGCCGGCCACCGTCACCCGCAGCTTGCTGAGGAAGCGGGTGTCCTCGAAGTACGCGCCCTGGTCGCGCGCGCCGGGCGGCCAGATGTCTCCGACGCGGCCGGTGACGGCGAAGAGATTGCCTCGCTTGAGCACCAGCTTCTCGGTGCCGGTCGACTCCGGCAGGGACCCCAGGTCCTCGTAGCCGAGCAGCTCCGCCGCGCCGACGGTCGAGAGCGAGCCGGCGGACCGCATCTCAGCCCTCCGCTGCCGCGGCGTCGGTTGCGGCGACGAACGGCTCGGCCTGCGCCTTGCGGTACAGCTCGAGGTACTCGTCGGCCATCCGCGCCGCCGACCAGCGCTGGAGAGCCCGCGCGCGGATCCGCTGGCGGTCGAAAAGCTTGTCGGCGATTCGGGCGGAGGCGACCATCTCCGACGGATCGTCGCAGATCACACCGGTGATGCCGTCATCCAGGATCTCCGGAACGGCTCCCCGCGCCGTCCCTAGAACCGGAACGCCGCTGAGCATCGCCTCGATCATCACCAGCCCGAACGGCTCCTCCCATTCGATGGGAAAGAGCAGCGCGCGGGCGCGGGCGAGCAACGCCGCCTTGCGTTTGCCGCCCACCGGCCCGAGCTCGAGCACGCCGTGCCTGGCGATCAGCGGCTGCACCTCCGCCTCGTAGTAGTCGCGGTCGTGCGGCTCGCCCGCCATCACCAAGGGCAGCCTGGCGCGCGAAGCCACCTCGATCGCGGCCGCCACTCCCTTCACGCGGTCGTAGCGCCCGAGGAATAGCAGGTACCCCTGATCGTCCATCGGGTGGTAGCGCGTCGGGTCGAGGCCGTGATGGACGACCGCTGCGACCTTGGCGGTCTCCTGCCGCGCCTGCGATCGGCTGATGGCGATCAGCTTCACTTCGGGCGTGCGCCCATAGAGCTCGCTGAGTTCCGGGACGTGATGGTGGTGGAGCGTGCAGATCACCGGCCACGGCGAGATGCGCGCCATCTCCACCGCAGCGGGCGAATGGACGTGGACGACGTCGAAGCCGCGCGGATCGCGGGCGGCATCGCGCAACGACCACGTGGCATGGACGCGTTCGATGTCGCGGTTGGGCGGCCATTGGGCGGCCGGAAAGTACGATCGCACTTCGACGCCCGGGACGTCGGAATCGCCAGTGGCGTAGACGACCACGTCCACTCCCTTCGCCGTCAGCCCCTTGGCCAGCTCAGCGACGACGAGCTCGGTGCCTCCGTACCCCTTGGGCGGCACCGGCACGAATGGCGTCGAGATGAGCGCAACCCGCAACGTCATCGTCCCTCCGTCGAGGAATCAACGGAGCGAACGATGTGCATTCAGATACGGACAGGCAGAGACAGCGCTCGTCAGGTCGGCCGGTAGACGCGATAGTCGATCTCGGGGAAGAGGTTGTCGCGTCCTTCGACGTTGGACAGCCATCCTTCGTCGACGCCCGGCCCCTTCAATTGATCGTACAGACGCGAGAAGCGAAGCAGGTGCTCGCGCGTCCGGCGGACGGCGTAGTCGACCATCGTGCCGGTCTTGATGATGAACGCCCAGTCGGACGACTGGGCGAGGAGCAGCTCCCGGGCCGCCTGGTTGAGTGCCCTGCGGGTGACACCGCTCGCATCCTGGTGCATGCGGGCCAGCTCGATCATCCGCTCGGACGCCTTGTGCAGATATCGATAGATCCAGTCGTTGCCCTCGTCGAGCCAGACCGCGGCGTACCCGCCGGCACCCCACGACGACATCGGCGGCTGCGCCAGCTGCTGTTCGGGGTGCTCGGAGAGATAGTCGACCGGGGACTTCAGGCGCAGGACGTCCTGATCGCGCGCCGCCTTGCGGATGAGATGGTCGAGGAAGATGGGCCCCTCGTACCACCAGTGTCCGTACAGCTCCGCGTCGTAGGGCGAGATCACGATCGGCGGGGGCCCGTCGCGGAACGACGCCCGCAGGAACTCGACCTGCTTGGTGCGGTTGAAGAGGAAGTTCCCGGCGTGGGTCTCGGCGCGCGCCCGGGCGGCGGCGGGGTCGTACGGCTCCTTCTCGCCGAGCGCGACGTTGCCGGTGATCCGGTAGTACTTGATCCCGGTGTTCTTCCGGTCGCCGGTCGACTGGATGTACGGACGGATGTAGTCGTAATCGAGGTCCCAGCCGATGTCCCGGTAGAACTCCCGGTAGACGGGATCGCCCGGGTATCCGTGCTCGGCGCTCCACACCTGCATCGAGCTTTCCGGATCGCGCGCGAACGCCGCCACGCCGCTCGGCGTATAGACCGGCGCGTACACTCCGCGCCGCGGCCGCGGCACGGCGTTCGCCAGCGCGTGCGAGTCGACGAAGAAGAAGCGGATGTTCTCCGCCGCGAGGTACCGATCGATCCCCGGCGCGTAACCGCACTCCGGCAGCCAGATGCCGCGCGGATCCCGCCCGAAGTGCATGCGATAGTGCATGCAGGCGACCTGGATCTGCGCCCGGATCGACTCCGGGTGGACCATCAGCGGCAGGAAGCCGTGCGTCGCGCCGCAGGTGATGATCTCCACGGCGCCGGCGTCCTGCAGGCGCTTGAAGGCGCTCACCAGGTCGCGCCGGTAGCGGTCGTGGAAGAGCCGGCGCAGATGGTAGAGGTGCTCGCGGTAGTGCCAGGCCAGAGGGCCGAAGCGCGCGTCTGCGCGGGTGCGGTGCACTTCCTTGTCGCAGAGCTCGCAGAGCGAATCGAGGCGCTTCGCGTAGCGCGACATCAGGAGCTCGTCGCGGAGCATGCCGACGAGCGGCGGCGTCAGCGTCATCGTGATCCGGAACGGGATCGCGTCGTCGACGCAGCGGTCGAAGACCTCCAGCAGCGGGAGATACGTCTCGGTGATCGCCTCGTAGAGCCAGTCCTCTTCGAGGAACTCGGGATACTCCGGGTGCCGCACATACGGCAGGTGCGCGTGCAGGACGATGGACAGAGCGCCGTAGCTCACTGGTCGTCCCCGTCCAAGGGCGGAATCAGGTGCGTGGCGCTCCAGGGCAACTTGCCGCCAGGGCTCGAGCCGAAGGGACCCCCGACGCTCGACCCGCTGAACGGCCTCGGCTGCAGTCGCCGCTCCCACCCCGCCGGAGCCGCGCCGCCGTAGTTGAGCGCGCGCCCCGCGGAGATGCCGGTGGCGATGGATTGATCGAGAGCGAGGCGCAGGTAGAACGTCTCCAGCTGGTCGGAGGGGATTGCCGGAGGCAGGCGGATGGGCCGGGCAGCGCGCATCAGCCTCGCGCCGCGCTCGCCGACGGCCCACAGCTCCGGCCGAAGCTCCACGCTGGCGGGCAGATCGCGGACGTACCAGCCGCGGGCATCGAGGTGGACCACGTTCTCGCGCACCAGCTCGCCGCCCCCGTTCCGCGCGTTCCAGAGCTTGAGCACCGCGCGGGCGGGCCCGAGGCCCATGAAGGCCTGCTCGATCTGCTGTGGGGA
>Ga0209474_10006028_pt1 | contig 10257 bp, 5 predicted proteins | sample GraSoiAngelo_145_FD_185902 | JGI IMG/M metagenome (GOLD analysis project Ga0209474, IMG submission 185902) | Grasslands soil microbial communities from the Angelo Coastal Reserve, California, USA - 14_1009_05_20cm (SPAdes) (version 2) | ecosystem: Environmental > Terrestrial > Soil > Grasslands ... | reverse complement strand
GGATGATGCTCCCGTAGTGAACTGCACCGTATTAGCGCCGGGATTAACTAAAGCTGTCTCCCAAATGCCTCGACCGTGCGTCGCCGCGCGCAAGATGCGATTGCTTGGCTGAATCTTCAAATCGAAGACTGCTGAACGCGGCAAACCGATGCCGAACGGAGCCCAGCTCGCGCCCGCGTCATTCGAAAAATAGACGCCGATGTCAGTGCCCGCGTACAGATTGTTCGAGTTCTGCGGATCGATCACGAAAGCATTAATCGGAACCGAAGGAATGCCGTTGCCGGCGACGACCCAGTTTGGAGTTGCTCCGCCGCTGACCGCCGCTGAAGTGAGATTCGTAATCTTCCAAATCCCCTGACCCGCTGGCGCGTAGTAAGACAGGGTAATGTAAGCGACATTTTTGTTATTCGGATCGATCATCGCGCGGCCGATGAACTTGTTCGTGCTGCCGGTAGGATTCGCGGGCAACGGCGGATTCAAGTTCAAGAGTGTCGAAGAGCCATTTGACGTAGCCCACACCTGTCCGTTCTGCGTTCCGATCATTCGGACGTTATCGCCGCCCGGCCAAATCCCTATCGAACTGATCGGCGAACCATTTCCACCGGGGCTGGTAATCGATGCCTGGCTGACGACCGTCATGTGATCGCCACGATCGCTCGAGCGATAAAGTCGATCCGTTCCGAAATAAACTGTATTCGGCGCGCCCGGACCTAGAGCCATTGGCGCGTAGAACAACATGGCGTCAGTCAAACTAAGTCCATTGTGTAGGTAATTGGGTGTGCCACCATCACACGGGATTGGGGTTGGGTCCTCTGGATCACCAGTGCCATTAAAACCTACGCCGCGCGCTGGCCAAATATTTTTTATCGGCAAACAGCTAGTGTTGAAGATTCGATCAAATCCAACTTGATTATTAATTTGATTAAAGAACGTGTGGTACATCGTCACGTTGGTGGTGTCGGTCGCACTCGTATCGATCAAGCAGTAGCCGCCGTCGCCGCCTTCGGCTTGGCTCCAATTGCCAGTTGACGTTTGCTGAAATTCGCTGCCGTTATCCTGCGTTCCACCGATCATCAGGAAGCGATCCGTTGGGTGAACCGCGATGCTTTCAAATTGCAGCGTATTCAGCGGCGAGGTATTGAGATTCGTCCACGCTGTGCCGATAGCGTTAGCAGCCCTCTTCCAAATTCCCCCATCGTTACCACAGTAGACGTTTCCCGCGGCGTCAAAGACCAATGCATGATTATCGGCGTGTAATCCAACACCATCCGGAGCGAATGAATTGCCGGTGCTACTATTGCCGCCGTCTATAGCTTGTCGCACAACGCCACTACACGGCGACGTTTGCGAACCTGTCTGGCCGCCGATCAGAACTCGATTCGCATCATTCGGATCGACTCCGATTGGCATGTCATAGAAACATTGACCGGAACAAAATCCGCCGCCTCCGGTTAACTGTCCGCTCCACGAGGCGCCACCGTCAACGGACTTGTGCACTGCGCCAGAATTGGCGCTGGTGCAGCCTGATGTTGCCGTAGGAGTTTCGCTGGTAGCGGCATACACAGTCACAGTCGATCCACTCTTATTGATTGCCAGGCTAATGCGGTTGCCGTTTCCGAATGAGATTGGGTTGCTTGTTCCCTGTGTCAGCGTCTGAGTAAAGGTCGGTGTCGCAGCGGTTCCATTCGTGGTTCTATAAATGGCTGATGGAGAACTGATCGCTGCTACCAGAAGATTGTCCGGATTCCACGGCTCCATTACCATATCGGGAGTGTCCTGATCCTGCGATGGGGCCGGAAGGGTCAGCTTGTCAAAATCTACGCTGCCGGCGGCCGCGGTCGCATTCGAAGATCGAAATACACCGCGTTGCGCAATCGTGGGAACGACCCCCTTTCCATTCGCGCCGCTTCCTGAAGTGCCACGGCCGGTCGACACAAAGATAATGTCGGGATTGGTTGGGTGAACCAGAATCTTCGTAATCGACCTTCCCTCAAAAATGCGGTAGGTAAGACTGTTGAATGTCTTTTGAGGATTCATCGGACCAACAAGTGTTGGCGTCGTATCGACGTTGTCGATGCGATAAAGTCCCGCGCCAAAAAAAGAGTCGCCGCTCTGATTGAACTCGCCGGTCCCCACATAAAGAATGGTCGGGTTCGACGGGGCCACCGCGAGCGCGCCAATCGCCAGCGAATCAGCGGTATCGAAAATTGCTTCCCAAGTGGTGCCGCCATTCAAAGATCGCCAAACGCCGCCCTGCGCTGTGCCAAGATAAACCTTGTTCGCGTTCGTAGGATCGACTGCGATTGAGGTCACGCGGCCACTACTCGCATTCGATCCAACACCGTTTGGTAAAGGCGCTGGCCCGATCGCTGTCCATGCGCCACCCGAGGCCGGCGTCAGTCCGCTGCCGCTGACCAAAGATTCAAGCCGACGGCCTGTCTCCTGCCGATCCATCTGATCGATGGCCTGGCTGCGCAACTCAGGATTGAATGGTAGGCCCGGTTCGATGCCGCGCTTGCGGGCAATATATTCATCGCGCAGACGCAAGTATTCTTCGCGATCGATGCGACTTGCATGCTTCCCAAGATCGGCATCGACTTCGTCTTGATCTTGATCCGCGGATACTTGATTTGGCCCGACGTTTTCAATCAGGGCGGGCAGATTGGAAGTGTGACTGTTTGCCGCCGACGATCCAAAACTCCAAATCATCAAGACAGCGAGAAATACTAAGATTAACAGGGTCGCAAATGTCTTTCGTTTCATGCAGGGGATCTTCGCGCTTATGGCTATTGAAGGGAGGAAATTACTCCGTCATAGAATTATCAGCTCAAGGAAATGTATTAGTTCCTGGGTAAGACTGTCAATGAGAACTGTTCCCCTATGCCCTCTCCCTCTGGGAGAGGGTTAGGGTGAGGGATTTAGCGGACGGCCTTTCTCTCTTTTGAGCTCGCGCGGCGAAGCCGCCCAAAAGAAAGTTAACAGAACGAACGCTACCTAAGCTTCGCACCCTCACCCCGACCCTCTCCCAAAGGGAGAGGGGGAAGTACAGCCACACTAGCCGCTATATGCAAAGGAGAGAAACGTCACTGGCGGTTAACCCATTGCCCGATCTTCTCAGTGCCAAACGTGCCGATACCATTGAGGCGAAACGCAAATACGACTCGATGTTCGTCGCGCAACCCGACATTGAAGGTGTAGAACTGTGCCGTGACAGAGCAGCACCTCCATGCATGCCCAATGGTCGCCGTGGAACTGATGAGTGTGCGATTGCTGGCGGCAAACGGATGATTTTGAAAATCGAAGAACAGAGATAATCCGCCGAAGAGCCCCTGCTCCTGATTCCCCAGAAAGACTGACGTCCTTAACTCCGGACTGCGCACCGTTCCAGGTTCGTGACCATTAGCGTCCGCGTAGCGCTGCAATGAGGGAACCAGCTTGACCGCGCGCGTGTAGTAAAAGGTTGCGAACGATTGGAACAGCCTGCGCTCGATCCCCGCAGTGGCAGCCGTCGCGCGCAACCCGCCGCTTTTCGTATCCAAATCGACGCGGTAATCGGCGTAGAGGCTTTGCGACGGTCGATATCGAACGTTGATATTCACCGGCGAGAATTTTCGCGGCACGGCTCCGTAGGTAAAGCCAGAGAAAGTATCGATCGGATAGAACTGATTGCGCCGGCCGGGAATTAATGCGCCGCCGAAATAAGGATCGAAAAAGTATTTGCCGCGCACCGTGATCGTGAGCGCTTCATAGGGCTGGGTCGCGAGCGATTTCTTTTCCCGCGCTGTCCGCGCTGCTTTTTTGCCGACACTTTCGGTCGCGCGCCGGGTGAAGAAGCGGTTCGTTAAGCCGTACTCAATCTCGTTGGTGTCGGCGATCGCGTCCGTGTAATCAAAGCGAATGATCCGATTGAAGTTGTCGATGCCGGCGATGCGCCGATAGATGAGATAAGGCTCGATGACATGACGAAACCAGACTGAGCCATCGCCACGATGAAAGTTCCGCGCGAGTGCCGGCGGCCGCACATCGAGTTCAAATTCACCATAACCACGAATCACATCGCGCGCACTAATCAACCGCGTCGTCGGATCGATCGAATTCGAATAGTACGTAGCGCGCACACCACCCGTCGCCGTCACCGTCCATCCGTTAAATTCAAGCGGCACGGAAACGCTCGGATGAAAATCCAAACGCTGCACAATTGACGGCGTAATGATCGGAGCGCGCCCAGCGTTACTAATGAATGCAGTCGCGTCGAAGGCAGTTTCTTTCCGGCTTACGCCTTCCGCAGCGGATTCAAATGAATAGTAAACGGGAATGTCTTTGAACCAGCGCAACAGCGACGGCCGATGATCGAGCGAGACGCTGGGGAACTCTCGGATGCGCACCTGAGAATCCTGCAGCGACGTCGTCTGAGAGTTCATGCGCACATTGAAGCTGTACGCGTGATAGTTCTTGTTGATGAAAACCTGTGACCGCTCTTCCGGCGAAATCACCTGTTGAATTGAATCGGAAAAGATCGCGCGAAAAGCGAGACTCGAGGTGACGTTTACATCCGCCGCCGCCAGAAAGCCGTTCGCGAAGTAATGCACCGCGTCGATGTAGAAGCTCGAGCCGCCTTGATCCGGATGCCGCGCATCTTTTTTCGGGCCGAGGACGCGATCCTTAACGATGTAGAAACCTGTATTGAAGAACGATCGAGAATTCGCCCGCGTGCGGAGATCGGCGCCTATGCCATAGCCGCGCTTCGTGAACACGTCACCGCGCACCGTGAAGTCCGCCGAACGACCGAGCGTCAGATAGTATGCCTCGGAAAAACGAAATCCTTTCTGACCTGAACCGCTGAACGTCGGTGTCAGTAAACCCGAAGCCCGATCCTGATGCTTCAAAGACATCGACGCGTAGGGCAAGTAAATAATCGGCACACCCTTCACGCGCAACGTCGGCGAACGAAAGCGCGCGCGATCGCCAGTCTTAATGGTTGCCTTGTTCGATCGGAAACTCCACTTTGGTTTCTGCTCGTCGCACGCGGTAATCTCCACGTTCATCAGAACGATGGTGGTGAGATTTATTCGCTCGACGCGATCCGCGATGAAATACATGCGCGTGCCGTCGTTGGTTTGATTGGTATAGCCCGTCGAATTCACAAAGAACCCGGTCTTCGTCTTGTAGTTCCATTCGGCGTGGCTGCCGGTGATGCGCTGCTGATCGCCTTGATCGAAAACGACGTTGCCGTCAGCGACAACCAGGTTCGTCGCGTCATAGACGGTAACTTTGTCAGCCTGCATCCGAAAAGTACCGATGCGCGCATCGACGTTACCTTCACAGGTTGAAACGCGCGCTTCTTTTGGCCCGGTTACCGATTCGCGCGCGCACGTAACGTCGAGCTTATCGCCGGGTTGGATTCTTGGTAGACCTTTCGTCGCGGGCTTGACCGGCTGATCCTGTTGCAGCGGATTAACGTAGGGAGTGTCGGTGAGCGGATTCTCGACTTTGCGATCGACTGGATTGGTTTGTTGCGCCTGGGCCGTCAAGCCGAACAGGCACGTAAAGAGAATGAGCGCGAAGCAGGATCGAGCGCGTGAGGTGGCGAAATTTATGATTACGGAATGACGAAACAACTTGGAAAGTACCCGCGACCCGCGCAAGCTTATAATGAATAGCGCCTTCTGCGAAGTCGATCGAACTCGCATCAGGCGCGCCGTTTTCGCTAACGGAAATCGGATGCTAACATGCGCGCGCAACGAGCGACAAGAAGTGATGCGCTCAATCAGGATGTGTCAGTACCGCGAGCGATAGCGAGCGGATCAGGATGTGTCAGTACCGCGAGCGATAGCGAGCGGATCAGGATGTATCAATACCGCGAGCGATAGCGAGCGGATCAGGATGTGCTCAGATGAAGCGTGATTATTTAGATTTTTCTGATCGAAGCGCGCCAGTCGGTTATTTAATCACTTTCCGCTGTTATGGCACATGGCTTCACGGAGACAAACGCGGTTCAGTCGATCGCAACCATCGTCGTTACGGCACGCCGATGTTGCCTCCCAACGGTCGAAGAGAAATTCACGATATTCGTCTGATGAAACAAATTCCGGTGAGGCTTAATCGGCTCAGGCGACGCGCAGTTGAAACGAGCATTCGAGATACCTGCACACTGCGAAGGTGGCGTCTTTGGACCCTAAACGTTCGCACAACACATGTGCACGCCGTAGTCTCGTCAAACAATAACCCTTCGGCGATGCTGACGGCGCTCAAAGCTAACGCGACTCGTTCGATGAGGGAAACCCAGTGTTGGTTAAGCGGGCTGAGTCCGTGGGCTCGTGGCGGAAGCAAGAAATACTTGTGGGACGAACAACAATTGTCGAATGCCATAACCTACGTTGAATGTGAACAAGGTAAGCCCCTTAAGAATTGAGGTGCCTCTTGATCCGCTCGCTATCGCTCGCGGTACTGACACGTTATTAAATGCCAACATCCGCCACCCACTCTTCATTCTCATTCCTAATCGTTGCGGGTGAGCCTTCCGGCGATGCGCATGCAGCTTCGCTGGTGCACGCAATGCGCCGCGCTGCCCCGGAAGTCCAATTCGAATTCTTTGGATCGACCGGTGCGCAGATGCGGGCCGGTGCTGTCGAATCGATCGTCAAAGCGGATGAGCTGGCGATACTCGGACTGTGGGAGATTGGGCGCGCGCTGCCGAAATTCTGGCGCGCGTTTGGTGAACTAAAGCGAGCGGTAAATGAGCGCCAGCCCGACGCAGCGATTCTGGTTGATTGGCCGGATTTCAATCTGCGTTTAGCGCGATGGCTTCATCGCCGCGGCATTCGTGTCATTTATTATATAAGCCCGCAACTTTGGGCCTGGCGTTCTTATCGCGCGCGGAACATCTCGCGCGATGTCGATCTGTTGCTTTCGATCCTGCCCTTTGAAAAAGATTGGTATGCCGCGCGCGGGATTACTAATGTCGAGTACGTCGGTCATCCATTAACCGGCGAGGTTCGCGCTCAATACGATCGCGACGAGTTCTGCCGGCGACACGATCTCGATCCTTCACAGCCGATCGTCGCTCTCCTTCCCGGCAGTCGTCACAAAGAATTGATCCGCATTGTGCCGCCGATGCTCGATGCAATTTCGCTCATCAAACAGCAACAAGAGAACGCTCAGTTCGTCGTAGTGGTCGCCCCGAATCGCAACATCAATGAAGCGAGATCCATCGCCGCCAAACACATTGCTGATTCGTCAGTTCATTTCATTCATCATGAAACGCGAGAAGCCCTCGTCGCTGCTGACGTCGCCGCGATTGCCAGCGGCACCGCGACTTTAGAGGCCGCGCTGCTCGCGACGCCGCTGGTGATCGTCTACAAGGAATCGACGATCAACTGGCACGCCCTTGGAAGTTTGATTACGACCGAGCACTACGGCCTGGTCAATTTGATCGCGGGACGGCGCTTGGCAACGGAACTGATTCAGGATGATTTCACAGGCGAGTCGCTCGCGCGGGAGCTTCTGAGACTGCTCGACCCAAATAGCAATGCGGCCATGCGCGCCGAGTTAAAAGAAGTCGCGCAGCAAATCGGCCAGCCGGGTGCTTCTGATCGCGCGGCCCGGACCATCCTGGACTTCATTGGTTGACTTCACCGCGACAGCTATCCTAAAAACCTCGCATCATTTATTGAGAGACCCCCAGAGGAGCAATCAATGGCCCGTCGTAATTGGAAGAAAATCGTTGGCTTCACGCTGATAATTCTCGTCGTTGTCATCGTACTCGGAATCACCTTCACGATTGGTTGGCGGCCGATAATCGGCGCCAAGAAGCGCGCGCTCACGGATCGCAAATTCGCAAAGACCGAAGGACGCATGATCCGCGGCAAGTATCTTGTCGACGGGGTCAACGGCTGCTTCGGTTGTCACAGTGATCTCGATTGGTCGAAGCCCGGCGCGCCGCCGGTCGCCGGCCGTGAAGGCTCTGGCCACATCTGGTCCGATCAAATGATGCCGTGGCTGATCGCGCCGAACATCACGCCCGATCCGGAAACCGGCGCCGGCAATTGGAGCGACGACGCCCTAGCGCGCGCGATTCGGGAAGGCATTGGCCACGATGGTCGCACGCTGTTTTCCGTCATGCCTTATCCGCATTACCGCGAAATGTCGGATGAAGACCTGGCCTCGATCATCGTGTATCTGCGCAGCGTTCCGCCGGTCAAGAACCAGCTACCGACGACGCAGATGCCCTTCCCTTTGAAATATCTGGTGAACAATGTGCCGCAGCCGGTAAGTGACGAAATCAAGCCGGATCTTTCCAGCGCGGAGAAGCGCGGCGCGTATCTCGTTTCGATGGGAGCATGTGTTGACTGCCACACGCCGCAGGAGAAGGGTGAGCCGATTCCGGGTATGAACCTCGCAGGTGGATTCATTCTCTATGAACCAAAAGGTCCGGTCGCTTCCGCGAACATCACGCCTGCCGCGTCAGGCATCGGTTACTACAACGATGTGACCTTTATTCAGGCGATGCGCACCGGCAAAGTAGGCGCACGTCCGCTGCGCGCTTCAATGCCGTGGTATTTCTTTGGCAAGATGGGTGACGGAGATCTGAAGGATATCTTTGCGTATCTTAAAACGGTGAAGCCGGTGAAGCATCAGCTCGATAACTACGAACCGCCAACGTACTGCCGGCTCTGCAAACAGAGGCATGGATTCGGTGCGACGAACTGAGAAGTCAGAACCGCCTGCGGTAGCGGGCGGTTGATCTTGTCGGGCCACTAATGATCGTGTTCGACTAACCGCCCGCTACCGCAGGCGGTTCTGACTAATAATTAGTCAGAATATCCTCAGCCGCAAATCCCATCTGCTGCAAGCGATCCCGAGTTTGCTCGATCATTTCTCGCGAGCCGCAGACCAACGCCACCGGATTCTTCAGCTCAGGCAGAACGTGATCGAGTAGCGACTGCACATAACCCGTCGGGCCGGACCAGTCGTGACCATCAGGGCGCGAGATAACCTGGCGGAGTTCGACACCTGCATCCTCCCAGCTTTGCGTCTCGTCGCGATAACCAAAATCATCAGGCGTGCGCGCGCCGTATAGCACAACCAATTGACCAAAGTCCTCTTTGCGGTTCAACACGTGCCGCAGAGCTGATCGTAGTGGCGCGACGCCAGTGCCCATCGCGGTGAAGACCAAATCGCGTCCGCGCTGCTTTTCCAGATCGAAGCCGTGACCGGTGACGTTGATTAGCTCGACGTGCTCGCCTTCTTTCATATCGAACAGTGCCATGCTGGCGCCAATCGTGCGCTTAACCAGGATTTCCAATTCTGGATCTTCCGGCGCGCCGGCAAAAGCAAAGTACGCCGGCTCTTCGTCGGCAACGCGCAACACGCCAACTTGTCCTGGAATGAATTGGACGTCGTGAGCGGCATCCGCGTCATCGGGCATCAAATCGAACGAGCGAATGTCGCGTCCTTGTTCGCGAATCCGTGTGATTCTTAGGGTGCGAGGTTTTGACTCCATCAAATTTCGAGTCTAATTGATGTCAATCAAGCTGTCAGCCTGGGGGTAACGCAAACTTTAGTTTGCGATCTGCTTTCGATCGCGCCGACAACACTCGACCAACTAATCCGCATCAGAGCATTCCTGTCGACGGTGATAGAATGCAAGGCATTCCGATGATTGGTTCAACTTACAAACGAGCAGCAGCAATACTGTTTATTCTCGTTCTGTGCACGGCGACGGCGATGGCGCAATCCGGTCGACGTGGCAAAGGCGGCTCAACTACGACGGCCACGACTCCGTCCGTCTCCGGACCAAAGGCGACGGAAAAGAAATCCGATCCCGCACCGAAGCTTCAGCTTCTCGTCGGCATTGATGGTCGCGAAGTATTGAGCAATATTCCCAATTATATTTTCGACACGGTGCTCGAGAATTGCGTGCGACGCTTAGGCGAAGCTGAGATTGTCTTCGCTACTTCAGCAGGCAATAGCATGAACCGAAGTGAAGCGCGCAAAGCGGCGAAGCAGGAAACTAAGCGTTGGGTGATTAGTTTAGAAGTTCGCAGTGTCTATGCGGACGCGGGAAAACAAGTTCGCAACAACCAGGATGAGTTGTACGTCGAGTACACGGTCATCGAGCCGGAAACCGGCAACATCAAACGTTCGGGCCGCACGAATCAACTCATCTACCAAAACGGGCGCGGCGGAGTAACGTCACCAACGCGCAACGGCCCGATCTATTCCGAATACTCAATTAAGCAAGCCGCGCGTGAAGCA